>Ga0182017_10000061_pt1 | contig 74650 bp, 57 predicted proteins | sample 712E3DmetaG_FD_120492 | JGI IMG/M metagenome (GOLD analysis project Ga0182017, IMG submission 120492) | Permafrost microbial communities from Stordalen Mire, Sweden - 712E3D metaG | ecosystem: Environmental > Terrestrial > Soil > Wetlands > Permafrost | place: Sweden: Stordalen | collected... | reverse complement strand
TTCTTGTGCTTCGTGACCGCCTCGGCATAGCGGTCGAGCGTGGAATAGCGACGTCGGCCTTGGACGACTCGATCTCGGCTACGACCGACTGGCTCAGGTTCATCTCCGCGGCCACTTGGGCCTGGGTCAGGTGATTTGCCTTCCGCTCGGCGATGAGGGCCGCGATGAGGCGCTGGCGGCGAATCTCCGCCTGGAGCATCTCGGGGTATCTGGAGTTCTTGGCAGTACGTCGGGCGATCGAGCCATCGAGGTCGTCCATAAGGGTGTCCCTCCTGGCGGAGGTATCGGGCATTACCGATATTCTGTCAAGGGTCCGTTCACTCCACGGTGTTCACCGGGCGCCGAGGGTAGCTCCGAATGTCCGGCGCACGACAGGCATCCGGTGCTTGGCCGACTACAGTTCAGAACGGACGCAGGGACATGCCCGGCAGGCGATAGCGCCAGAGGCGATCGGCCAGATAGTGGACAGGCTCATTGTGAAAGCGCGGGCAGAGGCAGGGGCGGGACCCGGCCGTCTGCGGTTCTTGATCGTCGCCGCGGTGTTGCTCGCAGTCGTGGGTTCGGCGATCACCGCCGACCACGTAGTGGCCGACGCACCGACCGGTGACGGCGGCAGTGTTGTCGCCTGGGGCGCCAACGACGACGGCCAGCTCAACGTGCCGGATGGCCTTGACCACGTCGTGGCCGTAGCGGCAGGCGACTGGGGAACAGCCCTGGCGCTCCGGAGCGACGGCACCGTCGTTTCGTGGGGGCACGGCGCGAGCGGTACGGCGAGCGTCCCGACAGGTCTGTCGGACGTGACGGCCATATCCGCAGGCGAGGACTTCTTTCTGGCCCTCAAGAAGAATGGAGAAGTAGTGGCCTGGGGAGGCGGCAGCAGCGAAACGGTGGCCACCCAGGCTGTCGCGATCGCCGCCGCGAACGCGTGGGGTATTGCGCTTGAGCGCGACGGTTCGATCGTTCCGGTCGGGCGGATCAACCAAATCAGCTACCAGGCCCAGGACGCCGTAGCTCTCTCCACCGGTGTGGGGTACGCAATCGGGCGGAACGGAGACCCCCTCGTCCTCGATGGCGGCCCTGCGCCCTGGCCTGCCGGCCTTCATGGCGTCACCGCGATCAGTGGGGCCATGGCCCTGAAGACCGACGGATCCATTGTGTCCTGGGGGGCCGACGGCCTGGGGCAGCAGAACGTGCCCCGGTCATTCGACATCAAGGCGATCGCGGCAGGCTATGGTTTCGGCTTGGCCCTGCGAGCCGATGGCACAGTCGTCGGCTGGGGCGACAACAGGTACGGCCAGCTCAATATCCCCGAAGGACTTTCTGGGGTAACGGCGATTGCGGCCGGCCAGACTTTCGCAATGGCGGTAACAAACGCGCCGCCGCATGGGCTGCCCCGTTCTAGGTTGCTTCTCGTCGGCTTCGAGGCCGTCGGAACGCTCCTATTCCTCGGCGGTCTCGCGTGGCTCCTGGCGGCGACGAGGCGTGGCTGGCTGGCTGGCACTTTCCTTGAACGGCTGACTGGCCCTTGGATGCCTACCGCGATCGCGGTTGCCCTGGCAATTCTTTCCATGCCCCTTGTGGCCGCTACGTTCGATCCCTCCGACGGTACCGACGCGCTGGCGCCGGCGACGCCCCTGGCGATCTGGTCGGCAGCCGCCGGCGCAGTCCTCGTCTCGGCATTGGTGGCAAGCAGATACGGCGCACGCAGAGTACGGGCGCGTCCGGTCTTCGGTACCGTCCAGACCTTCGTTGTCGCCCTGCTGGTCGCCATCCCCATGGCCCCGCTCCTGCCCTTCCTTCTTGGGCAGCAAATCGCGTTCGGCCAGTACTGTTTCTTCACATGCGGGCATACCTACTACGGCACCCAATTCCTGCCAGGCGCGCTGGCCACCGATTTGCTGCTTCCTTTCGCGCCGTTCGCCGAACCCGGACCCGTGGCTCTGCTTGCGATCGGTGTAGTCATTTGGGCCGTGATCGTGAGGCATTGGCCGGACAGCCTCGGTGCTCAGCAGGACACGCCTTCGCATGCCCAGTCGGGCCAGGACATGGGGACGGGCAAGGTGACTGTCGGCTCGTAGAGAAGCGCTGCCGGCATCGACCGTTCGGAAGGCGGCGCACGTATTGGATCTTCCGCTTGGCGGAGTGCCCGATTCGTGCTCAAATCCGGCCATCTCGCCACGTAATTAACGCATAGCCCAGCGCATAGCCCAGCGTGGCCCGGCGCGGATGTGGCCTCCCTCGACAGCCTGCGCGGTCTTCGAGCGCAAGGCCGAGCGGCAGTTACCTGGCGCAGCGGAGCTTGGCGCAGCCAAGCGGTCCGGGGTCGCTCCAGCAGGCGAGGAGGGCGTTGAGTCCCTCGTATCCGCTATAGACCGGCAGACCGAGGTAGTGGTCGCAGGTCGGCTTGCCGAGCACCTCTTCGCAGTGCTCGTGGGCGGTCACTCCCAGGCGGCTCAGGTATTCGGAAACGTCGTGCATGTGGAACGCACGTCGCCTGTTCGCCGGGTAGTCGATGAGGTCGTACCCGTACTCGGAGCGCTCGAAACGGCCCGATCCGGCAGGTTGCCAGATCTCCTGTGCGGTTATCAGCGCGGGTTTGGGATCGTTGGAGCCCGGCAGCTGGGCCGTGATCGCGAACCCGATCTCGCCGGAGTCGTAGCGATCAAGGACGGGTTCGAGTACCTCGGCACCCAGGTTGCGCAGATAGACGGCCAGCCCTCCGAGGTAGGAGGCGATCTGAGCCAGAGACTGACTCACGCGCTGCGAACGCGCGCAATGGGCTCGGCAGCTTCGGGCAGCCGCTCGCCCGCTCCTATCCGGGGCCGCTTCTTGACCTCGGCAGAGACGCGCGCGGGCGATGGCGACTCCAGCGCTCCGGCCTTGTACTTCTCGAACGCAGCGACCGGAATTCTGTAGATGCGCTCGGACACGCGAATGGCCGGCAACCGCTGCTCGTGGATAAGCCGAAGTACGGTCGATGTGCTGACCGCCAACTCCGAGGCTATGTCGTTGGGCGAGAGGAATGGCTTGTCCTGCATGTTGTGCTCCCTGTGGGCTATCGGCAGGATAACCCACGGCGCTCAGGAATCAAGGCTTCTGTGGATCAGCCGGGGGGCGCCCGTTGACCCTAGCTCGCCGAGATCCCCGCTAGCCGAAGAGCCAAGGATCTGGCTGGGCGAATCCATCTCGAAACGGTCGAGGTATGCGTGGATTCCACGCGGGGATCACAGCTGTGACGCATACTCATCAACAGAATCGTGTTCAAGCGAACTGGCTGGAGGGTGGCGATGCAGGGGATCGTCGGTGGCTTGTTGCGCGACCCAAAGGAGCGTCAGGCTGCGGCCTTGGCCCTGCTCTTCGGGGTTGTGGGAGCGCTCGCCGGATCAATTGTGTTCGTTTGGGGCGCCGGCGACATCGGTCTCGTGCTGACGGACTCTGTCTGGGGTCACGCGATCGCACTCCTGGCGCCTTTGGTCCTCGTCGTAATCCTCATGGCCGCTCGACGAATCGAGAGGCTGACCGCGGGCGGCATCCTGCTGGGCAGCGGGCTCGTCTGGGTCCTCGGCGTGTCGTACCCCTTCGAGCTCTCGAAGACGATCGTCGATTGGTCTTACTTCGGCTGGCTCGATCCAATAGCCGGAGGCGCCGTATTCCTGACCGGACTCGTCCTTGCCACGTCCGCCATTCGCGCCAAAGAGTCGCCGGAGTCCATCGGACTCGAGCAGCCTCTCAACACCACAGCGATCGCGATTGCCATCGCCGCCGGCTTACTCGGAACCTTGTGCTACGTGTGGTCGACGGGGCGGGACGCGGTCATGGCTAGCAGCGAGTTCCAGTTCCCGATCGGCTGGGGACTGGTCGCAGGGTCGGCGATTGTTCTGCTAATGCTGCGCGAGGTCCCACGTCTCGCCCGAGGGCTGCTGTTCGGGGCCGGGCTGGTCTCCGTCATGGGCTTCTACACGTGGTTCCTGCCCTCCGACATGAGCCAGAGTTCGCTCGTCCGATTCGAGTGGTTCGGCCTCTTCGCGGGCGCCAGTGCTATGGTCTCCAGCCTCGCGATCGAGACCCCAGTGCCGCAACCCGTCGAGGGCGAGGTACAGCTCGGCGACTCCCTCAAACGTCGGCGGATCCTAGTGCGATTGTTGGTCGCGGCGTTGATCCTGGCCGGAGGAGCGCTGATCTTTCTATTCCGGCTCGGCGAGTCCATGGCTCGGTACTAGCCACCCGCCCACGACCTGACGGCTGAGGTTTGAACAGCTCGGCGGAACGAGGGACGCTGCGGGCGTCAGGTGCCCAGTTCGCCCGCGATCAGCCTGGAGTTGGTCGAGCGGCTTCTCGAGCGTCCTGGAAGCCGCCTTCCGGGGCCGTCGCCTACCTGCTCGGGATCATCTTCTGTTGCTACCGGTGCCGGACAGAGTCCCACGCCGTGGGGCTCAAAATGGGGATTTCACTAGGGAAATCTTGGCGGAGAGGGTGAGATTCGAACTCACGGGACTCTCGTCCAGCGGTTTTCAAGACCGCCGCAATAGACCGCTCTGCCACCTCTCCGCGTCGGGCCGAGCGTAGTTTACGCGCAGTCGGTGATCGTCAGAACGACGGGCCAACCGACACCGGGATTCGTGGGCAAGCGGACCTGCTCGTATGAGGCTCCGGAGGGGCGGCCGCGCCGCCCCTCGCCATATCAATCGGATCCCTAGTTGTTGAAGACCCGGAACTCGAAGAAGCTCGCCCACGTTGTGGGGCTCGTGGGGAGCCCGGTCGCCGTGATACGAACGTACCGTGCGGTGGCAGTGAAGTTGTCGGTCTGCGTCTGAGCCGTGCTCGTGTTGGCGGTCTTGTCGACCACCGTCGTCCAGGTAGCGTTGTCGGTAGAGACGTCAACGCGGTACTTGTAGACGCGGCCGCTGAACTCCCACATGACTTCGGAGCCCGTCAGGGTCTGCGCAGAACCCAGATCGACCTCCCACCAGTGGTTGAGGTTGCCGTCGGCCGCACACCAGCGCGTCGTCGTGCTGCCGTCGTTGCCGGCCGATGGCGCGTGACCGGACTGGGAGCTATCGGCGCTGGCCGTCTTGTTCAGGGCGATGTTGGTCCTGGTGATCGGCGTTGAGCTCGGCGTGGGCGTGGGACCGGGTCCGCCGCCGGTGGTGATGCTGAAGTTGTCGAACTGGGACTTGTACCAGCCTTGGGTTTGGACGGCGACCTGGCCGTTGCCGGAGCTGGTGTTGGTCACATTGGCAACCACGGTGCTGCCGATCGTGGCCTGGATGTTCGACCCGTTGAAGGTGAGCTTCAGGGTCGTCCAGATGTTGGTTCCGTAAGAGACAGTGCCTGAAGCCAGGGTGGTGCTGTTTGGCGTGGCCCAGGTGCCACCGCCCAGGTAGTACAGCTTCCAGGCTCCGGTGTTGCTCAGCTGGAGGTGGTAGCCGATCAGGGAACCCGTGTTGTTCTCGTATTGCGCCGTCATGCGGCCGACGATCTCGACCGCGCCGGCTTGCGGTAGCAGAACGTCCGACGAGACCGTGTAGTTGGTCCAGGACGGATCGCCCATCGCGCTTTGAGGCAAGGCGCTCGAACAGCACCAGGTGATCGGCTCGGCGGTGATCTCCTGCTGCATGCACTTGCCGGACCGCCCGCCCAGGCAGTTCTCGGCCTCATAGGCGCCCATGGTCGTGGCGAAGTACCTGGGAATGTTCGGCATCGCGCCGACGGTGTAGCTCTCGAAGTTGTCGGTGTATGGCAGAGACATGGCGGCCGAGGCAGGAGACGTCGCCGTTCCCTTGGTCTGGCCCGTGGTCGTGGTGATCGAGTATATGTAGCCGGGCTGCACCATCAGCGAGTAGGCACCGCCCGAGGGCGTGATGTCACTCGAGTGGACGAAGTAGTCGGCCGAGTTCGACGAGTTCAGGTTGGTCGACCAGACATGGACGGTGCCCGTCGAGAGCCCGCCGCCCACCGTGAAGTTGACCGTGTTAGCCGTCGTCGCGTCCATTGTCTCGATGATGGTGCTGTAGTCGGTGTTGTTGGTCGCCTTCAGCGTCACGTAGCTGCCGTTGGCGCGGTTGCCGCCCAGGTAGCCACTCGACGTATCCAGGTAGTGCCAGCCGGGCTGGGCGAACTGGGCGGTGTGTGCCATGGCCCACACGCTCTTGCCGATGCCGTAGTTACCGGACCAGGGCTGCTGTGCCGAGATCAGGCCGTCGTTGGCGAAGGGGTAAGTGGAGTAGTAGGCCGCGACCAGGTTCCAGTTGATGAAGGCCGTCATCTGGCCGTCGATGTAGTCGCGGTTGACCGCTCGTGCGATCGCCGCGGCGCCGGCGTTGTAGTCCTCCGAGCCGTTCTCACTGGACCAGAGCTGCTTGCCGAGGTTCTTCGCGTTGGCGGTGTCGGTGCAGCTCGACCCGTTCGAAAGGTAGCCGCAGGTGTAGTGCACGCCGACGATGCCGACCGCGGCCTTGAACGTCGCGTCGGACGTCATGTCGTCGGCGACGGCCCAACCGCTGGCGGCGTCGTCGGCGACGATCTGGACTGCGCTCAGGCCGGCGTTGTTCAGCGCGGTGCGCAGGTTCTCGTACCAGGTCTTGTTGTAGCCGCGCTCGTTCCAGCCGCCGATGTAGTTGATCGTCAGCCCGTAGTCGGTCCTGGCGTGGTTGATCCAATTGATGATGTAGTTGATGTTGTCGGTGGACCAGAAACCGCCGCTGAACCAGCTCGGCGCGCCCCATTCCAACGCGTAGAGCTTGATGTTTGGGTTGCGGGCCTTGGCCTGCTGCATCAGCCACCATTCATAGCCGCGCTGGAAGTTCTGGTCCGTCGAGGTGCGCTGGCTGCTGGCTTCGGCGCCCTCGGTCGTATCGGTGTCGCCAGCGATCTCGACCTTGAGAATCTGGAGTGAGGCGCCGTAGTTGGGCTTGAACAGGTAGTCCAGGATGGCGCTCTGCTGGGCGGCCGGGTAGTCGTATAGAAGCCGCGAAGTGCCGCCGCCGCCGCTGAGGCCGCCCAGGCCGTCATATTGCCTGCCGGCGCTGGTGCCGTTGAGCGCGACCGCGAAGCTGGCGGCCTGAGTCCCTTGGGCCGGCACGATCACGAAGCCGAGCAGGAGCAGGATGGATGCGAGCCGGAGTTTGCGGCTCAACGCACGGGCCAAGTCAGTCTTCACGGTCGTTCTCCTCCAGAGAGATGAGAAGCCATTACACGCCGGCTTGGGCCCGCCCGCCACTGGACAGCCTGGGTAGGCGGACCGCCATGATCGGGGCCCTTGCCGCCGGACGGCGAGGCCGCCGGACGGCCGCCGGACGGCCGCCGGACGGCCGCCGGACGGCCGCCTGCGATCGTGCGCGGCGGTGAGCCAGCCGACAACTACCCATAGGGCGCCTGGGCACCGGTCTGTCCGCATGGGCCGGCCAATGCCGGGCGCAAGCTGGAGAAGCCCGGATGAACGACCGGTCCGCCGGCGGAGCAGAGGAATCGGCGCAGGAGCATCCGAACACGCCTCGTGTCGCCGGCGCGGCGGTCGCGCGCTCCCGCCTCTGGCTCGGCATCGTCCTGGCCGGCGCGGCGGCGGTCGGCTTCTACTACACGCCTTTCCTCGACTCCGATAGCCGGGCGATTGCCTACATCGCGATCGAGGCGGTTGCCGTGCTGCTCGTCTTCGCCGGCATCCGCTTCAGGCGGCCGGCGCGGTCCCTCGCTTGGGCGCTGTTCGGCACAGGCATGTTGGCCGTGCTGCTGGGCGACGTGGTCTGGCTGTGGATGGTCAACGTCGATAATGTCGAGCCCACCACCTCCCTTGCCGACGTCTTCTACCTGGCCGAGTACCCACTGCTGATCGCCGGCGTGTTGTTGCTGGTTCGCGCCCGTATCGACCGGGCGACGCTACTCGACACTCTGGTCGTTACGACCGCCGCCTTCATGGTCGTCATCGAGTTCGTGGTTCAGCCCTCCCTCGCCGGCTACACCGGTTCAACGCTGGACCTGGCCGTGATGCTCACCTATCCGATCGCGGACGTCGTGCTCCTGGCAGTGGCGCTGCGATCGCTGCTCGTCGGCGACCTCCATTCTCCGGTGCTGCGACTGCTCCTCGCGGGAGTCACGGCCGTGGCCATCGCCGACGTTCTCAACCTGCGGCTCAGCCTTCTGGAAGTCACGCTCGATCCGTCGCCGCTCGATGCTCCCTGGCTCGTTTCGATGGTCATGTGGGCGGCGGCCGTGACGCATCCCGCGGCTGCGGTGGAACTGGCTGCCGCCGGGGCGGACTGGATGCGCAAGCGTACGGGGCGCCGCCTGATGCTGATCGGGGCGTTGCTGCTTCCGCCGGCGACCATCGCCATCGAAGCCGTGTATGGGGAGACGACCTACACGCCCGTGTCGTTGACCGCGTGGGGGGTCATTGCCGTGCTGGTGATGATGCGCACGGACCTGGCCATGGCCCTGACCGGGGAGAGCGAGGCGCGCATGCGGGCCATCACCGACTCGGCCCAGGACGCCATCGTGATGATGGATGCCGAGGGTCGCGTCTCCTACTGGAACCCGGCCGCCGAGCACATGTTCGGTCGGACGAGCGCGACGGCGATGGGCGCATACCTGCACGACTTCCTCGCGCCCTCGCGCTACCTCGAGGCGTTCCATGCCGCCTTCCCCGCCTTCCTGCAGACGGGTACCGGAGCCGCAGTGGGCAAACCCATCAACCTGGACGGCCGTCGCGCGAACGGACAGGAGTTCCCGGTTCAGCTATCGCTGTCCGCGGTCCGCCTGGGAGGAGCCTGGCATGCCGTGGGTGTCATGCGCGACGTCACGGCCCAGAAAGGGGCGGAGCAGGCCTTGCGCGAAAGCGAGGCCAAGCACCGGCTCCTGATCGAGAACAGCCACGACATCATCTACACGCTCACGGCCGACGGCATCTTCACCTTCGTCTCGCCGGCCTGGACGGCGCTCCTCGGCCATGTGGAAGCGCAGGTCGTCGGCCAGCCGCTGGGCCGCTTCATCCATCCCGACGATCTCCCCGCCTGCCTGGACTTCCTGAAGTCGTTGGCCGAGAACGGGACGCAGGAAGAGGACGTCGAATACCGCGTGCAGGACCTCTACGGATCGTGGTTCTGGCACACCTCGAGTGCTGTTCCGCTAAGCGACGAGACCGGCACCGTCGTTGGTTTCGAAGGGATCGCCAGGGATATCACGGCCCAGAAGAAGGCGGAGGAGGCGATCGAGCGGTTCAGGATCGGCTTCGAACAGGGGGCGGTGGGCCAGGCAATGACGTCGCTCGACGGCCGCTTCATCCAGGTCAACGATGCGCTGGCCGAGATGTTCGGATATTCGGGCGCCGAACTCGCGGGCAAGGAGCTCGATGACCTGACTCACCTCGACGACCGACCCTCCGGCCCGACGACCCGGCAGGCATTGATCTCGACTAAGCAGGCGCGCAGGTTCGAGCGCCGCTACCTGAGGCGCGACGGCACCCTCGTCTGGGCGGACGTCAACGTAGCCCTGGTCTGCAACGGCCGGGGCGAGCCCGACTACTTCGTCGAAACGTTCGTCGCCATAACCGCCCAGAAGGAGGCGCAGGCCGAGCTGAGTGAGACCAACATCCAGCTCGGAAAAGCCATGACCCGGGCGATCGAGCTGGCGGCAGAGGCGGAAGCCGCCACACTCGCCAAAAGCGAGTTCCTGGCCAACATGAGCCACGAGATCCGCACTCCGATGAACGGCGTGATCGGGATGGCCGGCCTGCTGCTCGACACGCCTCTCGACGCCGAACAACGCCGCTACGCCCAAACCGTGCGCACGAGCGGCGAGTCACTGCTGGCCCTCCTCAACGACATCCTCGACTTCTCCAAGATCGAGGCCGGCAAGATGGACCTGGAGACGCTCGACTTCGACCTGCGGGCTTTGCTCAACGACTTCGCCTCTCTGCTGGCCTTGCGGGCCCATGAGGCGGGGCTGGAGTTCATCTGTGCCGCGGCGCCCGACGTGCCGGGCCACCTCAGCGGCGATCCGGGGCGGCTCCGCCAGGTGCTCCTCAACCTGGCCGGTAACGCCGTGAAGTTCACCCACCACGGCGAGGTCTCCGTGCGGGTGAGTCTCGAGTCGGAGACCGACGACGCGGTCGTGCTGCGCTTCTCGATCAAGGACACCGGCATCGGCATCGCGAAGAACAAGCAGAAGCTGCTCTTCCAGAAGTTCAGCCAGGCCGACGCCTCGACGACGCGCAAGTACGGCGGCACCGGTCTGGGGTTGGCCATCTCCAAGCAGCTGGCCGAGATGATGGGCGGCCAGATCGGTCTGGTGAGTGCCGAGGGGCTGGGCTCGGAGTTCTGGTTCACCGCCCGGTTCGGCAAACAGGCCGATCGAGACCGGAGCGCCAAGCCGCCCGCCGCCATCAGCGACGCCCGCATCCTGATCGTCGATGACAACGCCACCAACCGCGAAGTCCTGACCGCCCAGCTCGCGGCCTGGGGCGCCCGGTCGGACGAGGCGTTCGATGGCCCGACGGCGCTGACAGCGCTCCGCCGGGCCGGCGGGGCAGGCGACCCATATGCCGCGGCCATCGTCGACATGCAGATGCCGGGCATGGACGGCTCGGACCTGGCCCGGTCGATCAAGGCCGACGGGACCCTGGCCGGCACATTGATCGTGCTGATGACCTCGCTCGGCGCCCGTGGCGACGCGAGAGAGATGGAAGAGCTCGGCATCGTGGCCCATCTCGTCAAGCCGGTGCGGCAATCGGACCTGTTCGACTGCCTCGCCACCGTCCTCGCCGGCTCGGCCGGGGCGGGGGTCACCGGGAAAGTCGACGGCGCGAGTCGCAATGCCATCGACGCGGCTCACTGGGGTACGGTCCGCATCCTGCTGGCGGAGGACAACATCACCAACCAGCAGGTGGCACTCGGCATCCTGACGAAACTGGGCCTGCGAGCCGACGCAGTGGCCAACGGCGCCGAAGCCATCCGTTCGCTCGAAACGATCCCGTACGACCTGGTGCTGATGGACGTGCAGATGCCCGAGCTGGACGGGCTGGAGGCCACGCGCCGTATCCGCGATCCGCGGTCGGCCGTGCGTCGGCACGACATTCCCGTCATCGCCATGACCGCCCACGCTCTCCAAGGCGACCGCGAGCGGTGCCTCGAGGCGGGCATGGACGATCACGTCACCAAGCCGGTATCCCAACGTGCCCTCGCGGAAGCGATCGACAAGTGGCTGCCCCGGGACCGCGCCGCGGCACCGGAGCACCCGGCCGGCAAGCCGGCCGGACCCGAGCTCGCGGCCCCTTCCGGGCCCCAGCCGCCGATCTTCGATAGGGCCGGCATGGAGGATCGATTGGTCGGCGACGAGGAACTCGAGCGGCTCGTCATCGGCGGCTTCCTCGACGACATCCCCAAACAGCTCGAGACGCTCAAGGGTTGCCTGACCTCCGGCGACGCAGTCGGCGCGCTGCGCCAGGTCCACTCGATCAAGGGCGCTTCGGCCAACGTCGGCGGCGAGGCCTTACGGGCTGCGGCCCTCGAGACGGAGAATGCTGGACAGGGCGGTAATCTGGACGCCATCATGGCCCGGATGCCCGACCTCGAATTCCAGTTCGCCCGGCTGAAGGAAGCGATGAGCGACTTCGCAGGCCCGGGGGGAGCCGCACCAGGAGATCTGTCGTGAAGACGCTCATCGTCGAGGACGAGATCACCAGCCGCGTCCTGCTGCGGGAGCTCTTGAAGCGCTTCGGCCCCCCGCACATGGCCATGAACGGCAAGGAGGCCGTAGACGCCGTGAGCGCAGCGCTGCAGGCCAAAGAACCGTACGACCTCATCTGCCTCGACATCATGATGCCCGAGATGGACGGACAGGCGGCCCTGAAGCGCATCCGGCAACTGGAGGACGAGGCCGGGATGGAGGCGCACAAGCGGGCCAAGGTCATCATGACCAGCGCCCTTTCGGACAAGGGCAACGTCCTCGAGGCCATCCGGAGCCAGTGCGACTACTTCCTGGTCAAACCCATAGACGGCCGGGCGCTTCTCGAGGAACTGCGGCGACTTGGCTTGATCTGACCGGCGAGCGGCTCGCCGGCCGCCTAGGGCAGCAACTGCGCCGCCGGGCCGGACGGACTGACGACACCCGCGAGAGCCGACCAGGGGATCGTAATCGTCACGGGACCCGCCGCCTCATCGGCCACGGTGCCCTGGTTCCAGGAGAGCTCCAAGCCGACCGTCGTCATTGTCCAGGCAGTCGATACCTTGGTCAGGCTCGTGGCCGGGCTCCAGGAGGGGGCGCCGCCGACCAGAGCGGTGAGTAGCGTCAGGGTCTGCGGGTTGAGGACAGCCAGGGCCGATGTCGCGTTGCCGAACAACGCCGAGAACTGGATCGTGGCGCCGCTCGAGACCGTGAACGAGATCCCGTCGACGTAGTTGATCGGATGCGCCCCGCCCGCGTCCTCCGAGACGGCGAAGCGGATGCTGATGAGCGTCTTCGATAGCAGCGCGACCGAGTACTTGCCCGTCAGGATGGACGGGTTATAGCCGGCCTTTCCGATATCGGTTATCCACCCCTGGACCTTGGCGTCAATTGCCGTGTTCATGGTCCCCGCCGCAGAGACGCCGCCCACCACCGGCTCGTCGAACTCGGCCTTCCAGGAATTGTTGGCCGCATGAGTCGAGATGTGGTGGGTCGTGATCGTCGGCACGGCGGCCGGGGGCGCCAGAGTCGCGGCCTGGGCAGTCGGGGCGGGAGTAGCCGTTGGCGCAGCCGTCGGCGTGGCGCTCACCGTCGCCGCGGGCGTGGCCGAAGGGGACGGAGTGGCCGTTGCCGGTGCCGCGGTCGCGCTCGTGGCCGAGGGCGTCGCGCCGCCGGGGCTACAGGCGGCTACGAGCGAAAAGGCTCCCAGCACGGCGGCGACGATCAGGCCCGATCGCAGGCTTCGGTACGTTCCCATCAGTGCTACTTCTCCCTTGCAGTGCCAGGGCGCCTTCTGATACAACTCTGGGCCCATCGCCAATCCGAGGATATCTGCTAGCGGACAAACTCCCCTGCGGGCCCGCTCGGATTGATGATCGACTTGAGGCTGGACCACGGCAGCACCGCGCTCGGCTTGCCGGCGGCCGAACTGGCGATATCGCCCTGAGCCCAGGTGAACTCCAATCCGGTCGTGGTCATTGCCCAGGCCGTCTCGAAGAAGCTCATGGACGTCGCCGCGCCGGACCACTTCAGCTCCGAACCGAGTTGGGCGGCCAGCGCGGTGTGGGCCTGGCCGGCGAGGGTCGGCAGGGCCGCCGTCGCGTCGGTGAAGATGTCCTTCAGACTGACCTTCGTTCCATCCGCCACCACGAAGTTGATGCTCCCCGCCTTGCCGACGGCGGACGCGGCGCCGGCCACGTCCGTGAGCAGGCTGAAGCGGAGGCTCAACAAAGTCGGCGAGTCCAGGGCAATCGTGAAGTCACCCGAGAGCGTGCTTGGGCTGCCCCCGCTCGGAACCGCCGGGAGGCTGCCACCGGTGAATGCGTCGATGTAAGAGTTCACCTGGGCCGCGATGGAATCGTTCAATTTGGCCGCCGTGGCTTCCGGAATTCCGGAGACGAGGGGCTTCTTGAAGGTCACCGTCCAGCGACCGTCGGGCGCGTTGGTCGAGATCACGACGCTGCCGATCTCCGGGGTCGGTCCCGGCGTACCCGGGGCGGGCGAGTCTGTGACGTAGACGGTCGGCGGCGTTTCCACGGCGCCCGCGCAACCGGCTGCTGTCATGGCCGCCGCTACGGTGATGCCCGCCAGCGCACCCCACAGGGCGCATCGGCCACCAGCCAACTTCATTCCATCCTCCCATCCCCTGCCGCTATCGCTGCGCCACCATACGAAACAAATGCTCAGCAGGGCAAGTCCTCATCGACGCCGACTCAGTGCGCGAACTGCCCGGCCGGGCCTCCGGCCTTGATCACGCCCTTGATTGAGGCCCAGGGAACGGTGATTGTTGGCGTTCCGTCGGCCGCGGAGGAAACCTGGAGTGCCGGGAAGGTTATCCGCAGGCCGCCCGCTGTGAGTACCCAGGCCGCGGCGAAGTTCGACATCGCGGCCGTGGTACCGGTCTCGATCCAGCCGACGTCGGCGGACGATCCGAGTAGAGCCTCGAGCCCGGTCCGCGACGCGGTGGAGAGCGCCGCAGCGCCCCCCGATTCGCTCGTGAACAGATCGGTCAGCGCGATCACAGCCCCGTCGGCGGCTCCGAAGTCCAGGCTCCCGGCCAGGGCCTCATTGCTCGCCCCGCCGAGGTACTCGTCCATCGTGATGCCAAAGCTCAGCAGCGTCGTCGAGTTCAGGCCCACAGAGAAATCGCCCGTGAGGAAGCAGGACCCGGCGCCACCGCCTTCGGAAAGCTGAGCCTTGAAGTCACTGATGTAGCCCGCGATCTTGCTGCCGATCGCGACATTGATGGCCTGCGCCTTTGGCACGTCCGCGACGACCGGCTGCTTGAAAGTCACGCGCCAGACGCCGCACTGAGGCGAGGAGCCGCTCTGGCTGACGGTGGTGCTGGTGATCGTTGCCGCATGCGGTAGTGCGGTCGGAGACGCAGTCGGGCCGGACGGGGTGGCCGTCGGGAGGTAGGTGGCCGTGGGTGCGTCCGTAGGAGTGGGGCCCTGGGTCGCGAGCGAAGTTTCGGCAGGCGAGGTATCGGCCGGCGACGTATCGGCCGGCGTTGCCCCCGGGCCGGGCGAGTCTGTCACGTAGATGGTCGGGGGCGTGGCCAAGGAGGGGCCGCATCCGGCGGCCGTCACGACGGTGGCGATTGCCATGAACACCACCGCCCCCAACCGAGCCGGCCGAGTCGCCATCGCCACCCTCCTGCTGCTACTGCGCCGGTCGTCCGACGCGATCGGTGCGCATGTACTGCTGCAATGCCTCGGGCACCCGCAGACTGCCGTCGGGCTGCTGGTATGTCTCCAGGATCGCGGCGACCGTGCGGGCGAGAGCCAACCCCGAGCCGTTGAGGGTATGGACCAGCTCGGGCTTGGCGCCCGGTTCGGGGCGGTAACGGATCGCCATTCGGCGGGCCTGGTAGTCGCGGAAGTTGGAGCAGGAGCTGACTTCGAGCCAGCGCTCGACGCCGGGCGCCCAGACCTCGATATCGTATTTCTTGGCCTGGACGAAGCCCATGTCCCTCGTCGCCATGAGCAGGACGCGATAGGCCAGACCAAGTCGCTGCAGGATGACTTCGGCCCGAGCGGTGAGCCATTCGAGCGCCTCGGCCGACGCCTCCGGCTTCTCGAAGAAGACCATCTCGACCTTGTCGAACTGATGGACGCGCAGGATGCCGCGGGTGTCCTTGCCGGCCGCTCCGGCCTCGCGACGGAAGCACGGCGAGTAAGCCGCATAGCGGATCGGGAGCTGATCGGCCTCGAAGATCTCGTCGCGGTGGAGATTCGTCACCGGAACCTCGGCCGTCGGTACGAGATACAGCTCATCGCGAGTGACGATGTACATGAGGTCTTCTTTGTCCGGTATCTGGCCGGTGCCGCGCGCCGACGCGGCGTTGACCATGGCCGGCGGCCAGATCTCGGTCATGCCGTGCTCGGCGGTGTGGATGTCGAGCATCATGTCGATGAGGGCGCGCTGAAGACGCGATCCCTGGCCCGTGTAGACCGGGAAGCCGGAGCCGGCGATCTTGGCGCCGCGCTCGAGGTCGATCATCTTCAGGTCGGCGGCGACTTCCCAGTGCGGGCGGCGGGTCCATGCCCGGCCGTCTGTCATGGCCGCGGCCGGCAGCTGCTCGCCCCAGCTCCGAACCGTCTGGTTGGCCGAGGCGTCGCCCACGGGGACGTCTGGGTCGGCCGGGTTGGGGATGCGCAGCAGCAGCTCTTCCAGCTGGGATTCGGTCGCGGCCAGCTCGGCGTCCAGCTTCTCGATCTGGGTTCCGGCGTCAGTCGATGCCTGCCGCAGGGCCGCGACATCCGGGCCATTTGGCGCGGCACCGGCGCGGATCGCTTCGCCGATCTGCTTGGACGCGGCATTGCGCTCCGCCTTGAGCCGGTCAGACTCGCCGAGCAGCTCGCGGCGCCTGCCTTCGAGAGTCAGCGCGGCATCGACGATCGAGGGGTCCTCGCCCTTGTCGATCGCGCCCTGCCGTATCCGATCCGGCTCCTCGCGCAGCCTGGCCAGCCCGATGCTCATGCGTTGACGCTCCCTGACTTGATTGCGGCCCGAGCCGCGTGGCTCTGAGTTTAGCCGGGGCAGAGGGCGGGCGAACGCGTTCGGTCTAGGCTCCGGGCGAAGCCGCCGCTCTCAGCCGCTCCACCACGAACGCGGGCTCCAGACTCGCCAGCAGCCAGCCGGCGCGCGGGCCGTTGGAGCGGCCGAGGAAGGCGGCGTAGAGCGCGGCAAAGGCGCGGCCGGAGGGCAGGCCGGTCTCGGTTGCGACTCGGAATATGAGGGTTTGCCACGTGTCGCCGGAACGGGGCGTTTCCGTCCCGGCAGCGGCGGCGAGTGAGGCGAGGTAGCCCTTCTGATCGGCGTCCAGGTTGGACACTTGCTCCGGAACCGCGTCGCGGCGGACGACCAGCAGCGCCCTCTCGGGAGCGAAGGACTCGAGCCAGGCGCGGGCGGCGGCCGTCCTTTCATCGAGAATCGCCTGCTCGGTTCGGGTCAGCGGAGAGCCCTTCTCGGCGACCATGCGCTCGGCGACATCGACGCCGGGGATCTGCAGCAGCAGGGCGAGGTGCGCGAAGGCGGGCCGGAACGCGGCGGCCGACGCGGCCACGTCCGGCGAGGGCCCCACAAGCGAGTAGCCGAAGAGCCGCTCGTGGTCGGCGGGCAGCTCGCCCTTGACCTCTCGCCCGGCGGTGGCGGCGGCGATCCTGTCGAACTCGTCGAAGAGGCGCGGGATCGTCTCCCCTTCCGGATCGAAATCGATGACCTGGTTGGGGCGCGGCCGCAGGAAGAGGAAGCGGAGCTGCTCCGGCGGCAGAACCTCGGCGATGGTGTGGGCCGCGATCCCCTGGCCCTTGGAGGTGGACATCTTCTTGCCACCGACGTTGAGGAACTCGTAGGTGACGTTCCGCGGCGGTTCGACCTCGAAGACCTCGCGACTGATCGCATCTGAGCGATCGCGCGAACCGCCGGCCGTGGCCAGGTCTTTGCCGCAGCCCTCGATCGTGACCCCCAGCATGCCCCACTTGGCGGCCCATTCGAGGTTCCAGGGCAGCTTGGCCCGGGCGCCGAGCGGCGAGAGGCGACCCTCGTGGCCGCAGCCCTTCGCCCACGAGACCATGTCCGGCTTGCAGATGTAGGCGACGGTCGAGCCGTCCCAATCGGTCGCGTAAGTGGTCCCGATCTTGCCGCATTGCTCGCAAATGACCTGGATCGGCAGCCAGCTGCTCGATCGCTCGACATGGCTGACTCGAAGGTAGATGTCGCGGACCCGATCGGCCCGGTCCAGGGCGAGCTTGATGTACGGATCCATTCGACCGGCCGCGTACAGTTCGCTGACCCAGTAGAACTCGGGCTTGATGCCGAGCGGCTCGAAGGTCCGAAAGAAGATCTCGCCGACGAAATGGCGGGCGTAGTTGGCGGCGCTGCTGCCCTCGGGCGCGGGCACGCGCGAGAGCGGGGCGCCCATGTAGCGATCGACCGCGTCGGGCGTCAGCTTGGCCTGGGAGTCCATGGCGTCCATGTCGTCGACGCCGTAGAGGAACGTGGCCGGCAGCCCCGCGCCCAGCAGCGCGCGATGGATCGCGTCGTGGAGCACGACGCCGCGCAGTGAGCCTACGTGCACCGTCCCCGACGGCGACTTGGAGTCGTTGACAACCTGCGGCCCCGCCAGGGAGGCGGCCAGCTCGTCGGCCCAGTACATGACGGCCTGCTAGCTGATGTCGAGGATCTTGTAGGTGAAGTCACCGGCCGGGACGTGCACGACAACCGAGTCACCCTTGTGCTTGCCGAGCAGGGCCCTGCCAACCGGTGACTCGTTGGAGATCTTGCCGTCGCGCGGGCTGGCTTCGGTCGAGCCGACGATGGTGAAGACTTCCTTGCCGTCGGAGCCTTCGACCTTGACCGTCGAGCCGATCTGGACGTGGTCGGTGCCGTGGTGCTCGTCGATGATGGTGGCGTTCTTGACCAGAGCCTCGAGCCGCTGGATCTGACCCTCGACGAACGCTTGCTCGTTCTTGGCGTCTTCGTATTCCGCGTTCTCGGCCAGATCGCCGTGTTCCTTGGCGTCGTGGATTCTCTGCGCGATCTCCTGCCGCCGGATGCTGACGAGTTCTTCGAGGTCCGCCCGAAGCTTGGTCAGGCCCTCTTCCGACACGTACTGGGTCTTGTTGTTCACCGCTGGGAGGCTCCCGTTCTCGTGCGTCCGGCGCCAATCGGCCGAGCTCCGGCGCCTCGCGGCCCGGGATATGGAAAAGAACTCCAGGTGCACCGTCCTCGGTGTCCTGAAGTTCGGCCGGCGCGTATCCTAGCCGCCGCCTATGCGCGTGTCAAAGCAATTCGTGAGGCAGCCCATCCAACGCCGGCTCCGGGCCCGGTCCGCGGCCGCACGAGAACGGCGCCAGGCCCATCAACCTAGTCCATTCCGATGGGTCGGAAACCGCCGTATACACCAGAACGGAGGTCCCCACATGGGAGGGACGAATGTGGACTGGAATGCTGAAGTGGGCCTGACCATCATGCGCTCATACCAAGAAATCCCACCGGCCCCGTCTTCCGGCACTCCCCTCCTCCTCCCCGGAAGTCGGGGCCGGTCACTGTCCGCGGACAGGCGCGAGTGCCGGAACGGGTCGCCGGGCCGGCGGCCATGGGCCGTCAGCCGGCGACGAGCCAGCGAGCTGGCTTAGCGGCCTAGGGAGGCCAGCCTGCCGCGGATTCTCTGCATCGAGAGGCGGTCCCCAAAGGCGACAAAGACCGTGTCGTCGCCGGCAATGCTGCCGACCACCTCGGGCCAGCGGGTGCGGTCGAGCGCCGCGGCGATTGGATGGGCCGAGCCGGGCAGCGTCTTGAGAACGAGTATGAGCCCGGCCTCGCGTACCTCCACCGGAAGGTCGTGCATCAGCTGCCGGAGGCGCTCCTCGCCGGTGCTTTCGGCCTCGGTGACCCGGGCCGGCACGATGTAGGTCTGAACGCCACCCTGATTCGATTTGATGAGGCCCAGTTCGGCCACGTCACGGCTGATCGTCGCCTGGGTGGCCCGAAAACCTCGCTCCCGGAGAGCGCCGGCCAATTCCTGCTGAGTGCGGATCGGGCGCTGACCCAGCAGATCGCGAATCTCGCGCTGTCGAAGCTGCTTGATGACTTCCATCGGGGCGGCGCGCTCTCAGGCGCCGTGCGGCGAGAGCAGCACGATGACCACGACGACGGCGGCCACCACGCGATAGACGACGAAGGCGTTGACCGACTGGCGGCGAAGGAACGCCAGCAGGAACCGAATGGCCAGCAGGCCGGAGACGGCCGCGGCCACGAACCCGATCAGGATGACATTCAGCTCAGGGTTCGGGCCGGCTTCGTGGGTGAGGAACTTGCGGGCTTCCCACAGACCGGCGCCCCCGATCACGGGCGTCGCCATGAGGAAGCTGAAGCGGGCCGCCGCCTCGCGGTTGAGGCCCATGAAGAGTCCGGCGGAGATGCTGATCCCGGAACGACTGATGCCCGGCACCAGGGCGATGGTCTGGGCGACGCCGATTCCAAACGCCTCGCGGAAGGAGATGGAGTCCATTTCGCGTTCCTTGCTGCCCCACCGGTCGGCCAGCCACAGGATCGCGGCGCCTATGCACAACATCAGCGCGATGCGCGCCGGTTCACGCACCAGCTCCTCGAACTTCGACTCGAAGACCGGTCCCACGAGAACCGCCGGAATGGTCGCGACGACGAGCAGGAACGCCATCTTCCGGTCCGGATCGCCTTTGAACGAACGGTCCCGGATGGTGGCCAGTCCCGCCGGAATGAGCTTGACCCAGTCGCGCCAGAAGTACACCAGCAGGGCAAGCAACGTGCCCATGTGCAGGACGACGGTGAAGGCCACCGAATCGATGAACGGATCCTTCCACCCGAAGAGCCAGGGAACGAGGACCAGATGACCCGAGCTGGAGACGGGGATGAACTCGGTGAGACCCTGAACGAGCCCCATGACCAGCGCCTGGATTGACAGGTCCACTCGACATCTCCTCGGGTGCGGATGTGGCTCAGGGGCTCAAGTGTGAGCGAAAGTGCGCGAGCCGGCGATCCGAAGACCACCGGCTCGCAAGGCGAAACCTGCTAGCGGATGAAGAGCGGGGCCATCACGAGAGTGATGGTGGCGAGCAGCTTCACAAGGACATGCAGCGACGGGCCGGCGGTGTCCTTGAAGGGATCTCCGACGGTGTCGCCGACGACGCCAGCCTGGTGGGCCAGGGACTTCTTCCCGAGGACGTTGCCATTCTCGTCGAGAAGCTGGCCCGACTCGATGTACTTCTTGGCGTTGTCCCACGCTCCGCCGCTGTTGTTCAGGACGGTGGCGAGCAGGACGCCGGCGATGGTGCCGACCATCAGCATGCCGGCCACGGCTTCGTAGCCGAGCAGCAGGCCGACGATGATCGGGGTGGCGACGGCGACAACGCCGGGCAGCATCATCTCGCGGAGGGCGGCGCGGGTCGTGATGTCCACGACGCGCGCGTAGTCCGGCCGGCCGGTGTAGTCCATGATCCCCGGGATTTCGCGGAACTGGCGGCGGACTTCGACGATGATCGCCTGGGCCGTGGTGCCAACTGCGCGGATGGCCAGAGAGCTGAAGAAGTAGACGAGCATCGCCGCGATCAAAGCCGCGACGAAGACGTTGACATCGGCCATGTTGACCGAGGTCATCAGGCCCTGGGCGGCGGTTCGGGTGCCGGCAGCGATCTGGCGACCGAGGATCAGATTGACCTTGTCGATGTAAGCCGAGAAGAGGAGGAAGGCGGCCAGGGAGGCCGACGCGATCGCGTAGCCCTTGGTCAGCGCCTTGGTCGTGTTGCCGACCGCGTCGAGGCGATCGGTGATATCACGGGCGCCGGCCTCGGCGCGGCTGAACTCGGCGATGCCACCGGCGTTGTCGGTGATGGGGCCGAAGGTGTCCATGGCCAGGACGTAGGCCGTGGTCATCAGCATGCCCATCGTCGCGACGGCGGTGCCGAAGACACCACCCACCGAACCCAGTCCGGAGTGCGCACCGAGCCAGTTGCTGGCCAGAAGGGCGACGCCGATGGTGATCGCCGTGACGGCAGTCGTCTCGAAGCCGACCGACATACCGGCGATGATGTTGGTGGCGGGGCCGGTCTTGGAAGCCTCCGCGATTTCGCGGACGGGGCGGAAGCTGCCGGCGGTGTAGTACTGGGTGATGTACACGAACGCGATGCTCGTGGCCAGGCCCACGACGCCGCAACCGAAGAAGAAGATCCAGGTCGGGATGTTGTGCGAGCCGGTGGCGCCGTTGGTATTCATCATCACGTAGGTGACGAACGCCAGCGAGATCGCGCTCAGGATCGTGGTGACCCAGTAGCCACGGTTCAGGATGTTCATCGGGTTCTCGGTCTCTTTGCCGCGGATGAAGAACATCGCGACGATAGTGGAGACGAGACCGAAGGCTCGAACGACGAGCGGGAAGAAGATCCAGGCGGTCGGGTTCGGCCAGTGGTTGGTGACGGCGATCGCGTAGACGCCGACTCCCAGGATCATCGCGCCGATGTTCTCGGCTGCGGTGGATTCGAAGAGGTCGGCACCGCGGCCGGCGCAGTCGCCGACGTTGTCGCCCACGAGGTCGGCGATGACACCCGCGTTTCGCGGATCGTCTTCGGGGATGCCCGCCTCGACCTTGCCGACGAGGTCGGAGCCGACGTCCGCGGCCTTGGTGTAGATACCACCGCCGAGCTGGGCGAAGAGAGCAACGAAGCTGGCGCCGAAGCCGTAGCCGACGATCAGAAACGGGGCGTCTTTCGTGCCGTTGGCGGTGTCGAGTCCGCCGTTGATCGCGAAGATCGACCAGACGCCGAGCAGCGACAAGGCGACGACGAGGAAGCCGGAGACCGCGCCACCGCGCATGGCCACCTGGACGGCTTCGACGAGGCTGCGGCGGGCGGCGGAGGCGACGCGGACGTTCGCCTTGACGCTGACGAGCATGCCGATGATGCCGCAGGCCATCGAGCAGGCCGCGCCGATGAGGAAGGCGCCGCCGGTTCGAATACCGATGTCGATCCCGGTGTGCGAAGTGTCGGCGACGCTCGCGGTCTCGAGCAGCGAGATGATGGCGAAGATCACGACCGAGCCGGCCAGCGCGAGGCCGCCGATGGTCAGGTACTGACGCTTGATGAACGCGACCGCGCCCTCGTTGATCGTCGCGGAGACGTCCATCATCTCCTTGGTCCCGGTGTCTCGGGAGAGGACGTCACGGGCGAGGTAGATCGCGAACCCTACCGCGAGCAGACCCGCGATCGGGATGAACGCTTGGAGATAACTTGGGTCCATGGGAGGCTAGCGACTCCTTCTATCAGGGGCACAGGATGAGGGCGGCGGGACGGCGCGCCTGCGGGGGTGGGGCCCGGCTTCCAACCTTACATGCATACTCGGGCCTGGCGGAGTGTATCAACGGCCCAAAGGGGGGGTCAAACTGCGGAAAGTCCCTCGAGTATGCAGTCAAGGCCATCGAACCGGGGCGTTTGGTCCTGCCGGCCCGGGACGTTTGGCCCGGGTAGACTCCGCAGGGCCGACGCCGCGCTCGCCGCCCGACGGCCTCGGCCGGCTGACCGAGCCGCCACCGAACCGCGCTCGCCGTCCGACGGCCGAGGCGGAGCCGAGGCGACAACGTGCTAGCTTGCGCTGGCCCACGGCATCGGCCGGCTGACGGCGAGCGCTACGCGATCCAGCGGGGGGAGTAGCCGTCCAAGGATAGATTCGTCAGCCCTGTGCCGTCGACATTCACGACCCAGATTCCGAATGTGACGTCGGGCGATGTGGCACCGACTCGGGAGAAGACGACGGCAGACCCGTTCGGGGACGGCGACGGCGACGACTCGCTGTACGCGGCGTCGTCGGTTAGCGGCCTCGGCGACTCACCCTTAGCCGGGTCGATGACGAGGTGGAATGATCCATCGCTGGACCTGACGACCAGAGCCACACCGCCGCCGACCGCAGCCACATCGCTCGCGGCATCGCCTACCTTGGCCATGGCGCCGCTCAACGAGATCCGCCAGGACGCCCAGTTCAGGCCGTTGTCGTCGGAGCCCGCAAGATAGAAGGCCCCATCCGACTGCACCCAGACGGGCCGAGAGTTCCCCTTCAGGCCCAGCAGAAGCGGCTTCTTCGCTCCGGTCGTGTCCACAAGCTCCACCCCATCGTCGGCGCCGCGAACGACGAGCATCGTCGAGCCGTCCGCCGTCAGGGCCGCACGTGGAGCCCAGTACGGCATTCCGGGATTTCCTGCCAGACCGTCGATGATCTGGGCGTTGGGGTCGGGTGCCCCGTCAGGTGTCAGTTGTCTCGTGTCCGCTCCGCTCACCAGCGCGTAGCGCCAGTAGCCCAGGTCCTTGCCGTTGCTGTCGCGCCGGGCAACGACCAATCCCGTTCCGTCCGGGGTGATGGTGGGCGCGTATTCGACGTTGCCGCCGGCGGTCAGGGTGGTGAGGTTCTGGCCGCTGAGCGACATCTTCTTCACCACGCCGCCCGTGCTGTAGGCAATCGTCAGACCGTCACCGCTGATGTCGTAGGCGCTGACGGGCGCCATTTCGGCCGTGACTTCGCGCTGGTTGGACCCGTCGGGGTTCATCAGCCACACGTTGTCGACGCCGCTTCGGGGCGAGATGAAAGCGATCTGATTCAGGGCGTTTACCGGCGGATCGCCGGTGATGAACGTCCAGGTCCTGCCCGAGGTGACCTGCCCGTCAATGCGCTTGACTGTCGGGCTGAGAGTGACGAAGTAGGTCGTGTGCGGTGCAAGCGGATTGTCGGGAGTGAAGACAATCGCGGTCGGTCCCGATGCGGTCGGGGTCGGGACTGCCGGCGCGGTCCCGGTCTGATTCCTGACAGGCGAGATCGCTCTGATCGTTCCGGAGACGGACGGCGAAACCTTGATGGCGCCGCCGATGGAGGATGGGTCGATCGGCTCGTTGAAGACCACGGCTATCGGGCTGTAGACGCTCGCGCCTGCCAGGCCGCCCGCCGGGATCAGCGACTCGACGTTCAATCCAACGCCGACCGTCTTGAAGCTCGAGACGTATTGGCCGAGCTTCGTGCCATCCGTATCCGCCGCCGGGTCGCCGATGGTGACCGTATAAGTCGTTCCGTAGTCCAGCGGGTTGCTCGGCTCGAGCGTCAGGAGTGGGCCGTTCCAGGATGCCTGGTAGGTGATCTCCGGTGAGATCGTCAGGCCCGCAATGACTTTCGGCGTATCCATGAGTCGGTCGAAGGTGATCTCGATCGGGGCGTCGACAGCGATCGAGACGGAGTCCCCGGCCGGGCTCATCGAGAGGACCTCCGGCCCGCCGACGGTCGCGAAGTCGAGGTCGCCGGTGCCGCCCTGGGGGTTGCCGGCGCGATCCTCGACGCCTGCCGCTATATGAACGTGGAACTTGCTCGACAGGGGCAACCTGGCCGAGGGCGTAAAGATCAGCTTCAGCCCCTGCCAGTAGAACGTGCCGGCGATGGGCACGATGCGGGGCGGCGCGGGGGTGGCCTGAGCGGATGGCGATGCCGACGCCGATGGCGTGGCCGTTGGGGCACTTGTCGGCGTGGCCGTTGGGCTGGCCGACGGCGAGGTCTCAGGCGAATCCTTCGGCGCACCGGGCGCAGTCGAGATCGATGGCGACCCCGAAGTCGAGGGCGTATCCGTGGCAAGAAGGGTTGCCGTGGGTACGAGTGTGGCCCGGATCGAGGGCACCGCGGATGCCGCCGGCGGGCTCGGTATCGACTCCGTCAGCGAGAAGGCATTCTCAGCGGTTTCGCGCCGGACCTCCTCGCTGAAGCTGACGTCGATGGACGTTAGCGGGACGGCCAGACCGCTGCTGGTCGTATTGCTGACGGTGATCTGGTAGGTCGGCGGGATCCGGTCGACCATGACGGCGTTGTACAGGACCCCTGCCAGAATGGCGAGCGCCGCCAGGACAGACAGTAGCCTGAGGAAGCGGCCGCTCTTCAGCCAGCCGAGTCGTTTCGGTAGTTCCACAGGGCACGACGATAGCACAGCCCCTATACTCCCGAGCTTGTGAGCCCTAGATCGCTCGGTTGCCTCTTCGAGCTGCTTGAAACGGTCCTGCTGACGCTGGTGATCTTCCTGGTCGCCCAGGCTTTCGTCGTTCAGCCGTATCAGGTACAGCAGCCATCCATGGAGAACACACTGATGCCGGATCAGTACGTTCTCGTGGACAAGCTCACGCACAACTTCGACGACTACCATCGGGGCGACATCGTCGTCTTCAACCCCCCTGCCGGTTGGGCCCAGGACGCCGCGGGAACACCGTTCGTCAAGCGGATCATCGGCGCCGGCGGGGACACCGTCGACATCCACGGCGGCCACGTCTACCTCAACGGGAAGCAGCTTGCAGAGGCATACGTCTTCGAGGACCAAACGACCGACATGCCGGACAAGGGCAGCAAGACGTGGACGCTCCAGCCGGAACAGCTCTTCGTGATGGGCGACCACCGCCAGGAATCGCAAGATTCGCGCGACTTCGGACCCATCGAGAAGACGTCGGTGATCGGCCGAGCGTGGATCCGCTACTGGCCAATCAGCCAGTTCGGGGTCATACCGCAGGTCAAGCAGGTCGCTGCCCCGAGCGGTTCCGCGGTGCCATCGAAGGCCCCATGATCGGACTGCGCGACCTTCGGGCCGACGCCAATAGCGACTGATGATCGACCTGGCCCTGGTGGCCGCGTTGGTGTCAGCGATCGGGGCGCTGGCGGCCATCGCGGCCCGCGACCGCCGCCTCGTAGCGCTTGGGCTGCTGGTGGCCATGGTCTCTGCCCCGCTCGCCTCCTCGCCCGAACCGCAGACGCTGGTGATTGCCCTGAGGATCCTTGGGGCGCTCCTGGCCGCCTACATGCTCTGGGCGGCGGCCGGCGCTCGGTCGATAAGCAGCGAGGGTTCAGGCGTCGGCGCCGTCGCTGAAGTGGCGGCGATGGCGGCGGCGTTCGTCGTCGGATGGTTCGCGACGCCGGTAAGGCCGATGCTCGGACCGATTGCGGCTCAGGCCGCCGGAATGTCGCTCGTGGCGCTGGCCGTCGTGCCTCTGACCGGACGCAACGTGATGCGAGTGGGAACCGCGATAGCCCTCCTCGTTCTCGGTATCTCACTCCTGCTGCAGGCCTGGGTTGGGCCCCTTTCTTCGCTGCAGCAGATCGTGCTTATGGCCCTGCTGGTCGGAATCGTCGGGGCGACGAGTCTGCTCATGGCGCCGAGCGAACTGCCGGCGGCAAGCAGGCTCCGGGCGGCGGGGGCGATCGATCAGGCCGAGCGTGAGGACCGGGAGACCGAGCTCGTCGGGGATGCCGAGCCGGCACCGGACGACGGACCTGCCGGACCGTCGGCGCAGACTCCGGGCGCAGCGGCGTCCGACGCGGCCCAAGAGACGGCCGCGGACGGTCAAGCCGCCCCGAGCCCATCCGAAGCCGCGGTTCAGGCTGCAGTTCAGGCCGTGGTTCACCCACCGACTCGAGTCCGGTCGGCGACCATCAGAGCATCGAGCTCGAAGTCTCCCAGCGCCATCCGCCATAGCGCGCCGACGAGGCTACCAGAGGACGGCGCCGCGACCGACCCGCCGGCCTCGCCGCCGGTAGCCCCGCAGGTTTCGGCCCGAGCCCGGCGGCTGCGACCACGAGAGCCACGCCAATGAGCCTGCTCGTCTACCTGATCGCGTGCGGGACCGGTGCCCTTCTCGGTCTGGCGGTTCGACCCTCGAGTTCGGCCGGCAGGCTGGTCGGCCCCGCGAGCCTGCTCGTGGCATTCGCAGCGGCGCTCTTCATCGGACCCACCACCGAAATCTCGATCGGCGACACCGGCTTCCGCGGCAGCGCGTACTCCGGCTTCTTCCTCGCCTGCGCGGCGGGTTCGGGCCTGCTCCTGTGCGCGGTGGCGCTCGCATCGGATTGGCGCGACGACTTCGTCCCGGCAACCCTGGCCACGTTGGCCGGCGTGGCCGTGGCCATCACAGCCACGAGCTCGTTCGTTGCCCTCGGCGCGGGCGCCGCAGCGATGTCGGCCGGAGCGCTGGTCATCGCGCGCACGACTCCGAGCAGCCCCGAAGAAGATGGTCGTCTGGCCGAGATGCGAACTGTCGGCCTGGTGACCGCCGGCCTTCTGCTGGCCGCGACAGCCTTGCTCCGCCCGGCCTGGAATGCCTCGGGCGACGGCCCCGTCTTCGTCCTGGCCTACGCGGGACTCGGCCTTGCGCTTGCCGTTCGCAGTGGCGCCGTCCCGTTCCACGTCCCGGCGGCGCGTCTGCGACGGAGCGCCGCGCCGCTTGCGCCCGCCGTGCTCCTGGTCTGGCTGCCGGCCGGCCTGGGCCTGCTGGCTGTCAGCTGGAGCGCGACCACGTTCGGCGTCAAGAGCGACTGGCTCAACCTGGCGGTTGCGGCCGTGCAAACCATCGCCGTGGCCACGCTCGTGCTCGGCGCACTGGCAGCGCTTGTCCACGACGAGATCGAGGAGGTTGCAGCCTATTCGATCGTGGCTGACGCGGGCTTCATCCTGCTCGCGCTCGCAGCCCGGACCGAGGCCGCGGCAGAGCCGGCCCGGATGTGGCTGCTCGTCTTCGTAGCCGCCAAGGCGGGGCTGGTCGCCTGGTCGGGCGCCGTCGCCCGCGCCTATGGAACCTCCACCGTAGCCCGGCTTCGGGGCTGGCTGCGCCGTACGCCGTTGCTCGGTCTGGCCTTGGTCGTCATCGCCTTCGCCACTCTCGGGTGGCCGGGCGGCGCGGTCTATGAGGCCAAGGCGACGCTGATACGGCTTGCCCTTCCGGGTCAGTTGCAGTTCCTCTTCGCGGGATCGATCGTCCTTTCACTCGCCTACTACGGCCGACTGCTCGTGGTGGGCGTCCTCTCGCCGAGCGAGGAGGTCAGGGCCGCCCGGAGCGAACGACCGGTCCTGCCTGGGCGTCGGTCACGTCCAAAGAAGTCGCCGCCGAGACCCGAGACGGATTCGGCAGCCGAAGGGGCGCCGACGGACGGAACGGTCGAGGGCGCGGCAACAGTCGAGGGCGCGACGAGCGCCGAGGCCGTCGCACCGGCCTCCGAGGTCAAAGCCGCACCGGCCCGGACCAAGCGAAGCGAGTCCCGTGCTGCTGCCAGGGCCGCCAACCCCACTGCCACGGCCGAGGTCGCGGTGGCGGCCCCCGTCGACGGAAGCAACACCGGCGGCGGTGAAGTTGCTGCCGCATTTGGGGATGACGACCTCAACGCGACGGGCCGAGCCGTGACGGCGCCGCTGCCCGGCGGTGGCCCGGCCGTCGCCTGGCGTCAGAACCGCACCCTCGAGGTGAGCCTGATTGTCGTGGCCGGGGCCGCTCTCGGCGCCGTACTCGCCTTCGGCGGCCTGGGCGCGTCGGGCGCCTCAAAGGCCGGCATCCCGCTCGACACAGCCGCTCGCGCGACACCTGCACCGCTTGTCGTCCCCACGCCGGCCTCGACTGCCAGTCCTCAGCCGACCCTGGCGCCTCGCCCGACGATCGCCCCGTCCGGGGCGGGATCATCGGGCTCCGCGGGCCCGAGCGGCTCGAGCGCGCCGTCCGGGAGCTCGGGCCCCCTCAATTCGTCGGCGCCCGGTCGACCCGACACCAACTGACCGCAGCTGGTCGTGCCGCTGGAGGGCGGCAGCTCTCGGGCCGATGACGTGTCAGCGGGCCTCCGGCCCCCTGACCCAGCGATCGATCTCGCGCTCGTAGCTCACCAGCTCCTCCGGGCGGAACCAGATCGCCAGTTCGGTGGCAGCGGTCTCGGGTCCGTCCGAGGCGTGGATAAGGTTCTGGCCCATCTCCACCGCCAGGTCGCCGCGGATCGTGCCGGGTACCGCATCGGCAGGCTTGGTGGCACCGACCATCGTTCGAACCATGCCGATCGCGTTCGGCCCTTCGAAGGCAATCGCTACCAGCGGGCTCGACGTGATGAAGGCCACGAGCCCGTCGAAGAACGGCTTGCCCTTGTGAACCGCGTAATGCCGTTCGGCCAGGGCGCGATCGACCTTGACGAACTTGAGCCCGACGATCTTGAGACCACGCTCTTCGAAGCGGGCGATGATCCGGCCGGCCAGCTGGCGCTGAACGCCGTCGGGCTTGACGAGAACGAGGGTTCGCTCGGTCACTGGACAGATACCCCTGCGGACGATTGATGCGATGGGGAGTGTAGCGGGTCACGCCCCAATGCCAGGCCCGGCGTGCGGTGGACTACCGGAGTTCGGAGCCTAGCCGTCCCAGCGAATCGACGAGTCATCGTCCAGCATTGGCTCCTGCGCGGGCTCCGGCGCGGGCTCCGGCGGGGGCGGGGCCGGTTCCGGCATCGCGGCGGCCGGCTGGTCTGGCGCGATCGGTGGCTCGGGCGCGGTCGGCGTCGTCGGCATCGTCGGCGGCATGGCCTTGGGGGCGCCGAGGGCGCTGGCCACGGACAGATACGCCCGATCGGCATCGGTCTTCAAGCCGAGAATCCTCAGGGTATCGCCGCGAACGAGCTGCAGGGGCAGATCCTGCCGCTCGCCGATCGCGCCGAGAACGGCCCGGGCCGATTCTGGTGCCAGCCGGATGGCGACTCCGAAATGGAGGGCGGCCATCATCGGGTCGCCTGCCTCGAGGAATGAGCGACCGGAGGTCACCTCGGCATTCGCCTCGACGGCGTTGGGGCCTGCGGTCGCGACGGCGGCGGGCGGCTCGACTTCCTTCGCGGGCGCGGGTGGCAGAGCCGGTTCGGCGCCTGGGGTCTCGGGCACGTGGCCCGCGTCCGGGGCCATGACTTCGGCCTCCCCGGCGGTGGGTTCGGCCTCCCCGGCGGTGGGTTCGGCCTCCCCGGCGGTGGGTTCGGCCTCCGGGGCCGCGACCTCAGGTTCGAGCGGCGCCTCGGCCATCGACGCCGGCAAGGCATCCTGCGCGGCCCTAACCTCCGCCGGCCCGCTTGACGCGGCCGGTTGGGGGAGCGCCACCGGTTCCGGATGGATGACCGCGGCGGCGGCAGCGCTCCAGACGGGCGATACCCACATCGCCCGGCGAGGGATTCCGGCGAAGACGGGGTCGAGTTCGAAGAGCTCTCGTTCCAGTGCCAGCTCGGTGTGGCGCCTCGCCTCGGCGTGCCGATTGGCCAGCCCCGCGGCCTCGGCCGCGATCACGAAACCAAGCGCCTCATCGCCGCCGTCGTCCAGATACGCGGCGGCGGCCTGGCCCGCGCCATGCAGATCGCCGGTTCGCCAGCGGGCTTCGGCGAGATCCAGATGGGCAGCGGTATCGAGCTGCTTGCGCGCGGCAAGCGCTTCGAATTCCGCTCGGGCCATGGAATATGAGCCGGTCTTGAGGTGGATGCGGGCCAGCCGAATCGCCAGCGACGGATCGTCGACGGGCAGCGCATCGACGGGCTCGTACAACTCGGGCTGTGCGCCGGCTTCGAGGGTTCCCTCGTCGACGGCGCCGTCCTCGAGTTCGGCCATGGCCGACTCGTCGGTCATCGCCGATTCGGCCTCTTCGATCAACCGCTCGATCGACTCCGTGGCCGTCTCCTCGTCGAGGGAGTCCGGCGGCGCCGAACGAACCACGCCGGCCACATCGAGTTCGGCCGCCTCCGCGTCTTCGACGGGCTCGATAACCGCGGCGTCCCGGGCAGGTTCGAAGGCCTCGGCAGAGTCGAGTTCGGCACGACCTTCGGGCTCGACCGCGGCGTCGGGTTCGACCGCGGCTTCGGGCTCGACCGCGGCGTCCGCGGCCGGTTCGAAGGCCTCGGCAGCGTCGAGTTCGGCACGACCTTCGGGCTCGACCGTGGGCTCTTCGGGCACGACCGCGGCTTCGGGCGCGACCGCGGCTTCGGGCTCGGGCTCTACCTCGACCTCCTCCTCCTCCTCGTCTCCGAGGAGATCCGAAGTGCCCGCGAGGGACTCCATCGAAACCCGAATCAGAACCTCCGCCGGCTCTTCGAGCGAGTCGAACCCGAGCTGCATGGTGGACTCATCGTCCTCGGCCTCTGCCTTCACGCTCGCGAGCTTGGGCACCTCGACGGCGGGCATGACGGCCGAATCATCGATCCTCGCGAGCGCTTGATCTGGTTCAGGCTTCTGGCCGTTTCTCATGCCGCGCCCCCCGGCAATCGCAGAAGCGACTCGAGGCGGCGTCCCCGTCGCGGCGGCGCGACGACCGCGAGGCGAAGCCCTTCATCGCGCATCAGACGCCCGGCGAGGGAGTGGACCCCATCGCTCGTCACCGCCTCCAGCTCGGCCAGGGCCCCTTCCAGCGTCAGGACACGCTCGTGCAGGGCTTCCTGGCCGCCGAGCCACGAGGCAACGTGGCGCGTCTCCTCCATCCGAAGCTCGAGCCTGCCGCCCAGATAGCGCTTGGAGCGGGCCAGCTCGTCGGCCGGCACGACCTCGTCGCGCAGGCGCGCCATCTCATCGAGGATGGCCGACACCGTCGGTGCAATTCGATCGGGATCGACACCGGCGGAAACGACGAAAGCCCCCGTGTCGACGTAGTCCACCACGTAGGAGCTCACGTCGTAGGCGAGGCCCTTCTCTTCGCGGACAGACTGGAACAGGCGGCTGCTCATGCCATCGCCGAGGATGGCGTTTAGAACCTCAAGTGTCCAGGCCTCGGGGTCATCTCGTCGCAATCCGGGGACCCCCAGGCACAGCTGAGCCTGGGTCGTGTCGCGGCGCACCACCATGACGCGCTCACCAGCTGGCAGCGACGGCGCCGGATCGAAGCTCGACCGGTTGGCCTCGCCGGTGCCGAAGGCTCGATCCGCCAATTCGACGATGTCGGCGTGGGAGAAGTCGCCGGCCGCCGAAACTACGACATTGCCGGGTCGATAGGCGGAGGCCCAGAAGGCGCGCAGGTTGTCTTCCGGAAGGCTCCGGACGCTCTCTTCGGAACCCGCTATCTCTCGGCCCAGAGGCGTGTCTCCGAACATCGCCAGATCGAACAGCGTGTGGACGTGCTCGCCCGGGTCGTCCAGGTACGAGCGGATCTCCTCGACGATGACGGCTCGCTCCGATTCGATCTCCGCGCTGCGCAGATGCGGCCGAACGATTAGCTCCCCCAGGACGTCCATGCCCCGCCTCATCTCGCGCAGGGGCACGCGAACCCAGTAGACCGTCGACTCGCGGTCTGTGGCCGCGTTGAAGCTGCCGCCGATCCCCTCGATCGCCTCCGAAACGGCGCGCGTCGTCGGATACGCCGCCGTTCCCTTGAAGGTGATGTGCTCCATGAAGTGCGCCGCGCCCGCCTCCTGCGCGGACTCCAGGCGCGATCCCGCCAGGACGTATGCGGCGATGGAGACAGAACGCGCTCCGGGGAGGCGCGACGTGATGACGCGCGGTCCGGCGGGCAGCGCTGTTCGTTCGTACATTGCGGCAATGCTAGCCGAAAGGCCGCCGGCCCCAAAACGGGCCAGAAGGGCTATCCGGGAATCGAAGCGGCCGGCCCCTTTCGGGCACCGGCCGCTCACCTGGATCTGCGGGGACTACTTGATGAAGGTCTGGATCCAATCCTTCGCGAAGTAGACGATGAAGGCGATGGTCACCGCGTACATGAGCCAGTGAACCTCGCCCCACTTGCGCTTGAGGAGCTTGATCAGGACCCACGAGATGAAGCCGGCGCCGATGCCGACGGTGATGTCGTAGGTCAGAGGCATGAGGATGATGGTCAGGAGAGCCGGCAGGCCGTCCTCGACGTCGGCGACGTTCACGTCCTTGATCAGGGTGAACATGAGGTAGCCGACGAGAACCAGGGCCGGCGCCGTGGCCGCGGACGGAACGATGCCCGCCAGCGGCGACAGGAAGATCGCCAGAAGGAAGAGAACGCCGGTGACGATCGACGCGAAGCCGGTTCGACCGCCCTCGGCGACGCCCGCGGCGGACTCGATGTAAGTGGTGTTGGAGCTGATACCGGCCAGGCCGCCGGCGACGGCGGCGAGAGAGTCGACGACCAGAACGCGCCCGATGCCGGGCACCATGCCGTCCTCAGTGGTCAGTCCGGCTTCCTCGGCAACACCGGTGACGGTGCCCATGGTGTCGAAGAAGTCACTCAGCATGATCGCGAAGATGGTCAGCGCGGCGGTGATCAGGCCGAGCTTGCTGAAGGCGTTGCCGAGGTCGAAGTTGCCGAGCGTGGTGAAGGACGGCGTGACGGTGAGGTTCGCCGGAACCTTGGTGACGCCGACGATGAGGGCAACGATCGTGGTCACCAGGATGCTGATGATCAGAGCCGCGCGGATCTTGAGCACGTACAGCGAGAAGGTAAGCAGCAGACCGAGCAGGAAGACGAACTGAGCGGTCTGGGTCGGGAAGGAGAGGCTGACGATCGGCGAGCCGCCCTCGGGCGTGACGATGAGGCCGCCGTTGACGAAGCCGATGAAAAGGATGAAGAGGCCGATGCCGACGCCGATGGAGCGTTTGAGCGCCAGCGGCACCGCGGCCATGATCGCTTCCCGGAGCCCGATCACGACCAGGACCGTGATGACCAGGCCTTCGATGACGATCACGCCCATGGCACCGGCGGGGGTCAGGCCCTTACCGGCAACCAGCGTGAAGGCAACGATGGCGTTGATGCCAAGGCCGGCCGCGAGAGCGAGCGGGTAGTTGCCGATGACGCCCATCGCGATCGTCATGATGCCGGCGATCAGCGCGGTCGCCGCCGCATATGCCGCCAGTTGATCGGGCGCGAGCTTGAACCCGGCCCCGAGGATGCTCGGGTTCACGAAGATGATGTAGGCCATGACCATGAACGTGGTCAGGCCGGCGCGGGACTCCGTGATGATGTTTGTGCCACGCTCCTCGAACTTGAAGTAGCGGGCTATCGGCGCCAGTACTGCAGCCAACGGACTCTCCTCCTGGTGTCTCGCCTGGTCGTTTTCCCACCCATTGGCGACACCCGGAGACGACCCCGGGCGGCGCGTCCTCCTGCCGCGTATCCACGCGGTTCACCACGCTTTCGCTCGATGTCGATATTCGTCGCGCCCAGCCGGGCCACGGTCTCGCCCTGGTCAGGATCCCCAGCCAACCCTAGGTTGGCTCCTCGTCCTCGATCGGATCGCGGCCGAGTAACTCCATCTGGACGTAGCCGGACGTGTCGAACTCAAGCTGTTGATGCTCGAGTGCCTCTCCCACGGGCACTCCAGCTGGCGCGAAATCGATCACGACGGCCTCGTCGCCCTGAACCAGACGATACGTGAGCAGCTGGTCGGGACGGGTTTCGAACTCGAGGTGCTCGAACGAATCCACGTTCAGGCAGATCGAGAGCGGGGTGAAGAATGTCGAGGTCTCGGGCTCATTGGTCACGATCCGTTCCACCCAACCCAACCCATGTTGAACCAGCTCGTGGCCGCGGTAGTAGCGGTAGGCCACGGTCTGCTTCTCGAGGGGTCGGAGGACGTTGAGCAGGTCGGTCCGGCTGGAGACGATGCCGCGATTCACGAAGAACTTCGCAGGCGGCACGGACGACACCACTCCTCCACGGGGGCAACGGGGGTGACGATTGAGGCGCGGGACGGACCGACGGATCGTACCTCAGGCGGGGCCACCGGGACAAGAGAAAGGCCGAATCCTCGTCGTCGGCCCGGAGCCCGGCCTCCGGCGCGCTATCATCGGGCCATGCTGCTGGCCATCGACATCGGCAACACCAACGTCACCCTCGGCCTGGTCAACGGGGAAACGGTCGTGGCTGCCCGGCGGGCGGCCACGCGAGCGGCCAGCACGCCCGACGAATTCGAGGTGCTCGTCGACAATCTCCTTCGCCTCGATAGCGCTTCGATGGCCGACGTAACGGCGGTATCGCTGGCTTCGGTGGTCCCGGCCCTGACCGGCGTCGCCACGCTGATGGGTGAGCGCCGGGGCGTGCCGCTGCTGATCGCCGGTTCGGGAAACATGCCGATGCCGATCCGGGTCCAGCGGCCGACCGAAGTAGGCGCGGACCGACTCGTCAACGTGGTTGCCGTCGCTCGCCTCTACGGCACGCCGGCCATCGTCGTCGACTTCGGCACTGCCACCAACTTCGACTGCGTCTCCCGTGACGGCGCATACGTCGGCGGCGCGATCGCTCCCGGCCTCGAATTGGGCCTCGAGGCGCTGGCCTCGCGAACGGCCAGACTGCCGCGGATCGAGCTGCAGGAGCCTGCGAAGGCGATCGGCACCGACACGGTCTCGGCCATGCAATCGGGCGTCATCCTCGGATACCGAGCCCTCACGGTCGGACTGCTCGAGAAGATTCGGAACGAGCTGGCCAGGGCGGAGAAGGTCGATCCGACCAACATCCAGGTCGTCCTCACCGGCGGCCTCTCCGCCGCACCGTGGGCCCGCGCCCTGCCGGGCGTGGACGCGATAGATCCGGAACTGACCCTCAAGGGCCTGGCCATCCTGTGGGCTCTGGCCAGCGGGGAGCCGACCGTTGACGGCGACACTACCGTGGGCTGGACCGGCAGTGCAGCCGGGTCGATCCACATCATCTCGGAGCACGCGGAATGACCGAGTCGAACGAGCGCCTGCTGAATCGCCGTATCGCCCTGGGAATCACCGGATCGATCGCCGCCTACAAGGCCATCGAGTTGATGCGCATGCTGCAGCGCGAAGGCGCCGACGTTCGGGTGCTCATGACGAACTCCGCGGTGGAATTCGTCGGCACGCTCACGATCGAGACGCTAAGCCAGCACCCCGTCGACTCGGACGTGCTGGCCCTGCAGGGCGACGGGCAGATCGGCCACATCGCCTCGGCTCACGATGTCGAGGCGATCGTGGTTGCCCCGGCGACGGCCCACTGGCTGGCGGCGATGGCGAGCGGCCTGGCCGGCGACACGATCACGGCCGCCTGCCTGGCCACGTCCGTGCCGGTCGTCGTCGCCCCGGCGATGGACGGTGGGATGTATGCCCACCCGGCAACCCAGGCCAACGTGGCGCGCCTTCGCGAGTTCGGTTATCGCATCGTCGAGCCGGAGTCGGGCGTGCTTGCATCCGGCATGGTTGGCCGGGGCCGGCTCGCCGACCTTGGAACCATCGTCGATGCCACCGTCGAGGCACTGAGTGAAGCGTCGGGGACGGCGACGTCGCGGCGTTCGAGCAACCGGGCCGCGGCGCCCTCGCCCTCGCCCTCCCCCGCCCCCGCCCCCGCCCCGGCAAGCGTGCCGTCCCGGAGCGACCTCCGCGGCCGCCACGTTGTCGTCACCGCCGGCGGCACGAGCGAGCCGATCGACCCCGTCCGCTTCATCGGCAATCGCTCCACGGGCAAGATGGGGATAGCGGTGGCCAACGACGCCCTCGATCGTGGCGCGGCGGTGACCCTCATCCTGGGCAGCGTCACGGTCGAGCCGCCCGCCGCCGCCCAGGTCGTTCGAGTCGAGACGGCCGCGCAGATGCAGACCGCGCTCCAGGCCCTCACGCCACCCGAAGGGCCGTTCTTCGACGTCCTGGTCATGGCCGCGGCTGTGGCCGACTTCCGGCCCCGAACACCCTCCGACAAGAAGGTCGGTCGGTCGGGCGGGATGACCCTCGAGCTCGACCCGACGCCGGACCTGCTGGCCGAGACGGCCAAGCGGGTCGCCGCCGCGACGAAATCCTCCGCTGCCCGCCGACCGGTGCTGGTTGGGTTCGCGGCGGAGACGGGCTCGTTCGACAAAGTCGCCGAGAAGCTGCGGGCCAAGGGAGTCGACCTGCTGGTGGCAAACGACGTCGCGGAGGCGAGCTCCGGCTTCGGCACCGACACGAACAAGGTCACGATCTACTCGATCGATATGCCACCCGAGGAGCTGCCGGTCCTGGACAAGAGCGAGGTCGCCGAACTGCTGCTCGACCGCGTCGTCGTCAGGCTGGGGTTGACCGGCCGCGCCGCGAGCGACGCGGCCGGCGCCACGGCCACGCCCGAATCCGCGGTCTCCGGCCGATGAGCCAGGCCCCTTCGCCGCAGCAGGTCGCGCGGCTCACCATAGCCTCCATCGCCCGCCTCTACGCCGATGGCGAGCGGATCGCCATGCTGACCGCCTACGACTACCCGACGGCTCGAATCCTCGACGAGGCCGGGATCCCAATCCTGCTCGTGGGCGACTCCGTCGGCCAGGTCATGCTCGGCTACGACAGCACGGTTCGGGTCACGCTGGCCGAGATGCTCCACCACACCAAGGCCGTGGTTCGGGGCACGACGCGAGCCCTGGTCGTGGCCGACATGCCGTTCCTCTCCTACGGTGTGACTCCGGAAGCCAGCCTCGAGAACGCGGGCATCATGATGCGCGAGGGCGGTGCCGGAGCGGTCAAGCTCGAGGGCGGCGAACGCAGCGCGCGGACGATCGAGACAATCGTTCGAGCCGGCATCCCGGTCATGGGCCACATCGGCCTGACACCCCAGTCGATCCACCAGCTCGGCGGCCACCGGGTCCAGGGCAAGACCCGCGAGACCGGACGCCAGCTGCTCGCCGACGCGCTGGCGGTCCAGCAGGCGGGTGCCTTCGCCATGGTCCTCGAACTCGTGCCGGAGCAGCTGGCCGCGGCCATAACCGAGCGCCTCCGCGTGCCGACGATAGGCATCGGCGCCGGGGCAGGTTGCTCGGGCCAGGTGCAGGTGGTGACGGACCTGCTGGGGATGAGCGCGGAGTTCACACCCAAACACGCTCGCCACTACACCGAGCTGCATTCGATCATCAAGACCGCCGCCGAAGCCTACAGGGCCGATGTGATCGCGGGAACCTTCCCCGGTCCGGCCGAGAGCACGCGGATCGATGCCGCCAGACTCGACGAGATTCTGGGTCGAACTACGCTCGACCGGCCGGAGATGGTCGAAGCCAGCCGCGGCATCCCGCTCGACCGCGACCTCTAGCTCCGGTGGCCAGCGACGCCCTGCCACGAGTCGTCCGAACCCGGGCCGAGCTGCGTACCGCGCTGGCTTCCGCCGCCCGCCCGATCGGGCTCGTGCCGACGATGGGCGCCCTTCATGAAGGCCACGCCTCGCTGATCCGGCGGGCCCGGGCCGAGAACGCGACGGTCCTGGTCACGATCTTCGTCAACCCGCGCCAGTTCAATGACCCTTCCGATTTCGAGAAGTACCCGCGTGACGAAGCCACCGACGTGCGGCTGGCCGGCACCGCCGGCGCGGACATCGTCTTCATCCCAACCGTCGACGAGGCTTATCCGGCTGGGTTCCAGACCACCGTCCGCGTCGGGGCTCTGACCGAGCCACTCGAGGGCGCGGTCCGGCCCGGCCATTTCGAGGGCGTGACGACGATCGTGGCCATCCTGCTCGGGCTGGCGGGAGCGGAACGAGCCTACTTTGGGCAGAAGGATGCCCAGCAGCTGCTAGTGGTGCGGCGCATGGCCGGCGACCTTGGAATCGCTACGGAGATCGTGGCCTGCCCGATCCTGCGCGAGCCGGACGGCCTGGCCATGAGTTCGCGCAACGTGCGGCTCACGCCCGAGCAGCGGGCGGCCGCCCCGGTTCTGCGACGAGCGTTGCTGGCCGCCCGGGCCGGCTACGACGCGGGGGAACGCGACGGCGAAGCTCTCCGCACGGCGATGCGCAACGTCCTCGCCTCGGAACCGCTGGCCGAGCCCGAATACGTGAGTTGCGCCGACACTGCCACGCTGCGGGAGCTGGCCCACGTGGATGGCCCGGCGCTGCTCTCTATGGCCGTTCGCTTCGGCCCGGTCCGTCTCATCGACAACGAGCCATTGGCCTGACGGCCAATGGCTTGGGCAGTTTGCCCTTCGGGCAAACTGCTCGTGGTACGGCGCCACTCGCTGGGCCACTCCCCCGGCGCCACTCGCTGGGCCACTCCCCGGCGCCACTCGCTGGGCCACTCCCCGGCGCCGCTCCCCGGGAACCGTTGCGGCCCGGCCGGCGTCTCAGTCTCGAACGGCCGATGTCCCGGCCTCGACGCCTACCCGGAGGGTGGAACCGTGACAAGCAACGATTTCGGCGACATCGACGCCGCCACCGAACCCGAGGCAAGCGCCGATTCAACCCCGGAGCATCGCCCCTCGCGCGGTCGAGCCGGGGCAGCCTGGTTCCGCCGCCACGGCCGCATCGCAAGGGGTCTGGTCGTGATCGCCGTCGCGGCGATAGTCGGCACGGCCTACGTCGTCGGCGGCCCGCCGATCGCCTTCGGACAGACGGCGTCCCTCGACGCCAGGACCGCTGCCGGGCCCGCCGACATCCAATTCGGGGCCCAGTCCAAGTCCCTCGGAACCCAGACCCTTGGGGTCGGGCCGGCCGGCGACACCACCGGCGCCGCTGCCGGGACCAATTCCGGTATCTCCCCGGAAGCCGCGAACGGCGTATCCACAACCGACCCCCAGAGCGCCGTCCTGGCCGCCGCCGAGTCAAACCAGATCGTCAAGACCGGACAGCTCGATCTCGTGGTCAGCGACATCGACGCCGCCGTAGGCGATGCCCAGAAGGCAATCGTCGGTCTGGGCGGGTCGGTCGACGCGTCGAACGCCTCCGGCTCCGGCAATGACGCGACGGCATCGATCACCTATCGCGTCCCGGCCGCGAAGTGGGACGAGGCGATAGCGGACCTGCGCAAGATCGGATCCAAGGTCCTGTCCCTCCAGACCACCGCGACCGACGTCACCACACAGGTCATCGATCTCGACGCCCGCATCGACAACCTGCAGAAGACCGAGGCCGCCCTGCAGTCGATCATGACTCGGGCCACCGCGGTCGCGGACGTCCTGGCCGTCGAGAACCAGCTGAGCCAGACCGAGGGCCAGATCGAAGAGCTGACGGCCGAGAGAGACCACCTCAAGGACCAGGCCGCGATGAGCACGCTGACGGTGTCGTTCCAGCTGCCGACCAGCACCATCACCAGCCAGGCCACCCAGGACTGGACGCTCGGCGCACAGGTCGACCAGGCCGGCGCAGCCCTCGTTCGGGTCGGTCAGGGTCTGGTAACGATCGTCGTCTGGATCTGCGTGGTGGCTCTGCCCCTGGCACTGGCCGCACTACTGCTGTACGCGATCGCGGCGCTGATACGGCGGATCCTGCGTCGGGGCCGCCGCGGCAGCACGGCGGTGGCGGCATGACACCCCTTCGCCGGGCTCCGGCTGCGGTCGTGATCCGTAGCCTCGTTCGAGACGAATTCATGTTGAGACCACACCAGGCGCCCCCGGCGCTCAAGTCTCCACTGGGCAAGAGAGGGTTATCCATGCGCACCAGGAATCTGTGTTTCGTGCTGCTCGCCGCGGGTCTCCTCGCCGCCGCCTGCTCGAGTTCCGCTTCCACGAGCGCGCCGTACTACTACAACCAGGACCTCGCCACGGCTGGCCCTGCCTACCCGGCCGCGAGCGCGGCCGACCTTGGCGGCGCCCAGGTCGGAACCCCGGCCGCGGCGGCGACGGCGCTTGCCGGCGAGGCGCAGGCCAGCGGCGCCACGTCTGCCGGCACTTTCAACGCCCCAGCGCCGGAGGATCAGATCGTCAAGACGGGCACGATCAGCATCCAGGTCGGGGCCATCGACGACGCCGTCGCCCAGGCCACGGCCCAGATGCATGTCCTGGGCGGCTGGCTGGCCGCCTCTGATCGAACCGTGAGCACGGCCGAGGAGATGGCCTCAGCCACATATCGCATCCCCGTGGACAAGTTCGAGGACGCCCTGGCCGCGATGCGCCGGCTCGGCGTCAAGGTTCTCAGTGAGCACACCGACTCGACGCCCGTCGGCGGCCAGATAGTCGACCTCCAGGCGCGGATCGCGAACCTCAAGGCGAGCGAGAAGGCCATCCAGGCGATCATGCTCAAGGCCAACACGATCGGCGACGTCCTGACCGTCCAGCAGCGGCTGGCCGACGTCCAGGGCCAGATCGAACAGCTGTCCGGCCAGCTTTCGGCACTGACCGACCAGGCGGCCTACAGCACCCTGACCGTCGTGTTCGAGGTACCGGTCAAGCAGACACCAAGCCCCAGTCCCTCTCCGTCTCCTTCGCCATCGCCCTCCGCAACGCCCATTCCCTGGAGCGCAAACGATCAGGCCGGTCAGGCAGCCGGCTCGTTGAGCGAGGTCGGCAAGGCGGCCGCGACCGTCGTGATCTGGGTCGCCATCCTGATCCTCCCCGTCGCACTCCTACTTGTCTTGCTGCTGGCGCTGCTGGGTTTCATCGTCCGTCTGCTCGATCCATACCGCAGGCGCCTGCTCCCCTTCACGGTGGCCCAGGACGTCGCATTCGCAAAGCCGGCCTGGCCCGGTCCGGGCCAGTTGGATGCGAGCGCCCCTCTCCCCGGCGCGCCGGGCACCAACCCTCCGGGGACCCCCAAACCGTAGTAGTTCGCGCGGGGCGGCTCTCCAAGTGAGGGCCGCCCTCCCCGTCCGGCCGCGCTCTCCTGCGGCCCGACGTTTGTCGCAGGACGGCGACCGGAATCAGTTCCGCGTCGCCGTCTTGCGTTCCACGAGCTGGACGGCCTCGCGCAGACGGCTCAGGGTCTCGGCATCGACCGCGTCCGGACCAAGGTATGGACCAAGCCGCTCCAGGATGTCGACCACGAGACCGAAGAAGACGCCCGCGTCGGCAAGGAAGAACTGCGGTTCGTTGTTGTATCGAACCAGGGTCAGCCGGCCCTGCAGGACCTGACGCTCGTCGGCATGGGCGATCTGGGTCGAGAAGTTGTGGCCCTGGATCCCGTCGGGGTTGTTCAGGTAGTTGAGGGCGTTGTCGATGGCCAGGCCGAAGCGCGCCCGCCAGGCGATCAGACGCTCCTGGACCTCGGGCGGAATTCGAACCTCGGCCGTTTCGTCGAAGACCTCGGGCGTGACCGTCAGAAGACCCACCAGCGTGGCTCCGGCCCGCGCCCCCAGCATCACCTGCAGCGACCGCTCCAGGGTGAACACCTCCGAGTCGAACCTGGGGCTCGTGATGACGTCGGTCAGCAGGTCCTCGACGTTGTCGAGCACGCCCGGTTCGGCCAGGGCATTGGCCAGATGGAGGGTCTCCTCCTTGAACAGGAACTTCTCTTCGTGGTCGAGCATGGATGCTCCTATCCCGAGCGGCTCCGGGTCCGCGATGCCAGTTCGCTCGGGTGGCAAGCGGCTTTCAGCCGACGGATCGTAGCACCAGCCCGACAGCGGAACGGGCCGCGATGGCCGATCCCTCGCCAGCGTGCCAGCTACGCTGACCCACGGCATCGCCCGACTGACCACGGACCGTCTCGTTCGCTCCGACGGCATCGGCGCCGGCTGAGCGAACGAGAAGCGGCCCCGACGCGAGGGGGAACGTCGGGGCCGCAAGGAATGTTCGAAACGCCGGCTCTACGGATACAGCCCACGAACGGAGGTGGCGTCGGCCACGCGCTGAACGGCCAGCATGTAGGCCGCCGTGCGCATGTTGACCTTCTCCTTGAGGCTCATGTCGAGCGTGCTGGCAAAGGCCTTGGTCATGATCGCGCGCAGCTTCTCGTTGACGTGATCGATGCTCCAGAAGTCGCGATCGAGGTCCTGGACCCACTCGAAATAGCTGACCGTGACACCGCCGGCATTGCAGAGGATGTCGGGGATCAAGAACTTGCCGTTCTTGTAGAGGATCTCATCCGCTTCGGGGGTGGTGGGCCCGTTGGCGGCCTCACCGATAAGTCGGGCCTGGATTCGACCCGCGTTACGGGCAGTGATCTGGTTCTCGAGGGCGGCCGGGATGAGGATGTCGCAGTCGAGTTCGAGCAACTCCTCGTTACTGATGTCCTTGGTGCCCGGGAAGCCGCAGACCGAATTGTGTTCCTGCTTCCATGACAGGACGGCGTTCGGGTCGAAGCCCTCGGGGCGATAGATCGCACCGGTGGAGTCGCTGACGGCGATGATCTTCGAGCCGCTGGCCGCCATCAGCTGCGCGGCGATCGCGCCGGCATTGCCGAAGCCCTGGACGGCGACGCGGCACTTCGGCAGTTCCATGCCCAGGTGTCGGGCGGCATCCATGAGCGTGTACACCGCGCCCTGGGCTGTGGCCTCGTTTCGACCTTCGGAGCCACCCAGAGGGATCGGCTTGCCGGTCACGACGGCCGGGGACGTGTACCCGACATGCATCGAGTACGTGTCCATTATCCAGGCCATCGTCTGGGAGTTCGTGTTCACGTCCGGAGCGGGAATGTCCTTCTCCGGACCGATGATGATGCTGATCTCGGTCGCGTAGCGGCGGGTCAGACCCTCCACCTCGCGAATGCTCAGCTTCTTGGGGTCGACGATCACGCCGCCCTTGCCACCGCCGAACGGGATCCCGACGACGGCGCACTTCCAGGTCATCCACATGGCCAGAGCCTTGACTTCGTCGAGGGTCACGTTCTGGTGGTAGCGGATGCCGCCCTTGGCCGGGCCACGGCTGAGATTGTGCTGGACTCGATAGCCCGTGAAGACCTCGACGGAGCCGCTGTCCATCTTCACCGGGAAATGGACGGTGAGCTCTCGTTTGGGTTCGCGCAGGACCTTGCGCAGACCCGGAGCGAGATGGAGATGCTCGGCAGCTAGATCGAACTGCTGCTGGGCAACGTCCCATGCGTTGATGGGCGGGGCGAGCTGCTCGGTCGCCATCGGCCGGATACCCTCCATGGCCGTGACCGTCATGTCGGATGCAGCCGCCAGGCCGGTTCAATTCACCCGCCCGGCAAGCCGCCCCTCAACGGTCCCGACGATGTCGCGGCGGCCTTCCGCTTGTTACCGGAGAGCGGCGCCGCAGGTTCCACTTGGGTCCGAGTATAGACCTGCTGCCAAGTTGCGCCAATTCCCGACGTCATCGTTGCCAGGGCCGATTGGCCTAACGTATACATACCAGATCAGGTGATACGCCGAACGAATCGGTAGCGCTGGTGGCCTTCTGCCTTCGGCGGCGCTCAGTCCCCGAAGACCCGGATGGCGCCGTATGCACCCGGCCCGATATGGGTGCCGATGACGGGCCCGATGATCTGGGTCGTGACCACCCTCGGGGCCGGGGCAGGCAGCCTTGCCAGGACGGCTTCGCGGAAGACGTCGGGATCGGCGGGCGGCGAGTACAGCACGTGAAGTTCGGCGACGGGCCGCTCGGTCAGAAGCTCGATGACCCGTTCGGTGGCCTTGGAGCGGGTCCGCGGCTGGTCGGCCACGACCACCACGCCGTCGACCATCGTGATGATCGGCTTGATCGACAGGAGGCCGCCGATGGCGGCCTTGGCGTGACCGATGCGCCCGCCCTTGCGCAGGTACTCGAGCGTGTCCAGGCCAACGTAGAGATCCAGGCGATCGCGCATCCGGGTCAGCTGCGATTCGATTTCGTCGGCAGAGGCACCCGACTCCGCCAGGCTTGTCGCCCGCATGGCGAGGGCACTCATGCCCATCGATGCCGACTTGGAGTCCAAGATCGCGATCCGCTTGCCCGGCAGCAACTCGCCCGCCATCCGTGCGTGCTTGACCGTGGCGGATAGACCCTCGGAGAGGCACACGCAGACCACGGCCTCGTGACCGTCCGTGAAGGCCTTCTCGAATTCCCGCTTGAAGAGGCCTACGCTGGGGGCGGCGGTGTGGGCAAATGGGCTGTCCGGGGCACTCAGCCTCTCCCAGAACGCTTCAGGGGTCATCTCGTCGGGCGACAGGAATGTCTCCTCGCCGAAGGAGACCGACAGCGGGACCTGGCGGATGCCGGTCTCGCGCAGCTGGGACGGCGTCAGGTCGGAGCCTGAATCAACGACCACTGCGACGGTCATCGCTCCTCCTTGGCTGCGGCCTCGGCCGGCGCCGGCTGCCGCGAACCGGCCATGGAGAGCGTACCTCGCAGCGAGTCGCCCAAAGTGACGGGTGCGCCGTGATGGACCATGCCGTCAAGGATTGCGCCTTCGTGGGCCCGCAGGTTCATAAGGGCCAGGATTCCGACCGCGAGCAGGCCTGCCGTGGCAACGATGAGCCCGTCGATCCCCTTCCACGATGCCGCGAGCCCGCCAACGGCGGCCCCGATCACCTGGCCGACCCCGAGGAAGACCGAATACATACCCATGATCGCGCTGCGGTCCTCTTCGAAGCCCTCGCTGACGTCGGCGAGCAGACCCAGCGCGGCCGGCGTGGCGCCGGACATCACGAACAACGCCACCATCCCCACGCCGCCGAGCGCGATGAGCAGGGTCGTCGAGGTGCCACCGAGGTGGTTGATCGCAAGGACGTCGCATGTCATCGCGACGAAGGCGCCGACTCCGAGCAGGATCATGGTGGTGCGCCGGAATCGCGCGTACACGAGCCCCCAGAACAGCAGGCCGGCCCCAAAGACCACGGCCAGGATCGCCTCGCCGAAGCCGATGGTCGAGGGCGAGACGCCTTTCATCAGGAACTGGCTCGTATCCTGGATGTTGCCCTTCAGCAGAAGCGGCGCCTGGAGGGCCCACAGCCCCAGGATGGCATTGATGGCCAGCCATGTAGGCGCGAAGAGCAGGACTCTGCGGCTCGTCACGATGCGCCACAGGCGAGCAAGCGCGACGCCGCGATCGACAGGAACGGCCGGGGCGGATATGTCGGCCCGGCGATCGCGCGGCACCTCGCTGACTCCGTAGGCGTACAAGCAGAGCGCCAGGGCGTAGAAGACGCAGTTGAGAAAGAACGCCGACCGGCCGAGGTTCTCCCACAGGATGCTGCCGAAGGCCGGGCCGACGGCAAGCATGCCGCCGAGAGACACGAGCTCGAACAGGGAGACGACCTTGCCGCGCAGCCCCTCGTCTTCGGCCGTTTCGGCGGCGATGAAACCGAGTGTCGAGGGAATGGAGGCGGCCGTGGAGCTGCCTTCCAGGAGGCGAGTCACGAACAGCACGGGCAGGTGCGTGGTTAGACCCGTCATGAAGACGGCAACGCCACCGAACAACGGCCCGAGCAGCATGATCACCTTACGGCCGTACTTGTCGGCCAGCACGCCGAAGAGGATGGCGCCGACCAGCTCGGTGGCGTAGAACCCGCCGGTGAGCAACGAGATCGTCCCCGGACCCGTGCCTCGATTACGGGTCATCTCGTCGATGAGGAAGACGAGCATGATGCCGGTGATCGCCGTGCTGACGCGCAGCACGAACGTCGCCAGGAGCATGGAGATGATGGAGCGATTCATTGGCCGCATAGCCTAGCGGTTGCTCACGCCATGGCGCGAGCCGAACGACCCGATCCTCCCGGGACCACCGGGAGCCGTGGTGGCCACGCGAGGCCCCAAGCCCCGCGGAGCCCGCGCGATCGCCCATTCGTCGGCCGCGGCAGCTGCGCCGGTCGGCGGGACGAGCTTCTGGAAGCGGGCCCTGCCGGGTCTATACTCGGCCAACCCGGTGGCACGCCGCGCTCACATCGCCCCTGCCACCGGTTCGGTTTGGAGGCCGATGGAAACTCGGCCAAGCGTGGAGTACAGCCGTGTCCTCGAACATCGCCCAGAACTACCCCTACTCCAGCGAGAGCGAGACAGATCGAGCCGCCAGCATCGCCCGCACGCTGGCCGGGACTGAAGGCCTCGCCGACAAGGTGAGAGCAGAGTCCGTCGCGCTGCCGGCGGAGGGTCGCTGGTGGGTATGGAAATGCCCCAGCCGAGGCTGCCCGGGACTGCTGCACACGGCGGGCCAGGGCCGAAACGCTCATGCGGTGTACACGCTCTGCGACACCTGCGCCAAAACGTACCTGCGCTAGCCGGTCCGTGGGCCGCCCCTTGCACGCACGGGCTGCGACTCGCATCATCAATTCAACGCATTAGCAGGAGCCAGCAGTCATGTCAGCCACCCCTGCCGCTCGCAGGGTGTACGTAGCCGATCGAATGGCCAGTCTCCCGGCCGCGGCCAGAGTAGACGGGCCTACTCGACGGCGCGCAGGCGTCTTCCGCCGGGCTCTCCGCCACGAGGTCAATCGAATCCGCGACCCCCGCCGGTTGCTGATGATGGTCATCCTCGGCAGCGTCGGCGGGTTCGTTCTGGCCTGCCTGCTCGCCCGTGGCGAAGCCGCTGGGGCCGATACGCGCGCGTACTGGGCCGCGGGCCGGTTGTGGCTCAGCGGTGGCGACCCGTACCACCCGTCGGGCCCGTTCATGCCCTACGTCTACTCACCGTGGATGCTGCCGCTCTTCGTGCCGTGGTCCATCTTGCCGTGGGACGTGGCCTGGTTCGTGTGGCGCGGCGCGACCGTGATCGCGCTCCTGTGGAGTGTCCACTGGGCCTACACGCGCCGGCCGATGACGACCGCTCTGCTGCTGGTCCTGCTGGCCTTCCCGATGGCAGCCAATCTGGACACGGGCAACATAAACCTGCCCCTCACCCTGCTCCTGTTTGGGGCCCAGTTCACCGGACCGGCAACCTCCGGCCTGCTGTGGATGGTCGCCGCCACGGCCAAATGGGTGCCCGCTCTCTTCTGGCCCTTCATTTCGCCACGCGGACGTCTGTGGGGCCTGGCGTGGCTGGTCCTGGCCGTGCTGCTGACCGCCCTGACACTTCCTCAGACTCTCATCCAGCTTCAGGTTCTCTTCTCGTTCCAACGACCCCTGCGCATCGACTATCTGGTCTTCATCTGGGCCATCGTGCCGTGGGCGTGGCGCCGGCCCGAGGCCTTCCGCTGGCTCATGCCCTCGGCCTGGCGGACGGCCACGCGGACGGCGCTGACGCGAGGGAGGTTGTGGCGCCTCCACTGGCGCCGCAGTCCGGACCGAACCGCGGAGAGGCTGCGTCGAGTCGTGCTGGCGCGGATCCGGTCGTTCTTCGGCTTCGAAACCAGAGGGGATGCCGGCACGCCGTCGTGACGCGCAGGGTCAGCGGCGGCGGATCTCGCGCTCGTACTCGGGGAAGTACCGGCTGATCACCGACAGGCCGAACGAGCTCAGGATCGATTCCATGGGCTCGCGAGCCAGCAGGAACTCGAACGATCGCCGCACCAGGAGGCACGGATCGCTCGAGAGCGGGTCGAAACGGGCCAGTTCGGCCACGGAGACGGCGACCTCGAAGTCCCGGCGCGACGCATGATCGGTCACGCTTACGCGCGCCAGCCAGCCGCCGTCGACCGGCAAGCACTCGACCGCGATCTCGCTCAAGTGGCTCCTCCCGGCGTACGCGGCCCGAGCCGGCCCGTCGCCAAAGCGCGACTAGCGCGGGCTCACGGCCAGGCCGACCGGCCGCGCCGCACGACCCTGACGGCGCGACCGTATCCCGGGACTCGCCTGGCGATCCGCTTGGCCCTGCTCGGTCGCAGCTGCGTGGAGTTCAGCGGCCACGGTTCCGGTCGGTCCGCGAAGACGACCTTCAGGACGCCCCGGGTCTGGTCGACGGGAGCCTCGAGTTGCCGCTTCTCGATGACCAGCACGCTGTCGTAGAAATGGAGGCTGTGGGCCGTCCTGGTGAAATCAGACACGACGAGGTTCGGCGACCGGGAATGCCAGGCGTTGATCCGGTCGATCAGTCCCTTGCTGAGCTCGATGAAGGTCCCCTCGCGCCTGTACCCGCCTCCAAACTCGCCCCAGTAAGAGGTGTGCATGTCCTCACAGAGGTACACACCGTCCGGACCGACATGTGAGAAGAGGGTCTCGAATGTGACTTCCTGCTGGCGCATCGTGTGGCCGCCATCGTCGATCAGGATGTCGATACGAGGAAGCGCGGCGACGACGGACTCCAGGTACTCGGCATCTCCCTGATCCCCGACGAAGATCTCGATCTGCGGTTCTTCGAGCGCCTTCGCATTGGGTTCGACGTCCATGCCGTAGATGTGAGCCTTTGGGCCGAAGTAGGACTTCCACATCCGGAGCGAGCCGCCGTGGGCCACGCCGATCTCGAGAAGATGGACGTCGGTTCCCCTGAAGCGGGCGAAATGGCGATCGTAGATCTCGAAGTAATGCATCCACTTATGGATCTCGCCGCCGGTGTTCTCCAGGAAGAACCGCTCAAGGTCGTTCACGCACCACTCCATCTCGAAGCCCACCAGACGGTTGGCATCCTAGCAGTTCCATACCGGCCGAAAGCCGTGGCGCTCCGACCAGCGACGGACCGGCGCCTCGCGGCTGGTCGACGGGCTAGCCGGGGCCGTTTCGGGCGCGGTGACTACGACGGGGGTACTCGTCGCCGCCGGTGCTCCCCGGGCGGAGAACGTGGCCGCGGTACCCGGCGCTGAAACCGGCGTCCTCGAGGAGAGCCCGCCACGGCGAAGCCGCGATGGGCTCGCCGTCGACGCGAGTGACGACGAGCTCGCGGAACCGCCCGTCATCGACGAGGGACCGGAGCGCGGCCAGGGCCGGGGCCGCTGTCGCGGCATCGTCCGCCGCCGGCAGGGTCTGGAGCGAGCGACCGCCGCGTTCGAGATACAGCGCAGCGGCTCCGTCGACAAGGACGACGTAGGCGCCGGCCGCCCGTTGGAGCGGTCGGCGGTCGGCCTCTCCGCGGCGTGGCCAGGCAAGGGCGGCGCCGTAAGGGTTGGCCGGATCGGTCGCGGCGAGGAGAAGCACGACCGGGGCCGCGGCTCGATCGCCCGGGCCGTCCCGCATGGACCGCAGCCGATCCACGGCCCCCGGAAGCGCGAACTGAGCCGCGCCGAGACCGTCGACGAAGTAGCCCCGCCGGATTCGGCCGGACTCCTCCATCGCCCGAAGGATCGGGTAGAGAGCGCTGAAGCCCCCGCCGATTTCTTCGGCGGCGACGCCCTCCCTGGTAAGGACGCCGTGGCGGTCGAGAAGCGCGGTGGCAATCGAGTGCAGCCGTGTCGTGGCCGACCCGGCCCGGCGTGCTGCCGTGGCGCCGTCCCCTGCCGGAGCGGAGTCGCGTTCGATGAGCGACCACCGCCCGGCCGCCTCCGGCGGGCCCATCTGAACTCGACTCGGTCGGGGTCGCCGCTCGCCCGACGGTCTCCGCCAGCGCAGCGCTCGCAGTGGCGCAAACGTGTCGTTGGTCAATTCCCCGGCCCACACCAGATCCCACAGCGCGTCGAGGACTTCCCGCTCCGATGCGGCACCCTGAGCGGGTCCCAACTCACGATAGAAGGAGGCTCCGCGCTCGCGCAGCCGCTCGCGCAAGCGCTCGTGAAGCTCGCCGGAAGGAGCGACCGCAACGCCCAAGGCGAGGTCGCGGAGGATCTCCCGACCCGGCCGGTACAGCACGATTCGCCCGTCATCCCGACCCAGACTCCCCCGACCGGCCCAGGCAACCTCGCCGAGCGCCCCGAGCTCGTCCAGGAGCCGGGGTTGATAGCCCGCGACCCGAGCCGGAAGCACGTCGCGCTCGAGCGCCGATGCCGGGATCGGAACGCCTGCCAGCTGATCGATGACCTCGGCCAGCCGCTCGAGAGCCGCCTCGCCGCGCGGCATGGCCACGGCCTCGCCGACCGGCCGGAGGCCCTGCCAGGCCGGCAGGAAGCGAGCCAGCACGATCTGGTCGACCGGCTCCACTTCCTTGCGCAGTCGGGCCAACGAACGGCGGCGGAGCTGGCGCAGGACATCCGGATCGCACCACTCCCGCTGTGTGCCGTCGGGACGGAACTCGCCGCGAAGGATCGTGCCGTCCTCGAGAAGCCGCTCCAGTGCCTCTTCCACGCGCTCGACCGGTGCCGCCCAGCGCAGCGCCGGCTCGGCGGAGTGGAATGGACCGTGGCTGCGTGCCCACCTTGCCACCAGGCCGCCCAGCGCGTCGTCGACGGGCGCAAGAAAGGCCGTCGGCACTCCCACCGGCAAGGCCACTCCCAGAGCGTCGCGGTAGCGGGCCGCATCCTCCATGGCGATCCAGCGCTCCTCGCCGGCGATCCGGAGGGTGATGGCGCGGCGCGATCCATCGAGGCCGCGTAGCCACTCTCCGGCGGAGCTCGGCTGCGCGGCGCGGGCCGCCACCTCCTCGGCCGAGAGATCACCCAACCGGCGCAACATATCGTGGATCGCGTCGGCCGAATGGGCCGCTCGCTCGGGAACCAAAGCCTGGAGGGCCAGCTCCAGATCCGCGAGCGCCGCCGGGTCTATCAGGTCGCGTAACTCCTCCTGGCCCAGCAGCTCGCGCAACAGCTCGCGGTCCAGAGCCAGGGCTCCGGCGCGACGCTCGGCCAGCGGGGCGTCGCCCTCGTACATGTAGGCGGCCAGGTAGTCGAAGAGCAGCGAGCCGGCGAACGGCGTTGCCGCGACCGTCTCCACTTCCCGAACCTCGATCTCTCGTCGCGCCACTCCCCCGAGGATGTCGCGCAGGGCCGGCAGGTCGAACAGGTCCGCCAGGCACTCGCGGTAGGTCTCGACGATTATCGGGAACGAACCGAAGCGAGCGGCCACGGCCAGCAGCCCCGCCGACCGCTGCCGCTGCATCCAGAGCGGCGTACGCGATCCGGGGCGGCGGCGCGGCAGCAGCAACGCCCTGGCCGCGTTCTCTCGGAACCGCGCCGCGAACATCGCGGAGGTCCCGAGCCGGCCGACCACGAGATCCTCGACCTCCTCGGCCGAAGGGAAGAGCAGCTCGCGCAGCCCGCCTTCCCCGAGAGCGCCGTCGCCGAGCCCATCTGCGCCGCCGAGCCCATCTGCGCCGCCGAGCCCATCTGCGCCGCCGAACCCGCCGCTCGCCATGTCACTCTCGGGCAATCGGATCGCAATCCCGTCGTCCGACCAGATCGTCTGCGCTCCGACGCCCAGCCGCTCCTCGAGGCGCGACTCGATCGCCAGGGCCCAGGGTGCATGGACCCGCCCGCCGAACGGCGTCAAGACTACGATCCGCCAATCGCCCAGCTCGTCCCGGAAACGCTCGATCACGATGCGGCGGTCGGTCGGCAGCGAGCCGGCCATCTCGCGTTCCTCGGTCAAGTAGGCCAGAACGTTCTCGGCCGCAAGATCGTCGAGGTCGTGATGCTCCAGGAGCCGTCGCCGGGCCCGCTCTCGTCCCTTCGCTCCGCCCGCCAGGTCGCCTTCGAGCTCGCGTACGAACTGGCCCAGGGCGCGGCCCAGTTCGATAGGCCGGCCGAGCCCATCGCCGTGCCAGAACGGGATCTTGCCCGGCACGCCCGGCGCCGGCGAGACGACCACCCGCTCCGGCCGAATCTCCTCCACTCGCCAGCTCGTGGCCCCCAGGGCGATCACCTCGCCGACGCGGCTCTCGTAGACCATCTCCTCGTCCAGCTCGCCGACGCGCCGGCCCGAGGTGCCGGCCTCGCCGACCAGGAAGACTGGATAGAGGCCTCGGTCCGGGATCGTGCCGCCGCTGGTGATCGCCACCGTCCGCGCGTCGCGGCGACCCTCCACCCGACCCGTTTCACGGTCCCAAACGACCCGCGCCTTCAAGTCGGCGAACTCGTCGGAGGGATACGCCCCGGCCAGCATCCCCAGAACCGCCTCGAACGCATCCCGGGTCAGACTCTCGTACGGCGCCGCCCGCCGCACGGCGTCGAACAGCTCGTCAGCGTCCCAGGCCTCGCGGACCGTCATGGCCACGATCTGCTGGGCCAGGACGTCGAGCGGGTTGCGCGGCAGCCTGGTTTCCTCGATTGCTCCTTCGTGCATCCGGGCCGTCACGACCGCCGTCTCGAGCAGGTCGCCGCGGTACTTGGGGAAGAAGACGCCGCGGCTCGGCTCGCCGACCTGGTGACCGGCGCGGCCGACTCGCTGCAGTCCGCTGGCGACGCTGGCGGGGCTTTCAACCTGGATCACCAGGTCGACTGCCCCCATGTCGATGCCGAGCTCGAGCGAGCTGGTGGCGACGATCGCCGGCAGCCGCCCGGCCTTGAGCGCCTCCTCGATGCCGACGCGCTGCTCCCGGGCCAGCGAGCCGTGGTGGGCTCGCACCAGCTCCTCGCCGGCCAGCTCGTTGAGCTTGTTGGCGAGCCGTTCGGCCAGGCGCCGGGAGTTGCAGAAGACGATGGTGGAGTGGTGCTCGCGGATCAGCTTGAGAATCTGCGGATGGATCGCCGGCCAGATGCTCTGGCGGGCCTCCGGGCCGGGGTCGGCGCCCGCGCCTGCTGGAGCGGCACCGCCGGCCGCGACGCCGAGCCCGTCACCGGCGAGCCCGAACTCGCCGGGCTTGCTCATGTCCTCGACAGGAACGCGAACGGACAGCTCGAGGACCTTGCGGGTACCGGTATCCACGATTCGGACGTCGCGTGACTCCCCCGCCCTGCCGGGCCCGACCCCGCCGAGGAAGCGGGCGATCGTCTCGACCGGTCGCTGCGTCGCGGAAAGGCCGATCCGCTGGGGCGGTCGCGCGGTCAGCTTCTCCAGCCGCTCAAGGCTCAGAGCCAGGTGCGCGCCGCGCTTGGTGCCGGCAAGGGCGTGGATTTCGTCGACGATCACGGTCTCGACGCCGCGCAGGATCTCGGCGGCCTGGCTGGTCAGGATCAGGTACAGAGATTCGGGCGTGGTGATGAGGATGTCGGGCGGGTTGCGGACCAGGTGGCGGCGCTCGTCGGCCGGAGTGTCACCGGTCCGCACGCCGACCTCGATCGGGAGCATCGGCGCGTCCGTTCGTTCGGCCGCCAGCCTGATCCCCGCCAGCGGCGCCCGCAGGTTCCGCTCGACGTCGTAGATCAGCGCCTTGAGCGGCGAGACGTACAGGACCCGGACGGTCGGCGTCTTCGGTCGCGGCTCACGGGACAGCCTGTCGAGGGTCCACAGGAACGCGGCCAGCGTCTTGCCGCTGCCCGTCGGGGCGTGGATCAGGGTGTGCCGCCCGGCCGCGATGCTCGCCCAGCCCCCGACCTGGGCCGGCGTGGGCGCCGCGAAGGCGGACCGAAACCACTCCGCCACCGGCGGGCCGAAGATGTCGAGTGGGTCGCGCCCAGGGCGCGCGTCGGTCGGGGCAGCCACGAGGCGCCCAGTATAGGCGGCCCGGCCGGATTAGATCATGCGTTCTACGGACATGACCGGCCGGGACGGACCACTTCCTCAGGCGGCGCGACGCTTATCGCCGGGTTTGGCCCGATTGGCCCCTTCCATGGCGGCGGGTTGGACCGCCCGTCCCGGCTCCGCCTGGCGCTCTTCATCATCGCGCTCGATCTTGAACCTGGCTGTGGAGCCCTCTATCTCTCGGGCTATGCCGGTTACGGCGGACGCGATGTCGTTGACCTCCTGGGCCTGCTTCGACACCTCCACCGTGGTGGCCGCCACCCGCTCCGCCGCCGCGGCGTTCTCCTGACTGATCGCGGCTACATTTTCGACTACCCGCAGCGCCTCCCGGACGCCGGCGGCGGCAGTCTCGGATCTATCCATGTTGCCCGAGATGACGGCGGAGACCTGTTCGATGGCCGTGGTGAGATTCTCCATAACGCCCGCGACTGCCTGATTGGCATCGACCATCGCGGTGGTCTGGCGCTGCGTCGTCACGGCAGCCTCGAGCAGCTCGCCCAGCGCCTGACCCGAGTTCCGGGCCAGGGCCGAACCCTCGTGGACCTTCATCATCGCGGCGTCCATCGCCGCGGCGGCATTCATGGCACTCGCCTGGACGGTTGTGATGATCGCCCCGATCTCTTTGGTGGCAACGGCCGACTTCTCCGCAAGCTTTCGGACCTCGCTCGCGACGACCGCAAAGCCCTTGCCCTGCTCACCCGCCCTGGCGGCTTCGATGGCGGCGTTCAGTGCCAGCAGGTTGGTTTGCGCGGCAATGTCTTCGATCGCGGCCACGATCTCGCCGATCTGCTGGGCATGCGCGTTCGTGTCGCCGATGATCGCAGCCGATGAATCGACGGCCCGCTCGATCGACTCCATCTGCTTGAGCGTTTCACGAAGCGCATCCGAACCGCGCTCCGCGGTCGCCACGGCCTGGGCGGTCGCGGCCGTGACGGTCTGCGAGCTCGACTCGGCGTCTTGGACCGCTCGGGCGATGTGGGTTGCGGTCTGCGACAAGCTGTCCGCGGCCCGTGCTTGATCACGGGCCCCATCGGCGATTGCGTCGACCGAATCCGCGATGAGCTGAATGCTGGCATTGGCCTGAGTCACGGCGGCGGCTTCGTCGCCGGCGGCCTTCGCCATCCGCGAAACCGTCTCTGCGATCTCGCGTGTCGCAATCCCGGACGACTGCGCCGAGGCTACCAGATCGTCGCTCACGACCATGAGACGCCCGGCGCGATGACTGAGCGAGTCCATCAGGCCGCGCAGGCTCGACGACTCCGAGTTGAAGGTCGCGACGGGGACACCCGCGGCCACCGCCCTGTTGATCGACGCCACCAGGCCCGTGTCGTTGATCGGGGTTGCGATGGCGTCGTAGCCCGCACGTGCCAGTGACTCGATGGCCGCGGCCCGGATCGACAGATGGAACGCCTTGTCCGGTTCGGGAAGGATCCACTCCACGTCGGCGCCGTACGGTTTGAGCTCGGCGGCGGCATCCAGGACTCCGTCCCGGATGGGGTGCCAGAACACGCTGTCCTCTATGCCGAGGATGGCGATGCGCAATCTTCGCGTCGAAGCCTGGATCGGCCTCGGTCGCCTCTCGATCGTCGCCTGAGACTGGATGACCCCTTTGCCCGTTTGCCAGAACGACTCGAAGTTGGCTGCCGTGACGAGATCCATCGAGGTCAGGAGGCGCGAGTCGACCGGCTGCCAGCCTGCGGCCAGGTGGTTGAACAGGTGGATTGCCGCATCGTGGCCCTGGGCGTAGGGGTCCTGCCCGATGGTCGCGGAGATGACGCCCTTTGAAACGTACGGCATCACGAGATCGGTGAGGTCGTGGCAGATGACCGTGATCCGGCCCGCCATTCCGGCGTCTTCGACGGCCATGGCCAGGCCGCTCGCGGGGCCTGTTTCGTAGATGCCCGCCAGGCGGGAATGCCTCTTCAGTACGGCCGCGGCGTCGGCGCGCAGAGCTTCGCCCTCGTCCGCGCACTCGACCACATCCGCGATTTCGACGTCGGGGTACTTCTCACGCAGGATGGCCTCGAACCCCCTCCGGCGAACCTCGAGGCCGGCGTGGTGCAGGTTGTTCGACATGATGACCACCTGACCTCGGCCGCCCAGGGAACGGCCCATCTGCTCGGCGCAGATCTGGCCCTGCAGATAGCCGTCGGGACCTACGTAGAACAACCGCCGGCAAGCTTCGTCGGTCACGGTGTTCAGCTGGGCGGCGCCGTCGGCGAGCCGCGCCGCGATCCCGTTGACGACCAGGCCCAGGTGACCGACTTCCGGCGCGCAGGCCGAGCCAAGGCTGATGGGTCGAACCTGGAACTCGAGGCGATTGGTGAGGTCGCCCTGCGCCACGGCAGCCAGCGTGTCAGAAAAGGCCACCGTGTCCCGCGACTCGAGCGCCTCGGCGGCAGCGGTGATTCGAGTCAGCGGGCGCGATACGGTCACCCGGAAGACGGCAAACGTAACACCCCAACCGGCCGCGATCCCGATGCCCATGACCGCCGCGTCGCGTCCACCGAGCATGGGAAGCCCGGCAGCCGCCGCTAACGCCCAGATGACCATGCAAAGCAGGGCGAGCCCAAACCCGGCGTGAGCGGCTGTCCGAACGAGCAGTGGACGCCAGTCATATCGGGGCGACCGCTCGATGATCGGGTCCCTGCTCATGCTTTCACCCCACACATACCACGACGTCAGCCGCCGGGCGCCAGGTCCCGCGCGGCAGACCTCTCTCGGCAACTCCCTCAAGTGGAGCAACCTTTACCCAGTAGTTGTCGGCGGCGGGCTCGACTTCCCCAGTTTTCGAGTCGGGGCTTATCAGACAGAAAGAGACGGCGAGCCTTGCGGCCCGCCGTCTCGGTGTGCAGGGAGGTAATGGGACGAGACTCTCCCCGCTCGCTGGACTTTGGATTGGCCCTACCCTAGGGCGTACTTGACGACCGGGATCTTCTGGGTGATGGCCAGCTTGGCGACGGCCGTGTCGAGGGCGTAGGCCCCGGCGCCGACGTAGGCGATCGTGCCGGCGATGACGCCGTACATGAGCTGCTCGTTGATCGGGCCGGTCGCGAAGCTCCAGTTGGCCACGAAGAAGAGGCCCATCATCACGGCGCCGGCGAGGCCGGCGAAGCGGCTGGCCAGGCCCAGGATCAGGGCGATACCGATGGCGCACTCACCGAAGACGACCATCGTATCGATGACCGACATGAGCCCGGCGTTGCCGGCGAGGGAAACCCAGAACGGGTGGGTCGGGTTGACGACCGCCTTGGGGTCGCTGCCGAGCCACGCGCCGGTCGTCGCGAACTTGAGGAAGCCTGCCGCCGTGAAGGGCGTCCCGCTGGCCCACATGAAGAACTTGTCCAGGCCGGCAAACAGGAAGCCGAAGCCGACGACTGCCCTCAGTACGAAGATTCCACGATCCTTCTTGTCCACTGTTGTCCCTGCACCTTTCGCTGATGGTCCGCGATCTCGGTCCCCCGAAAGCGCCAGACCCTTGAAGTCGATAGATCGAATGTAGAGGTGATCACTATTCGGTAAGTGTGCCGTTGGTCCCGTCCGGACCGGGCCAGTTGGACTCTTAATACCGCGTTAGTGCGTATTTGTTGTTTCGGGCAAGGGGAAACGAGGGGCGGAATACATAACGAGACTAATTATGGTTTGAGCCCGCGGCCGGCGGGGGCCGACAGGGCGATGCGACCCGCCTCCTACAGCGAAGCGGCCCACTCCGCGAGGCGAGCTTCGATCTGGGGCCCGGACCCCGGCGGGAGGCGGAGGGCGAGGAGGGCCTCTGGATCCACTTCCAGCACTCGGGGCGGCGCGGGAATACACGTCATACCGGAGCCCACTGCCAGCGCTTGGGCCACTCCCCGGCGCACCGCCCGGGGCAGCGGGTCGATCGGATCGCGCTCGGCGGCGGTGTGCAGCGCGGCTAGAGCGCGGCCCCGCCGGTCCTGCTCTTCCACGAGGGCCCGCAACAAGGCCGCGGCGATGCCGCCCCGCCGCCACTCCGGTGCCACGCCCAGGGCCACCAGCCGATCCACGCCCTCCACCTCGCCCGGCACCGCGAGCGCCACGCCGACGAGCCACTCACCGATGACGGCGCCGGCGGCCACGGCGCCATCCAGAAGCGCGGCGCGCAGGATGGCGGCCGCGGCAGCCGTATCGACGGGGGCGATGACGCGCGGAGCGAGTGAGAGCCGCTCGAGCGTCTCGGTCGTGAGAGGGGCGAGGACGGTCGGCTCCCCGCGGGCCGGCCGCGCTTCTGCCGCCAGCGCGGCGCGGGTCGGGCTCTCCGGCAAGGGTCCGTCGAACCGCCACCAACCCCGATCCCCGGCAACGCCCAGCAGAGCCGGCACCAGAACGGTTCGAACAAGCCGAACCGTCCTCTTCGCCTTCTCCGCCGCCGCCTCGGCTCGGTAGCCCGCCGCGGCGCCGACATAGCCCGCGAGACCGGCCGAGCCACCGGCGCCGACCATCCCGTCCGCCTCCGGACCGTCTTCGAACTCGTCCGGGAGCGGGGAGTCGTTCCAGCGAGCGGCATCGCCCTCCCAGCGGGCCCGCCATTCGGCCGGCAGCCGGCCGGGCGTCTCGAGGTGAGCTCCCGCCAGCCAGGTCAGGGCCCAGACTCTCGGCACCACTCGGTACACGGCGTAACCCCCGCCACCTGTCGCGAGCCAGCGTCCGCCGGCGTACCGATGGGCGACGCGATCGACCAGTCGGGCCGCCTCGCCCATCGCCGTCGTGGTCAGCGAGAGGTGCGCCAGCGGATCCCAGAAGTGGCCGTCGGCGCCGTGCTGGCTCACGACGATATCGGGGCCGAACGCGGCGGCGAGCGGCGGGACCACCTCCCGCACAGCGGCCAGCCAGGCCTCCGGACCGGTCAGTGGCTCAAACGGCACGTTGATCGAGGTCCCGGCCGCAGTCCCCTCCCCCAGCTCTGCCGGGAATCCCGTCCCGGGGAAGAGCGAGCCGCCCGACTCGTGGAATGAGATCGTCATGACGCCCGGGTCTGAGTAGTGGAGGGCCTGGACGCCGTCGCCGTGGTGGACGTCGAGATCGACATAGAGGACGCGCAGGCCGTCCCGCCGGGCTCTCGCGATGGCCAGGGCGACGTCGTTGTAGACGCAGAAGCCACTCGCCCGCGACCGCATCGCGTGGTGCAGGCCGCCGCCCGGGTGGTAGGCGTGATCGACTTCGCCGCGCAGGATCGCCTCGATGGCACCGATCGAGCCTCCGACCACCGCGGCGGCCGCCTCGTGCATGCCGGCGAAGGCCGGATCGTCCCCCGGCCCGATGCCGGCTTGGGGTGGTCCGTCGGGATCGGCCGAGAAGCGTCGGACCGTGGCGACGTAGTCGGCCGCGTGGAGCCATCCGAGCCGGTCGTCGGTCGCCGGCTCGGGCGCCAGACCCGGCTCGGCCCCAACCGCCCGCAGCAGGTCGATCCCCGGCCCGAAGCGCCGGGGACTGAGCGGATGCCGCGGCCCGAAGTCGTACGTGATCGACCGCGGCCCGTAGACGAGGAGCGGTCCCAGGTCGCGGCCGCGTCCCAGATGTCCGGCCATGGCCGAATGATGGCGTGTCCCGGTCCTTCTGGTTCGCCGATCCGTAGCGGGTTCGTCAGATGCTCGGCGGTCGCGCGCTCGGTGGTCGCGGGTCGGCGGTCGCGGGTCGGCGGTCGCGCGGCCCATCCTCCTCAACTTCGCCGCTGGCGTTGATATTGCGGCGGAGTCCGGCCTGGCCTGCTCATCTTCGCCCCGGGCGGTACTAAGCGAGTCGCGCGCGTCGTCGAGCCTGTTGAGGGCGCCGTCGGGCCGTGGCGTGAGCGTGGAGTTCGCGCGCGGCCGACAAGTTCAGCCGATTCGGGACCCAGGTGCCCACTTTGCATCGCCGGGGGCGAAGATGAGGGCAAGACACGGCCGCTGCCGGCCGCGCGCGGGGGAAAGCACCCTATCGACCGGCAGCCGGCCCCCGCGCGGGGTTACGCTGCCGTCGTGAACGCGAGCGAAACCACGTACCTGATCCGCCCCGTGCGCCCCGACGAGTTCCGGGCACTGGGAGAGCTGACCGTCGCGGCCTATCACGGGCTGCCCGACCCGATGGACCACCAGGCCGAGTACGACATCCAGCTGCGCGATGTCGCCCGCCGCGCGCGGACTTCGTGCGTGCTCGTGGCCACGACCCCCGCCGGAGATCTCCTCGGTGGCGTCACCTACGTGTCGGGGCCCCAAGACCCGTACTCCGAGCAACTCGACGAAGGCGAGGCCGGGATCCGGATGCTCGCGGTGGCGCCGGAGGCGCAGGGACGAGGAGTCGGCCGCGCGTTGACCGTCGACTGCCTGGAGCGTGCCCGCGCGGCCGGTCGGCGGCGCATGGTCCTGCACACAGGCCGCTGGATGCCCGCGGCAGTTCGCCTCTATGAATCGCTCGGCTTCGTCCCCGCCACAGAAATCGACTTCAGCCCCGCACCGGGCATCGATCTCCTGGGCTACGTCCTGGACCTGGCCTGAGTCCCACCCGAGGCGAGGACATTGGGCCACCGCCGTACGATCCGCCGTCGTTCGACGTGTACATGGGCATGAGGGTCGAAGCAGCCATCAACAACACCGAAATCCTCTACGAGACAACCTTCCAGGAACACTGGCCGGCGGTCTTCAAGTTCCTCCTCGCCTGGACCAACGACTGGGCGGCGGCGGAGGATCTGACCCAGGAAGCGTTCGTGCGTCTGTGGCGCAACCGCGATCGGGTCGACTGGAGCCGGCCCGTCCTTCCCTGGCTGCTCGTGGCCGGACGTCGCCTGGCTACTGACCGATTTCGTGCGCTCCGGCGCCGCGTCCTCGGCACTCCCCGAACCACAACCCTCGACGAGCACCTGCACGACCGCTGGCTCGACGTCCAGGTTGCGATGGCCGGACTCTCAGGCCTGGAGCGCACGGCCATCGTCCTGAACCTGATCGTGGGCAACTCCACGGCCGAGGTTGCCGAGTTGCTCGATAGCACTCCCGGCGCGATCCGGGCCGCGATTGCCCGTGGCCGCGACAAGCTGGAGGCCGCCCGATGAGATCCTTCCGCAAGAGCGACGACATCCTCGGCGAGTGGCGGGCCGTCGCCGACCGAGCCACTCCGCCGGCTCGCGCGCCGCGCGGCTCATCGCACGAATCGCGCCTGCCCGCGTTGGCGGTGACGATGGCCATCCTCGTGCTCGTGGCGGCGATACTGGTTCCGCGTGCCATCGCCCCGAACGTTCCCGCCGTCAGCAGCTCACCGTTCGGGACCGCGCCGACGACCTCGAGCGCCGAGACCGCTTCCGTCGCACCGACTCCCGCGGTCACGGCGACTCCCGCGCTCACTGCGACGGACACGACCCTCACCACCGCCGGAGCCACCGGGGCGTGGCAGGGCTTCGACTGGACGCCCGTCCCGGACACGAGCCCGCTGCTGGGCGCCGCGGAGGACCACAAGGTGATCTCCTGGGCGCATGGCTACGCAATGACGCAGACCATCGGCGACACGCCGCCGAGCCGGCTCTGGACCTCGCCCGACGGCGTGACGTGGACGCTCGGCCCGCTGCGTGGATCACCCCTACTTGTCGCGGACGGGCCCGCCGGTCTGCTGGCAGTTGGTTTCAGCGTCAGCGGAACGGTTGCCCAGCAGATCGTCTCGACCAGCCAGGACGGCACTACCTGGACGGAGACCGCCAGTCCGCAAGGCCTGCGACTGGTGAGGTCGATCGCCGGCAACCACAGCGGCTACGTTGCCGTGGTCTCGGACCAGGCGAGCACAGAAACATCGATCGTGTTCTCGACCGACGGCGTGCACTGGTCGCCGGTGACCGTCCACGCGGGCCTTCTGTGGGACAGCGCCGGCCCGACCGTCCAGGCCGCCAACGGGCGCCTCTTCCTGATGGGCGGGCTGGCACCGGGCTCCGGACTTGGCCCCGATCGAGTCATCCTCGCCTCGTCAGTCTCCAACGGCCAGGTCTGGTGGTCCGACGATGGCCGGACCTGGATTCGATCGACCGGGCTCGCGGGCTATGGGAGCTACATCGATGCCACCGCCGGCGCCCTCCTGCTCCACACCGAAGACAAAGGCATACCCGGTGGGACTGGCTTCGCCTGGTCGCGCGACGGCGGCAAGACCTGGCAGGACGACCAGACGTTCGGCCCGCTGGGCCAGCTCACCTGTCAGAGCGAGTGTGGCGTTGGTCCCGACGGGTCGATCGGCTCGAACGGCTTGATCTTCCTGGCGGTCAAGAGCGACGGGCACGCGTGGACCTCGACCGACGGAACGAACTGGAAGGCGATCGCCTGGGGTGGGGGCTCGGTGAGCATGATGGTCGTGCTGCCGCGAGGTGTCCTGGTCTACCCAGCGCTCCCGGTGGACGTCAACGCTCCGGCCGCGATGTACGGCGCCGCCAGGTAGGAACGGCGTCCCGGGCACCGGCCTCCTAGTCGACCGAGGGCAGGCTCCGCTTGCCCGCGACAGACGGTACCGGCCTGCGCCCGACCGTATCCGCCCCTCCGCCACCCATGCGCGGCACGAAGCCGCGCAGCACGGCCACCGCCGCCGCAGCCTCGGCCACGATCACAACCGCGCCGTTCATGACCAACGCCACGGGCGTGCCCCACAGTCCGCCGAAGCCGCCGGTCAAGCCATTCCCGATCGGCGTCGAACCCGCGAAGACGGTCGTGTAGACGCTCATGACGCGACCCCGGAGCGGCCCCGGAACGGTGATCTGGACCAGCGAGTTGGCGCTGATCGCCGTGGAGATGGCACCCACGCCGGCCACGAAGACGGCGACCAGGGCGACGGAGTACGAAGTCGTCGAGGCCAGGACCAGTTCCGAGGCCCCCAGGACCATGCCACCGCCGAGGAGTATCCGCAGCCTCGGGCGGGCCAGCATGGCCACGAAGAGCGCGGCCGTCAGCGCCCCGGCACCCATAGCCGCGTACAGGGCCCCAGCCCCCGCCGGGCCGACGTTCAGGACCGAAGCGGCCAGGATCGGCAGAACCACGTTGAAGTTCATGCCGAAGGTCGAGACAAGACCGATCACCGTGATGGCCAGCAACACCACCGGCGTTCGCCGGACATAGCCCAGGCCCTCTCCCAGGTTCGTCCGGACCGCACCCAGGCTGCGAGGCATTGGCAGGCGGGCGGCCGACCTGAGCTCGCTGTCGCGCATCGCCAGCAGCCCGATCACGACGGCGCCGTAGCTGAGACCATTGAAGATGAAACAGGCCGCGGTGCCTACGGCGTAGATCATCATCCCGCCGATGGCCGGCCCTATGATCCGGGCCCCATTGAACAAGGCCGAGTTGAGGGCGATGGCGTTTGCGATATCGTCGCCGCCGACCATTTCCACCACGAAGGACTGGCGGGACGGCATGTCGACTGCGTTGACCAGGCCGAGCAGGAAGGCCAGCAGGAACACGTGCCACACGGCCACGACCTGGAAGTAGACGAGACCGCCCAGCACCAGGGCCAGCAGCCCGGCCGCGGTCTGGGTTCCGATCAGCATCGGCCGCTTCGGAAAGAGGTCGGCGATGATCCCGCCGAACAGGCCCAGAGCGAGGACGGGCAGGAACTGGACTGCCCCGAGCAGGCCCAGATACAACGGAGCCTGATCGTTGCCTACGAGAGTCAGCAGCAACCAGGCTTGGGCCAGGGACTGCATCCAGGTCCCCGTCACCGACACCAGCTGGCCAAAGAAGAACAAGCGGAAGTTGCGGTGTTTCAGGGCGCGGCCGGTTGCCGTGAAGCGAACTCGACCACCGAGGATCATCGGCCGGCCTCCTCTCCGGGCGCGGGCCGGTCGGTCGCCTGGAGTTCCTCGATCTTCGTGGCCGTCCCGGCTCGTCGAGCGTCGGTCTCGTCCACCATCGCCTGCAACCGGCCGATCTTGGTCCGGAGCATCTCGATCTGGTGGTCGAAGCGGACGATTCGGTCGGAAAGGATCCGCCGCCGTTCGACCGGATCGGCCGTGGCGTGGTAGGCCACGTGGCCACGCTCGCGGGCCTCCTCGTCCTCGAGCAGCTGGGCAATCTCGGCGAGTGAGAACCCGGCGTCGTCGCGCAGACCCTTGATGAATCGGAGCCGCTCGACGTCGGTAGCGTCATAGAGGCGGTAGTCGCCTTCGGAGCGGGCCGCGGGCCGCATGAGCCCCAGCTCCTCGTAGTACCGCACGGAACGCGGCGTGAGGCCCACCTCGGCCGCGGCTTCCTGGATGCGCATCAGCCTGGTCGAGGGTTGCCCATGCCCGGCAGGGTCGTGTCCCTCGGTCGACGTCGTCATGGGTGAATCCTACGCCAACCTTGCCGTTTACGTGAAAGTAGAGGTTGCCGGGCGCGTCAGACGAGGCGCGGCGACGTGCCGACGGCGCTTGCGATATGGTCCCGGGACTGTGTCATCCGGCCCACCACTCACCGAAGACACGCTCGCGGATGCCGTCCGCGAGCTCGCCGCCCGCGACCCGGACCTGAGAGGAATCGTCGAACGGTTCGGACCGCCGCCGCTGTGGCATCGACCCGCCGGCTTCGCGACGCTGGTCCACATCGTGCTCGAGCAGCAGGTCTCGCTCGCCTCGGCCGGGGCCGCCTTCGATCGGCTTCGAGACGCGATCGATCCGATCACACCGGCGCGGTTTCTCGCACTGGACGACGCTCGGCTGCTCGCGATCGGCTTCAGCCGCCAGAAATCGCGCTACGTTCGCAATCTGGCCCGGGAGATCGCGTCGGCCGGGCTCGACCTCGACAGCCTGGCGAACCTGCCCGACGACGAGGTCCAGCGACGGCTGGTGGCGCTGACCGGGATCGGGCCATGGTCGGCCTCGATCTACCTGATGGAAGCCCTGCTGCGACCCGACGTCTGGCCGGCCGCCGACATCGCTCTCGCGGCCGCCATCGCCGAGGTCCGCGGCCTGGACCGGCGACCCGACGCCGATCAGATGCGGGGGCTGGGCGAACCGTGGCAGCCCTGGAGATCGGTCGCGGCCCGCATCTTCTGGCACTCCTACCTGAGTCGCCGCGGCAGAAGCGCGCCCGGGTCGCCGGCCGCGTAGTCGACCCCCGACCAGGCCGGCCGTCGGAGCACGATCCAGACGGCCACCAGCGAGTACAGGGTCATCGGCACCAGACCCGATTCGTCGCCGATCCCGGCCAGCAGACCGGTCGAGCCGACGGTCAGCGCCCCCAGCTGGAAGAGAATGCCGTTGTGTGCGCCGTGGAAGACGACCGCGGGCCAGGAGCTCCCCGACGCCACTCGCAGCTCGTTGGCCACGAAGCCCATGGCCACGATGGTCACCGTGAAGGAGACGATGTAGAGAGGTCCGGCACCGTGGTGATAGGCGCCGGCGATGTAGATCAACGGCGTGTGCCACGCCGCCCACAGGAGTCCTCCGACGAGCCCGGCGCGCACTCGACCCAGCCCCACCAGCCGCGGGAGAAGGAATCCCCGCCAGCCCAGCTCCTCGCCGATCGCCTCGACAGAGGCCGCGACAACGATCGCCACTGTCGTGGCCGCGAAGACCGCCGGCGGCGTCGCGCCCAGGCTCAGCTGCGCGTTGCCGGTGGCGGCCGCGACGGCGTAGCCCGAGGTCAGGACAACGCCCGGAATCGCGAGCGCCGGAAGCCAGGCCTCGAGGCCGATACGGCCGATGCCGAATCCGTCCCATGCCTCTCTGTGGCGCAGCCCGCCCCCGAGCACGATCACCACGACCGCCGCCGCCAGCGGAATCCAGCCGTATGGGTCGAGCAGTCGGCCGCCGATGATCGACGTCATCAGGGCAAGGGCCAATGCCAGGACGGCAAAGAGCCACGCCTCGCGGTATCTGCTGTTGCTGGGCAACGCCCGACCTCCGCTTCTGGGATCGCCACAGATTACCGGCTGCCGGCGCCGGGCCGCGCCGCGGCCCAGGTCCACCGGCCCGGACGCCGGCCCCGCTATTCGCTGTGACACGCTAGCTGTCACAGACCCCGACCAGAATTAGGGCATGGAAAGCGCCAGACTGGTCCCGCTCCCTTCTCCGGCGAACCGCGGCGCAAGCATTCGCATCGACGCCGATAGGCTCGTCGTCGAGCATCTCGTACTGGACGACGCCGGCCTGGCATCGTTCGTCGCCGAGCGTCCCGCCGACGAACGCGCCGCCCTCCTCGAGCGCGCCCTGCGCGTCGGGCTAACCGCGATCCAGAGCGTCGGCGTGACCGTAAACGTCGATGCGGTTCGGGCCGAGTTCCAGGGGCTGCTGCGCCAGACGGAAGCCGCGAACGAACGAGCAGCAACGGCCCTGGACACGATGCTCCGCCAGAACTTCGCCGACGGCGAGGGGCGCCTGCCGCGAACGCTGGAGAAGTTCCTTGGCGACAAGGGCCAGCTGCGCGGCTTCGTCGACGAGCTCTTCGACGAAGACAAGCGCGACAGCGCCATCGGCCGCATGAGGGTTCTGCTCGGAGGCTACTTCGACGGCGACGCCTCCCGGCTGGCTCAGCTGCTCGACCCGACGCGACTCGGCTCGCCGCTCCACCAGTTCCGGACCGAGATGACGGACGGCTTCAACCGCATCGGGGAGCGGCTCGCGGCCCTCGAAGCGGCGGGCGCCGCGCGGGGCGCCGAGCGATCCAAGTCCGCGGCCAAGGGCGCCGATTTCGAGGCGACCATCGAGGCCCTCCTCGGCGAGCTGGCGCGCGGCTCGGGCGACATCCTGGAGCGGACCGGAACCGAGACCGGCTCGATGATGGCTTCCAAGAAGGGCGACTTCGTGCTGACGCTGAACGCCGACTCGACGGCCGGCGCGGAGCTGCGGGTCGTGGTCGAGTGCAAAGATCGCTACGTTTCGGGCCGGGCCATGCGCGACGAGCTACGCGACGCCAAATCCAACCGCGATGCCGCCGTGGCGCTGGTCGTCTTCACCGCCGCCCACGCCCCGGCGGGCATCGCCCCGTTCGACGTCAGGGCCGGCGACGTCTACTGCGTTCTGGATCCCGGAGCGCCGGAACCCGCCACTCTCGAAGCCGCGGTCCGGCTGGCCCGGCTCCTCGCCCTCCAGACACTCCGCAACCACGACGTCGAGGTGGATGCGGCAGCGATCGCCGAGGCCATCAAGGGCGTCCGCGAGCAGCTGGAGACGCTTCGCGCCCTCAAGGTGACCCTCACCAGCATCGGGACGAGCGCCAAGGACGTCTACGTCGGCCTGGACAAGCTGCGGGACGGCATTCTGGCGCGGCTGAAGGAAGCGGAATCCGAATTGCGCCCCCGATAGCGCTCGCGCGGTTCCGCATTCCGGTCGCTGCTGCCACCCTTGGTCGTAGGCTTGGGAGTCAAGGCTGGAACAGTTCGGCCGAGGCAAGCACCGATGAGCCGGTGCCGCCTGAGGCGACCGCGCTGGCGGGTGCGCTGCCTCCGACGATCAGGACGCGTCCATCCCGGAGCAGTGTGGCGGTGGCAAGGTCCCTGGGCATGATCAGCGGATCGGTAACTCCAAACGCGCCGGATCTGGGATCGTAGATTTCCGCAGCCGCGAAAACGGTTGGGTTACCGAGGAGGGGGGACGTAGGGGGAGTCGTCCACCCAACGAAGAGAACTCGACCGTCTGCCATCACTGTGACACTCCCGGTGTCGGGGTAAACCGCCAGTGATCCCGTCCGAGCGAACATGCCGGTCGCTGGGTCATACAACTCAGCCGAAGTTTGATTGCCCCCAGCGACAAGGACCCGCCCATCTGGGAGGAGTGTCGCGCTGGGCTGGTTGCGATCGGTCATCATCGACCCTGTTGGGCTGAACTGTCCCGTGGCTGGATCGTAGAGTTCCGCCGAAGCCAGGATGCCTGATCGATTCTCGCCTCCAACAATGATGACCCTCCCATCCTGGAGCAATGTCGCGCTGGACGGGGAGCGTGGTGTGGTCATCGTGCCGGTTGGGCTGAACGTTCCCGTGACTGGATCGTAGAGTTCCGCCGACGCGAGAACGCCGGCATCCGTGTCGCCGCCAGCCACGAGGACCTGGCCGTCATGTAGAAGAGTGGCGGTATGACCCTGACGAGGCGTCGTCAAGGCCCCGGTCCGACTAAATACTCCGGTCACTGGGTCGTAGATGTCTGCGGACCCGTCACGACCGCCGATGACCAGGACTCGGCCATCGTGCAGAAGCGTCGCCGTATGGACTCCGCGTGGCGCGGTCATCGGACCTGTCGGTGCGAACGTGCCCGTGCGCGGGTCGTAGACCTCCGCGGATGACAGGAAGCCTGAGTCGCCGTCGCCGCCCGCCACAAGGACGCTCCCATCAGAGAGCAGCGTGGCTGTGGCGACTTCCCGCCCCGCGGACATTGAGCCAGTCACGGCGAATCGGCCGGCGACATGCGTATAGGTCGGCGACGGAGAAGTCAGAACCACGCCGTAGCACCCGGAGGCCACGGTGGCGAGCAGACAAGCAAAGAGGGCATAGGCTGCCCTCGTTCGGTAGCTCATTCCTGACGCGCCTCTCATACGCAGGAACATTAGGTCGCGGAAACGACCAGCCCGTGTCTCCCAGCTGACATCCCTACGCCGCGCCGACTGCCCAGTCGCCCCTCGGTCTCGGCCGTTGGACCGCTCGCGCGGTTCGGTGGCAATCCGGTCAGCCGGCACGGAGCGCGGGACAGTAGGTCCGGGGCTCTGGACACAGCGCTTCGCCGCGCTATGCTCGCGCTTCGCGTACCCACCGAGAAGGGTTCGCGCACGCGAGGTGCTGTCAAATGGCGCGTTCGATGTGGAAGGGTGCCATCCAGTTCGGCCTGGTGACGATTCCGGTGAAGCTGTATCTGGCCACCGAATCGAAGGGCGTGAGCTTCAACATGCTCCACGCCGAATGCCACGGCCGGATCCAGATGAAGACCTACTGCCCCACCGATGAGGTCTACATCGAGCGCGGCGACACCGTGCGCGGCTACGAGGTGGCGCCGGGCCAGTACGTCGTCGTCACCGACGAGGACCTGAGCGCCGTGCCGCTCAAGACGATTCGGGCAATCGAGATCGAGCAGTTCGTGCCGGTAGACTCGGCCGGCGAGGCAACCCGCTTCGTCAAGCAGGCCTACTACCTGGAACCCGAGCCGGTCGCGCGCAAGGCCTTCTACCTGCTCAAGGGCATTCTGGCCGAGCGGGGTCTGCGAGCCATCGCCAAGATCGTCCTCAAGGATCGCGAGCAGCTCGCCTCGATCGACCCGTATGAATCGACGATGCTCCTGTCGACGCTGCACTGGCCCGACGAAATCCGCTCCACGGCCGAACTGGCGCTGCCCGAGTCGGAGGTCGAGGTCAAGCCGGCCGAGCGCGCCATGGCCGAGCAGCTCATCGACGCGATGACGGCGGAGTTCAAAGCTACTGCCTATCGCGATGAGTACCGGGAGGCTCTGCTGACGATCATCGAGGCCAAGGCCGCCGGCGCCGAGATCGCCGAGTCCACGCCGGCGCCCGCCGCGAAGGTCACCGATCTGATGGCCGCCCTCGAAGCGAGCGTCGCCGCCGCCAAAGCCGCCCGCGCCTCCGCCCCACCCGAGACTCTCGCCGAGGCGAGGACCAGGCCGGCCCGCAAGCCCGCGCCGGCCGCATCGACCGCGGCGGCTGCCCCCGAGGAAGATGCCGAGGCCGCGCCGGTCCGTCGCCGCAAGACCGCCTGAACCGGATGCCGGGAGCGGCTGCTGACGAAACGGAGCGGCTCCCCTAACCTACCCGTATGAACGGGCATCCCTGGCCACTCTTCGACCTGCGCCTCAGGACCCCACACCTCGAGCTGCGTCTGCCGAACGATGACGAACTGCTCGAACTCGCACGCGTTGCCAGGGCCGGCATCGTCGACGCGGAGCGGACGGTCTTCCTGATGCCGTGGCACAAGCTGCCGTCGCCCGCCTTCGAGCGGCAGTTCTTGCTTCACTGGTGGGCGGAGCGTGGTCGCTGGAGTCCGACGGCCTGGTCGCTCGTTCTGGCGGTCACAAAGGACGGCCGGCCCATCGGACTGCAGGAGATAATCGGCCGAGAGTTCGCCATCCGCCGGGTTGTGAGTTCGGGCAGCTGGTTGGGCCGCGAATTCCAGGGTCAGGGTCTCGGAACAGAAGCACGGGGGGCGATGCTCGCCCTTGCTTTCGACGGCCTCGGCGCGGACGCCGCCGAATCAGGCTACATCGAGGGCAACGCCGCATCCGCCCGCGTCTCGGAGAAGCTCGGGTACCGTGTGACCGGCGACGAGGTCTTTGCGATCGAGGGCAAGCGCGAGCTCGAGATCAAAGTTCGCTGCACCCGCGAGTCCTGGCAGCGCGAGCTCGTTCCGGTGAGGATCGAAGGCCTCGAGCCCTGCCTCAAGTTATTCGGCATCGGCAAACTCAGCCCGGAGGAATGGACGACCTTCTAGACGCTCGCTGGGGTTGCGGGCGGATCGGTCGGCTGACCCGCGAGCGTCTTAGCGGTCCCCAGCCCTTCGACCCACGAGCCACCACGCCGACGGGAAAAGACCCGCCGCGACAGCCAGCTTGATGGCATCACCGATCAGGAACGGCTGGAGGCCCTTCTCGATCGCCGTCGCCGGCGACAGGCCCAATGACAGGGCCAGCCAGGGAACGCCGATGGCGTAGATAACGACCTCGCCCAGGATCATCGCGCCGATTGCACCCGGGATGTGCCGATCCCAGCCATTCTCGGCCAGCCAGCCGACCAGAGCCGCGGCGACGAGGAAGCTGATCAGGTAGCCACCGACCGGGCCGAACGCCAGGCCGCTGGAGTCGAGACCGACGATGGTGCCCATGCCGTGCTGTTGCTGCGCGTATACGGGCAGGAAGAGTCCCAGGACGAGGTAGAGCGCCACCGACAGGACGCCTCGGCGAAGACCCAGGGCGCCGCCGACGACCAGGACGGATAGCGTCTGACCGGTGATCGGCACAGGCGTGGTGGGTACCTTGAAGGCAAGGTTCGCCGTCAGGGCGATGAAGACGGCGCCCACGCAGATCAGTGCGATGTGGCGCAGTCGAGCGCTCATTCGTTCGCCGACTCGGATCGGGACCAGGAAGTCGGCGATGGTGATGCCGCGTTCCGCGGCGGGCAGGCGATTCAATTGATGGGTCGCGAGCATGCGTCGTTGATCCTTGATGCGGCGCGGCTGCGGCGCTGTCACAACCGGGACCTCTTCCGGTTCCGGTGGGCCGAGTGTAGCAAACGCAGCCGCGGGTGCGAGTCCGGAGTGCGAGGCGTCGGCGCGCCCAGCCGGCGGCAAGCGGCGGCGGGCAACGCTACTCGTGCTGTAGAGCCCGAACGATCGACAGGCGGCTTGCCAGACCCGCCGGATAGATGGCCGCGGTGATGCTGACAAGCACTCCGAAACAGACCGCCAGAACGATCGAGAGCCACGGCGGATCGAAGACGAGTCCAAAGCCCCCGCTCGACCAGGCCACGAGCAAGGCGCCGACGATGAGCCCCACCGCGGCCCCGATGATCGTCCCGACTATGCCGAGGATGCCGGCCTCGATGACGACCATGGCCCAAACCTGCCGGCTCGTCATTCCGGTTGCGCGCAGCACGCCGATCTCCCGGACTCGCTCCAGAACGCTCATCGAGAAGGTGTTGACCATGCCCAGTCCGGCGACGAGGACCGCGATCAGGGCCAGCGCATCGAGCAGTTTGAAGATCCGATCCAGGGCGTCACCCACGGTCCCGGAGACGCGGTCCAGCTGGCTGGGCTCCAGGGCATATGAAACTGCCGCCGCGTCGAGCGCGGCGCGCGCCGTCTCTTCCTGACCGGGCGCGTATCGAACGGCGTAGAAGTCGGCGCCGCTGACACCGAAGGCCGACAGAGCATCCGACCAGCCCACCAGGATCGCCTCCTGGGACTCCGCCGGAATCGAGTGGGCCACGATGCCGACCACACGCATGCGGGTAAGCGTCGAGCCGCTCGCGAACTCCATCGAGTCGTTCAGATGGATGCCCGCCTGGTCGGCCAGTGACTCGGGGACAATCACGGCACCGCCCGCGTCAAGTGCGCCAAGGGCCGCGGTTCGATCGCCGGCGATGAAGTTAAGGCGGCCGTCGGCTAGATAGTCGCGCCCGAAAATGGCTGCGGCCTCCTGTCGGACGACCGAGGTCTCCGACCGGCCGTTGACCTGCGAGACGAAGACGTAGGGGACGCCGAAGAGCCCGATCGGCGACACGGACTTCACACCAGGCACCGCCATGAGCTGATCCTGAATGGGATCGGTCGTGAGGACCGGCCGAATCGAAGTCAACAGCTCGCTGCCGGGGATCGTTTCGCTGAGCCAGCTCGAGCCGATCTTGCGCACATCCTGAGCCGCGGTCCCCAGCGCCACGACCATGGCCACGCCGACCACGAGAGCCCCGACGGTCAGCGCCGTCCGACTGCGGTCGCGAGACAGCGAGCTTCGCGCCAGGCGCTCCTCGTTGCGGAAGACACGGAACGGTAGCCCGCCCAGGCGCACCATCGGACCGAGCAGGCGCGGCACCAGCAGGACGGCACCCAGCAGCACGCCGAAGATGACCAGGGGTCCCCAGGTTCCCGAGCCACCGCCTGTGGCCAATGAGCCCGAGCCGGCCGCCTCACCGCTACCCGGCCACACAGCCAGCGCCGAAACCGCAAGCACGCCGAACACAAGGACCAGCCAGCGCAGACGAGCCGCGCCGGCCGCCGACCCCGGCAGGCCACGACGCAGGGCTTCCACCGCCGGTATTCGACCGGCCCGCCAGGCAGGCTCGAGCGAGGCGGCGAGCGTCAGGACGATGCCGATGCAAAGGGCCATCGCGATCGAGCCGGCCGAGAGCGACGGCGCGGCCAGCGCGATCGGGCCCGAAGAGCCAACCCATGAAAGCGTGAGCACCGCCAGGCCGATGCCAGCACCCACCCCTGTGATGGAGCCGACTACCCCGAGCGCCAGAGCCTGGAGCAGCACAAGACCCATGACCTGAGATCGAGTCGTGCCCGCGGCGCGGAGCAGACCCACGTCGCGAGTTCGCTCCGCGACGGTCATCGAGAGAGTGTTGAAGATGAGGAACGCGCCCGCGAAGAGGACCACGGCGGCCACGAGCAAGAGCGCGCTGCGGAAGTCGGCCATCTCGGCGCGCAGCGAGGCCGCAAGATCGGCGGTCCGTGACAGCAGGTAGGGCTGGGTCGTGATCCTTTCATCGAGCCGGCCGACGAGTTCCTCAACCGAGGTGCCGGGCGCCGCGCCCACGTCGACCCGGGTCACGCCCGTGGTCCCAAACAGGGTCTGCACGGATGCCAGGGTCATGAAGACGAGCCGACCCTCGGCCTCCGGCAGCGGCCCGTTCCCGGTCACGATGCCGACGATCCTGTAGGCCTGTGGACCGGCGCCGGCGGTGCCGTTCAGCGAGATCGTGCCTCCAACCGCCAGCCGCTCCTGATCGGCGAGGGTCTGCGTGATGAGGGCCGAATGCGTGTCGCCGGCGGTCAGCAGAACACCCGAAGCCAGCGGCATGTCGTGCAGCTGCGGCTCCAGGACCGGGTCGATGCCGAGCACCGTCACCGGCGGCGGCAACCTGTCCGACGGCGACTGGTTCAGACTGGCGGAGAGGTACGTCTGGCGCTCCAGGGCCGGAGCGGCGATGGCAACGCCTGTCGTCCCGGAAATGGCGTCGATTGTCGCCTGGCTGAGGCCGCGCTCTTCGAGGGCTGCAACACGCAGGTCGGCGTGGCCCATCTCGTCGGCGGCCGCACGGTCGACCGCGGCGTCCATCGTGGCCCCGGCGGAGAGTGAGGCGAAGAGAACGGCCACTCCAAGGGCAATACCGGCCACGGTCAGGAAGGTGCGCAGCTTGCGAGAGCCAAGGCTTCGCCACGCGAGCGACGAGAGGCGCCGCACCCGCTAGAGGCCCAGCTGGGCAAGTCGGGCGATCAGCGGACCAGCGTCACGGTTGGCCCGACGCCCAAGCTCGATTTCGTCGCGGATACGGCCGTCGCCGACAACGAGGACCCGGTCGGCGTGGGCCGCGGCACGGGCATCGTGGGTGACAAGCACGATCGTCTGGCCGAGCTGATCGCATGACCGCCACAGCTCGTCGAGCATCTCGCCGCCGGTGGCGTAGTCGAGGTTGCCCGTGGGTTCGTCGGCCAGCAGGATCGCCGGCCGACCCACCAGGGCGCGGGCCAGGGCCACTCGCTGCTGTTCGCCGGCCGAGAGCTGGTCGGGCCTGTTGCGCTCGCGTCCGAGCAGGTCGACGAGTTCCAGGACGGCATGGATTCGCGCGGCCGCCTCGCCGTGGCGCGGGTCGATACCCGCGATCGTGAACGGCAGGGAAACGTTCTCGTATACGTCGAGAAGCGGGATGAGGTTGAAGGCCTGGAAGACGAAGCCGGTCTTCTCGCGGCGCAGGCGGGTCGCCTGGGCATCGGAGAGATGGCTGATGATCTCCCCGTCGAGCAGGACCTCGCCGTCGGTCGGCCGATCCAACCCGCCGAGCAGCTGCAGCAGCGTGCTCTTGCCCGAGCCGGACGGTCCCATCAAGGCAACGAATTCGCCGCGGCGAACCCGCAGTGAGATGCCTCGCAAAGCGTCGACGTCGCGGCTGCCCAGCCGATAGCGCTTGGTCACGTTGCGGGCCTCGAGGATCGTGCTGTCGGCGCGAGTCCGGTCGGACGGCGACTCCGGGGGGCGAGTCTCGAGTGAAGGCGAGTTGGGCGGTTGCGTTGCCACGTCGGCCAGTGTAGTCAATCGGCCGCTTCCTGGGCGTGGCGACGCCGCAGGCCGCATCACCAGCCGAACAGGCCGCCGAAGAGCGAGTGGAAGAGCGAGTCGATCGGGCCCTCGGTGACGGCCTTCTGGTGGACCCGCAGGCTCGGCGTCTTGATGTCGGTCGCGGT
>Ga0182017_10000059_pt1 | contig 75698 bp, 64 predicted proteins | sample 712E3DmetaG_FD_120492 | JGI IMG/M metagenome (GOLD analysis project Ga0182017, IMG submission 120492) | Permafrost microbial communities from Stordalen Mire, Sweden - 712E3D metaG | ecosystem: Environmental > Terrestrial > Soil > Wetlands > Permafrost | place: Sweden: Stordalen | collected... | reverse complement strand
GGAAGACCCGAACCTGTGGTACAGCGGGGGCCAGTATCACGTCGTGGTGGATGATTATTGCAACCGCAAGGCGCTGCACCTGACGTCCCCCGACGGCATTAACAACTGGAAGTATACGGGAGCGGCCTACGCCTCGGCCATTGATTTCGTGCGCTTTACTGATGGGACTACGCTGACCTCGAACCGGTGGTATAAAATGGAGCGCGCAAACACCTATGAGGAAAACGGCCATGTCGTCGCTTTTACCTTTGCCGCCATCGACGTCGATAAAGGCGGCGATAAGGGGAACGATACTCATGGCAGCAAAATTATCGTTGTTCCCTTCGACGGTGCAAAATTCGACGCCGATATCGGTATCCCCTCCAGTATTTCTCCCGCGATGCAATCCGGTACGGCGCGGGGCATCTCGTTTACCGTCAAGTGCCCCATGGTGAAGGCACGAAAAACCTTTTTCATTCCGGCTGAAGCCGCACACGGCGCAGAACAAATCTCTGTCTCGGTTTATGATTTAAAAGGTCGTCTGGTTGCCTACGAAAATAATGGAACGGCGACCGGAAAAAACCAGGAGATCGCCGTTGACCTCGACCGTTCAAAGGCGGGTCCGGGGGTTTATTGCATTACTATGCGATGCGGAAAACAGAATTACTCCGGCCGTCTAACTATTCAATAGCAACCTTAATGAAAATGCCGCTGATGTCACTTGTAACTTTTTAAAAGGAGGAATATATGTTTTTTAAGGTAACCCGGTTGTTTGTATTGCCGCTTTTTTTGTGTGTTTGCTTTACGTTTTCCGTCCACGCCCTGATTTTCCAGCCGTCGGTCCCGGACCCGCTCAAACGCAAGGCAAACATGAACATGAACTGGCATTTTTATAAAGGGGACCCAACGGGGACGCCATCGGCGACCAATTATAACGACTCGGGGAGCGGATGGTCGACCATCGTCGTGCCGCATTCCTGCTCCTACGACTCGGCCCCGGTCGTCGTCAACGGTACGGCCGATTGGGCCGCTGAAAAAAATTATTACAAGGGTAACTGCTGGTATCGGAAAACATTCGGCGTTCCCGCAAGCGCTAAAAAACTGTTTATCGAGTTTGAGGGCGCGATGCAGGTTGCGACGGTGTATATAAACGGGACCCTGGTCGGCACCCACATCAACAGCGGTTATACGCCCTTTTATCATGATATAACAAATAACGTCATACGCGGGTCCAACAACGTGGTCGCTGTCATGCTTAACAATGTCGCCAATGCTGACATCCCTCCGGGTACCACGACCCCCGACTTTCTTCTTTACTCCGGATTGTACCGTTCCGTATGGCTCTACGCGAAGGACAGCGTGTACATCCCGATTTACAACCAGCACATTCGGACGGACAATGTTTCGGCGGCAAGCGCGCTGGTCCATGCGGTCACCCCGGTCAGAAACGAGGCGTCGGCCGCGAAAAACGTAACGGTCGCCATCACGCTTTTTGACGCCGCGCATACGAGTGTGGCCGCCAAGTCCTCCACCATGTCGGTCCCGCCAAATAAAACGGACACCTTCGATATAATAACCGACGCAATTACCAATCCGCGTCTATGGTCGCCGTCAAGCCCATACATGTACTCAGTGCAGACGCTGGTAACTGTGGGCGGGGGCGTGGTGGACAGCGTCGTGGAGCCCTGCGGTTTCAAGTTTATCACCTGGCCGGCCGGCCCCAGCGGCTTTTTTAGTCTCAACGGTTCGCGGTTGCAGATACGGGGCATGTGCGTCCATCAGTTTCAGGGATGGATGGAAAACGCAGTGCCCGACACCCGGTTCTGGCAGGAAATCAAAGTGTTGAAAAATCTGGGCTGCAACAGTATCCGGTGCTCGCACTACCCACGCGCACGGGCGTTTTACGACGCATGCGACCGATTGGGAATGCTGGTCTATGTCGAGCAGCCAAGCTGGGGATACGGACACAATCCTTCCGCCGCTGCATGGACAAGAATGGACAGTTGCGTAGGAGAAATGGTTTCGTCGGGAAGAAACCACCCCTCCATTTACTTATGGGGACTGTACAATGAGCCGCAGAACGGCGCAGACTTTACGACCACGATTACGGTGATGAACAACACGGCGCACAGTCTTGACCCAACGCGGTTTACCGCAATGGCGGACCTTGGCGTCTCCAACAAAGCGTGTACGGTCCCGGATGTCGAAGGTTTGAACTATACAGAGACAGGCACGACCGGGAACTATCGCTGGGTAGGCACCGAGAGCCGCTCCGGCTTTTATTACGCCTCATATCGTGGAAGCACCATCGATCTTGATACAACGACCGATAACCTGGCAGGCAGCGCCTACTTTGAATGGCAGAAAATGTCTTATACCATGAATACCACGGGCCAGCTTTCGGGCGGACATTTCTGGTGCTTTAAAGATTACAATTCCCTTGGCAATGCAAACGGAAACGAAGGGGTCGTTGACCGGTTCACCGTGCCCAAAACCATATTTTACATGTTCAGGAAATATTGGACCGGCGCGGACCCGGATTATCCGAGACCCGTCACTCCCGCGACGATCCAGCTTTTAAGCGATACAACAGGGCCCTTGCACGCGAACGGGGCCGACGTGTTCCTGATCACCGCGACCTTGCGCGATGGAAACGGCCGCCAGAGTTCCAGCGCCAACGGCAACGTGACCTATACCGTTTCACCCGCCAACGCGGCCGTGTTTTTCGGCGGTAATGTGCAGCCTGCTTATGCGGGCCGCGCCGGAGCGTTCCTCAGGACGACCACCACGCCGGGGACGATTACCGTGACCGCCGCTTACGGGGCCCTTCCAACCGCGTCCATTACGCTTGCCACGGTGCAGGACACAAACCAGGCGCCGCCTTTCGGGGCCACTTCCGTTGCAAATCCGGTGTCGCCGCGCATGCTCCCGGACGCGTACACGTTAAAAATAACCTGTTCGTCAAGGGACTATGTGTTCCACTGCCCGCCGGCGTCGGCGGGGCGGTTGAGTATTCTTGACTGTCAAGGTAAGACGACGTTTGCCGGCAACGCCGAGCACGGTTCCACCCTGGTCATACATCGCCGGATGCTGGGGAACGGGGTGTATTACGGCGTATGGGACAACGGCGCGCGGCGCGTCGTTTCCCGGGTATATAATGATTTCTAGAAAAATTGTCCTTCAAGCTTTTTTAGCGGTATTATATAGTTAACTAACTTTCAATGTTGTTCGGAAAGGGGCAGGAGATGAAACCGGGGATTTTATTGGGAGCGATTGCTTTCTGCACGTTTGTTTTCGTAGGCGCCGGATGGGGTCAGGCCGGATACATGGTCCACGAAAAGGCCGCGACGACTTCGTATGTCACCTATAATCAACGCGGCTTTATCATAAACGGCAAACCGACATACCTGTACGTCGCCGAAGTGCACCATCCGCGCATTCCAAGGGGGCTTTGGAAAGAACGGCTCATGAAATTGAAACGCGCAGGCTATAACACGGTGTCTTCATATTCATTCTGGAGCCTTCATGAGCCTGTCAAAGGTGAATTCCATTTTGAAGACAATCTGGATGTTGACGCCTGGCTCTCGCTCATAGATTCCCTGGGGATGTATTCAATCATGCGGGTAGGACCGTATATCTGCGCGGAAACCGATTTCGGCGGTTTCCCTTGCTGGCTCGCGGATGAGCCGAGCATGCAGTACCGGGTGTCGACCGGGCCGTTTATGACATGCGTGGACAATTATTGGGCCAAGCTATTTCCGCTCATTTTAAAACACCAGATCCATAAAGGCGGGTCATTGATTTCCGTACAGCTGGAAAACGAGTATTACCATACCGATGCCACTTATCAACAGCATCTTATCAACACCGCGGTTTCACTGGGTTTGGAGGTTCCCTATACATGGTCTAAGTGCATCAACGGGAACCAGCCATGGACGCAGCTGCCGGGAAGTGGGAGCACGCCATTTGTAAATAATAACAACGGATTTCCGCTCTTCGCCTCCGAATTCTGGATGGGGTGGTTTAATGAGAACGGCGAACCGACCGCCACGGAAAAATACAACGCCGAATATGGGACGTGGCAGTTTATCTCCTACGGCACGGGAGGAATATCGCATTACATGGCCAATGGAGGGACCAACTTCGGATATACGGCCTCCGACGATAATCAGAATACCAGCTACGATTATCACGCCCCTATCGGGGAATGCGGGCAATTCCGCTCGCAATACTGGACCCTCAAGCAGGCCGGACTGTTCTCCCGGACATTCGAATCCATTCTTGCCACGTCCACCAATGGCGCGACCGCAACACCGATAACGTTGTCCACCTCAACCAATTTGACGTCGTGGGTCCACACTACCCCAAGCAGTGGAACAATCGCCATAGTGTATAATAGTTCGACCTCTCCAGCTTCCACCAGGCTTACCTGGACGAAAAAAAACATCACGGTCCCGACCACCGCCGGCGCACAGTGGACGCTTGACGGGCAGAAGTTCTATCATTTTCTCTCCGATGTTCCGGTCACCAGTAACGTAACGATCGACTACAGCGCAACCGGGATCATGACCATAAAGAAAATAGGGACAAAGAACTACCTCGTTCTCTATGGGACCGCCGGGACAAGCGGCGAAATCGCATTTGTCTATAAAGCCGCCCCCGCCCCGACACCGGCGTCTCCATGGAATTGGGCACCTGCGTCGAACCGCGCAAGCTTGATTTTTACCTATCCCCCGAATGACTCGGTTGCCGAAGCATCCATTTCCGAAGGAAGCGGCCAGACCATTAATCTCCTCATCATGAATACCACCCAGGCCCTTAATAAAACCTGGATCGACGATACCTTCATTGCCAGCGGACCTGGTTTTGTCGACGAATCCAATAACCTGCAGTTTTCATCAAGCGACGGCCGCGCGTTTATATTCAGCGGCGCACAGAAGCAAACAATCGCTAAACCCGTGATAACGGCCCCAACGGAAACCGCCCTGTCGGGCTGGGCCTGGCTCGCATCTCCCGAGCCGGGCACGTACGATGATAGCCAGTGGAAAAGCGGCCCCGACGGCGGACGGATGGACATGGCCGCTTTCGGATGGGCCAACGGGTATGGCTGGTATCGATATACGCTTAATGCTGCGCAGGCGTCAACGCAAACATTCGCCTTTTACGGCACCCCGGTCGAGGACATGTCCAAAGTGTATGTTAACGGGCAATATTCCGTAAGCCAGACCCAACTCCAAATCAAGCAAGGTTCCAATACCATCGCCATTTTTGTCGGCGATTACAGTCGCTGTAAAGAATTCGGCAATTATGGCGCTCCACGCTCCGTGGATTATTCCGGCATGCAATGGGGTTTTACACTTAATGGCGCGTCGGTTCCCAATTCCCAGGTTAAATTCAGGGGCGGATACGATGGGCTTGTAGAAAGCCCAATGATGGGAACAATAACAACCGCTTCGTGGAGTTCATTTCTTGCCCGGACATGGAACAGCTCCGCCGCGCCATCGGACAACATACCAAAATTCTGGCGGACCAATTTTAATTTTTCTCCTCCTGATAATGGCTATCAGAGCTGGGTGCTTAACAGTACGGTCACTAAAGCGGGACGTGGAGTTGTCTGGCTTAACGGACATTGCATCGGTCGCAATCTTGAAATTAATTTTCCGCTCTTTGTTCCCCAATGCTGGCTTAATAATGGCGCAAATACGAAGCTTGTGTTCACGGAAGACGGGAGCATGCCGTCGAATTACCGGTTGACCCCGGCGGGAGAGTACCGATCATTTGCATCATTGCCCACGGGGGTTGCCAGACCCGCCATAAATCCGGAAAAGTCTCCGCTTTCGCAATCCGTAAAAGAAGCCTCATTTAAAGTTGCGGGAAATACCTTCATTGTCCCCCCAGGATTCGCGGGCGCGACCACGTTAATTGCCGTGTATGGCCTTTCGGGCAAATTGTTGGATAAATTTGTCACGACGAAAAATGCTATAACCTTAATAAAAGGACACGGTACATCGCAAGGTGTTTACATCGTACGAGTAAGCGCCTTGAGTTATTAACGCATTTGAAGATTTCAGAGGAAGGAATGGCTTTGACGACTTCGCAAAGCATCGTTTCCAGGCTTATTGGTTTAGTAATATTGTATGTATTTTTAATTATTTGCCGATATAATTGTTTATTATTTTATTTATAACTTATTGATATAATGGTTGTTAAATGCATTTTAATAAATTTAGTATAAAATATAACATTTTATTAAATATATTTGTTATATTATCCTGTTAGGAAAACCCATGAAATCAATTTATACCTATTCCGATTTTAAAGTATTGCTAAAAGATTTTTTAGAGGATCGTCATGCCGGCGGTCATGAACTAACGTATGAGGAGATCGGCAAGCGCGTGGGTTTTACCTCCAAAGGTTTCATGACCCAGATTATTCAGGGAAAAAGTAAAATACCGATAAAAAAGATTCGGGCATTCGCCGAAGCATTGGGATTTAAGAAAAAGGAACGGGATTATTTTGAAATTCTCGTTCTGTATAACCAGGCGAAAACAAATAAACAAAAGAATATTTATTTTAAACAATTGACGGCTACGTTTAAAACCAAGATCAGGCATTTAGGGCCCGACAAATACGAGTTTTACTCGGCATGGTATTATTCGGCCATACGGTCGCTGATTTCCTATTATCCATTTTCCGGTGATCATAAAAAACTCGCGGCCGAACTGGTTCCCGCGATCACCCCCGGACAGGCGCAAAAAGCGATCCTCTTGTTGGAAAAACTGGCCCTGATCCGAAAACGAGACGACGGATTCTATCAGGTAACCGACAGGCTGATCACAACGGGAGACACGGTTGATGCGTTTGCCGTGGTTGATTATCAGAAAGCCGTCATGGACTTGGCGAAGGATTCCCTTGATCGTTTTGAGAAACCCGATCGGAGTTCCTCGACGCTGACCCTAGGCTTATCGGAGGCCGGATATCAGGCTATAAAAGAGAAGCTTGATGCCGTTCGCGCGGAAATCATGGAAATCGCCAACTATGACGGGCCCATTGACAAGGTCATTCAAGTAACCATGCATGCGTTTCCGCTCACGAAAAAATATCGAGGTCGAATATGAGCATACGATGGTTTAAATATTCAATGCGGAATAGTTTGAATACCTATTTACTAGCGCCGACCATCACCATACTTTTGCTTGTTTATTGCAGTACGACGCGCATTGTTTCCAACGACGGACAGGGCAATGGTTCTGAAACCATTGCCAAGGGTTACCTTTACGATGCCGCGGGAGTACCCGCGGCGCGCGTCAAGGTATATCTGCTTCCCTTGGCTTTTAACCCGAATTCACCAAGTATCGCGGATTCCCTCTTGCAGACAACGTCCAATGGCGCGGGTGAATATGAATTCACGCAAGTTCCCTCGGGCGTCTATAATATTGAAGCCTCGGATACGGTGCGCCGCATCGGCGTTCTTATCAATAACGTTACCATCGCCGATACCGCGAAAGTTGTATCCATAGGCGCCTCCGTCGCTTCTCAAACGGGAGCGGTACGGATGACCTTTCCAAACGTGCAATTGCATATAGGGGATTATGTATACCTTCGGGGAACGACCGCGTTCAGCGTCGTGGATTCTCAAGCCGTTTTGTCAAAAACGGTGGGAATCGATAACGTGCCCATGGGAAAATATCCCTCGCTTACGTTTGTCCGGAACTCGGATTCGCTGTCGATAAATATCCTCGATACCGCGCTTATCATGCCGGCGGGAGCGATTGACTCGATTGCGATTAACCGAATGCTTTCAAAATATTCCGCGCGGTTGTATTTAAACACCACCTCGTTAGGAGCGAACAGCGCGGGAAACGTACTGCGCTTCCCCGTGCTCATCCGTTTGACAATAGGAAATTTCAATTTCAATGAAACGCAAACCGATGGAGGCGACGTACGTTTTTTAAAATCCAACGGCGTGCCGCTGCCCTTTGAAATCGAACGCTGGGACGCGGCCGGTCAACAGGCTGAAATCTGGGTGAACGTCGACACGGTGTTCGGAAACGACAGTACACACTATGTCAATATGTACTGGGGAGTTTCGACGGGCTCATCCCGGGGTTCATTGATTTCCCTTTCCAATGGTCCCGCGGCTTTCGACACCGCCAACGGGTTTCAGGGAGTTTGGCATTTTGCCGAAGCGGGCGGATTAACGGCGTACGATGCAACCGGCAATCATTATAACGGGACGGTTTCGGACACCGCGCCCACTACCGCGGACGGGGCAATTGGGGCAGGTAAATATTTCAACGGAATTTCCAACTATATTCGTGTAGCCGGGGGAACGGAAAGTAAACTCAACTTTTCACAAACAAGTCCCCACACCATATCCGCGTGGGTGAACATCGATACGTTCGATAATGCGACCCATTTTATAGCCGGGAAAAGCGACCGGCAATATTTTCTGAAAGTGTATCCGTGGCCAACGGGCGGTCAGCACTGGGAGTTTACGGAATACTACAGTAACGAGGGATATCGCACGCTCTACTACCCCGCGGTTGCGAGGACATGGAAATTCATTGAAGGGAGATTCGACGGAAAAGTCCAGCAGTTGTTCATAGACGGGGTCCTTGTAGCCGACAGCCTTGGATACGACTCCGACACACTGGTCAGAAACTATACGCAGGATTTCATGATTGGAAGGTTTTTTCAATATAGCAGCACGCGAACACAGAAATGGGGTTTCTATTCAGGAAAGATCGACGAAATATGCGTTTCGAGCGTGGCAAGGAGTTATGCCTGGATAAAACTGTGTTATATGAACCAGAGGCTTGATGACAAATTAGTCGTACTTAGAAAGCAGTTATTTTGATAGGCTTCGTCATTGTTCCTTTACGCCCCTAGCCCCCGCAGGGGGGAACATGAAGGACATTATTCAACAAAAATCTCCCCCTGCGAGGGCCGGGGGGGCGTTAGTAAATAAAAGGCCGCTGGTTTTACCCGGCAAGGAAACAACCGGCGGCCACTTGAGAAAGAGGCTTGCGCTCGCGCCTTTAACGGTGAATGCATTCCTTTTTGTGTTTTTAAAAACACATGAATATTGAAGGCATTTTATTTAGAAATAAATCATTACGGGAGGAAAGAATGAAAAGAAAGAAAGTTCGACAAAAAAGTTTCCTGGGGAGTATTTGCGTATGCGTGGCTGTCGTCAGCATGACCGTATCGGCGCCGATAGTTTCCGCGCAAACGCTCGATTCGCTTCAAAGGGCCTTTGTGGAGAAACGTTTCGGAATGTTCATCCATTTCAATATGAACACGTATCATCCGGGCTGGGGAGAGGCCAGGACCAACCCGTTGGTGTTCAATCCCACGAACCTGGATTGCGCCCAATGGGCCGCCGCGGCAAAATCCGCGGGCATGAAATATGGAGTTTTAGTATGCAAGCACCACGATGGATTTCCCATCTGGCAATCTAAAATGACTCCTCTTATTCAACCACCGTATACCATAGCCCAGAGTTCCAAGCCGACAATGGATGTCGTCAAATCGTATACCGATGCATTCCGGGCCGCGGGCCTCGATCCGGGGTTATACATGTCGATGTGGGACGTTGCGCAGGGGATTCCTCAAACGATCGCAAAGTGGACCCCTGCCCAGAGAACCTACATTCTCGGGCAGATCCGCGAACTGCTTACCAATTACGGCCCGATCCCGATTTTTATGTTCGACGGTTATTCTTGGGCCATGGGCCACTGGGCTGTTCCCTGGCAGGAAATACGGGACACGATCAAGGCGCTTCAGCCCCATTGCCTGATCGTGGAAACCAATGCCATGACCGAGCCATGGGAAACGGACATGCTTTTTATCGAAGAGCCCCTGAACAACGCCTGGTGTCCAGCCGGAAATACCTATGCGGCAATTCAGGGCCAGACCATCGACGGCAGATATTGGTTTTACAGGAGTGGAACAACGTTGTTGTCTGTCAACGACATCGTCACAACGCACCTCAAGGCATTGGAGCCTTTGTACTGTAACTTCCAACTTAACTGCCCGCCCACGACGTCGGGTCAATTGGACGCGGCAACCGTGGCTGAACTGGCGGCTATTGGAAAAGCATGGAGCCCAAACACTACCCGTCCTCCCCTACCCGCCCAGCCGCCCATGATTGAACGGCCGATTACGCCGGTTTCCGCCACGGCAACGAGCGGTACGGCCTTCAACGCAATAGATGACGTTAACGATTGGTGCCGCAGCGCGGGCGGCCATTTCCAGACGGTCTGGCAGTCGAGCGGAGCCCTTCCGCAGTCGATAACGCTTGACCTCGGACAATCATATACTTATATCGACCGGCTTTTTTATCTGCCCAAACGGGATTCATCGAACGTCTCCGTCAGTCCCTCCGGTTATATAACGAGCTACAAGATTTATGCAAGCGCCGATGGAACGACTTTTACCCAGATAAGTAGCGCAACGGCGATCGGAGGCGGGACCTTCGGAACATGGGCTTCCAATTCAAAGATCAAGCGGGTCTTATTTCCAACGCAAACGGCGCGTTATGTAAGGCTTGAAGCTACCGCAGTAAGCGGCGGAACAACCGCGGTCATAGGAGAAGTGGCGGTCGGAGGCGGTCCACCTTCAAGCACCGAAGTAAAAAGCCCGGCCAAAAACCATGCGGTCCAACCGTTGAACAAGGGCGGCGCCCTGGCAATCGGCAATTTCAATTTCGGTCCTTCCTACGCGGGCAAAACAAAATCCGTGGCCGTGTACGACCTTTCCGGCAAACTGGCGGGAGTGAAAATAACCGTAAAAAACAATATCGATCTGCGGAAGGATTTCCGCGTTCCTAACGGCGCATATATTGTCAAGGTATTGAACGGCGCCAAGAATACGACGACGCATTAAAAGAGATTTCATAATGACGAAAAACTCATCAATCGGAAAGAACAATCGCGCTGGTCTGGGTTGTGTGGCGCTTGCCTCGCTTCTTCTTCTCTTTGCTTTTTTAAATTCCCAAGCCCAGACCTGGACGGTTTCTTCGCCGAACAACTCGGTTGTCATACAGGTCAAGCAGGATAGTATCGCGGCAATTTACCCTCATCAGAAAAACTGCTACTACAGGGCGCTGCTGAATAATGCGGTGGCAATCGACTGGTCTCCGCTTGGCGTTGTAACAAGCGACCAGAATTTCACGACCGACTTGACTTTTATCAGCCAGGAGCAATCAACGATTAATGAGACCTATTCGTTGTCTTCCGGTAAAAGAAGCCTTTATGCCAACCACTGCAACGAACTCAGGCTTACCTTTAATAACGCAAATAACCGCCGGATCGTTTTTTATTTCCGTGCGTATGCCGATGCCGTGGCGTACACCTATGAACTGCCCGGAACGGGCAGCGCGCAGATAACCGGAGAAATATCGGGCTTTGCCCTGCCTTCCGGCTCCACCGGATGGGGTCATACTTCGACCGATGATGAACAGACTTATGATCAATTCGCAGTTGGCTCGCAAGGAAAGTCGCTGGGGTTTCCCGTGCTCTTTAAAACGGCGACGACCGCCTGGGTACTGATAACCGAAGCCGCCGTTTATGGCGATTACACGGGAAGCTCCATCAGGTCGAATGCCGCGAGCAACAATGTGTTCCAACTGTCTTTTCCTTCCGTCCAGGGTCCGATTTCAGGCACGCTTCCCTGGAAGCTTCCGTGGCGCGTCGCCATTATCGGCGCCACTCTCGGATCGCTTGTTGAATCGTCGGTGGTTGAAAACCTGAACCCGCCGTGCGCTCTTACCGATGTCAGTTGGATAAAATCCGGTCGCTGCACATGGTCGTGGCTTTCGGAAAACGTCGGCGACACCACCCTGCAGAAAAAGTATATCGACTTCGCCGGTCAAAGCGGATGGGAATACAATTTGATCGATGACGGTTTCAACAAATCGTTCATCCCGCGCATGTGTCAATATGGCTCGCAACATTCCGTGGCCAACGAGCTATGGTACAATTACACATCGGTTAAAACACAGGCCCAGCAAAACAGCGTATTCAGTCAATGTAAAACCTGGGGAATCAAAAGCCTGAAAATAGATTTTATCTTTGACGATGTTTCGGGTCAAAATTGCAGTTACCATCAAAATATCATGAAGTGGTTCGACATGACCGCGACCAATCTGGCGGCGAACCAACTCATGGCGACCTTTCATGGCTGCACTATTCCGCGCGGGCAGCGTCGCCGTTGGCCGCACCTGATGACCTGGGAGGCAGTGAAGGGCTACGAATATATCGGGCGCGGATATCCGGGAACAAAGCATAATTGCATGCTTCCCTACACGCGAAATGTCGTCGGTCCCATGGACATGACGCCGGTCCTCTTCACGGTAGGAACGCTCACCAACGGCTCCGGCGCCACGCGAACTTCAACGGACGCGCATGAACTTGCGCTTTCGGTGGTCATGGAATCGGGCATCCAGCATTTCGCGGACAAGCCGGAAGCCTACAATGCCTGCGTCGGCAAATCCTTTCTGCAAAAGGTCCCGAGCGCCTGGGACGATATTCGTTTCATAGACGGCTATCCCGGTGAAAGCGCCGTTTTCGCCCGGCGCAAGGGCAATGACTGGTACGTGGCCGGCATAAGCGCGCTCGCGGCAAAAACCTTAACCATTTCATTAATCTTTTTAAAGCCGGGTTCTTATACGGTTGATTTGTATAAGGATTCAACCGCAACCGCGCGTACCATGGTAAAACAGACCGTTACCGTTAGTGCGTCAAATCCACTTTCGGTCTGGGTAAATACCAATGGCGGCTTCTGCTGCAAAATCCCCGGTTCATATGATTCAACTATCACCTCCGTTGACATGAACAAAAAAGTATCGAAGCGCGCTATCAGTCGATGCAATCGCCTCGATCTTTACCATTGTGTGCGGGGCGGGGCCGCGGGCGCTCAATTTCGGCTGAACCGGCTCATGATTGATTTGCGGGGAAGAAGCATTTCTTCGCAAGGTTCCAACAGAGTACCACAGGGGGTATTAGTAGGGCCTGCGGCGAAATAAACATCATTATCAACGGCACGCGCGTTTCCACGACGCTTCCCGATTCTTAAATTTTATATTTCGCAACACTATAATAAGGAGGATGTGTGCTTAAAAAAAGGTTCGTTGTTACAGGAGCTATACTCAGTGCGGTTATGGGTGTAGCGATCTATTGTCATAAGGACAATCCGGTCGCTCCACCCGCTTCAACCGGTCTTCTCGGCGTTTGGTCCGGTAGCGCCGGGAGACAAGGCGGCGGCGGCGTGGGGAACCTCGATTCATTCGGCGTTGTAATAACGATTAAACAAACGGGATATTCCCTTGTCCGCGGTAATAAGGTTTGGGGGTCGAGCCTGTATGACAGGGATTCTTCAAGGGATGCCGGTTCCTGGACAACGGCGGGAGATTCCATCATGTTTACACCGGACACTGTTCATGATTCATGTTTTAAAAATCCCGGTATCGCCAACCCTGACGGCTGGGGGCAGTGTTTGGGGGATAACGAGGGGCCCGAATACTGTTCATGCTTCGGTTCGTTCGCTCTCAAAATAGATACCAGCGGCGCTCTATGGCATAATGCCGTGATAGTAAACCCCAAGTTGGCCCCTAAGGCTGATACATTCACACTGGTGAAACGATAATCAGATTCAAGAATGATTATTCAAACCCTCTATCGGCATTTATCGGAGGTCATCGGCGGCGTCTTGTTAATGTCCCTTATGCCGGCGTGTTCATGCGGCCATAACCGGACTTCCAACACCGCGGCCGTGGTCTGTTGCAACGGCGCTACCATCACTACGTCGCAGGGGCCTCCAAGCGAGGTGAGGTTCCTTCAAGGGTGCATCGGCAATGTCGACAAAAACAAGTTTTGCGCCCTCGATACCATCGACTATCCGTTCGAGGGGAGCATTTTCCCGCCCGACATCGTGGCCCCGACGGTCCTGTGGCATGGCACTCCCGGCAACAGCGGCATGTGGCTGGTGAAAATCGGTTTCGATTCGAGCGCCGCGATCGTTTACACGCTCACCGACGGCCACCGCATCAAGGGAGAGCTCGATTCCGAATGCATTCGCGACAATAACCATTGGGAAGAAAGCGACTATCGCAAAAGCGCCCGAGGATGGACGCCCGACGGCGGCCTGTGGACGATGATCAAGGAACGGTCGCGCGAACGCTCCGCGCATATCGATATTTACGGGCTGTCGAAGGCCTCGAACAACAAGCCGATAGCGGTTTCGCACGGCTCCTTGACTATTAAAACATCCGGGGACCCGGTGGCCGCTCCGATATTTTACCGCGACGTGCCGCTCATGCCCATGCGCAACCCCAGTGGCGTCATACAGCCCCTCTCCCCGGACGCGGTTCCGCTCATCGCGTGGCGGCTCAGGGACATTTCCAAACCGTCCGCTCCGGTAGTGATGAAACATATGCCCACCTGTATCAACTGCCACTCATTTTCATCCGACGGCGCCTGCCTGGGCATGGACATGGACGGTCCCCAGGGAGACAAGGGCGCCTATGCGCTTGTCCCCACGGCAAAACGGATCTTGATCCGGCAGCCGGACGTTTTTACCTGGAACAAATTCAATCCCCGGAAAAACACCTTCGGTCTTTTCTCCCGCGTCTCTCCGGACGGCCGGTATGTCGTTTCGGCGGTGGAGGAAGAAGTGTATGTTGTCAATTACATGGATTACCGTTTTTTGCAGACTTTTTATCCTACCCGGGGCCTCATCGCGCTCTATGACCGCCAAACGAAGAAAATAACCACACTTCCCGGGGCAAACGATCCGGAGTATGTGCAATGCAACCCGGTATGGAGCCCCGACGGCACATGGGTGGCCTTTCTCCGGGCAAAAGCGCGGGCCGCGTTTAACGGGCCGAAGGCATCCTATGCGAATGATCCGCGTGAAACGCGGATCAAATACGATTTGTACCGGGTTCCATTCAACGGCGGCGTTGGGGGCGTTGCGCTTCCCGTGCGCGGGGCCGGCGCAAAGGGACAGAGCGTGTCGTTTCCCAAATATTCCCCCGACGGAAAATGGATCGTATTCGTCGAGGCCGACAACGGACTGCTCATGCGGCCCGACAGCAGGTTGTATATCATTCCGGCCGAGGGCGGCAAGGCCCGCGAACTGCAATGCAACCTGGGTCTCATGAATTCGTGGCACAGCTGGTCGCCCAACGGCAAGTGGCTGGTTTTTTCTTCAAAAGGATTTACGCCCTTTACGCAGATGTTTTTAACCCACATCGACAAAAACGGCAATGCCTCCCCGGCGGTTCTGATACCTAATTCCACGGCAATAAACCGTGCCGTCAACATTCCGGAGTTCGTCAATATCGCCTCCGGCGGCATAACCTCCATCCTGACCCCCGCCATGGATTACAAGACGCATTTCGATCTCGGGAAAAACCTCCTGAACAAGGGGAACATCGATTCGGCGCACGCCGAAATCATGAAAGCGATCGCCCTTAAGCCCGACTACGCGGAAAATTATTCGACGCTTGCGTTCGTGCTTGCCGGACAGGGGAAAATGGACGAAGCCATGAAGGCGTCGCTTAAAGCGGTGGAATACGACCCGGCAAACGATTGGGTCCATGCCCTGGCCGGCATGTTTCTGTACTCGGCAAAAAAATACCCCGAATCCATCGAGCAGTTCAAACTGGCGGTCAAGCTCAACCCCAACAACGCCGTCTCCCGCTATTATTACGGGTTGTCGCAGGACGCGGTCAATGACCGGCGCGGGGCCCTTGAAAATTATTCCAAGGCTATTTCAATCGACACGGCGTTTACCGATGCGTACAACGGCAGGGGCGCTATTTTCTTCGCCCTACGCAAGACCGACGAGGCGATCGACGATTTTTCAAAGGCAATCGCCATAACACCTAAAGTCCAGTATTACCAGAACCGGGCTGTTGCCTACGCGGTCAAAAACGATTTTACAAACGCCTTCGGCGACCTCGATGCCGGGCTGAAACTGGCCCCCGACGACGGTATGACCTATTACATCAGGGGCAATATGCACTTGCAGCGCAAGGACATCGAAAAGGCGCTGGCCGACTTTAAGGCCGCGCTCAATTGCAAACAGGTATGCATACAGGCCCTTGACCATTTCTGCGACATTTACTTTTCGATGGACCGTCATGCCGACGCCATACCGGAATTGGACAAAATGATCGCCAGGGACCCGGACAATGCGCTGTTCCTGAACAAACGCGCCATCGCGTATATGTACACGGGGAAAATGGCGCAGGCGGTCGCTGATTTTGATTTTGTGATTTCCAAGGCTCCCGGTGAAGCGAGCGCTTATTTGAACAAAGCCCGGTGCTGCGAAAAGCTAGGCGACCTCGACGCCGCAGTGAACAATTATTCCCTGGCGCTTCGTTACGGACGGCCGCAAACGCAGCAATACGCATTTGCAAAGAGGCGAATCAATGAATTGACTGACAGAGAGGGGAAATGAATATGCTTAACATCAATAAATTGCGTCTTTTAGAAGTATCGGCGCTTGCCCTTGCTTTTTTACTGAGCTGCCCTATTTTCACCGCGACCTTTGCCGGCGAAGGCAATACCGGGCCATGGGGCGATCAGGGAAATGGAACCTATACGAATCCCATTCTGCCCGCCGATTACAGCGACCCCGACGCAATTATGGTGGGAAGCGATTATTATCTGGTCTCATCGACCCTCCAGCTCTCGGGCGGCGTGGTGGTCCTCCATTCCAAGGATATGGTGAACTGGGAAACAATCGGGTACGTGGCCACCAACCCGGCGACGCAGTTTACGGACAGCAGGTTCAATTACACTGAAATGAACCATTACAATACCGGCACCTATGCCCCGTCCATCCGGTACCACAACAATAAATTCTGGGTGTACGTGACCACGTGGCCCCTGGGTGGCTTCTTTGTCGCCACGGCAACGAATCCCGCCGGTCCATGGACCGTACAACCGCTGAAAGACAAAAATGGCGTGGCATTATATGGCCTCAGCTGGGACGACCCCTGCCCCTTCTGGGACGATGACGGCAAGGCTTACATGGTGGCCAGCAAGCCCGGCACCTATTGGTACCCCATTTTATTCCAGATGTCACCTGACGGCACCCAGCTTCTCGATGCGACACTCGCGAAAATGCAGCTTACCACTTCGGACCCGACCGACCGTGGTACGAACATTTATACCGCGGCCGTACAGGGTGAAGGCAATAAAATATTGAAGATGAGGGGGTATTATTACCTTTTCCACAACGACAATGGCGGCGGTACGAGAAAAGCCATAATGATTCGTTCCAAAAACATTTATGGAACATTGGCAAATGGTAACCCGGGAGGGCCCGGCAATCCAGGGACCTACGACAAATCGCCTCAAGGTACGACCAATTACATCATGATCCATGGCGACGCTGCCGGTGATTCCACGGGCCGGTGGGACCAGGGAGCGCTCCTGTGCACCTCCGATTCATCACAATGGTTTTTCCTGAGCCATCAGGGCGCCGGCTATACAAATGGAAGGCCACTCGGCCTGTTTCCCGTTACCTGGACCAATAACTGGCCGGCGGCCGGCGTTGACAATAACAAAGACGGCATTACGGAGCCGGTCTGGACCGCGGCGAAACCGATACTTGGAATGCCGGTCATGCTCCCGCAGGGAAGCGACGAATTCAGCGGCTCGACCCTTGACCCGCGATGGCAATGGAATTACCAACCCCGCGCCGACAAGTGGTCGCTGACGGCCAGGCCCGGATATCTGCGATTGTCGGCGTTCAAACCGATAACAAGCGGGACCTTTTTCAAGGCGGGAAATACTATTTGTCAAAGATATTTCAAGGGCGACACGGTACAGGCTGAAATTAAAATCGATATCAACGGCATGGCGGACGGCGAGGAGGCCGGAATGTGCCACTTTAACGGCGGAGTGAGCTATGCCACCATCGGCGTCGTGCAGAGCGGGACCGCCAGGACGCTGAAATATAACAACACCGGGACCGTCACGAACGGGGCACAGATTCCGGCTGCAACAACCACCGTGTGGTTCCGTTCCAAGGTGAACAAGCAGAGCGTAAACACTTTTTACTACAGCTTCAACGGGACAAATTTCACGCAATTCGGCGGGACGTTTGCCCTTAAATGGGGCGGCTACCGGGGCGATTATATCGGCATTTACAATTATAATGACAACAGTGAGAGCGGCTATGTGGACGTCGACTGGTTCCATTATGTCTTTGCCGGGCCGAAGGTCACGACGGTTGCGATTAATGCTCCAAAAACAAACCGTGCCGCTCAATCCGGCAAAAGCATCGGAGTGCAAAGTGTCACTGGGAGCAAGGGTGGAATGATGATAAAACTGTCCGATCGCATCAGTGCCAATGCGCGGGTGACGATGAATGATATTGAGGGAAAATCAATACCCTTTGCTATTGGGTCCTCGGGGGAATATGTGTCGATGAATCATGTGTCAACCGGTATTGCCTTTATCAGAATACAGAACGAGCGGCAAACCGTGGTTGCAAAGGTGGTTCTGAAATAGATGAGAAGATATGGAAAATCCGGATTTGCCGGACTAGACAAACAGCAAGAATACCTTTTTGGTTTTAATACGATAAATAATCCAGGAAATATGCCGTGTCTATATTAAAAAAATAAAAATAAAAATACAAATCGTATAAAAGAAGAAAAAATGGAAAAGTCAGGAAAAAATCGGAAAATGCCTAATAACAGATCCAGAGTATTATTTGTATCTTCCGCAATCCTTGTTTGCCAGCTGTTTACGCAAACCGCTCAGGCCCAGCCGCCATCACTCGATTCTTTGCAACATGCCCATGAAGAGTTGCGTTTCGGCATGTTCATCTGCCTGAATATGAACACGTTTTATCCGGGGTGGGCTGAAGATCGCGTTGACCCCAAACTTTTTGCGCCGACAAAGCTCGATTGCGGCCAGTGGATGCGCGCCATGAAATCGGCCGGGATGACCTATGGGCTGCTTACAACAAAACACCACGACGGTTTCGCCATTTGGCCTTCACAGCAGACGCCGCCGAATGGAAAAACGAAGTATACCATCGCCCAGAGCGCGGTCCCCAACCGAGACGTGGTCAGGGAGTATGTGGATTCATGCCGCGCTTACGGTATGCTTCCGGGCCTGTATTATTCGATGTGGGACGTGGCAAGCGGTATCGGGGGCGCTTATGCCGTGACCGATACCATCGACTGGAACAAGGTCAAGCCGTTTGTCCTGGGACAGATCACCGAACTGCTGGGTGGCACCTACGGAAAAATCCCGTTGTTCGCTTTCGACGGCTATTCCTGGAAAATGGGACACAAGCAGGTCCCGTATCAGGAAATACGCACGCTCATTAAAAAATTGCAGCCGCAGTGCCTGATCATGGACCATACCGGCGCTTGCCCATGGGAAGTTGACATAAGGTACTTTGAAGAACCGCTCAAAATCCAGATGCCTGCAGGCAATACGATTGCCTCATGCCAGGGACAGACCATTTCTGGCGACTGGTTCTGGGATGCAAGCGCCACCGATATCAACCAGCTTATGACGGTTGCCGCCATCATGGAACACCTTACCCGCCTCGAAAAAGGGTGGTGCAATTTTCTGCTGAATTGCCCGCCCAACAGAAGCGGCGTCTTGGATGCCGCAGTTGTCAGCCGTCTTGCCGAAGTGGGAAAGGTGTGGAAACCGGACCTCACGCGCGCAAAATTGCCGACCCAGCCCGATTTGATCGAACGTCCAATCACACCGATAACCTCAACTGCCACAAGCGGTTCTGCAAAGCTCGCCTGTGACGGGCTCAATGATTTTAAAAACAGCACAAAGGAAGGCCCGCGGTTTCAAACGCTTTGGCAATCAAGCGCCTCGCTGCCACAAGCGGTCACGCTCAACTACGGTGCTATTTACGACAGCATCGATATGCTCATGTACCTGCCCCGGCGGGATTCGGTGACAACCGGCAATATCACTAAATATTCCATCTTTGTTTCCACGAACGGGATCAATTTTACAAAAGTCGACAGCGGGACTTGGGCAGGCGACAATGAAATCAAGCGTGCCTATTTTGTAAAGCAGAGGGCCCAGTATGTGAAATTCCAGGCCGATGCGGCAGTGGGCGGCTATGCGATAATCGGGGAACTTTCAGCCGGGTCGCATAAGATCCCGTGGAACACAACCGCAACAGTCACGACGTCCGGTTCTGAGGCGTTAAGCAAAAAGAACATTATCATGCAATCTGTCCTTGGAAGCAGCGGCAGAATCACGATCAAACTGCCGTTTAAACTGCGCGCGGACACGCGCGTAACAATGTTTGATTTTGCGGGAAAATCAATACCATTTGCCATTGAGTCGTCGGGGGCCGGCATTTCGATAAACCATCTGTCAACCGGCGTATTCGGGTTGTCCAATTCCATGTTCGTCATCAAGCTCGACCATGCCGGGAAATTATAGGCTCAATAGTAAAGCTACAACGCGGCGTTGCCGCGCAACAGGTGCGCAGGGAACAATTGCGCTTTTCTCGTCTGAGTCGCCTCATACCTCCTATTTCATTAAAACTGTTGCGCCCGCATCGGAGTTTGAATATTTTATTCTTTAGCCGCGACATGGAATCGGGGTGTATGGCTTAAAAGGATTACCGGAATGGGAGAAGGCATACATAGTTTGAACAACGAACGTCCCGCGATTGCGAAGCGGATACTCTCCACTCTCGCCACGATCGAGTATCTGGGCGCCCCGCCCGACCTGAGCGCCCGTGTACTGTCTAAAGTAAATGACGGCAAGTCCTCCGCCGACGATATCGCCGATATCGTTTTGTGCAGCCCAGCCATCAGCGCTTCGCTTTTAAAGCTCTGCAACAGCGCTTATTACGCCAGGGGAGAGTCCATCGATTCCGTGTCCGGGGCCATCGTGCATCTTGGACTGAAAACCGTGGTTCAATTCGTATATGCCATGGACATGATGGGAGTCTTTCGCGGAGGGCGCAACGCCCCCGGTTTTGACGAAGCCGCGTTCTGGAAAAGCAGTCTGGCCGGGGCGATGCTGGCGCGGGAAATCGCGGCCGATAGCGACATCGCCGACGCGGAGCCTTTATTTCTCGCCGGCCTGCTGCGCGACATCGGCGTTCTTATCCTCAGGCAATATTTTCCCGATCTGTTCGCCGACGCGCTGGAACGCGCGGGCCAAACCCATGCCGGTTTCGACGACGCCTGCGCCGCGGTGTGCGGTTTGGACCATAGGTCCATCGCGTTTCTGCTGGCGATGCGCTGGAAACTTCCCCCATCCATTACCGCGATTTTTCAACCTCCCGCGTTAGGAATGGCGCGGTATGAGAAGGTTGTCATGCATAGGAACATCGTTTTATTTTCCGATTACCTTTTAAAAGTAAAAAAAACGTATGCGTGGGACCCGTATGCCGGGCCCGATCCGAAGGTGGGAGCGACACTGTACATGGCCGCTGAAAAAATCGACGAGCTCATATCGCGCATTGTTACCGAAGTAAATGAGTTTTATTCTTCCCTATGAAAAAACGGTGGATCATTTACATCCTTGAATGCGGAGACGGTTCGTTGTACACCGGCGCCACCAACGATCTGAAGGCGCGTCTTAAGCGCCACGGGGCCGGAAAAGGAGCGCGGTATACCCGAAGCCGTTTGCCTGTCCGCGTGGTCTATAGGGAGGCGTGTTTGGACCGGAGCGTTGCTCTGCGGCGCGAGATTGCTATCAAGCGATTGAAACGAAAGGAAAAATTAGCATTGGTAGTCGATGGGGGTCGGCGAGGAAAAACCATGGTAAAAAATCACGGAACGGAAACTCGTAAGGAAAAAGAGCGAATGTCTTGCGGGCGCTTATAATGCTCTTGTATATTTTACCTATGAAAACAGGTCAATAAAAATCGGGAAAGGAGATTTCATCAAATGGGTATAATGCGTTTCAGCGTGATCGCGTCGGGGGTCTTGGCAATTCAATTGCTCGTACCGGCGGCAAAACTAGTCAATGACAATTGCATAAATGAGGGGACGAAGCCCATGGTTCTTCTGGCGATGCAGAACAGCCAGTTCAAGGATTCGGTGATGACCGTGGTAAAAAGTTCCCTGGAGGCCATTTCCTATTGCGTTAAGGTAATCCCCGATGACGGTCTTGACGTAGAAGTCATGGAGAATTACAAGGCGGCCATTATCGTCAACACATGCCGTTTCGGCAGTATCGGCGGGACTGCCGCGAAATTCGTGAAAAAACTCAGCCAAAAGGAAAAGAAAAGGGTTCTGCTCTTCACCACGGGCAAGGACAAATGGCTGCCGAAAAACGTCGATGTTGATTGCGTTTCCTCGGCGTCTCGGTTAGTAAACGCGCTGAGCGCGGCCGATTCCATCGTCGCCAAAACCAAGGCGATTCTGAACGGCAAATAAGGGAAGCAGTTACGGAAATTTAATCTTCATTGTATCCAGCAGCATCTGCGATAGCGTATCGTAGCCCGCTTGATTGGGATGCAACAGATACGGCAATTCGGGCGCAAAAAGCTTCGGGTTCGCGGTGTCATTGATTGCGAATTTAGTATACGCATTGATATTCCAAAGATTCCGGTTCGGGTTCGCGCTTCTCCGGACCGCGATACTGTCGGCAAGCCATCCGTTGAATATCTTATCCATGCCGTATGAGCCTTTATACGGCAATCCATTGATCACATATGCGCATGCCAGCGGATTGCGCGCATAAATAGCGTCAATGATCCAAAGCAGTTGTTTGAATTCGGTATTGTAGTTATAGCTGTCGTTGACGCCGAGCATAACCACCCACACGTCGGCGGTAAGAGCGGGAAAGGAGTTGCTCATCAGAAGCCAAAGTTCCCTCGCCCGGTAACCCGCGACGGCGAAACAAGAATCGTCCGGTTTTACGGCCATATATCCTGATGTCAATGGACCAATTGGTTTGACTTTTGCGGACCCGCCGCGCCGCGCTCGCATGGAAGCGAGCACCTTGTTTCGGAACCCCCCATTGACGCCGTCGCCGCCATACCCCACGATGATGGAATGCCCGGCGAAGCAGAGCGTTTTCTGCAGAAGGCAGGTAAATGATCCGGCGGTCTGAGCGCTGTCGCCCATCCGGTCCTTGACCATCAAGGTCCAATAATAAACCGTGGTATCCAAGGGCGTTACGGAAGTCCACACAGTATCATGGCCTTCATAGACCTTGGTCTGGATGGCGGCTGACTTCCCTAAGTATAGTTTATACGTCAAGGTATCGTTCCCGCCGTTTTTATCGAGTGCGGAAAATCGGAACGAAACGGCGCCGCGTATGAACGTGGAATCGGTGGAGTGGAAAATAACCGTGTCGCCGGAACGCGGCGCCGCCATTTGCGGGTTTGACGGCGGCGCGTTAAAATACACGTGAAAACTGTCGGTTTTCATAACGCCGCGATTATCGCGAACTCCTACCCTGACGCCCAGCGTATCCTTGCCTTGGCGCCGGATTTTTCTTTGAGGAGACGGACCGCTGTCGGTCCAATTGAGCGAACCGATATCCCATAAATATTGAACGATCTTGCCGTTGGCTACTGATGCGACGACCGTGGCCGTCAGCGTGTCGTTACTTTTAAGGAGGGTATCGGGGGGAACTTTGAGTGTCGGATACGCTATAACGGAGGTGACGGTCATGGAATCCTGCGCGGAGGAAAAGCCTTTGACGTCGATTGCCCGGACGAACAGACGATGGACGCCCGCCTTTTCAACCGGCCAGTAATAAATCAGAATATTCCCATTGGTCTTTATCTCTTGGGCGGCATGATCGATGGTCCAGGCGCAATAGGCAAGGGGCCGATGCGAAGAATCAATCCGGGCGATGATGACGGCGGTATCGCCGGCGGTGACCGTTGTGTCGCGCGGCAAGGACGCCTCCGGGAGTCCGGCGAAGACCCGGATTTCGCAGGAATCGGCCGACGAAACTTCTCCGGCGATTGTTTGAACTTTGGCAAAGAATTCGTGCGATCCCGTATCGGCCAGGCTCCAATATTTATAAATATAATCGGTCTTGACGGTATCGGCATACGTACGGCCGCCGTCATAGGACCATAGACGCCATGCGACGGGTGAACAGGTGGAAAACGCCGTCACGAGAAAACGCGTGGTATCCCCGACGAATGCCGCCGTGTCCGCGCTCAGGCGCACCAGCGGCAAACACGGCGTCGCGAAGACGCGGAGGGTATCGATCGGCGATTCAATCCCTTCGGGTGTTTTGGCGGCGGCGATTACCATGGTAATCGAGGTGTCTGAAGCCTTCCAGTGTTTTACGATTGAAGGGTTATATGTTGTATCGGTAAAGGAACGTCCGTTGTTAAACGACCAGAGATAAAAGGCCGCCGGGCATTGGGTGGCGTTGGTAATGAAAAAACCGGTCGTGTCGCCCGCATGGATAGCCGTTGCGCCGTTGAGATGAATGATTGGAAGGCAATACCCGATTCGCAAATATACCGTGTCGGGGCGCGAGAGAACGCCTTGGACGGTTTTTATGGAGGCGGAAACGAGGCGAATGTTCGTGTCGCGCACATCCCATCGTTTGAGAACCGATGGAACAAAACTTGTGTCGGTATAAGAATTGCCGTTGTCGAAGGACCATAGATAGCATGCCGCGGTACAGGGGGAGAGCGTAGTGATGAGGAACCGGGTCGTGTCATTCACGCTCCCGGCGCTCCGCGCCTTAAGAACGACATCCGGACGGCAGCATCCTATGTGAATCGTCAAAGACGCCGGTTCCGAGAAAAGTCCGGGTACGACCATCGCTTTTACGGTCACTTGGATTGTTTTTCCGGTATCGTTGATCGTCCATTGTTTTCTAAACCAGGCGTCGCCGGTCGTATCGGCAAAGGAGATCCCGGCATCGAACGACCATAGATATTTTAAAACACGACAATCGGAATTGTTGACAATGTGAATATCGCCCGGCGTGCCGAAATCGGGGAACGAATCCGCGATTAAAGAAAGAACGGGCCGGCACGCCATGACGAATACATTGAAGACGATTGAATCGGAAATGGTCCCGCTTCCGTCAAAAACCTTCACGGCAATGCGATGCGTTCCCGAATCCGCCGGGCCCCATGTCCGGTCGATGAAATTAACGACCGTTGTTTCCGGATACGTTTTGCCGCCGTCCGACGACCATAAAAATCCGCTGATCTTCGCGGGCGCGAAAACCGGTTCCACGATCAGACGCAGCGTGTCGTTGACGAATGCACGCATATCCTCAAGAGGCGCCAAACGGGGTTTATCAGGCGCTTTTGAAGGAGAGGAACAAATTAAGAAGAAAACGATGGAACAGAATAATATCGACAGACCAGTAACCTTTTGGATATTCATGGAGTCCTCTTTAATACCGATGTCCGCGTTTTACGGCAATGGTAGTACGGGGCGACCGGGCGAAAAATTTAGCCGAGGGCGCGGGTTTTCCGGCGTCCGAAGCTTTTATGGCGGAAAGGGAATCGTCCAGAGAATCCCGCGGAGGGCCTTTACCGCATACCTGAGTATAGGCCGAGTCATCGATGATATGCTTTAAGAAAAGGTTGTTGGCGATGACCTCGATCCGTTTTTGTAAAAAAATGCTTTTCGTATTCAAAGGGTTGAGCCGTTCGGGACTGACGAGGGTTGCCGCAAGACGCGCGGCTTCACCGAGGGAAAGATGCGAGCAGGATTTTTTAAAGTAGCAGCGTGAGGCCGCTTCACACCCAAAAATGGAATCGCCCCATTGGGCATAATTGAGATAAAGCTCCAAAATGCGGTCTTTGTCCAAATACTTTTCTAGAAGCAGAGTGTAACCGAGTTCCTTGAATTTTCTTGTAAAGCTTTTTTCATTCGTTAAAAACAGGTTTTTAGCGAGTTGCTGCGTGATCGTGCTCGCGCCGCGAGCGTTACGGTTATGCTGGCGATTGTATTGGTACGCGGAGAGGATTGCCTCTAAATCGAACCCAGGATGCGTGTAAAACCCGTCATCCTCCGCCGCGATGACGGCGAATTTTAGGTTTTTTGAGATGGAATCATTGGGCGTGAATACCTGATACACTGTTTCGGGCTTGCCTTTTTTTTTCATTTCTTCACGAAACTGCCTCATGAAAACGGATTCCGTAGGGTTGTGCAGGACTAAGTACTGTACTTCGCGGAAAGGCCCGATTATGGTTTTGTAAGCTAAAAACAAAGCGATTGTTCCTGCAATTGAAAAAAGAACCGCGTAGGTAAACAATAGCCCTAAAACAATTTTACCGATAAGGGAAATAATTTTCAGTAATTTGCCATTAAACATTTGTAATCCTGCCCTGCATATTATAGTATAGAAAGCTTTTAAAATAAATCGTAGGCAGAGAGAGGATAGCCAAGATTTTTTTCTTATGGAAATATTGAAAAAGGCAGGTAAAATTTAAAAAAGAAAGGGCTTAAAAATGAATAGCGGTCGGCTTTTTCGAGTTAGGAGGGCCAAACCTATTCATGTTTACGTTGATCCACTCCAACGGCTTTGAGTGCAACCTTGAGCCGCGCTTCAGCGGTTTTTAATTTTAGTTGCGCCTGGGTTAGTAGTACTTTTTCTTTTGCATTTTGAAGGTCTTCCAAGGCGGCTTTCCTCGCTCTGGCGGCTCTGTCAGTATCAATTTCGGAAGCGAGCTCGCAGGTTTCGGCCGCAACCGTGACTTTATTGGCCCGTACTTCAACGAATCCGCCCGACACCGCGAAATACGACGGTTGCTTGTTTTGAATGATTTTTATTTCGCCCGGTATCAGCAGCGACAGCAGAGGACAATGATTGGGAAGGACGCCGAACTGGCCTTCGGCCCCCGGAAAAACGCCGAATTCCACTTCACCGCCGAAGACCTTGCGTTCGGGCGAAACTATTTCCAGGAGAAATGTTTTTGCGGTTGACATTAGTTATTCGCTCTCCAATTATAAACCCTTGGCTTTTTCCACAGCTTCCTCGATTGAGCCGACCATATAGAACGCCGATTCCGGAAGGGTGTCGTAGGTTCCCTCGATGATGCCCTTGAATCCTTCGATCGTTTGTTTGACGGGAACATATTTCCCCGCATGTCCGGAAAATTCCTGGGCCACGAAGAACGGCTGCGAAAGGAATTTTTCGATCTTTCGGGCGCGCGCCACCGTGATTTTATCCTCTTCGGAAAGCTCTTCCATGCCGAGAATCGCGATGATATCCTGAAGTTCGCGGTATTTTTGGAGAATGCGCTGCACTTCGCGGGCGACGTTATAATGACTTTCGCCCACGATGTTCGGGTCAAGGATGCGCGACGTGGAATCAAGCGGATCGACCGCGGGGTAGATGCCCTTATCCACGATCACCCGCGACAGCACCGTTGTCGCGTCAAGGTGTGCGAAGCTCGCGGCGGGCGCGGGGTCCGTAAGGTCGTCGGCGGGAACGTAAATCGCCTGGACCGAAGTGATGGAGCCTTGCTTGGTGGAGGTAATGCGTTCTTGCAGCGACGCCATTTCAGTGGCCAGGTTGGGCTGGTATCCCACGGCCGAAGGCATGCGGCCTAAAAGCGCCGATACTTCGGCGCCTGCCTGGACAAAACGGAATATGTTGTCGATGAACAGCAGCACGTCCTGCTTGCCCACGTCCCTGAAATACTCGGCGATGGTGAGCCCGGTAAGCCCGATGCGCAGCCGTGTTCCCGGCGGCTCGTTCATTTGCCCGAAAACTAGCGCTGTCTTGTCGATAACCTTGGACTCCTTCATGTCCAGCCACAGGTCATTGCCTTCGCGGGTTCGTTCCCCCACTCCGGCGAATACCGACAATCCTCCATGTTCGGTGGCGATATTGCGGATCAGTTCCATGATAAGCACCGTTTTACCGACGCCCGCGCCGCCGAAAAGGCCTATTTTTCCGCCTTTTGGGTAGGGAGTCAGCAAATCAATGACCTTGATGCCGGTTTCCAGCACTTCCCACGAGGTCTTCTGGTCTTCAAGAGGCGGGGCGCTACGGTGGATGGGCCATTTTTCCTCGGAGACGATGGGGCCTTCATTGTCGATAGGCTCGCCAAGAACATTAATGAGCCTGCCCAGGGTCTTTGTTCCCACCGGCACCCGGATGCAGTCACCCGTATCGATTACGTTGGCGCCGCGCGCCAGTCCGTCGGTGGATGCCAAGGCAACGGTGCGAACCCTGTTGTCGCCCACATGCTGCTGCACTTCGGCGATGATGTCCAGCGCCTTGACATTACCCGACTGTTCCTGTCGGATCCTCACGGCGTTATATATTCCGGGGAGTTTTCCGGAGGGGAATTCGGCGTCGACCACGACGCCCATCACCTGCACGACCCTGCCTTCGGCCAAAGCGGCGCCGGCGGGGGCGGTTTTCTTTTTTTCTTCGGTGCTTACCATTGCTTTGTCCTTTGTAATATGAAAAACTTCTTTATCGTCCGCGCTATCGCTCAACGCAGCGATTCGGCCCCGCTTACCACTTCCAAAAGTTCCTTGGTAATGGAGGCCTGCCGCGCTTTATTATAAAACAAGGTGAATTTATCGATGAGTTCTCCGGCGTTTTTTGTCGCGCCGTTCATCGCCGCCATGCGGGCGCCCTGTTCGGAAGCGTAGGATTCCAGAACAACGCGCCATATTTGAAAAACGAAATACTTGGATAAAAGCGCGTCAAGGCATTCCTTCCCTTCCGGCTCAAAAAGGTAATCCGCCTTCATGGCCCGCGCGTCCGACTCAATGGAGGGAACCGGAAGCAGTTTTTCAATCCGGGTCTTTTGCGAAACCGCGCTTTTGAATTCATTATAAACAACGTTGACTTCATCGATTTCGCCCGATAGAAAATCCGAAAGCAGTTTTTGACCGATCTTTGCCGCATCGGTGTATTGGGGCTTGAAAAACACGTCCGTATATTTATCGACAATGGGAATGTTTTTCCGCTTGAAGGACTCCGCCGCTTTTTTTCCCACCAGTGTCAACAGTATCCGTTTGTCGCCGTTTTCCCTGATAAACTCCAACGCCTTTTTAACGACATTGGAATTGAATCCGCCGCACAAACCCTTGTCTGAGCTGACGAGGACCAAGCCTGTTTTTTTGACTTCGCGCGATACCAAAAGCGGCGACATCGAATGGGCGTAGCTGTTTCGCAAGTGCAGCGCCATGTCGGATAGTTTTTGCGCATAGGGTCGGGCGTTAAGGATTTGGGCCCGCGCCTTTCGCAGCTTTACCGAGGAAACCATTTCCATGGCCTTGGTGATTTTCTGCGTGTTGCGGATGCTGCCGATCCGGCGTTTTATTTCACGGGGCGTGGGCATTGCGCTACATCCGCTCTTTCTTGAATTGACCTATGGCATCGACGAGCGCCTTTTTAGTATCTTCACTTATTTCCTTGGCGTCCCGGATGTTTTGTAGGATTTCCGGGTGGGAGGATTCGATGAATTTAAGAAAATTCTCCTCGAATTTGCGGATGTCCGCAACCGGCACGTCGTCGAGGTAGCCGGAAGTGCCCGCGAAAATAACGGCGACTTGCCGGTCAAAGGGCATGGGTTTGTGCTCGTCCTGTTTGAGCAGTTCGATCATGCGCTGGCCGCGGGCGATTTGGGCCAGGGCGCTTTTGTCAAGCTCTGAGCCGAATTGCGCGAACGCCGCGAGTTCGCGGTATTGCGCCAAGTCCAGGCGCAGCTTTCCGGCGACCTGGCGCATGGCCTTTGTTTGCGCCTTGCCTCCCACGCGGGAAACGGAAATGCCGGGGTTGATGGCCGGACGAACGCCCGAATAAAAAAGGTTGCTTTCCAAATAAATCTGACCGTCGGTGATGGAAATGACGTTGGTCGGAATGTAGGCGGAAACGTCGCCCGCCTGAGTTTCGATGATGGGCAGCGCGGTAAGCGAGCCTCCGCCCAAGGGCTGCGATAATTTCGCGGCCCGTTCGAGCAGCCGCGAATGCAGGTTGAACACGTCGCCGGGATACGCCTCGCGGCCCGGCGGCCTTCGCAGAAGCAGCGAAAGCTGACGGTAGGCGACCGCGTGTTTTGAAAGGTCGTCATAGATGATGCAGGCGTGTCCGCCCGCGTCGCGTATTTCCTCGCCGATGGCGCAGCCCGCGTAGGGTGCGATATATTGCAGGGGCGCGGGATCGGAGGCGGAAGCGCATACGATGATCGAGTATTCCATGGCGCCGGCGTCTTCCAACACCTTGTGCACGCGGGCAATGGATGATTGTTTCTGGCCTATGGCCACATAGATACAAATGACCCCCGTACCCTTCTGGTTGAGGATCGTATCGATGGCCACGGCCGTTTTGCCGGTGCCCCGGTCGCCGATGATGAGTTCGCGCTGTCCCCGGCCGATGGGAATCATGGAATCGATGGACTTCCAGCCCGTTTGCAGCGGCTCCTTGACTGGTTGACGTTCGACAACGCCTTTCGCGCGTTCTTCAAGGAGGCGGAATTTCGTCGTTTTCACCGGGCCCTTTCCGTCGAGCGGCTTGCCCAGAGGGTCGATGATCCGGCCGATGATTTCGGAACCGACCGGAACTTCCATGATCCTGCCGGTGCAACGGACCGTGTCGCCCTCCTTGACTGATGTTTCGTCGCCAAGGAGCACCACGCCCACGTTGTCGGGTTCAAGGTTCAGCGCCATGCCGAAGGCGCCGCTTTGAAATTCGAGCAGCTCCGCGTACATGCACTTCTCAATTCCGTAAACCCGCGCGATGCCGTCACCCACTTGAATGACCGTGCCCGTGGAGACCATTTCCAATTTGGATTGGTACGCTCCGATGCGGTCCCGAATGATTCGGGTGATTTCTTCCGGATTGATTTTCATGGGACGAATCTCCTTGACGCGATTATCCTAGTTCGATTTTATTTTCCATTTTTTTCAAGTTATGCAATACGGTTCCGTCGATGACCTTGTCCTCTATGGAAAGTTTTATGCCGCCCAGCAGGTCAGGGTCGGCGGTAAATTCCAGGTCGACTTCTTTCTGTAAATACCGCGCGACGCGCTCCTTGATTTTTTGCTGCATTGTCGGGTCGAGCGGAAGAACCGACGCGACGCGCGCCTTGACCTTGTTTTGTTCACGGTTAAAAAGCCCCGTCATCGTTTCATGGATAAGCTCGATATACTGCATGCGTTTGGCGTCCACCAGGATTGAAAGGAACGTCAGGCCAAGCCTCGACACCCGGTTGCCCAAGAGCTCCCGGAGCAGTTGTTTTTTTTCAGCTTGAGCGATGGCGGGGTGCAGGAAGAACTGCTTCAGTTGTCCGTCCTGCTTCAGCATGGCTATAAAACTTTCCATTTCCTCCAGCACGATCCCGACGCTGTCCTGTTTTTTCGCAACGGTGTAGAGCGCGGACGCGTAACGGACGGCTAATGACGTATCAAGCATATATGCGGCGCTTTCCCTCAAATTTTCTGAGGAGGATTTTTAATAAGTTCTTCAAGAAAATCCTCTACTAGTTGACGGTTGGTCGTATCGTCCATTTGCCTTTTAATCAATTTTCCGGTTGCCAGCAGCGAAAGCGTGGCAACTTCCTTTTGGATTTCCATGACGGCCTTTTGTTTTTCGTGGTCTATTTCCTTTTTAGCCCGATCGATAAGGGAACCCGATTCCTTTTCCGCCTGTTTGATAATGTCGTCGCGCATGCGGGTTCCCTCCGCCAGCGCCTTTTCGATTTCCAGTTTCCCCTTTTCCCGGATATCGCTGATCTGGTCCGTGTAGTTTTGTTTAAGCGCCTCCATCTCCCGCTTTTGCTTTTCGATGTCTTCAAGGGACTTTTTTATTTCCTCGGTCCGTTTGTGCATGAAAGGCCGCAGGAATTTGTTGAAAAGATACCCTAAAATCACCATCAGGACAATGAAGTTGATTGACTGGTACATCACTAATTTCAAACTTAAATCCATAAAACCACTTTCCTCTCACCAAAAAGCACATGGCTCGGTCGTTTTGGGCGGATACGGTTCGTCGCAATCGCCGGAAGTATTATCCGCCTATTTTCCCGAATAGCATCAGCGCAATGAGCATTGCAAACAGGGTTTGCGTTTCGCACAACGCGTAAGCCACCAAAAACCATGTTTGGGTCTTACTTTGCGATTCGGGTTGGCGAGCAATGGATTCGATGAATTTACTTGCCGCGATGCCGATACCGATTCCGGAACCGATCGCACCAAGTCCGATTGCCAAGCCGGCGCCCAAAGCCGATGCCGCGGAAATAAGTATTTTCGGATCGAAATTCATTAAAACCCTCCTGTTAAGTTACGGTTATGTATCAAAAATGATAATATAGTGTCTAGTGTTCGTTGTCGGTTGCAACCGCTCCTCCTATGTATACCATAGTCAGCAGTGAAAAAATAAACGCCTGAAGGGGGATTGTAATAACGCTGTCCCACATCATCCAAATCACCGGCAGACCAACCGCCAATATCCCAAAGAGAAGAGCTATAATTTTTTCGCCGCAAAAAATATTGGCAAATAACCGCACTGAAAGTGAAAATGGCCGCGCGAATTCACCGATGATTTCCACGATGACCATAAACGGGGCCATGACCGGTACCGGCCCAAGAAAATGTTTGAAATATTTCAAACCTTTTTTTCTTATGCCGATGTAATTATAGAAAAGAAAAACAACGATTGCCCATGCTACGGTAGTATTAATAGTAGCCGTTGGCGAGAGGAATCCCGGGATAAGACCTAGGTAATTGGCTACTAGTATGAATGAAAATGCGGTTATGACAATCGGAAAATAGCGCAGGCCATGGGGCCCTATGATATCGGTAATAAAACTCTCGATGAAGGACGTGAGCAATTCAAAAATGTTTTGCAATCCTCCGGGCACTTTTTTAAGGGAAAAAATTACTACAAACAGCGCTATGATGATGATGGCCATGGACAGCCAGGTATATTCCACGACGAGCGCCTGGTGCGGCGTGAGGCCGGGCAAATGCAGCGCCGGGAGGACGGTGAATTCTTGTTCCGCCGAATGTTCCATACGGCTCTTTCGCTACCGGTTTATCGCTTTAATCCTTTAAAAATAAAAACCATTTTCCCTCCCAGAGAAAGCACGAGCGCCATAAACGCCAAAGGGAGGAACATAACATGCAGTCGCGAACATATAAAAATAATAAATGCGACTAAAATAATTAACCGCAAAATTTCCAAAATACCGGCAATGGTCCGCTTGACTACGTTCGTGTTTGCAAAAAAGAACTTGGCGGTATAGAAAAACCCCGCCGCGTCGATTGCGCCGGCAATGGTCCCTATTGCCGCGCTAATTACTATTTTTCCCAAGAGTCCTGAATACATTAATAATGCCCGCCGCTATCCCCAACATCATAAACACCAGCATGAAAACCGGCGCCGTGTGAAAATGTTTATCGATCAGGTTCCCGATAAACCAGCCGATCATCAACGAAACGATAAGACCTATGCCCACGCTTGTAAGGCGAGAAATCTCGACGAACTCCCGTTTCTTGTTTTTTTTCTCTTCCATAGGCATTCGGGAAGAACAAAGCACATTGTAACATCACACGACACGCAGGTCAAGAAAAATCAATGGTTTTTCAAATAAATAAAATACATAAAAGCATACAGGGAATGGGGCGTGTTTTTTGCGGACGAAATCGTTTTTGTTCTGCGGGTTGTTCTTTGGAACCCGTACCCGATGTCCTTGTCCGCGCTATCCGCTTTCATATATTTTGATACATGGTTTTAAAAAGACTTTTTAATGTGAAAGGCTCCACATTTCTTCATGAACGCCATTACTCTCACCCGGACGCAATACGACATCCTCAAATACCTCGGCGGCCTCGGCGCCGCCTCAGGCTGCGCTACGATTGATGAAGTAGTACGGGCGCTGGGCATCGACCAGGTGTTTGTTTTCTCCTCCCTTCAATTCATGCAGGAGCTTGGCCTGGTTTCCCTTTCCGAAACCGAGGTGCAGGAAGTGTCGCTCGCCGCGAAAATCGAATTCATCCGCGACGGGGAGCTTCCCGAAAAAACGATTCTTAAGGAACTATCCGCAGCGGGGGCGGCGATGCACATCCAGGATCTGGCCGTGAGGCTGGGCGTGGAGCAGAAGGTCATCGGCAAGGCGCTCAAGCCGATGCTTGACAAACAATGGATGGAAAAGGACGGGCCGAGCGTGGCGATCACCGCCGCCGGCAAGGCAGCCGCTGAAGTCAAGGGCGACGACGAACTGCTGTTCGATTGTTTACGAGAGAAAAAGGCGCTGGTCGTGGAGGAGTCTCAAGCCGTCTACGGATTTTTCGCGAATGGCTTCGAACTTCTCAAAAAACGGGGACAAATACTTTCGCTTAAAACGCGCAAGCGGCGCGCCGCCTCCGTCAGCGGAGAGGGCAAGGTCTTTTTAGCGTCGTGCAAACCCGGCGACATCAAGGAAGAGGCGACGGCCTTGACTTCGGAACTTTTACAGGACGGCAAGTGGAACAACGTCGTTTTCAAGCACTACGACATACAGGCCGGCGTCGACGCCGCGCCCATCGGACGGATCCATCCGTTCCAGCGGCTGCTTAACCAGGTGCGCGGCATATTCTACGGCATGGGCTTTTCGGAAGTCGCTTCACCGCACGTGGAATCGTCGTTTTGGAATTTCGACGCGCTATTCCAACCCCAGGACCATCCGGCCCGCGACATGCAGGACACCTTCTATGTGGCCCACCCCAGAACCGGTGTTTTACCCGAGGCGCGGCTTGTTGAACAGGTTAAGGCAACGCATGAAAACGGCGGCGCGTCGCATTCAACCGGCTGGGACTATGCATGGAACGTCGAATTGGCGAAAAAAATGGTGCTCCGCACGCACACCACGGCCGCGTCGGTGCAGCAACTGTTCAAAACGCCGTTGCCTCCCGCCAAGTACTTTTGCATAGGCCGCGTATTCAGGCGCGAGGCCGTGGATTACAAACATCTCCCGGTATTTACCCAGGTCGACGGCATCATCGTGGAAAAAGACGCTTCGCTGTCGCACCTTATCGACGTGCTCTCGGAATTCTACCGGAGGATGGGGTTTAAGAAAATCGAGATCCGTCCGTCTTTTTTTCCCTACACGGAGCCAAGCCTCGAAGTCCACGTGTGGCTCGAACACCGGAAGGAATGGGTTGAGATGGGCGGCGCGGGAGTGTTTCGCAAGGAAGTGACCGTTCCCCTTGGTTGCGACGCGCCGGTGCTGGCGTGGGGCCTGGGAATGGAGCGGCTCGCCATGATCAATTACAATATTGACGATTTAAGAAAAATATACATTTCGAACATCAAGTGGTTAAGAGAGGTGCCATCGTGCCGGTAGTCGGAATTCCATTATCGTATTTAGAACGTTTTTTAGGAAAAGGCCGTACGGCGCGGGAATTGATCGGCATTTTCCATGAAATCGGCATCAGCGTCGACGGCATCGAACAGGCCCAGCGCTTCGCGTGCGCCGCATGCGGCGAGGTAAGCGAGGCGGTTTCCCCCGCCATGCCCCGGCAGTGCGACGCATGCCAAAGGGAGTTTGTCAAGGAAGGAGCGGACTTCGCGCGGCTTGAGCCCGTGGACATGTTCAGGTTGGAGCTTCTGGCCAATAGGCCGGATAATTTCGACGCCGCGGGCATCGCCCGAAGCATCAAAGGGTATTTAGGCATTGAAAAAGGAATTCCGGTTTATTCGGTAAAAAAATCCGATTACGAGGTGATCGTCGATCCTCGGTTGTCGATGCGGGGCTCGTACAGGCCGTGTATCGCCTGCGCGGTTGTGACCGGCGTATCCCTGGACGACGATACGGTTAAAAGCGTCATGAAGCTCCAGGAGAACCTTCATTGGGCCTTGGGGAGAAACCGGAAATTCGGCGCCATCGGTTTGTATGATCTGAACGCCATTGGGAAAAAAGTAAACTACCGGGCCGTTGCGAACGATGAAATTTCCTTTGTTCCTTTAGCCTGCGGCGGCTGCGCCATTAACGAGGCCCTTTCCCCAAAACGGATTCTCGCCGAACATTCCAAGGGAAAGGCCTTCGCCCACCTGCTGGAAGGTTTCGAGCGCTTTCCGCTGCTCATTGACGAGGCGGGTACGGTGCTGTCCATGCCGCCCATCATCAACAGCGAAAAAACCCGTGTCACCAAGGCAACGAAGGGGTTTTTCATCGACGTTACGGGGCTCAACATGAACACCACCGAAAAAGTGCTCAATATCATCGTGACATCGCTGAAGGACACGATGCCCGCTTGCGAAATAGGCGCGGTAACCGTACGCTATCCGGACAATAAGGTCATAACTACTCCGCGGCTCGAATCTTCAACCTTTACGCTCGATTACGGCCGGTGCCGGACGCTCTTGGGCTATGACCTTACAAAGGAACAAATCATCGACTGTCTCAAGCGCATGCGGTTCGACGCCGAAGATCGCGGAGACTATTGCGACGCGTTTGTTCCCGCGTACCGGGCGGATATCCGCCACGAGCAGGACCTGATCGAGGATGTGGCCATCGCCTACGGCTATAAGAAACTTTTGCCCCGGAAAATCCAAGCCTTTACGACAGGCTCAATTTTACCCGCCGAGGTTAAAAAACAGCAGGTGCGTGAGGCCATGGTAAGCATGGGTTTTTTGGAAATTGTTTCCATCATGCTCACTTCCGAGCAGAGGGAATTCGGGAAAATGGGCTTGCCGACTCCCGAAAACCGCGTCATCATCGACAACCCGATCAGCACGGACCAGACCATCGTGCGCACGGGCCTCACCAGCGGGATTTTGGAGATCATCGCGGCGAATACCAGCAACGAACTGCCGCAGCGGCTGTTCGAAACCGGCGAGACCGCCCGCGTAAACGAAGAGGGAGGCGTGGATGAATCCGTGGCGCTGTGCGCCGGAGTCGTGGATTCCAAGGCCGGCTTTTCCGACATCAAATCCATCCTGAAGAACATCATGCATGAAGTGGGCCGCGAGTTTTCGCTTGAAGTAAGGGACTTCCCGTTTTATCTTCCCGGGCGTTCGGGCGCGATCATCGTTGACGGACGTGAGGCGGGGCATGTGGGCGAGGTCCATCCGCGGGTGCTTGACGATTTCAAAATCCCCAATCCCACGGCGCTCCTGGAGCTGGACCTGACGAAAATGGGAATCATCATAAATCAATTTTCTTCCGAACGGTAGATCATTACTTCCACGATATCGCCCCTATCCGACTATTCGAAAACCGTCAAGAGAAGCCGTTTAAAAACAATTGGTTTAATCTAGTTTAGCCTCTTTAATCCGCCGTTCTTCGTTTCTGTAAAGAAATTAATTTTGAAAAATTAATTTCGAACCCCCATTCATGTATACGGTACTAATTAGAGACTGAATTTAAAATATGCCACATTTCCCAATGAATCCGGGCTAGGTGGGATAACCCATTAAACAAATACATAGTCGGGAGAACCGTCGATGATAAAATATGGCTTTATATGTTCTTTATTTTTTTCAATTTTCACTTCCTTTGCCGCGAACTATCCGTTTCCGCAGAACAAGGTGGCTTTCGGTATTAAGGCGGCTGCCGCCGCTTCATCGGACGTCCAGACGGCGTTCCAGGAATGGGTCTCCGGTTATTATGAAGAGAACGGCACGGAGGCCCGCATCGATTTCGACACCAAGTCGCAGACCGTAAGCGAAGGCATCGGTTATGGCATGCTGATCATGGCATGCATGGACAACGGCCAGAACAACACGCGAACCAAGTTCGATAAATTATGGAGCTATTATAAAAAGTGGCGGGACAACAACGGTCTCATGAATTGGAAGATAGAAGGCTTTTCCGGCGTGGCGGGCGACGGGCAAAACGGGGCGACCGACGCGGATCTCGACGCCGCGGCCGCGCTTGTTCTGGCAAACCGGCAATGGGGGGACCAATCGTACCTTGCCGACGCCCGAACGTTGATAAACGCTATTTGGAATTGCGAGGTCAATGGGAACAAGTATTTAAAACCAGGCGACGCCTGGGACTCGAAAAAGGACCCCTCCTATTTCAGCACCGGGGCCCTGGAGCTTTTCAAAAGCGTCGATACCCACGATTGGTCCTCGGTGATCGCCAATTCATTTACTTTGCTTAAAAAAACATGTAATGCCACAACCGGTCTTCCGCCCGACTGGTGCTCGGAGGACGGAAACTCGCTCATGGGAGCGTTCGGCTACGATGCGGTGCGGGTGCCGTGGCGCATGGCCTGGGCATACTCCTGGTATGGGCAAAAGGACGCTTCGGACATTGCCTCCAAAATGGCGACCTGGATACGCGGGGCCGTGAACAATGATCCCACCGCCATCAAGGCCGGGTATTCATTAACGGGTCAAGCCTCGGCGGGGTACTCAAACGCCACCTACACCGGCGCGCTTTCATGCGCGGGCATGACATTGGCCGATAATCAGGATTGGATCAACAAGGGATTTGCCGCGACAAAAAACGCCACTGCCAATTCGTATTTCAATAAAACTTTGCAAGTACTCTACCTGCTTTTATTGTCGGGCAATTTTCCCTTGATGACCGGTACCGAGGTCGCTGCGCATCCCTCGAGCGTTTCCGTTCCAGCCAATTGCCGTCATGCGGTCATACCCTTGACTTCCGTGGCAGGGAAGTATATTTCCTTCAACGGAAGAAAAATGAAGTATAGCGTGGTTTCCTTCCAGCCCATGATCCAACGGAAATAACACGGATTCAGCGACATGAATATATTATTGACCGGAGGCACTGGCTTCATCGGTTCCTACATTACCGTGGAACTTTTGCGGCTTGGCCATGCGGTGACTATTTTAGCGCGCGACAAAAACAAAGTGCCGGGATTTAAGGACCTTGAACGCCTTGAAATCGTTGAAGGAACTATTGTTGATAAAAAACTTTTAAGCACACTGGTCGTCGGAAAGGATGCCTGCATTCACGCGGCTCTCAACTATTCTAAGAACACCGGATGGGAAGTGCTGCTGGATGATACATTGCCCACGGTGTTTCTCGCCGACGCCGCCGCCGAGGCGGGCGTAAAACATTTCATTTATACGTCTTCAACGGCGGTCAATGATCTGCTTTACAGCGGCGCCCGACGCAAACATGACGACGCGATCGATTACGTCACTGTTCGCGCCAAACATTGTCCGTCCACGCTCTACGGCGCCACGAAGGCCGCTTGTGAAAACTATTTGATCGCGCAATCGTACCGGTTTCCCATGCGTGTCAATATCATTCGGCCGGGGTATACTTTCGGCAACCCCGTTGTCGCGGGCGCCGCTATGCAGGCCGACGGCCGCTTTGATGCGATAGTAAAGGCCGCGACGGCGGACGAACCGATATTGATCGTAAAAAACGACGGCACGCAATTCATTTGGGCGGGCGATTTGGCGAAGGTTTATGCGAAACTGCTCGATTGCAACGTCAACGGGAAAACGTATTTCGCTCTTTCGCGGAATTTCGTGCCGTGGCAGGCGATAGCGCAGGAAGCGGTCCTGCGGTGTGATTCAAAAAGCCGCGTCACCATTGAGGATAAAGGATGGCGCGAAAACGGGCTTCTATGGGACGTTTCGGACATGAAAAAGGATTTCGGCCTCGAATTCGACTCGTGGGAAAAAATCCGGGAACATATTGATTATTGTATTGAGCAAACGAAGCAGGCCGGCGGAAACTAAGACTTGTGCCATTTCCCCTTGGTTTTTTGCGAGTATCCAAGGCCGCCCCATAGCGCGATCGCGTGCACGTGACATTGGTTGAGGCACAGCCCGCACCCGATGCATTTGTCCTTCTCGATAACATACCGTTTCCCCGGTTCGCCGCGAATCGCGTCGACCGGGCAAAAGAGAACGCAATTCCCGCACCCGTCGCATTTGACGTCGATGTTGACTTTGGGGCGCGTTTTAATGAGGTCGACGAAACAGCGTGAAGGGCATTTATGGACCGCCACGATGAAATTTTCCTCTCGCGAATAATCCAATACCGGAAGATTGCCGTTCATGGCGATGGCGCCCGAAGGAGTGCAATCGACGCACGCCTCGCAGGCGGTGCATCCGACGGAGCAATAGGACGTCACCTTCTCGCCGAAGTCGCGATTCGAGCACGCGAGGAATATTTTATGCACCCGCGGAACAAGGCCGATGATCGCGCGCGGGCATGCCGCGACGCACGCTCCGCAGCCGACGCATTTGTCGGGATTTGCCACGGCGACATTGTCGGCGCTGATCGACAGGGCGTTGAAGTGACACGCGGCAACGCAACTGCCCAGGCCAAGACACCCGTCGGGACACACCTTGGAGCCGTAACCCGCCACGATTGCGGCATGACAATCGGGAATGCCGTCGTAAACGCACCGCTCCGCGGCCTCTGCGCGGCCTCCTTTGCAATGGACCACCGCCATGACGGGATCGGCCGTTGTCACGGAAATACCCAGGATATCCGCGACGGCATGGGCGGTTTTCGGGTTACCGGGAACGCACCCGAGGGGGTCGGCCTTGCCTTCCGCCACGGCTTTCGCGAATCCTTCGCATAAGACATATCCACAGGCGCCGCAATCAATGGCGGGCAGCACCGCGCGGATTTTATCGGTTTTTAAATCAATAAGTACTTGGAATTTTTTCGACGCAAGTCCCAGGAGCGCGCCGAACAAGGCGCCAAGGCCCCCTAAAAGGAGGACGGAAAAGGTCGCGCCCATGGTTAGAAACCTCCCGCGGCAATCGGCGGATGCAATCCGGAAAACCCTAAAAACGCCAAGGCGATGAGACCCGCGGTAATAAGGGCGATGGGCAATCCTTCAAGGGGTTTCCAGACATTGACGCATTCCAGTTTTCCCTTGATCCCCGCCATAAGGATCAATACCAAGGTGAACCCGGCGCCCGACATCACGCCATTGATGAAGGCCTCCAAGAACGTGAACGGCCGGCCGGTATAGGGATTCTCCATTGTCGCTATCAGCGCGGCCGCGAGCACCGCGCAATTAGTGGTGACGAGCGGAAGGTATTTGCCGAAGGACTCAAAAAGCGCCGGGGAATATTTTTGCAGCGCCATTTCCACGAGTTGGGTCAGCGAGGCGATGATGAGGATAAATACCACGATCCGAAGGTAGGCGGCGTTATGGGGCGCCAGAACCGTCGAATCGACGATCCACGCAACGGCGGAAGCCATGGTCATAACAAAGGTCACGGCCATTCCCAGGCCGGTCGCGTTTGAGATTTTATTGGAAACGTTGAGAAAAGGGCAGAGACCGAGCATGCGCGTCAAAACAAAATTGTTGATAAGAACCGCTCCCAGGGAAATCTGGATCATGCTTGCCGTATTCATGGGTTACCCCGCGCCTTTTTTATCCGCCGATAATTGACTATTCCAAAAAAAGCCGCGACGACGAAAAATCCGCCGGCCGGCATGACGAAAAGAACCATGGGGTGGAAACCGGTAATGACCGTAACCCCGAACAGTTTATTATAACCAAGAATCTCGCGGACCGCGGAAATCAGAACAAGCGAAAGGGAAAAACCGAAGCCCATGACTATTCCGTCAACGGCTGCCCTGACGAGGTTACTTTTAGATGCGTATGCTTCGGCCCTTGCAAGTATGAGGCAGTTTGCCGCGATAAGCGGAACGTAGATCCCCAATTGACTGCTTAAAAACGGTGCGTATGCTTTCATGAACAAATCCGCGATGGTGACGAACGTCGCGATGATGGTGATGTAACAGGGTATGCGCACCTTTTCGGGAATCCATCGCCGGATAAGCGAAACGGTCACGTTCGAACAGGTAAGCACGAATATGACCGCGATCCCCATTCCCAAGGCGTTGAAGGCCGTGGTTGTGATGGCCAAGGCCGGGCATAGGCCGAGCGCTAAACCGAAAATGGGGTTTTGGACCATGATGCCGCGTTTCAATTCATCCCTGATCATTGCCGGGCTCCCCGCAACGCGGCGAAACAGTTCGCCGCTTTTCCGATTCCGCGTACGATCGCCCGAGAGGAAACCGTCGCGCCGCTTATCGCGGATATGGCATTTTTGTCAATAAGTTCCTTTTTCTCCGCGTCCGACAAGCACGGCCATTCCGATACGGCGCCGACGGAAAGCGGCTTATTTACGCTGAGGCCCTTGAATTGCTCGGTAAACCAGGGCCGTAGGGTTTCAGCGCGGGTAATGAAACCATTCCAAATGGTCCTTTTTGAAATGCGCTCATCCATTCGCCCGCCCACGGCCGGTGTTTCGTTGTGGGAAAGAATGACCAGACCCATGATGGTTCCTCCCGTATCGATACCTGCGACGGCGCGTATGGGGCCGGAATATCCCGCGGTTTCAATAAGGAAGGCGTATCCTATGACCGCCGTGTCTTTTTTTCCGATCCAAAAATGGATAGGCGGCGAACCGCTTCCCGAAGTATCGATAATCCTGACGCCGGGGCCGAATACCTGGTCCAGCGCCGATCGTTCATGCCGCAGCGTTTGCGACGCAATTAATTTCGCGGCGGATGAGTGGTAAAATGCAATGACAAAGCCCGCCGCCGCGGTCACGGCGGTCAGGGTAAGCACCGCTTTAAAAGTGTCGTTCACCTTTTTTTACCTCTCCATAGCGTCTCGGTTTGACGCATTTATCAATAAGCGGCGTGCAACAATTCATGAGAATAATGGCGAATCCCGCGCCTTCCGCGGCGCCGCTCCATTTTCTAAGCGCAAACGTCAAGGCGCCGCAGCCGATCCCGAAAACGATCCTTCCGGCGGAGGTAATGGGAGTTGTGACCGGATCGGTCGCCATGAAGAGCGCTCCGAGTATGAGCCCCCCGGCGAGTACTTGATAAAAGGGTACTATGAGGGCTTCGGACGTAAAAAAATAACCGGTGCCGTTGAACAGCCACGACAGAAGAAAAACCGTTCCGATAAACAGGGCCGGGATGCTGAGACCGATGATGTGTTTATACCACAAGTATAGCGCGCCGACAATGAGCAGCACGGCGGAGGTTTCCCCGACGCATCCGCCGACATTGCCTCCCCAAAGAACCGGCAGGGCTTCTTGGAAATCAAGGGGATGGAAATTCCCGGATGCGAGCGCGTTTTTAAAATAGGTCAGCGGCGTGGCGGAGGAAATCCCATCCAGTCCGTGTGAAAGACCATGGATCGTTCCATGCAGCGGGGCGCTCCAGTGCGTCATGGCCGCGGGGTAGGAAACCAATAAAAACGCGCGGCCGGCGAGCGCGGGATTCATAAAATTATTTCCCAGGCCGCCGAAGGCCATTTTTACAACGGCAACGGCGAACAGGCTCCCCAAAACCCCCATCCACAAAGGAAGCGCGGGAGGAAGCGAGAACGCCAAAAGCATTCCCGTCACCACGGCGCTGTAATCGCCGGCGGTCGAAGGCTTTTTTATAGCCAAGCATATAAGCCGCTCCGTGGCCGCTGCGGCGGCGATACAGACGATCGTAAGGAGCAACGCCTTGATTCCGAAGAAAAATAGGGCGCCGATAAACGCGGGGGAAAGCGCGGCGATTACCGACAGCATAATGGCGGGCACTTCGCCTTTTTGACGGATATGCGGCGGCGTTGATACGTGAAGCGATGCCGCGGCGGGTTCTGTCGTTGTTTCCAATGGTGTCATGGCGGGCCCGTGTTCTATGAAACGTATTCGACCGGTTTATTTCCGGCAATCCGGTATTTCCCTAGTTGCATATAATGGACGAGATTTATCTTTGCCGGGCACACGTACGCGCATGATCCGCATTCGATGCAATCCATGATTCCCCGGGCGCGCGCTTCCTCGATGTTGTTTTTTTCAACGTATTTCGCCAGGAACGAAGGAACCAGCCGTATCGGGCAGGTTTTTACGCAATTACCGCAGTTGATGCATTCGTAGCGCCGCACGCCCTCTACAAGCCGGTCAAATGCAACGATGCCGCGGGTTGATTTTTGCAGGGACGCGGTCATGTCCGATTGGGCGCAGCCCGTCATGGCCCCGCCCAAAACGATTTTTTTAACGGTTCCCCAATCGATGTCGCAATTGTCAAGAATGTACCGCAACGTCGTCCCGATCGGGGCCGACAGGTTTTTAGGGGACCTGATCGCCGGACCCGACACCGTCGTGACTCGTTGATGAAGCGGAGTTCCGTTGCATACCGCGTTGTAGATCGCGCGAGCCGTTCCCACGTTGAGGACCGCGCACCCGCAGTCCGCCGGCGTTCCTCCGCAGGGCACTTGCTTATTCAGGAGCGCCTGAATAAGTTGTTTTTCCGATCCCTGCGGGTACTTTGACGATAGTTTTACAAGCTTAATATCCTTAAATTTTTGATCCTTGAGCTTGTTGTAAATCGTTCCAGCGGCTACTTGCCAAGGCTTTTCCACGGCCAGTATCGTTTCCTTCGAGCCGAGGATTTTTTTTGCGATAAGCGCCCCTGTCAAGATTTCATCCGGATGTTCCCGCATCACCCTCGTGTCGGCGGTCAGGTAAGGTTCTCCATCAATGCCGTTGATGATGAGGGTGTTGATCGGTTTGTTAGCGGGAGGCGATAGCTTGATATGAGTTGGAAAAGCCGTTCCGCCCATTCCCACAATGCCCGCGTTGGCGATGATTTGAATGAGTTCTCCCGGCGCCGCTTCCCGCCATGGCTTTTCCAAGCCGGGCATTGTAACCTCTTCGCCGGATCCGTCATTTTCAATGTGAATCGCAATACTCTGTTTTCCCGAAGGATGCGGAAAATCCCCCACGGCTTTGACCGTTCCGGCAATTGAAGAATGTACCGATGCGCAAAGAGGGCCGGTCGGTTCTCCGATGATTTGACCGATTCGCACGCGGTCTCCCGGCATGGGGATCGGCTTTGCCGCGTTGCCTGTATGCTGAGCCATATGAATTATGACATACGGCGGAGGCGGGAGCGCTTCGATTGGTTTATTGACCGTCCGGTTTTTTTCCAGGGGAGGATGGATGCCTCCGCGGAAGCTTGCTCTGCCAAACAATGATGAATCCTTTTTAAACGGCGTTACGTTGAGCTATCGTTCGCGGAATTTTGCCAGAGTTCGTTTTCAGATGAATAGATCGGAATGACATTGCGGATATCCAGAACATCGAACACTTCGGAAACGTCTCCGCTGGGGCATATGATTTTGAAAGAGCCGTTTTTTTCCTTAATCGTGTCGTTGAGCTTTAAAATCATCGAAAGCGCGAAACTTGAAATGATTTTGCAATTTTTCAGGTCGAGAACGAAATGGATTTCCGTCAGTAAAAACGCTTCATCGAATACCTTCTTCAATCGAAGGGAACCTTCATAATTGAGGTCTCCTGAAATTTTGAAAAAAGTATGGTTTCGTCTTTTCGCGGTTTCCAACAACAATTCCATGCCGCTCCCTTGCAAAAGCTATATTGTAAAATTACATCAATTATACAATAATAACAATAGAGATTAAAAGGATTTTCATGGGTATCGCGCGGCAGCCGCTTAAAGTAAAAATGTTTTTGGCCGTACTTTTTCGTCCCGAGGCGAACTATGCGGAACTATTGAAAAATTTGGAGGCAAAATTCGGATCGATGGAATGTTCCTACGGCCCCGTTCCTTTTTCTTTTTCCGATTATTATACGGATGAAATGGGAACGGACTTGTTAAAATGGTATCTGACATTCGGCCCCCTCATGGACCGGGAGCGCTTACCCGACGTTAAAATTTTCACCAATGAATTTGAACGGGAGCGTTGTATAAACGGGCAAAGGATGGTTAATGTCGATCCCGGGTATATTGCACGGGACAAACTGGTTCTCGCCTCCACGAAGGATTTTTATCACCGGCTCTATCTTGCCGATGGAATATATGGAGAAGTTACATTACATTTTCGCAAAGGCGTCTTCAGGTTTTTCTCCTGGACCTACCCGGATTACAAGGAGCCGTCATTTCTTGAATTTCTGACCAAGGCGCGGGCGAAGTATATGCACGAAATAAGGGAAACTGAGTAGTTGCGAGACTGATAAAAAGCCTGCATAAAATGAGTGAAAAAACCATAGCACCTACGCGGTTTCCTTCCGGGGTTCTTCCTTGATCTTTACAAAAAACAGCAACACCATGGCCGGAAGCGTGGCCAGGAAGCTGATGAGAAAAAGATTGAGGTATCCCATGCGCTCGACGATAATGCCGCTGAAACCTCCGAAAATGGTGGAAAAAAGCGACATGAATGCGGAGCCGATGGCATAATGGGCGGCCTTGAATTCCTTTTTACACGTGCGCAGGATAAACACGATAAGCACCGCATTGCCCAGACCCGCGGCGATTTGTTCGTAGCAATACACGGCGCTGATAATTCCCAGGCCCGCCATGGTCGTGGCGGACGGCTTGGAATGGGCAAGCCAAATATACGCCCAGATATTGAGGTTCATGAGCAGGGTAAGCGGCCAAATGGCCTTTTTCAATCCCTTCTTTTTAATCCACAAGCCGCCGATCGACGTTCCCGCGATGGAGCCGATCGCGCCTACCAGCCCCGCCATCCATGCTATTTGCCCCTTGGTCACGTGCAGCTCGCGCATTAAAAACGGCGTGCCCATGGAAAACAGGATCTCATCCCCTATTTTGTAAAAAATGATGACTATAAGGCTCAGCGCTATCGCGCGGTTGGCCTGGACAAGCAATAGTACCAAAAGCGCCAGAAAGGAATACGCGAAATTCTGCAGAAGTTCGTGATGTACCGACCACAGGACGACGAAAAGCGCGACGCTGATTACCGTGCCGCCCGTTAATGCCCGTAAGGCCTTTGCATACGGTATTTCGAGAAAGGAGGCGAAGGACGTCACGAAATCCCGTGCCGTTTTTCGAAGGGTCGCGGCGGCTTTGACGGAGGTCTCGAATTTCGGCAGGGCGATGACATGATAGGCGGTGAACAGCCCCATGGTCATGGCCGCCGCCAGAAAGGCATACCCCCACGCGGCGTATGGACCGCCGGAGACATTATGTTTGGCCGCGTACGCGGCGATATTGACAAAACCGAATCTGGCGAGAATCATGGACAGCCGGTACGCGAAAACCCGGTATCCGGTATAGGCCGCCTGCTCGCCCGGGTCCGTCAACCCTTCCATGTAGTAGCCGTCGATGGCAACGTCGTTGGTGGCGGCGACAAACGCCAAAACGATGAACACCGCCACCAGCGCCTGGGTCGAAAAAACGGGATTATGGCCGTGGGCGGCGTTGAAACACACCAGCGCCACCACGGCGGTTAAAACCGAAATAGCGATTTGCACCGCGATCATCCACGTCCGTTTTCTGCCGAAAATCTCGACGAAAGGCGCCCATAAGAGCTTGAGGTTCCAGGGCAATCCCAAGAAATTCAAATAGCCCAGATACCTCTCCTTCATGCCGATATCGGTAAAGAAAATAAACGACATGCTCCTGATGATCATGAAAGGGAGGCCCTCGGTGAAGTAGGTGGTAAAACACCACGCCTGCGGCCTTTTAAAAAATTGATTTTTCATAGTCTACTTTACCTCCAGCGGCGCCCAGCCGCCGCCGTAATTATACAGATCGCGCTCGACCATCAGATAGACCACGACGCGCTTGCCTGGGAGGGTCTTCATCCGCGCCCGAAGAAATTTTTCGCGTACCTGCGGGCCGCCGCCCCAACTGGTGATGATGTCGACGGGAAGCCCGGTTTTTTTCGCGATATGCGCCCCCACGCCCGCGCCTTTACAATCAACAATTTCAAACACCCCGGTAAAACTGTCGCCGATGAGTACGATGGGCGCCTGGGGGTTGTTCGGCTTGAACCGCGCCCCGTCAGGCGTAAAAACCTGTTTTGCCGCGAGTGTTACCGGAGGATACGCCGCGCGGTCCGATTCACTCAATTTGTCAACAATATCGCCCTGGCGGATAAAAATGGTATCCTTCACAGAATAAAGCACGGCCGATTCCGCCGCCCGCCCGTACCAACCGTATTGCCTGATCCTCCCGGCAATCGCCTCGGCCGCTATTTCCAACCCCCTGTCGGTCCAATGCGTGTCCTGCTTCTGGTAAATTCCCTCCTTGTTTTTCGCGTCATCTTTTTTTGCCGCGAGGAAGAGCGGCAACAAGTCGATCACCTCGATACCGGCGTCCTGCGCGTCCTTTAGGAATTTCCTCTCATAAGGGTTGATGACGGCCTCGGCATCGGCGGGCGCGCGTCCCGGCAATTTTTCGAAATATACCTCGGATTTGTCCGGAACCACGGCAAAAAGCAGCGAGATATTTTTTTTTTCGAGGAACTTTTTAAACTCCTTAAGGTGCGGAATGGGGTTCTTGTCCGCGGGCTGCGCGTTGAGGTCTCCGGCGTTTACAACATCGATGTCTTTACGAAAAAATACCCAATCGTCCTTGCCCTTGAACCCCATCTGCGTTGGCGGCAGCGCCTTGACAATATCAGTAACTTCTTTCCTGAATTCGGCGGTTTTCAGCGCCCAGGTTCCATAGTCGCCGTTGCGCGTTGATTCCCGGGAAAACCGGTCGTTATTATCGATGAAGTTACGAGACGCCGCGGTATCGGTCTTTTCCATTCGCGGCGCGGCGTCGCGCGCCGTAAAAACGGTCGTATCCGTCTTTCCCAACGGAAAATCAGCGACGAACACGTTATAGAGCATGACGCCCTGCGGATTGCCGTGAATGACGACGAAGGGTTTCGTAATCGTCAAACCCTTCATTTCCTTGACAATACCCTCTTCGGTATTTTCGTTGGGCCATTGTTGTTGCCCGGTCATGTCCTCAATATCCGTATTGAGTTTAGGATACCAATACGAGGCCAGAATAACGGCCCAATCGTTCGCCTCGTCCCGTGTTAACACCCTTTTGCCATAGTCCGAACGTATCCATGCAAAGGCGTTCTCAACGGTTTTTTTATCAATGGCATCAAGATTCAGTTTTCCATACAATGCCTTGAATCCATCTTTGCCTTCATCGCTCATTCCCTCCACAAAAGTCACCCAGGGTTTGAATTCGATTTTTATCCACATCTGCGCGCCGTCGCCCGAGCCGTGCAGATACGCGGCCGTCGCTTCCTGGTACGGCGCGTATACCGAAGGATCGGCCCATTTGGTTGAGTTGATGGCGGCTCCTATTTTTGCAAACCCATTGGTCTTGAGGAGCTGCCATAATTTTTTCTGAAGAGGCTCCCATGCCATAGCGGAATTTTGTTCTTCCGGCGTCAGGGGCGTTTCCGCCATTGTCCCGCATTGCCGGGAGAGCAATCCGCCGAAGGAACAATCCGCGGGTTTGATCTTTTTCGCCGGCGCCTTGGGGAAGAATGTATCGGGGTCGAAGCGGATGGGATTCGCGATATACGCGGCATAATCGAGGTTCGCCATGGTGGGACACGGAATTTTCCTGATCATCACGCGCGAAACCGCGCGGTTGAAATTCGGGCGAAGTGACTCGAACTGAGCGCACAATGATGGTTGAAACGTCATGAGAATCGATATCGCACACGAAAAAAAAATCGGCCGTTTCATTCCTTCACGCTCCCTGCTGATGTTTGACTTGCCGGTAGCGGCACGTCCTTCCAACCTTCCTCGCCGAACCTGAAATCGCGCTCCACGATTTCCCACACGACAAGTTTCTTGCCCTTCAGGATTCCCGCCCTTCGCGCAAGCGATTGCCGCACCAGCGTCGAAGCGCCGCCGTCATTGACCAGCGAGGCGACGGGTTGCGACAGCTCAAAAGCTATATGCGAAATCCACCCGGCGTTCCGGGGTTCGTCGGTCTGGTAGATGCGGGAAAAGCTATCGCCGATGATCAGGATTTTCGATGAACGGAAATCATCCTTATAGGGTATCCGCTCGATTTCCTTTCCCTTTACGTCGCGTAGAATCCGGACAACCCTATAGCATTTCGTTTTTTCAGGCGCGAAAACATTCGACGAATCACGCGCCTTGGACGAAGGCAGCCCGGCCATAACGCCGACGTCTCCTATTCTGTCTATGACGACCGAATCCATGGCATACTCGACGGCGCCGGGAGAATACCAGGAAAAGCGTTTGATATGCTGCGCCACCTCATGGGCCGCCGTGCGAACGCCGCGCGCCTTCCAATGCGTATCCTTTTGCAGGTACAAGGAATCGCCCGCCTGCGCGTCGAAGGCGCGCAGGCGCGAAAACGGGGCAAACAGGTCGATGGCGTCGACGCCTTGTTTGCACAATTCGTCAATCATGCGCAAGGAGTGCGTAAACTTTCCGGCGTCGCCGGGCCGATAGAGGGACGAAACCAGGTCGGGATATATGCTTGGTTTACCCGGTACAATCACGACCATGAGCGCGATATTCCTTTGCGCCAATTGCTCTTGGAACTTTTTGATGGCCTTGACCGGGTCATCCGTTATCGGTCTATCATTGGGGTCGACCATGACTGACCGGGGATCAAGCACCCACGGTTTGATAAGGAATTCAACGTCCGGCTTATAAAAAAACCACCCGTTGCGTCCCACGATCCCCTTATCCCCGATGTCGCCGAATACACTATACCGGAAATAACGCACCCGCGGCCGAATTGACGAAGCAAAAACGGAATTATTTTCAAGTTCCTTTTCATAGGGACGCAAATAGCGATCGTTCCAAAAAATGTAGGTGAACGCCGATAGCGTCGATCGCGGCGCGTTGAACAATGAAGGCTTGGGGTATTCGTCGCGTATCCGCGTGGTTAAGGCCCGTAGCGCCGCGAGCGTCGATTTTTCCGCAGTATGCCCTTGAATTCCGGAAAACAGCGCCGCAACGGAGTCAAGAGCCTTGACGCCCCGTCCGGTTGAATCGATATTGACATGACGATTGACGGCGCACAGGTTTTTTTTCATTTCAGCGTAGGTCGCCAGCGCCTCGTCAATCAGAGGTCCCGCAATGCTTTCGGAGGATGAATCGCGCGCCGGGCCGAGGACCTTTGCGAGGCTATCGCAAAAAAGGGACTGTTTGAGCGCCAATTCATGAAGAAGCTCCGCCCGGCGCACGGGTGTGACAAATGCGTCGGCCAGGATATCCAGCGCCTGTATGGAATGATTTTTCTTGAATTCGACAACAGCTTGCACGACCGGCACGGTATAGATCACCAGCAGGAAAAATCCCACGAACCACAAAGAAGGTTGATGGGTTGAGGGGCTAATAGGTTGAATCGTTGAATCGTTGAATCGTTTATTCATTCGCAAACCGCTTTAAGACTGTTGAACCGTTTATGGGTTTAAGTGTCGTCAATCGTGTCAAAATTGAAAATAAAGAAACGGATTATACGTTTGCGTAAACATCATACACAATGCCGTCACAAATACAACCGCGCACAGCGCATATTTGGGAAGCGTCAGTTTTTCCACCCAATGATGGGCCTGAATGGGTTGCCACGCGAACACCGCGCAGAGCAGCATTTCGAAAATGTGGCGCGACGTGAATATCTGCGCGTTTAATAACGCCGAGGAGGCGCAGCCGGGCCTTAGCCCTATCATTGAGGCCCAGTAATGCGTCGCTTGATGAAGGTCCGGGGCCCTGAACAAGACCCAACCGAATAAAACGATCACAAACGTCACGGCAACCTGTCCCCAATCAGGCAATCTGCTATAGAGCGATTTTTTTCCTGCAAGGCGTTCTAAAATAAGAAACGCTCCCTGATAAATTCCCCAACAAACAAAGGTCATTTTAGCCCCATGCCACAATCCGCACAGCAAAAAGGTCAATCCGAGGTTGAAATAGGTCCGCGCGGCGCCGCGCCGGTTTCCGCCAAGCGGAATGTAGAGATAGTCCCTGATGAAACTTGACAATGAAATATGCCATTTCCGCCAAAACACGGTGATGTCCTTGGAATGATACGGCCCGTCGAAATTCTTTATGAAGTCAATTCCCAACATCCTGGCGAGACCTACGGCCATGTCCGAATATCCGCAGAAATCAAAGTATATCTGGAACGCATACGCCAGCACGCCCCACCAGGCATTGAGAGCGCCCGGATTGTCCGCTCCAAAAACCGCGTCGGCGATAGGCGCCATGGAATTCGCCAAGATGATTTTCTTGCCCATTCCAAGGCAGAATATAGCCGCTCCGCTCGCGAACTTTGTCACGGTATGTTCGCGATACGCAAGCTGATCCGCCACCGTATTATATCGGATGATGGGGCCGGCTATTAAATGGGGAAACAGCCCGATAAAGCAGGAAAACGTGGGCAGGTTTCGCGCGGGTTTCGCCTCACCCCGGTAAAGGTCGATGGTATAGCTGAGGGCCACGAAGGTGTAAAAGGAAATTCCCGAAGGCAGGAGAATGTTCCAAATATGGAAGAAATCCGGCCCCCCTCCAAAGAGGGCGATCAGCCGGTTGACGCCTCCTGTAAAGAACATATAGTATTTGAAAAAAGCAAGAAGGCTCATATCGCCCACGATGGCGGTTATGAGCGCGGCCTTGCGCTTCCACTGAACCTGGCCGGGCTTGGTTATGATTTTTCCGCATACGTAATCCCAGGTCGTGGAAGCGAGCATCAACAGGACGAACCACGGCACCAGCCAACCGTAAAAAACATAACTGCCAAGAGTGATGAAGGTGTTTTTCGGGTAAAGCCCCTTCCATTGAAAGGGAAGCGCGTAATAGATAAGGAGAAAAATCGGGAGAAAATAAAATAGAAAAATATGCGATGAGAAAACCATGCGTCGAATCCGATATGCGTCAAAATTTACTTTACTCAGAGGTTACCTGCCGCCTCACCCCCTCCCCCGCTTCACGGCTTCCCCTCTCCTTTGCAAAAAGGGGGGCGATCCGACCGGCCACGATTCATTTTGCGATGTCCGCCTTAAGGGCGAAATACTTGTCAAGGTCGGAGTCGGGGTATTCGTCCTCCACGGCGTCTTTCCAAATACGTTCGATGGGTTTGATGAGAACGAGCGTATGCTTGTCGTTGACGGCAAATTTCGCGAGGCCGCCTTTCACTCGCGGCGCCATCTTGTCCTTGATCTGATCGCGGGGAATGAGCGGATTGTAATGACCTACAAGAAGTTCCTGATTGGAATAGGTTCCCTTAAGCACTTTAACGACCCGGTATTTCATGATGTAAACATAATTGTAAAGATCATTGGGCGCGAACTTGCCGGGAATTTCCGTGAGCCGGGCGACAACGACGAGCGTGTCGTCCGCTGCCTTGACTGATGAGGTGGCCTTTACAGGTTCCGTTTGCTTTGGTTTCGTCGTTTGGGCGCCGTTGTCCCGCTCCGCGGCCGAACACAAAAGAAGCGATATCCCAACCACGATTGAAGCGTATAAACGGTTTTTATTTTTCATCCGTCCCGTTCTCTCCCTTTTTATTTTTACAAAACAGTTTTTTAAAATAATTTACGGTAGTAAGCATTCACCAGCGGCGCTGGAGGAGTTTAAGATAGCATTCTGACGGAACCGCGTACATTAAATACAATTAATTTCGCGTATGAATTTCATACTAAATGAGCCTGGAATTTCCTTGAAATTTTTATATCAAAATGATAAAATTAAAGCTTGCTTAAAATCTATTTGCACCAATAAAAATAATACTATATATAGCTTGACGTTCCATTCCCCCTACAATATAATGTGTTTAAAAGGTTAAATAATTTATTCACTTAAACCTTTTAAATAGAAGGGGGTATAAAATGGAAACAATACCCTTTAAAGCCGTTGTGAGGATGTTGGGACCGATTGCGTGGTTGGCTATTGCCGCAGGACTGCAAATGGTAGGAGCTTTGCTGTTTTTTAAGGCGCCGGTGGATTTAATACTTGTTTTTACAGGCGCTACCATCACCTTTGGAGTATATCTGCTGAATCGATTTACTGACGATGAAGATAGCTATAATTATCCGGAACAAAGGATGTTTTTTCAAAAAAAATCAATTTTAATCGCACTTCCAATAGGACTTATCGCCACATCAATGGCGCTTCTGGCAATAACAAAGCGCTTAGTTGCATGGCATATAATTCTGATTGTATTCGGTATTTTATATTCGGTGAGCGTAATTCCTTTCATTCGAAATAAATCACTTTGCTTTATTCGCCTTAAAAATATTCTTTTTGTAAAAAATATCGCCGTTAGCTTATTATGGGGAATTACACCTTTTGCGCTTGCCGCTAGTCAGCAATTTTCTGTTATGCCGGAAAAACCTGATTTATTAATTGCTGTAGTATCGTTTTGTTTAACAACTTTTATTACTGCAATAGCATATGATGTCCCTGACGTTGAAGGCGACCGTTATGCTGGTGTTTTAACTATCGCAACTCGTTTTGGAGAAAAGTTCACTGCTCATTTTTTATTATACGCGGGAATTATTGCAAGTCTAATCGTGGGAATATCCTATACAATGGGGAAAATAGGACTACCGGTGCTAATCCTTTTTTTTGCAAATATTTTGTGGACCGGCATTGTCACTCTACCTGCTTTTATTATAAGAATACCCGTATTAAAATCATATATCAAACCATTATTAGATTCCCAATGTGTGTTTTGCGGCATTTCGCTTATCGTATTTTCATTCTTTCAATAATCAATTTTAAAAAGGATTATTAATAAATTGCATGAATCAACTTTTAGCTAAGATTCTCAAGAATGTAATTTTCAGAAAAGGCGCATATTTTTCTATTTTTCGTTTCATTGACAACAAACACAATGGTTGTATTCCCTTTGACAAATACATGAGTAAATCCTTGAGTCCCATATTTCTTTTTAAATTGATCAATGCTGTTCATCGACGCATAAATCGCCGACTTTCCTAACGGTATCTTTTTTGCATCGATATCCTCTACTCTCTGAACTATATAAGGCATAATCACAACGTTTTGGAATGTCCGGATAACTTGCGCAAGATTTTCCACGCCATCCTTTATTAAAACTACAAGATCTTTTTTATCCGAAGGTTGCTAGATCTCATCATTATAAACCGGAAAAGCTATATTCAAAACAATTCCGTGAGATCCATTATTAAGGATATTTTGTGAATAGGCGCTTATATAACCACCGTGACTCTCGATGATCGACCGCATGATGCACATTCCAAGCCCCGTACCGCCTTTACCTTTTTTAGTGGTATAAAAGGATTTGAAAAGATGGCCCAATTGTTCTTCAGTGCAGCCAATACCATCGTCCTCAACCACTAAAAGCAGCACCGTGTCCCTGCGAAGAGCCTTGATGGAGATTCTGGTCGCCCCGGCCTCGAAGGCGTTTTTAAATATATTTACAAAAACGTGTTCAAGCTTGCCCCAATCGCCGTGTATTGAAAGTTCTTTATTGACGTCTTCGATGATGATTGCATCCTGCTTGTTTGGAAAATGCATTTGCACGCAACCCTGAATCAACGGGAAAATCGCCAAGGGACGCTTGTCGCTTAAAATCCTTGCCTTTGAAAAATTGAGAATCTCCTCGCTGAAATCCGACATCTTCGTGGCAGTCTCGGCAATCGTGGAAACGATTTTCTTATGTTTTTCCGACAACTCCGCGCGATCGTAAATGTATTGAGCGTAACCGTTGATGACAAAAGCGTAGTTCCTTATTTCATGATTGATAATAGCCGTTGATTGCCCAAGTTCCTTTAAAGATTGGACCTCTTCCATTTCCTTGTATGCAGCCTGAAGTTTTCCAAAGGTAATTTCACGATCTCTGATTATTGCGGTAAGTCTATCAGTAAAAACGTAGGTAACCATTAATCCAAATAGTAAAAGTCCCGGTGTTGTAAAGGTGGAAATTTGCGGAAAAATTCGATGACCGATGAAGACATTAACCATATCTATAATTCCGCCGAGGGAAAGTGCCATTCCTCCTATAACATGATAAAAAAGAACTTTCTTTTCATTCCCTGTGCTGTGAGATAAATTCCGGATTAAAAAAATTATAATATATGCTATCGCAATTAACATATATGGTGCAAATGTAAGATCATACACCATAGTGCTTGCAATTTCATTTTCTGAAGGACGGAACATACTATTTGAAAAAAATAGCAGAGAAAAACAAACCCCTATAAAAAACATCCCCCGAATAATTGTAAAACTTGTTCGGTGAAGCATCACCAGCAAATACCACATTATCAAAGCGGGGAAAAACGCCGCAATTATATGTTGTATTCGTGTCCAGGTTAAAGTAATCAACCCCGGTTGTATCCAGATATCAATCGCGCAGAATATTGACAATAGGAGATTCGTGATTCCGAAAATTAAAAAACTTTTATCAAAACGCGCCCGCAATTCAATGACAATGAATATCAAGCTCATTGCCATGAGTAATGCGCAGACGATTTGGAATGCAAAATTCAGCATACGGCTAAGCGGTTATAACGGAAGAATAAAACAGCCCTTGCAAAACTCATTTAACAAGTTAAATATACTTCTTTTTTACGTTAATTCGCGCCAAATCAAAATTATACAATAAAAACCGCGTTTTTTCCAGGTTTTTAAACGGTAAAACAGTCATGCAGAATCCCGCAAACCTCGATCTTAAATGCATTTTCACTCATAACGACGGACATAGACGGACAATGGCGATTCAAGAATAATTTCCGCAATTTTACTGAAAAGTTTTTTCTATTGTCGAACTTGGATTGACAGGTCGCCTTTTATTTTAAGGATACTATTCTCACCTCTTGAAATTTTACGGTTTTTTCAGTATAATTAATTTGAAAAGTATCTTCAAATTTGCAAACATACTCCATTTAAGCGCTTCAAACAGTAACCATTAAAAGAGGAGCCATCATGTCCCAAACCGATTCCACGATAGAACGCCGCGAACAAGTACGTTTTCCCTGCGAACCGCCTTTACGAGCATCGTTTATTTGCAAGGAAGGAAGCATGTCCGCTCATGTCGACGATATTTCAAAGGCCGGCGCAAAATTGCGCGTTCCCTACTCCAATCAGCGTATTCCTTTTTTAATCCAAGGAGAATTTGATTATACGTTCCACGCGAAAGACGGTTCACAGCAATGCCGTGGCCGAACCGCATGGGTACAACGCGTAGAAGGAGATTTTGTTTGGGGGATTGAATTCACCGGACTCACGGAGTGCATCGACGATCCGCTCGGTATGTCCAAAGGGAATGACGGGGGCCCGATACAGGCGATGTAACACCCTAATTCGTACCGCGCAACCTTCGATAATCGATCCCGTATTTCATCACCTTATACTGAACAATGCGTTTGGTGGCGCCCAGGATGGCGGCTGCGTGGGTTTGATTGCCGCGCGCGTCCTTGAGCGCGTCGACGATGAGTTCACGCTCATAGGAGGCCACAAGGTTGTCGAAATTGTCCTTGCGCATTCCTTGTTTGTCTATCTCTTTCATTTGCAGCGTGGGCGGTAAATCGTGCCCTTCAACGGCGTTGCCGGTTGCCACGAGCACCGCCCGTTCAATGACGTTTTCAAGTTCGCGGACGTTGCCCGGCCAATGGTACGCCGAGAGCATGTCGATGGCGGGCGTGGAAATCCGTTTGATGGGTTTTTTATGCGTGTCGGCGTATTTCTTCACAAAATAATCGGCTAATAGCAGCACGTCGGCTCCCCGTTCATGAAGGGGCGGCAGCGCGATGGTGAACACGTTTATCCGATAGTACAAATCCTCCCGGAACCGCCCTTCGTGCACATCGTCCTCCAAATTCCGATTGGTCGCGCAAATAAGCCGGACATTGACATGAATGGCGTCGACGCCGCCCACGCGCTGGATTTCCTTTTCCTGGATGGCGCGCAGAAGCCTGCCCTGGGCCGACATCGACATTTCCCCGATTTCGTCCAGAAACAGGGTGCCGTTGACGGCCGATTCGAACCGGCCGATGCGCTTGGACATGGCCCCGGTAAATGAACCCTTTTCATGGCCGAAGAGCTCGCTTTCCAGGAGCGATTCCGGAAGCGCCGCGCAGTTGACGGGAACGAAGGGGCCTTGTGAGAATTTGCTTTTTTGATGGATGGCGCGCGCCACGAGCTCCTTGCCGGTGCCCGTTTCTCCGCGCAGAAGCACCGTAGTGGTCGACGTGGCGACCTGGGCTATCTGCCGGTACACTTCGCGCATGGAGCCGCTGTTGCCGATCATTTCATCGGGCTTGCCTTTTTCCTCCAGGGTCTTGCGTAGCTCGAGGTTTTCCCGTTCCAAGGCGGAAATACGCTGCTGTTCCCTGCGCCGGGCAAGTACGACCTGCGCTATGAGGTCGGCGACCGCCTCCAAAAAACGCAATTCTCCCTCGAGCGTCACCGCGTCCTCGACCGACACTTTATCGACGGAAAGGGCGCCGACTACCTCGTTGCCCGCCTTGACCGGAACGCACAGAAACGCCAAATCGGCGTTTTTGAGGTTTTTACGAGCGCCTGTTTTATCAAGAAACGTCGTCTCGTTTTTCAGTTTGGGTATGGCGACCGGGCGACCCGTGGCGACCACTTTTCCGGTAATGCCTTCGCCGATGCGGTACTTGCCGCGTTGTTTGCTGCTTTCCGAAATGCCCCGCGCGATATCGACGGTCAATTCCGCGTTTTCCCGGTTAAGAATGGAAATCATGCCGCGTTTCATGCCCGCGTAGGTCTCTAAAATATCGAGCACGTTTCCCATAATGACTTCAATGGCGCCGCCCTCCCCGATGACGCGGGCGATGCGGTAAAGCGCCGCAAGGCCGTTGAAGCTGAGGTTTGAGCCGATTTCAGGAGTACCCATGCCGGGTAAAATACATGCCGGCACAATTTTGTATCAACAATTACTTTGGGATAAGAATGATTTTCGTAATGACTCCGCGGGAAACCGGAATCTCGGACCCCTCCACATTGATACGCGCGACATCCCCGGCCGCTGAAGTGAGCGTGCCCCGGAAAACCGATCCGTTTTTAATCTGGATTTCCATCATTTTTCCCGTCAAGTTTCCTCGCGCCAGGTCATCGAAGGTAAGCGGACCGTTCACGGAAGCGCCCGCTGCCGGTTGCGGGGCGGGGACGTCGTTTTTAGGCGGCGCGACCGGGGGCGGCGGCGCGGAAGTGATTTCATATTTATCAATAAGAACTGCGGCAAAGCTGTAGGGCGCGCCGGATTCGGTTTTTAACACGAGCGACGTGTCGTCCCTGGAAACAATCGTTCCTGCAAGATCGTCGCCGGTTACCAAATGCAGCTTGTAGCGCCCTCCCGCGATAATATCGCCGAAGGTCTTTTTCCGGGGAGTCGCCGAAGCCTGGTATCCCAGCGGCGTTTGCGCTCCGCTGTATTTTCCCGATTCCTGATACCACCATCGCTGCCAGGCGTCGCGATTTGAACCGAATTCCTTTCCGGTAATGCGGCTCAGCGCGCAAGCGCCCGCGTTCACCCGGAGAATGATGAAAATATCGGCAACCGCTTCAACGACCCTGCCGCCGCTGCCTATTTTTTGAAACAGCATCGTCGTCACCGGAGTCGCTTCAATGCAGCTCTCGCATTTGGACATGGTTTCGAATTCTACGAACGGCGACGAAAAAACGAAATTGCTTTTTTCACTCACCAAGAAGGTCTGCACCCAGTCCTCCAGCGAACCGTTTCCCGTTGTATAGTGTACGCCGCGCTTTGCGATAACATGTTCCAATTGGGGAAACATATCGATGAGCGTCGGAATGGCATCCTTTGCCCTGCTCCCCATGTCCCCTAGCTTGATCGTCGCGCGAAGACTCCGTATGGCGTCGTCCCGCTGCTGTTGGGGAGCCGCCATTCCTTGAGGAAGTCCGCGTTTGGAATAATAGTCCATTGCCTCGGGAGTGCGATACAGCGTCGGCCCGCCGGTGATTACCGCGGATAGCCGCTGGATCGTATCGTCCTGAGCCCGGCTCACGCCGAGGCAACACCCCAACACGAATATTCCCGCGTTCAATACGACAAGCGCATGCCGTCTCGCAATTTCCACCCTGCTTGACATAAAAACTCCTTTTTATTTTTTTCCCGCAGCATAACGGACCATTTCCCGGCGCACCTGACCGATGAGTCGCGGGCTCACGCTGAGCGAACTAATCCCGATTGCAAGCAGCCGCTCGACCATCCCCTCGCGGCCCGCCATTTCCCCGCATATCGACAGTCCTTTACCGGCTTCATGGGCCGCGACCACCAAATCCTGAAGAATGCTCCACAAAATGGGGTGGTGCGGATCATATCCATCGGAAACTTGTTCGTTGGTCCGGTCGACCGCGAAAAGGTATTGAATCAAGTCGTTGGAGCCAACGCTTCCGAAATCTATTTGTTTGTAAAGTTCGCGGGCCTGGAGGCAGGCGCTGGGCACTTCGAACATGACTCCCAGCTCGATATTCTCCGAACGTCCCTGCCCTGTCACGATGATTTCCCTGACCGCGTCTATGAGCTTGCCCTGCTGCGCCGCATCAACAACCATGGGAAAGAGTATCCGGACCTTTTGCCGCTTCGAAAGCCGCACCAGGGCGCGTACCTGCATGCTTAAAATATCCGGATTTCCCAATAAAAACCGCGCCCCTCGCCATCCCAGGTATGGGTTATTTTCCTTTTTAATGCGCAAAAACGGCAAGGGTTTGTCGCCCCCCACGTCAAGGAGCCGGAACGTAACGGTTTTTCCGGGAAGACCGTCGGCAACCCGCGAATAGAACGCGTATTGCTCGTCTTCGTCAAGCAATCGGTCCTCCTTTAAAAAGAAGATTTCGGTGCGGAAAAGACCGATCCCGTCGGCATTCGCCGCGCGCGCCTGAAGAACGTCATCGATACCGCTCGCATTGGCCTGCACTTCCATGCCATGCGGCGAAACAAGGGCTACCGCGTCCTCTTTTTCCGCCGCCTCGATCGGCGGCATGACGCGGGCCATTAGTTCGTCGGAGGGGTTGAGGTAGACGATTCCCTTGTCGCCGTCCAACAGAACGCGGTCGCCGCATTTTACATACCGCATGATGTCGCGCACGCCGCTTACGGCCGGGATGCCCAAAGACCTGGCGATGATGGCCGCATGCGATGAAACGCCGCCGTGTTCGGTAACCAGGCCGCGGACCTTCTCGAAGTTCATGCGCGCCATCATGTCCACCGTGAGTTCCTCGGCCACGATCACCCGGTTTTTCCCAAGTTGACAATGCTCCTGCCCTTCACAGGCAAACTTGGGCTTTGTTTTATTTATTTTATCAAGCAATAACCGTCTTAGTTCGCCGATGTCGGCGGCGCGCTCGCGCAGGTAACTGTTCTCCATCGCCATGAATTTTTCTTCGTAGCGGCTGAACGCCTCAAATACGGCGAATTCGGCGTTTTTCCGATCTTTGGCGATCGCGGCGCGAATCTGGTCCACGATCACGGCGTCGTTCATGATGTGTTTTTGCGTGAGGAATATTTCCGCCTCAGCCTTGCCGACTTTGGAAGCGACGGAGATCGCGCTTGTTTCCAGCTCCAGGGTGCATGCGCGCAGAGCGTTTTCGAAGTTCGCGAGTTCGGCGGGCGTTTCGCTTTCCGCAATGCGTAATTCCTTGACGGATTTGTGGTGTTCGGCGGAATACAAACACGCGGGCCCGATCACTTTTCCCGAATTTACCGCAAGGCCCGTAAATTCCCGCGGCCGAAACTTTTCCATGTTTTCCGTCATACTTTCACTTTCTCCTGAATTGAACCATTCCGCACCGGCACAATGAAAAATCGTATTTTACCGGATCGGATGGACTTATTATTTTCAATGATTCCGTAATTTCCTCGGCCATGCGCCAATCCGCCGTTTTTCTGACCGTTAAAGAAAGACGGCGCGCAATCGCGGCTACATGCGTGTCCACCGGGATCACCAATTTCGACGTCTCCACGTTTTTCCAGATACCAAGATCGATGCCGTCGTCAGGCCTTACCATCCACCGCAGATACATATTGAGCCGTTTACACGCGCTTCCGGTTTCCGGCATGGGAAAAAGGTATGAAAATGATCCTATCTTTCCCTTGGAGATTTCCTGCGCCCAGGATCGCATCCTCTTGGAAAATTCGTTCAGGGGCTGTTTTATAGTGCGCCCGCCGGCGTCTAATCCTTCGCTAAAGAGCGCCCCCAAAGAATCTTTTTCGACCAGCGCCCGGCCCACGCATTCAAATAACAGGGCTATGTCGTCGCCACTAGTAAACCGATGCTTGAAATCGCGAAAAAGACGCTTCTTGCCGCTTAACGGGGTCGAACGGATAAAATCTATGAGATCATATCCGGTGATCGAAAATACGCGTTCAATGCTTCCTCGTATACTTTCCACTTTACCGTATGCAAGCGATGACGCCAATAAACCCGCGATTTCCATGTTGCCCGGACCAGTAAAGCGGCGAAGATATTCTACAGGATCCAAACGCATATAGCGTGGTTTATGATACTGAGAATAAATTTCTTCCAAAGTTGTTTTTAAAGCGTGATTCATAGTATGATAATAAAATATATCCTTGCCCGGCCCTTTTTACCCTAGGGTATTGCATTCCATGGTAAAAACACATAATTTTTAACACCCGAACCAGGATTAATCAACGTGAATGCAATTGAGTATGATTTTGCATCCTCTGTTTTAGAAAGTAACGATGGCCTTCCCGCAAGCTCAAGATCATAGCATCAACATCAATAACGGCGCGAAAACCGTCGCCGTTCGCCATGGCGCTTCCTTGCTGACGGGGCTTGCCCAAAAAGGAATTCTCGTCCCCTCGGCTTGCGGGGGCAGGGCGCGATGCGGAGCCTGTAAAATAAAAGTCATAGGCGGGGGAGCCGGCCTTGGCCAGGTAACAAGCATCCCAACGCCGCCGGAGCTGCCGCTTTTATCCGCTGAAGAACAAGCCCAGGGTTACCGGTTATCGTGCCAAGTAACGGTGGAGAGCGATATAAGCGTTGAGATGCCCGAGGAAGTTTTTTCGATTAAGCAATTTACCGGCAAGCTCATCGCAAAGCGGCCGCTTACCTACGACATTCTACATTTACATATAGAGCTCGTTAAACCCGAAACCATCGATTTCAGCGCGGGGCAGTATGTGCAAATCCGGTCGCAGCCCTATCAAGGCAAAAGCGCAGTGATACGGGCGTTTTCCATCGCCTCGGCGCCTTCACATAAAAACCGCGTCGAGCTTATGATACGCAGAATCCCCTACGGGATCTGTACGGAATGGATTTTCGATCATCTTAAGGAAGGCGACAAGGTATATTTCACTGCACCTTATGGCCGGTTTAGGCTTTCAGGTTCAACGTTGCCGATCCTTTTCATAGCCGGCGGAAGCGGCATGGGACCGATCTGGAGCATGCTCAACGACATGAAGGAAAAAGGCATCCGGCGGCGGGCGACGTATTTTTTCGGCGCGCTCACGCAACGCGACCTTTTCCTCACGGATGAACTGACGGCTTTGCAAAAAGAATTACCCGGATTCTCGTTCGTCCCCGCGCTGAGCAATGAGCCCGAAGGCGGCGATTGGAAGGGCCAAAGGGGGCTTATCACGGACGTCGTGGCCCGACACTATCATAACTGCGCGGGCCACGAGGCCTATCTATGCGGTTCCCCGGGAATGATCGAGGCGAGCAGGAAGGTCCTTGTAAAGTGCGGTACACCCGAAGAAAATATTTTTTATGATAAATTTGTCTAACTGACTATGATTAAACGGATTAAAAGATTTCCCTGATTTTGTTGAAGAACAAGATTGATCTTTTTATATCGTTCGTATCTGAACTCAGATACAGTTCCAATACATAGAAAGAAACGCCATGACGATTACCCCTCGCCAAAAAAGTCCACGTGAATTATTAGGCCCCTCTGAATTCTCTTCGGAGGGTTTTTTAGGAACCGATTCGCGGGAACCGGAAGATATAATCAAGGAAGACCTCGCGGCCCTGCTGCAACTCGGTATGACAAAGGAAAAACTCGCCGCGGCGCTGCGTGAAATATACGTCAAGGCCGAAAGAGCCTTGGGCAATCCCCTCCCGCTTTTGGAAAAAGTGACCGTCGTCCATGTGGAAGCCCGCGGCAGGATTCCCTCGCCGTTTTCCGGCGACGGCACCTTTCAAAAAGGACAGGCGAAAATAATGGATGCGGCGACCGGTGAGGCGCTGCTCATTACCCCACTCTCCATTCACCTTATTGAAAAGCACGGATTTTTCCAGGGAAAGGGCTCGAAATACAGGATTGAGCCTGAGGCGGCGGCGAGGGTGATGAATCATTTGACAATTGCCAAATGATTCTTTTGTTCTACTGTCCGGTCAGAAACTTCCGTATATGCACATGCTCGATTCCTTTATAGTTACCCGCCGCGGTTTCGTCCATCGAAACGACGATTTTTCTATAATTGTCAGTAATTGACAATAAGTTTCCGAATTCCCTGTCATGGGCTTTTTGATCCGGAATCAGGTAGGCGACCTGGACATACATTTTTTCCCCCGCTTTTTCGGCGACAAAATCTATCTCTTTATCTCCCAGTTTTCCAACAGTCACGTCGAACCCATGTATCTTCAAATGAAGAAAAACGAGGCGTAGAGATCTTGTCCATATATAAGGGTCTGGCAATAAATGAGGGAATTGGAATGTCCATGGATTTCTCCAAAATTGTTATCATTATACTTAAAACTTATTATACTATTATAATAAGTTTTAAGTATGATTAAAACTTATCGTGACACGGCGAGAAGGCAATGTGATTATTTGTCGTATACAATTCAAAATTTAATTATACAGCCATATTGCAGTGTTTTTATATTTATTGTGAACTATATCTGAATTATCTATGCGAAGAGGGTTGAAATGAACGTGCCGTTTTCCGTCAGAAACCTCCAGGTTTGTGGGTTCCAGGATAGTGAGTGGAGAATACCGGGCCTTTGGGACAATTTTTGTAGGTATCGAGGAGTAAATGAAGGCTTTTGAGTCTTCCGTCCGGCGCGCTTTAGTTTTGATCGGCAAAGCGCCACCACGCCGTTGTACCAAAAAATCCTATGATGCCGGTAGCGAATAAAATGAAATAGCTCAACGCTGCGGCGGGCGGCAACGCCTCCCGGCCGGCAATGCCGCTATACAGCGCGGGAATAGCCCAGGGGAAATAGGGCATTATATTAGGGAGTCCTACGGCAACGAAATTGGTTATAATCAGCATCAGAATGGCGAAACCCACCGGAAGTAAAAAACCGCGGCTTGCGCTTGCGATAAAAGCCACCGGAGTGCAAAGCATTAACGTCAAAATTGAACTGCCGGAGAATATACGGAATGCATGCACGGCCTTTTCAATCGACCAACCGGGAATATGAACCGCTAAACCCGTAAGAAGCCCTCCGGCAAAGAGAGTTATTGCAAGCAACAAACACCAAATTATGGTAATTATGAACTTTGACGCCACGATAGTAAAGCGGGAAATCGGCAATGCAAGCAGGTCCTTTACAACACGGTCGGAATACTCCCGGCCGAAAATCCAACTGGTAACCATTCCAAACCCAAGAGAACCCAACGCTAAAATACACTGAATCAATAGGTTTAAAAAGGAAGCCCAATCGGCGTTTCCAATGATTGATGTTTTAGCGCCGACCATTGCCGACCTTCCCGCGATTTCGGGATGCTGCGCGACATACATAAGCAATCCCATCATTATGGAAATAAACATGAAAACCATGAGCGTTATCACGAACATTTTTGATTTTCGCGCTTTAAGGCTTTCGGCCCATAGAGCCGGCAATAATCCGTTCATGCGTGACCTCCGGTATGGCCGATGGCTCTTAAGAAATACGTCTCCAGATCTTCCTCTTCAACCTTCACCATGAAGGGCGGATATCCCGCTTCAACAAGGGAACCATTGACTTTTTCAGGATTGTTGATCGCGTCGGAATCACTCAGTTCAAGAAAGCCGTTTTCCGCGAAGGTTGCTCTAAAACCGAACTTTTCAAGGAATGATCGCGCGCTATTTTTATTGTGCACATCGATCAATAGCCTTCTCTTTCGCAGCTTTTCAAGTTGGCCGATATCCATTTCCTGGATCAGTTTTCCTTGGTGAATGATACCGATGCGAGTGGCGAACTTTGATATTTCACCCAGAATATGACTTGAAATAAAAATGGCGGCGCCCCGATCGCGCGAAAGTGAAAAAAGCAATTCCCTGATTTCCACGATGCCCGCGGGATCCAAACCATTGGCCGGTTCATCGAGAAGAAGTATGTCGGGATTATGCATAAGGGCCTTTGCAAGTCCCAACCGTTGCGCGTTGCCGAGGGAAAGATTTTTTGCCTTTATATCCCGATACGGCCCCAGCCTAAGTTTTTCGATACCGGCGTCGACCACACCAGCATCGGGAATTAAGCGAAGCCTGCGCATCATCTCCAGGTTTTCCTTTACAGTTAAATCCGGATAGGAATACGGTATTTCGACAAGATACCCGATTTTGTTCCAAAGCGCCCGATTGCCCGCATTTACTCGCGCGCCATTCAAATACGATTCCCCTGATGTGGGACGGACCATGCCCAAAAGCATCCGGATAGTCGTTGTTTTACCCGCTCCATTCAATCCTAAAAAACCGTAAATTTCCCCCTTTTTGACTTTAAGGGAAACAGCGTCCACGACGTTCAAGCCGCCGTATTTTTTTGTCAAATTCTTCGTTTCAATGACATGTTCCATTATTTCCTCAGCCCCTTGATCAGCGAATCCATTTCGTTGACGTATCGTTTCAAAGCGGCGCTGCCCCTTGCGGTGATCGAGGCGCGCGTCAGGGGTTTATTGTCCTTGAATTCCTTGGTTATGGCCACATAACCCGCTTCCAATAATGTCTTAAGTTGTATCGAAAGGTTCCCTGCGGTAAAGTCAAGCGCATTCTTGATCTCGCTGAACGGCATTGCTTTGATGTCGCTACTCGCCAGATGGGTCAAAATAAGCAGGCGGGAGCGTTCATGAATGATTTTATCATTGACAAGTGAACTGATGCCGGGTTCCATGGTCCTATGCCTCCGCCCGTTTTTTTTTCGGCACGTACCACATCGCGGACAATAGAAGCAGACCGCAGCCCAGCGTAAGGCAGAGGCTTAAGAGCGGTGAAATCGTATTGAATACGAAGACGACGCACCCGGTAACTATGAACCAATAGCTGGTCCGGAGAAACTCCTTGAGCCCCAGCATCGCGTCAAATGTAGTATATACAAGCCCCGCGCCTATTGAACATAGAGGAATCACGAAACGGGAATTACCCGTAGCCGTCGCATACAAACACGAAAAGACAAGCACGACCCCCATTGGAATGAAATGACGGTATATCCTTATGGAAAAATATTCCCGAAACAAGCGCATAAGCGAAATACCGGGTTCCACGGCACGAGCCGATTTAAGCAACCCGGAATTCTTAAGAAACCCTAACCCAATCCCAATCGACGCTATTACACTGAAAACAATCGCCTTTATTGATAGAGGAATATCGGCAAAACAGCCGAAGTGTTTATTGAGCGCATAAAATAGGCCGCAAAAGAAAAATATGGCGAGCGCCGTCAACAGTGTCATCAAGCGCAGGGAAGAACGAAAGTCGATCCGTTGTACAATGGATGAATTCTTTTCAATAGCCTTTTTCACGAACGCAATGTCTTCGGCCAATTGGTCAAGTTGTTCCCGGTTCAGGGCATCCATAGCGCCTCCTATTTAATTATTATTAAATAGTTTATAATATAAACTTGTTTATAATATAACACAAATAAACTACTATCGCAACTTATTTTTAAAATTGATGTGGAATTTTTAATGCTCCAAGAACATTTTTACCGTATAAGCCGTACTATAAGAAGGAGTAAAATTATGGAAACTATGCCTACCAGCTTTGATGAATTTATTAAGTCGCACCCCAAGCCTATTCTGGCTGATTTTTGGGCGCAGTGGTGCGGACCATGCAAAATGATGGCGCCAGTACTGAAAGAATTAGCCAAAGACTGGAAAGACCGTATAACGGTCATAAAAGTGGATACCGAAGCAAAACCGCATTTGGCTCAGCGATTCAATATTACGGCTATTCCAACGATGATCCTGTTTCAAAACGGGATGGAAAAATACCGTATTTCAGGGGCAATGCAATTGGTACAATTAAAAAATGCCCTGAGCCCCTATGTATAAAAGCAAGTTCGCAGCCCTATTTCTTCACGAGCCTTCTGCCCTGTAGATTGAGACGTATGCTTTTTTCTTGTACATCCGGCGCATAGCTCCATCGGCCGTTGACAAACTGGGCAGAGGAAAGGCGGGCGGCCGCGCGGCGCGAAGGTGAATTCCGGTACGCCACCGAAGTCGGCCTGATCGGGTTTCCCTGATCGTCAATTGTCAACACGGCCTCGAACGCGCCGCCCGGGATTGTTTTAAGTTCTCCCAGCGTATCGTCGCTCCATCGCGGATCCGGAGCGCCTGAAATGAACCAGTTTGAGCCGTTATCGGCAACAATCAGGCCGTGTTTTTTCATGGCCGCGCAGATGATTTGTATCGGCGGGCTGAATCCGGAAATATCATAGTTCGCCTTCATTCTAAAGCGCAGGCCCATGGGTGGCCGGTTGGGATCGCTGCTCGAACTCGCGTAGTGACGCGCCGGAAAAATATAGGCTTTCTGAGAGTTCTGGACCGTCATACGGATAGCATGGTTTATTTCCTTCTTTATGTATACCTCTTCGTAGCGAACCAAACCTGGAAAAATCGGCAGGCCGGCGGCGTCGGCGGAGGTCCATCCGAGGGGATGATCGTCGTTGACCGTAAGGTCGAACTTCGCGCCGGAGGAGGCTTCCCAACGGTCCGCCTTCGGAAACGCGTAATATAATTCACAAAGGATATTTCTGTCTTTGTCAATGGCAATAACGTGCCGATCGCCATCGGACGCGGCCCCGCCCTCAATGGCTGCGGTGAGGGGAATGGGAAACGGCCCCGGATCGCTCTCGTCGCCGTAATCGGTGTAGGTAACCGATATGAGGGGCTGGGCCGACGTCACGACGCAATAGGGAATTCCCATCGGCGCGCCGTCCCATACCGTACCGAAATCCGGGTGCAGCTTAACGGCGGCGCCCACCGAGGCGATGTATTTGTCGGAATTGGGATGGACCTGGTACTTCGATACGTCCCATTTCCAAACATTGTCATCAGGGAAAACTTTAAAATCACCTATGTCCTGGTCCGGCCCGGCAAGAAGAACGCCCGGCGCAATTGCCAGGAAAATCGCAAACGTACTAATGCTGCTTATGTTTTTCATGGACCCACACCTCACGAAAAGGCTGAAAAAAATGAAGCGTTTCTCATAGTATATATTTCATAATGATGGAAAAACAATAACCGATACATCAAGCATGACATGGAAAAATTGATACGGGCGATCAGGTATTTTGCAGTTTTATTTGCATTTTTCATCCGGTATCCGTATCATTAAGCATACATGTTCTATAAAAAAGGAGCCGGTCATGGCCGACAATGAATCACGAGTCAACCATAAGAAAATCATCGAGTTCATGCCGTTAAAAACAATGAGCATGGATCTTGAATCCATCCTGGCGAATCTCGCGAAGCTCTATATCAACCAAAACGATTTCGACATGGTGGAGCTTGTCAGCATGTCCCAAGCCGAGTTGTTTCCTATCGGCAGTTTTGATTCAGAGGCCGAGCGCTACGAATACGTCCTAAAATTGGCGGTTCCGGTCCAGTTTCATAATCACCTCAGCTACCATATTCAAACGATTCAACCCCGGCTTCTTAAGGATATATCAACGATTACCGCGGCGTATATTCATGAATTCATCTCGGAAGTATTCATATCCGTCATTATTGAACAGGATTCCACATGGCGGGAAAAAGCTCTTGATTTTGTTGAATTGCAAGCGGCCGAAAACAGAAAGGGAAATTCCGAAATTTCCCTACTGTGCGCGAACGGGGATGAAAACGGCATTGCCTCGGAAATAGCCGGGCTGCTCGGGAAAAAGGGAATAGTCGCTGATATAAAGGAACTAGCCCCTCATAAAAAAAAGGAGCACCATCACGTACTCGCGGACCTGGAAAAAACCTCGCGGTCGGGCGTGTGCGTTATTTCCAAACGATTCATGGAACTGGAACTGACGCAGGAGTTCGTTGACGCGCTTGTATCCCGCGTTATAAATCCCGATCAACGCTTCTGTCAGATTTGGGACAAGGTGAGTCGAAACGAAGTCGCGAACTTCAGCCCGGCCCTGGCCCGCAGCCTGGCATATACGACGGAAAGGATGTCGTCCGAAACCATCAGCGGGTTCATAGCGGGATTGCTTGGACTCCATGTAGCGCCTTAAAGGACACATACGTTTCCCGCAGCCTGGTCATTGCGAAGACAGCTCTCAGACTGACATCCTCCTGTTTGCCGAAAAGCCTGAATTAATAAAACCGCAGTTTGTCGTTAAAGCAATACGATTTCCCGGCAATCAGATACATGTAACCGATTACTCGGACACCGAGGATTTTAGCGGCCCCTTGAGCAAAGTGTTTGAAGACTCCCTGGCATTTGTGATGCGAAATCTGCACAAGATACAGGCCGGTCGCGGAGTCAATGCGCCCGGAACGCCGGAAATACCCGCCGGTGTATTTGAAGAACTGCTTGTCAACGCGCTGGTACACCGGGATTACCTGGTAAGCGCTCCCATCCGGCTGTTTATTTTTGATAACCGCATAGAAATTATCAGCCCCGGACATCTGCCTAATAACCTTACGGTGGAAAAAATCCGGACCGGCAACTCCAACATTCGAAACCCCATTCTTGTTTCATATGCAGCCATGGGGTTGTTGCCATATCATGGACTGGGTTCGGGGATCAAGCGTGCCTTGGAAGAGTGGTCGGATATCAGCTTTGTTGACGACCGCGACGGGTGCTTGTTCACATCCACGATTGCCCGGAGTTTAAAAGGGGCTGCACCTAAAAAGACGCTTTCAGGGTCAGATGCACCTATAAATGTACCTGAAACGGCGAATTTATCGGATCACCAAGCCCGTCAAAACGACCTTTTAAATGACCTGTTAAATGAAAACGCTGACCTTTTAAAAGTAATTCGGAAAAGTCCGGGTTCTGATTATCTATCCTATGCAAAACTCATCGGTGCAAGCGAAGCGACCGTTAAGCGCCACATTCAGAAACTGAAATCACAAGACATTGTTCGTCGAGTTGGCTCAAAAAAAACCGGTCATTGGGAAATAAATTTGCCCGTCGAAATTGAAAAAGGACCAAGCACATGATCCCCTCCATTCTCGATCGCCAAATCCGCCAGGGCGTCGCAGACTTCGTCCGTACCACCTTTTCCATTACTACCCCAAGTATGGCAAAAATGGTGGATGATCTTTGCGACGAGCCCGACCGCATGTTCAAGGGCCCGTACGATTGGGCACAATGCATCGCGTAAAAGGCCTGGAGTTCGACACGGTAATTGTAGCCGGTCTTTACGCCGCTTGCTTTCCATTGCCGCCTCCGGCAGGTTTGGACAAAACCGCTCAAGCGCGCTGGATGATGCGGGAGCGATCGTTACTATATGTAGCAATGACCCGTGCCCGAAAAGAAGTTGTTTTATCCGCTTGGGGAAAGATGAGTTCGAGTTTGGAGGATTGGTTGAGGATTAAAGATGTATAAATATGCCTGGTGCCTTGAATAGAAAAAGAAGAGATATATTTTTAAAAACTTAACAGGTTTTCGCTCTCTTAAATCTATTTTAAAATGTAAAATTGTTTTGTTTGTAGGAAATTGTATAAATTATAATTTATGAAACTTTAAGGAGAATATTTTGGAAACAACTTATAGTAGACCGAATGCATCGGAAAGCAGTAAAAAAGCATACACTTTCCTAAAGGCAAAACTCACAACTTTGCTGTTAACGATTTGTATAGTCGCCGTTACATCATTCTCAGCTCAACCAACCTATTCGATTACCGATCTTGTCGCCGGCAATATTCCCGGCATATCGCTATACACCATTGGCACCGCGCATACTAACCTTGAGCTGAAATTACGAATAGTTTCCAATAGTTCAAGTTCGTTTTATATTCAGATTCCCGAAGGAACGGTTTTTCATTCCTCGCAACTTGCCAAGCGAACCGCCGGTTCATTTCAAGATTTCATCGCTCCATTTACTCAAAATCCAACAATACCATTTGGCGGCAATATGCCCAAAAGGCTTGAGATAACTGCGGGAAGTTATACTTGCGACGTTCCCATTTATGCATTGTGTTTCAACGTTACCCTTGCTGCTCCCGATACAAGCGTTGCCGTTAAGGCAAGCCTCGACAATACTCCGTTGGAACCTCAAGTAACAAGCATGTTGCAGGCTTTGGGCAGCTTCAATCAAAGAATGAACTCAATCGATTTAAAAATTCAAAATGCGATCACCCTGACGGATTCCGAGACTAATTATGCCGGCTATATCGATTGGAATAGAGATACGATTCCCGGTCAATGGAGAGCATTGCCTAAACAATTGGCATCTGCGACATATTCCTTACAATCGCCGGTGCGGAGCTTGGCCAAGACGGTTCGGTTGAAAGCCGTAAGCGACTCACTCACGCCTGAAATGTCCCGGTCTGATGTACAAAATGTAATTTGGGCATCGAAACCCAAAGACTCAACCTATAATGCCGATACTATTGTCAATCAGATCCAAAATGCGATTCACTTAAAAAGCATTGCCGAGAGAGATAGCCTGATGTTCAGGGCAAATAGATTTATGTATTTGCTCGGCATCAAACGCAAGCTGTTTGTTTCCGATTCGCTGATATATCCAATTTCACATGATATCCCATATCCGCCATATTATGGTCTTTCTTGGGATGGCGTTGGGGCCGGATTCGCACTTCGCATGACCCCTCCTAATGATATGGCCGGCGGCTCTTACCGATGGCAAGTAATGGAAATCAGCTACAACATTCAATCCAATGCAGCAGGAACTTTTCAGGCTGCTATCCTTGAAAACGCTAATGGCATTCCGGGTAAGGATTTGATCAATCGCAGATTGGTTTCATTTAATGCTGTTCCAAACGGCACTTTGGTAAAAATTGACGTCTCAAATGAGAATCTTGTGATCAACAAAGATTTTTTCGTTGCCTTCTTTCAGACGTCTGCTGGAAAACCCGATATAGTTCTATCCTTGGCGAACAATAACCGGTCGTTCAGTTTCGATAATGTTTTCTGGGCCCATGATAGTTCAAATCTGTCGATATACTCAAAGGTCAAGAGGCTCGATTGGGCTGCAACAAAAGGGGCCTCTTTGGCTGAGAAGAATGAAATTGTTGGTTTGAGCATCGCCTCGTTCTCGAGACGAGCGGCGATATTAAAATATTTTCTCCGAGTAACAAGTCGCGTCGATTTGCAGTTTTTTAATGTCAATGGACGTTTACTTTGGACTGTCAAGCAAGGGTTACAGCAGCCTGGGCTGCATAGTCTCTCTCTGAATGATATACCATCTCTACAATCGGCCGGATGCTACATTGTAAAATTGTTTTCAGCGAACAATGCTGTTTCGCAAGTGAAACTTCCTTGAACTTCAGCAAAGGAGATACTTTGGAAAAAGCTAAATTGCATATTCCCGATGATATGGTCACCGAAGTTAAAGAGATGCTGAAAGCGGAGAAAATTGATTTTAATGAGCATTTAAAATCCGGAGAAATGGACGCTCAAACAGTAATTGCCATTATGGGTGTAAGCATCAGTTTTATATCCCTCTGCCTCCAATTCTATCAAATGCTTAAAGATCGTTGGGAAAAGAGCAGAAAACGAGACAAAATCGTTTTTGTGATTGAGCTGCCGGAACCTATTAGAATTGAAGTGGATACTTCGCTCCCTAAGGAAATAATTCGTAAGCGGCTTGAAATAATCAGGAAATATGCATCGCCAAAATGACCCCGAACTTGCTGAAAACTTCTGACTCTGAACTTATTAAATCGCTTTTAATAAGCCTTCGACAGACCTTCGAATCAGGGGACCATAATCGTTTCCGTTCTTGCTTCCTGGATTGGCTAACTCGGAATCGGGAAATAGGTTCAATCCATAGCAATCTCCTGCTTTCTCTTCAGGTTGAAAGTTTGAAATATCCTTCTTTTGTCAATGCTACCCTTGATATTTTACAGAACAATATCGACTTTTTTGGGCCCAACCGGGAAATAGCAATATTCTTCATTTTCTTTTGTCGAGGTGAATTGCACCGGGCAAACGGAGAAGAATCCGCCATCCATTTTTATCAGGAAGCCGAAGAACAACTGTTGGAAAAGTGTCCGAGGCAGATGCACATTCAAAGGAAAGTAGTCCTTGCCGGAAAAGCCGAATTTTATCGCTTGAACCGAGATTTTGATAAGGCAATTGATTGTTACCGACAAATCCTTGAAATCGATGAACGCCATGGAACAGCAACGGATTTGGTGATTGCTTATTGCAACAAGGCCAACATCATTATCGATAGCGAAGATGATTCGACATCGGAACCATTCTGGGAGAGAGCTGAAAAACAAGTCAATGTTGCTAAAGAACTGATCGGCAGTATTTCGCCACCTGCATCTTTTGAGCTTCTTGGGACGGTTTTTGGGTTAAATGGTAAAATTGAAATGACAAAAGGAAATTATTCAGCCGCACTTCAATTGTTTAAATTCGCGAAAAGCGAATTTGAGAAAGCCCAGCGACCAGAGCGAATCGGTAGAAGTTGGCGATTTATTGGTTTGGCCAGTCACGCAATGGGGAATCTTGAAAATGCAATTGACGCTTTTCAACGGTCTTCATCATTGCTTGAGCATTCAGGTGTCATGCTTGACAGATCAACCACCGATGCTGATTGGTTGGCTGCTATTTCTCCTGAAAAGCAGGGGTTTGAAGCGCGCTTATTTGAAACACTCAATAGCATTCGAAACTTCCAGGATTCGGTAAAGGAAAGGATCGCCTATGAACTGATGCTCGGTAAGTATTTCCTGGAAATCGGCAATCTTATTGAATCGAAAAAAATCCTCAATCTGGCAAAATCGACCGCATCGAAACTGAACTTACACAAAGAAGAGATACAAGCGAATATTGCATTGACTCGACTTGCAAGAGGGAATGGGGACTTTGGTGAAGCCGATCAAATAATAGCAATGTGCGAAGAAGTATTGAGGACGGACCCAAAATGCATCAGGATTGATATGGAATCGGAAATTCAATACGAAAGATTTCAAATTGAACAAGGCTTGCACAAGAAAATTCAGGATAGGGTCATTGAACGCCACACAAGTTTGATCCGTAAATTGGAATTTGCCGTCAATTTTGATTCCGAATGTAATTTCCGATATTGTGATAGACTTGTTAATTTGCGTAGCGCTTATGCCGCTTGGACTATAAATTCTCCTGGTAGACAGCAGCAATGCTTGTTGCAAATCGAAAATGCACATTGCGATTTATCCATAGCTTCAGGAAAATATAAGCCGAGGGCAACTTCATCTTTCCGATATAAAACATGGGATCAATTGTGCGCCGACCTATCCCTTATCGAACTAAAGCATGGAAAAAGTGCGGCAGTGAACATTATGTCGATGCTTGAATTTGAAGGATCGCTGCTGATTGCCTATGTAGAGATTGCGGATGAACATAGAGAAATCTCAATTCGGCAATGGGATCGGGAGATAACTCAAAAAATCAAAAATATGCTTTGTCGGCCAATATTGGGTGAAGATGAATTATATCTCGAAAATCTTAGCCGATTTTATAGCGAGCTGGATTCTATAGCTGGAAGTTTTATGGAAGATACGTTATCATCTTTTCAAAAAGCTCCGTCAACACGAAACGAATATCTATATATCATACCTTATAAACTATGGCATCATTTCCCTTTTGAGTTATTCATTAATAAAATTCTTAAACGACCCCATTATATTTCGATTTCTCGAATACCTTGTATAAAATCACTTGCGGAAATATGTGCACGAGCAGACAATTCATCTGCGTTCTCTGGAGCTGTTGCGCTTGTGGCTGGAAAATCTCTACTAACGGGGGAAATCGAAAAG
>Ga0182017_10000058_pt1 | contig 76206 bp, 65 predicted proteins | sample 712E3DmetaG_FD_120492 | JGI IMG/M metagenome (GOLD analysis project Ga0182017, IMG submission 120492) | Permafrost microbial communities from Stordalen Mire, Sweden - 712E3D metaG | ecosystem: Environmental > Terrestrial > Soil > Wetlands > Permafrost | place: Sweden: Stordalen | collected... | reverse complement strand
TGGGTTGTCTCTCAGCCCCTCTGTGGTCCCGTAGTTGCGCTTGTCAGCCGTTCCATCGCTTTCGCCAACTTACTCGCGTCGGCCCGTTTAATAATGTCGTCCATGGCCATGCTTGTGAGCGGCTCCCGATTGGCGATGGTGAAGAGAATATTCATCAGGATCATTCGCAGGGCCAGCAGTTCCGCCACAATGGTTTGCTCTGCGGGACTCGGCTTGGCCGCCTTCAACAAAGCATCGCGCACCCACTCGCTGATCGTTTGATCGCCCGCGAGGATTTCAAACTGCGTGTATTCCTCTTCGGTGACTTTGGTGCTGATGGATTTGCTGCGTGGTGTGGGCATTCGGCACTCCTGAATCTAATTCAAAGGCAGGAAATTGGGCACGGTCAGCCGCCCAACTGAATCAACAGGTTCCCATACGGGAACCACAGGTTGGAGGACAGAGACCTCGGAAAGCGGAAAGTTGGTAGCTGCCGCGTTTGCAGCAAGTTCCCGTATAGCAACCTTGGTTGCTCTACAGCACCCGAAACGGGGTGACGTGTCATTCCCCCCACCCGGTGCCGCAGGCACCGCTCTTCGAAAGCGTGGCGCAAACCACCGATACACGCAGCTAACCTTGTTCGCCATACTCGAGTTGCAGCTCCTGCAACCACCGCTGAACCTCGGGGGTGGCCCACGCTTTCTGGAACAGGTCGCGTAGGGCTTCCCATTCCTTCTCGGTGAACTCGATGCCCACATCGCTCTGCCGTAGCCAAAGCGTGAACTTCGCTGGCCCCATTTCCTTGGCCCGCGTCATGAGAAAATGCCTGCCATTCCAGGAACGCTTGGCCAACCATCCTTCGAGCATGGCTCGGAACTCGGCTAGGTTGGGATACCGGGCAATGAGAGAACTCACCCGGCGTACTGGGCCGAGATCGATATGCACACCCAGTTCCGGGCAGGCATTTGTCGTGAACGAGAGCTTCAGCTCATCGGACTCCAGCGGATCAGGCAGGATAATTCGGCGACGGAGATCATCCTCGTTGGGGCTTGCTAGTCGCACCGGCTGCCGGTCGTGCCGCACCCAATGGCCCCGAGCGGCAAGGCCCCAGAGTGTCGCCCAATAGGGGGCAAGGATTTGGTCGAGTCTGGCACTCTCAACTCCTTCATCACGGATCGCAGTCAGAAAGCATCCGCCGACCGTGCCAGGGCTTTGCCATTGCTCGGACGGTTTCAACAGTTCCTTGCGAATCGCAATCTGCTTCAGAACTGCTTGGTGCCTCTGCTCGGCGACATCATCGGAGAGCCGAACATCCGTGGAGTGGCCGCCGAGGTTCGCGAAGTAATACCAGACGTGCTTCGAAGCGGGCTTCTTCCGGTTCTGATAAACGGCCTCGAACGCATCGAGCAAGGTGAGATAAGTCTCCCTGGACGGAATCGCGGGCCAAAGCAACGGGGGCTCTTGAGCCTCTTCCTCCGTGCCGATCTGCACGTACTGCGCGAGCACATCCCACTCGGCGATGGACAGGGTGTGCTGTGATTCCCACTTCTTGCGAATGTTGTAGAGGGAGGCGGTGGGCGTGCTGAGCAGTTCATGGCGCGCCGTCTCGCGGTCCATGCCGGCAACGCGCTCCTCAATGACAAGGAAAGCGGCCTCACCCAAAGACACGGAGCGGCCCAACTGGTCGCTGAGGAGCTTCTGGTACCGTTCCAAGAGTTTGAGCCGATCTTCGCTCAGGCGGATAGAGATGACCTCGTGCCGGGGCTGCTTCTTTAGGATTGACATGATAGTTGACAAAGCCTCCTACATTACCGTACTATGTTTACGTAAGCGTAGCTCGTTCGGTGGTGGAATGCAAGAAGAATTTTCTTCAACACTCCCCCGGAAGCCGAGGAGCTATTTTGACAAGGCAGTTGTGAATCTTTCCAAACCCGTAGGAGTCACTAACGCGCAATGGCCGTACCATCCCAAATCGAGACCTCGGTGCACATCGAACGGCACTATGCCGTTACGGAAATCGCCGAAATGTGGAGTCTAAGTGCAGATAAGGTTCGCGAGCTTTTCGAAAACGAGCCGGGTGTGCTTCTAATCGGAGAGAGAAGTCCACGCCACAAGAGGCGGTACGTCACGCTGCGCATTCCTCAAACTGTGCTCGAAAGGGTCCATTGTCGCTTATCATCGAAGTCAGGCGTCCGGTAGGAGTACAACTCAATGCTTACGATCTATCGCCGTCACCGCAAGAGTTGCAAGCAGCGCACTAAGGGCAGAAAGTACCGCCATTGCCAGTGCCCAATTTGGGTTGATGGGACTCTCGGCGGAACGGAGCTGCGTGAATCACTCAAGGTCCGGGATTGGCAGCGAGCCCAAGAATTAGTCCGCGAATGGGAGATCGAGAATCACCGCACGTCTCAACCGACAAGGAAATCTACACCCGAAGCGTGGAAGGAATTCCTGGCGGATATTGAGGCTCGCAAACTCAACGACTCCACCGTAAGAAAATACAAACTATTGAAACGGCAAATGGAAGACTTTGCCCAACGATGCGGCCTGCACGTTCTGGCGGACTTTGACTTGTCCAAGGTGAGTCAGTTTCGTTCCGAATGGAAGGACGGTCCTCGTTCGAGCGCGAAAAAACTCGAACGATTGAGAGCATTTTTTCGCTTTGCTCTGAAACGCAAGTGGGCACCTGAGAATCCTGCCCTCGATCTAAAGGCCCCGAAAATTACTCTCTGCCCCACTCTCCCATTCAGCCGTGAAGAGATGGTGCGAATTCTCGCAGCAGTTGACCAATACAAAGAGGAGATGCCCAGCCACGGGATCGAGAATGGGCGGCGCATTCGCGGTCTTGTTCTTCTACTGCGTTACAGCGGGATGCGAATTGGGGATGCTGTCAATTTCAGCACAGAAAGGCTCGAAGGCAACCGCCTATTCCTTTACACACAGAAAACTGGGGTTCCCGTAAACACAATCCTTCCAGACTTTGTTTTGTCAGCCTTGGAAGCAACGCCAAAAGTCACAGAGAAGTTTTTCTTTTGGAGCGGGAAAGGAAAGCTAGAAAGCATCGTGCGGAGTTGGCAGACGCGACTACGCAGACTCTTCAAACTTGCAAACATTCCCAGCGGGCATGCACATCGTTTCCGCGATACATTCGCGGTCGAGTTGCTTCTCGCCGGTGTGCCCATTGAACGAGTCTCGATACTGCTGAGTCACCAAAGCGTGAGGATCACGGAGAAGCATTACGCGCCGTGGGTGCGCTCGCGGCAAGAGCAACTGGAGGCGGATTTGGCTAGCGCTTGGAGCCGCGACCCGCTCGTTCTCTTGCATGGAGGGGTACACCAGAGGTACACGGAAAGCAGCAACTCAACAACGCATTCATTTTCAACAAGAAAGACTGGTGCCCGGGGTGGGAGTCGAACCCACATGAGGAAAAATCCCCGGAGGATTTTAAGTCCTCAGCGTCTGCCATTCCGCCACCCGGGCTCCGGCCATTCCAATCTAGCGAATACGAAGGGGTAGTGCAATACGAGTGGGAAGCCGTGAATCAGGGCTTGGCGGAGAAGACCAGCACCTGCATCCTGGGGTAGTGCTTTGATTTTGTGTTGCTGATGGCGTCGCCTCTTCCACTTCAGGACACCTGAGAATAGCCCGCACGCCCGCCGCGTAAGCCAGTCCGGCCTTTTTTGCTGTACAATTTGGGTGTTTTATCTGCGGGTGCTGCATCTAACCCCTGAACCCACATTGCGGGTATCCCCTTTTCCGCAAGGGAGACACTGTGAGCCAGCAAAACATCGATCAACTGTGCATCAATACGATCCGGACACTCTCCATTGATGCCGTGCAACAGGCCAATTCCGGTCATCCCGGCGCGCCCATGGGCCTGGCTCCGGTTGTCTATTCGCTGTGGCAGAGCTTTTTGAAGTATGACCCCACGGACCCGCTGTGGCCAAACCGCGACCGCTTCGTGCTCTCCGCAGGCCATGCGTCCATGCTTCTTTACGCAACCTTACACTTAGCCGGTGTGCGCGCGGTGAACGCCAAGGGCGAAGTCCAGAAAGAGCTTTCTGTATCGCTGGACGAGATCAAGCGCTTTCGCCAACTGGGCAGCAGGACCCCCGGCCATCCGGAGTCGCACCTCACCACAGGCGTGGAGACAACCACCGGGCCGCTGGGTCAAGGCGTGGGAAACAGCGTGGGCATGGCCATTGCCGGAAAATGGCTGGCGGCAAATTTCAACCGCCCGGAATTTGCGTTGTTCAATTTCCGCGTGTACGCGGTGTGCGGTGACGGCGACCTCATGGAGGGCGTGGCCGGGGAGGCGGCGTCGCTTGCGGGCCACCTCAAGCTATCGAATCTTTGCTGGATCTACGACAACAATCGCGTGACGCTGGACGGCCCGGCAAGCTGGTCGTTCAGCGAGGACGTGATGACGCGGTTCGTCGGTTATGGCTGGAACGTCACGCGCGTGGCCGATGCGAACGACTTGCTGGAGCTGGCGCGGGGTTACGAAACATTCTTGAAGACCAGCGATCGCCCCACGCTGCTGGTCGTGGATTCGCACATCGGCTACGGCTCGCCGCACAAGCAGGATTCCTATGAAGCGCACGGAGAGCCACTGGGCAAAGCGGAAATCAAGCTCGTAAAGCAGAATTACGGCTGGCCGGAAGACGCGAAGTTCCTCGTGCCAGACGGCGTGTACAAAAACTTCCAGGATCATCTCGGCGCACGGGGAGCGAATGCGCACGGAAAATGGGAAAAGCTCTTTGCGGACTACTCCAAGCAATTCCCCGAATTGGCCGGTCGCCTGAACAAGATGCAGCGCCGTGAACTGCCCGCCGGTTGGGACAAGAATTTGCCCGTATTTCTTCCGGACGCGAAAGGCATGGCCACGCGGGAAAGCTCCGGCAAAGTGCTCAACGTCCTGGCTCAGAACATTCCCTGGATCGTTGGCGGTTCCGCCGATTTGGCAAAGTCCAACAAGACCAACCTGCTCTTTGAGGGCGCGGGCGAGTTTTTCCCCGACGAGTACGCGGGGCGCAACATCCACTTCGGCGTGCGCGAACACGGCATGGGCGCCGCGGTCAACGGCATGACGCTCAGCGGGCTGCGCGGCTTTGCGGCGACCTTTTTCAACTTCAGCGACTACATGCGCGCCAGCATGCGTCTGGCCGCCCTGATGGAAATCCCGGCGCTCTTCATCTTCACCCACGATTCGATCGGCGTGGGCGAAGACGGACCGACGCACCAGCCCATCGAGCAACTGGCTTCCTTGCGCGCCATGCCGAATATGCTGGTGCTACGCCCGGGCGACGCGAACGAGGTGACGGAGGCGTACAAAGCCGCCCTCCAGCACACGCACGGGCCGTCAACACTCGTGTTCAGCCGCCAAGCCATGCCCACGCTAGATCGCACAAAATATGCGGCTGCTTCCGGCGTGGCGAAGGGCGGCTATGTCCTGGCGGATGCGGATGGCGGAAAGCCGGAGGTGATCCTGATTGGCACCGGCACGGAATTGCAGTGGTGCGTGGGTGCGTACGAAAAATTGCAGGCCGAGGGCATCAAGGCTCGCGTGGTCAGCCTGCCGTCCTGGGAACTCTTCGAGAAGCAGGATGCCGCTTACAAGGAAAGCGTCCTGCCGTCGAGCGTAACCGCGCGCGTCTCCGTGGAAATGGCCTCGGCGTTTGGCTGGGAGCGCTACACCGGACCCAAAGGCAAGATCATCGGGATGCGCAGCTTTGGCGCGTCCGCGCCGCTGAAGGACCTGCTGAAGCTGTTTGGCTTTGACGTTGATACGGTTGTGGCGGCGGCGAAACAACTCCTGGGCAAGTGAGGCAACCATGAAACTCGTAGTCGGATCGGATCACGCGGGCTTTCAACTGAAGAACGAGATGGCTAGCTTGTTAAAGTCGCTTGGCCACGACGTGCTCGACGTTGGCGCGTATGACGAACGACCTTCCGATTACCCGGACTTTGCCGAGGCGGTGGGCCGCGCCGTGCTCGATGGACGCGCCGAGCGCGGCGTGCTGATCTGCGGAAGCGGCGTGGGCGCCAGCGTCGCCGCGAACAAACTCGTGGGCATCCGCGCGGGGATGTGCCATGACACCTATTCGGCACATCAAGGAGTAGAGCACGACAATATGAATGTCCTGGTGCTGGGTTCGCGCGTGGTGGGCGTCAAGCTGGCGGAGGACCTGGTGAAGGCCTTCCTGGGCGCGCAATTCACCCAGGAGGAGCGCCATGTGCGGCGCTTGGCCAAGGTTAAAGCGTTGGAAGAAAAGATGTTAAAAATCTGAAATCCAGAGCGTGCCGCGCGCTCTGCTCGTCGTACAATTTAAGCTGAAGGCCCTCGAATAAAGGAGAAGCGTCATGACCACCTCAGCAACGATTCCTAATGTCGGAGGCAAGCCCGGTACCAACCCGCTGAAGGGTTTGTTGGACTATGGGCAATCGCCCTGGATGGACTACATCCGCCGCGACTTGCTAACGAGCGGCGAGCTGAAAAAGATGATTGAGAATGATGGGCTGCGCGGGATGACCTCAAACCCCGCAATTTTTGAGAAGTCCATCACTGGAAGTACGCTCTACTCCGACATCCTCAATGCGCCTGACGCCAAATCTCTTGACGCTAAGGGACTGTACGAAAGAATTGCCATTCGCGACGTCCAGGATGCCTGCGACATCTTCAAGCCTGTGTATCAGCAGTCCAAGCGCCGCGACGGTTACGTCAGCCTGGAAGTTTCTCCCTTTCTTGCGAATGACACCAAGGGCACGCTGGAAGAGGCGAGGCGGCTGTGGAAAGCAGTGGGCCGCGAAAACCTGATGATCAAGGTGCCGGCCACGCCCGAAGGCATCCCGGCCATCCGCCAGCTCCTGGAAGAGGGGCTGAACATCAATATCACGCTGCTGTTTGCGCAATCGGTATATGAAAAAGTAGCGGAAGCGTTTATCGCCGCTCTCGAAGCGCGCGCCGTCAAGGCGTTGGACCTCAGCCACATCGCCAGCGTGGCGAGCTTCTTCGTCAGCCGCATTGATACCCTCGTGGATTCCAAAGTGGACGAACTGGAAAAGACGGCCAGCGGCGCGAAAAAGGATCTGCTGGAAAGCGTGCGCGGAAAGATCGCCATCGCCAACGCCAAGATCACCTATCGGAAGTACGAGGAGCTTTTTGGGGGGCCGCGCTGGAAGGCTTTGGCAGGCAAGGGCGCGCAGACCCAGCGCTTGCTGTGGGCCAGTACGAGCACGAAGAACCCGAAATACCGCGACGTAATCTACGTGGAAGAACTCATCGGGGCGGATACCGTGGACACCATTCCACCGGCTACCTTCGACGCCTTCCGCGACCACGGCAAATTGCGCAAAAGCCTGACCGAGGATGTCACAGGCGCCGCGAAAACCATGGACAACCTGGGCAAGGCCGGCATTTCCATGAAGAAAGTTACGGAAAAGCTGCTCGTCGACGGTGTAAAGCTTTTCGCGGATGCGTTCAAGCAATTGCTGGACGCCACGGGAAAGAGTGCAGGGGTGCGCGCGTGAGCCTGAACAAGATTACCCACAAACTGCCGCCAGCCCTGTCCGCGGCAATTGACGCTTCTTTTGCGGACTGGAAGAACAACAACAAGGTCGCGCGGCTTTGGAAGAAGGACGCTTCGCTTTGGAGTGGCACGGACGAGAGCAATTGGCTCGGCTGGCTTAACATCACGCAAGAGCAAATCGCGAATCTCATCAGCTTCCGGAAGTTGGCGCAGGAAGTAAAGAAGGCCAAGTTCCGGCACGTTCTGCTGCTGGGCATGGGCGGCTCCAGCCTGTGTCCCGAGGTGCTGCGCCTGACCTTCGGGAAAATTCCCGGCTTCCCGGAATTGCATGTGCTGGATTCCACCGACCCCGGCCAGATCAAAGCGCTGGAGAGGAAGCTGGATCTGCGCAGGACGTTGTGCATCGTGTCCAGCAAATCGGGCAGCACGCTCGAGCCCAACATTTTCAAGCAATACTTTTTTGAGCGAATTAATGTCAAGGTCGGCCCCGAAAAAGTGGGCAGCCACTTCATCGCCGTAACCGATCCCGGCTCGAAGATGCAGCAGGTCGCAGAAGCCGATCATTTCCGCCACATTTTCGCAGGCGTTCCCAGCATCGGAGGGCGCTACTCCGCACTCTCGAATTTCGGCATCGTGCCCGGCGCCAGCATGGGCCTGGACCTCGCCAAATTCCTGAAATCTACGCAAGAGATGGTGAAAGCGTGCGGTCCGGGGAACGCTGCGGACGTGAACCCCGGCGCGGTTCTCGGAATGATCCTGGGCGTGGCGGCGAATCACGGTTGCGACAAACTCACCATTCTGACTTCCCCGGGAATTCTCGATCTTGGCGCATGGCTGGAACAATTGATCGCCGAATCCACGGGAAAAATCGGCAAGGGCATCATTCCCGTGGACCGAGAAAAGCTGGTCAAGCCCACGGCCTACGGCAACGACCGCGTCTTCGCCTATCTCCGCCTCAGCAACGAAACCAACAAGGCGCAAGAAGCGGCGGTGAACGCGCTCGAGAGAGCCGGCCACCCGGTTGTGCGCATTGTTTTGTCCACCAAATACGACCTGGGACAGGAATTCTTCCGCTGGGAAATCGCCACGGCGGTGGCGGGCTCGATCCTCGGCATCAACCCGTTCAATCAGCCCGACGTGGAAGCCAGCAAAATCGAGACGCGTAAGCTGACCACGGAGTACGAAGCAAACGGCAAACTGCCTGCGGAAGTTCCGTTTATTGAAGCCAACGGTATCAAACTGTTTGCCGACGAAAAGAATGCCGCCGCGCTGAAAAATGGCGGGGAGCTCGCGGACGTTTTGCGGGCACATTTGTCGCGCATCGGGCCGGGCGACTATTTTGCCGTGCTCGGCTACATCACCATGAATCCGCAGAATGAGCGCGCGTTGCAGGGCATTCGCCACCAGGTGCGTGACGTCAAGAAAGTGGCCACGTGCCTCGGCTTTGGCCCGCGTTTCCTGCACTCCACGGGACAAGCCTACAAGGGCGGCCCCAATAGTGGCGTGTTCCTCCAGATTACCTGCGACGATGCCGCCGACCTTCCGGTGCCGGGACAGAAGTACACTTTTGGCGTGGTCAAGGCGGCGCAAGCCCGCGGCGATTTCGCGGTGCTGGCGGAACGCGGCCGGAGAGCCCTGCGCGTGCACCTGGGCAAAAATGTGAAGGGCGATCTCGCCAAACTCGCGAAAGCCGTGCAGCAAGCGCTATCCTGATTCACCGGCCAGTCAGACAAAATCCTCGCGGAGGACGCTCACGATGCAACTCGGAATGATCGGATTGGGAAGAATGGGCGCGAACATGGTGCGCCGCTTGATCAAGGGCGGGCACCAGTGCGTCGCGTATGATCGCAGCGCCGATTCCGTGAAGCAGCTTTCCGGCGAGGGCGCCACGGGTGCCGCTTCCCTCGACGAGTTTGTGGCCAAGTTGCAGAAGCCGCGCGCCATCTGGCTGATGGTGCCGACCGCGGTCGTGGAAGCCACGATTGCAGACCTGCTCCCCAAGCTGAGCAAGGATGACATCCTGATCGACGGCGGAAACTCCTATTACATTGACGACATTCGCCGCTCCAGGGAACTTTCCGCCAAGGGCATTCACTATGTGGATGTGGGCACGAGCGGCGGCGTCTGGGGACTCGAACGCGGCTACTGCCAGATGATTGGCGGCGAAACCGACGTGGTGAAACATCTCGATGCGATTTTCAAAACGCTGGCGCCCGGCCGCGGGCAGATTGAGCGCACACCCGGCCGAGAAGAAGCATCGGGTACCGCCGAAGAAGGTTATCTCCACTGCGGTCCCTCCGGCGCGGGCCACTTTGTGAAAATGGTGCACAACGGTATCGAATACGGGCTGATGGCCGCCTACGCGGAAGGGCTGAACATCCTAAAGCATGCCAACGCCGGAAAATCCCACCGCGAAGCGGATGCGGAAACCACGCCGCTGCGCCATCCGGAACATTACCAGTACGATTTCAATCTGGCGGACATCACCGAAGTGTGGCGCCGCGGCAGCGTCGTGGCCTCCTGGTTGCTCGACCTGACGGCCATTTCCCTGCTCGATCAGCCCACGCTGGAACGCTTCTCCGGCCGCGTCTCCGATTCCGGCGAAGGCCGCTGGACGGTTCTTGCGGCGATCGAATCGACGGCGCCCGCGCCGGTTTTGACGGCTTCGCTGTACCAGCGTTTTACTTCGCGCGGGGAAGATGATTTCGCCGCAAAGGTACTCTCCGCCATGAGGTTCCAGTTCGGCGGGCACGTCGAAAAGAAATCCGGGCACTGAGCGGCGAGGCCAATGGCCGCCGGTTTGCAGACAGGACACCGACCGATGAGCACGAATCACGAGGACACCACCACCGAGGCCGCGCCGTGTGTCATGGTCATCTTCGGCGTCACCGGAGATCTGACCAAGCGCAAACTCATCCCCGCGCTCATCAACCTTGCGCAGGAGAATCTCCTCTCCAAGCAATTCGCGATCGTGGGATTCGCGATGAACGATTACACCACGGAATCTTTCCGCAAGGTTCTTGGTGAAGAGATTCCGAAATTCGCGCCGGAGGCCATCGACCTAAAGATGTGGGAATGGCTTTCCGAGCGTATCTACTACATCAAGGGCAAGTTTCAGGATGCGGAGGCGTTCCAGCGGCTGAAGCAGCAGATTATCGACGCGGAAAAGCAGCACAATATAGTCGGAAACCGCTTCTTTTACCTTGCTGTCGCGCCGAGATTTTTTTCACCAGTTGTTCAACAACTCGGCGCCGCGGGATTGACGCAAGAGGAGAACGGCAATTGGGCGCGGGTGATCGTCGAAAAACCTTTTGGCCACGACCTGGAGTCGGCGCGCCAGTTGAACGCGGAACTCAAAAAGGTTCTCAGCGAGAAGCAGATCTACCGCATCGATCATTATCTCGGCAAGGAAACCGTGCAAAACGTCATGGTCTTCCGTTTTTCCAACAACATCATCGAGCCGCTGTGGAACCGCAATTACGTGGACCACGTGCAGATCACTGCCGCCGAAACCGTCGGCGTGGAGCATCGCGGCGCCTTTTACGAAACGGCCGGCGCGTTGCGCGACATGGTGCCCAATCATCTGTTCCAACTCCTGACCATGACCGCGATGGAGCCGCCGATCTCGTTTGAGGCCGACGAGGTGCGCAACAAGCAAGCTGAAGTCCTGCACGCCGTCCAGCCGCTCAGCCCCGAAGACGTGCTGACCTGCATGGTGCGCGGCCAATATGCCGAAGGCAATGCGGATGGGCAGCGCGTGGTGGGCTACCGCAACGAACCGGACGTGGCGCACGATTCGAACACGGAAACATTCGTCGCCCTGAAGCTGCTGATTGACAACTGGCGCTGGGCCGGCGTGCCCTTCTACTTGCGCACCGGGAAGCGCCTGGCGATGCGCGCCACGGAGATCGTGATCCAGTTCCGGCGCACGCCGTTCGTACTGTTCCGCAATACCGCCGTGCGCAATCTGGAAACCAACCGCCTGGTCATCCACATTCAGCCGGACGAAGGCATTTCGCTCAGTTTCGGCGCGAAGGTGCCGGGCTCCGTGATGCGGCTCGGTCTGGTCAACATGGATTTCGACTACGCCACTTACTTTGGCGCGGAGCACGGTACGGGCTACGAGCGCTTGCTGCGCGATTGCATGGCGGGAGACGCCACGCTGTTTCAGCGCTCGGATATGGTCGAGGCCGGCTGGAATGTGATCCAGCCGATCATTGATGTGTGGCGCGCGCTGCCGGCTCGCGGCTTCCCAAATTACGCCGCCGGATCGTGGGGACCTGTCGATGCCGAAGAACTCCTCGAACGCGACGGCCGCTCGTGGCGCCGCATTGGCGAGGAAGATGTTGACCTGCACGGCTCCCACGCATCGCACGACAAGGACAAAGTAGGTGCGCCCTGATGACCGGCCCCTCCAAGCGTGAAGTGCGGATTCTGCCGGATGCCGCGGCGATCACGCGCCGCGCCGCGGAGCTTTTCGTCCAGGCGGCCAGGGAAGCGGTCGCTAATTCCGATTCTTTCTCGGTTGCGCTTTCCGGCGGCTCCACGCCGAAGAGTCTGTACTCCCTGCTTGCGGACGATGCCGGCCTGCGCGCGCAGCTTCCCTGGGGAAAAATTCATTTCTTTTTCGGCGACGAACGCCACGTGCCGCCCGAGCACCCGGACAGCAACTTCCGCATGGCCAACGAAACCCTGTTTTCCAAGGCGCTGGTGAAGGCCTCGCGCATCACCCGCATCAAGGGCGAGTATGCGGAAACCGAAAAAGCAGCACTGGAATATGAGCAGGCTCTTCGCGCATACTTTATAATAGAGAAAGGCGAGTTTCCTCGCTTCGATCTGGTCTTGCTCGGCATGGGTGACGAAGGTCACACCCTTTCGCTCTTCCCGGGCACGAAAGCTCTACACGCTCCGGCCGATCGCATTGTGGTTCGCAACTGGATAGGGAAACTCTATACGGAGCGCATCACGCTCACCGCTCCCGCCATCAACCAGGCGAGCCGGGTAATTTTTCTGGTGACTCGCGCAGACAAGGCTCCGGCCTTGAAAGCGGTTTTGGAAGGACCCTACGAGCCGGAGCAGCTTCCGGCGCAATTGATTCAGCCGGCGCACGGCAAGCTGCTTTGGCTGGTGGACCAGGCCGCGGGAGCACTGCTCGCAACCGGAATTCGCGACTAAATTGAGGAGAGAACCATGGCAACAGCAACTACAAGTGCAATCGAACAACTCTTGGGCGCAAAGGCGGAATCCCTCCTGGGCTTCAAGTCTCCCAAGATTTCCAAGGAAAGGCTGCACCTTCCCGGCCCTGATTTTATTGACCGGGTCTACGCGGCATCCGATCGCAATCTTCGCGTGTTGAACAATCTTCACCGCATGTTCTTCAACGGGCGGCTCCACGGCACCGGCTATCTTTCCATTCTGCCGGTGGACCAGGGCATCGAGCACTCCGGCGGCGCGAGTTTCGCCAAGAATCCGGACTACTTCGATGGCGAGAACATCGTCAAGCTGGCGATCGAAGGCGGCTGCAACGCCGTTGCTTCGACCTTCGGCGTGCTGGGCTCCGTGGCGCGCAAGTACGCTCACAAGATCCCCTTCATCGTGAAGATCAACCACAATGAACTGCTGACTTACCCCAACCGCTTTGACCAGGTACTCTTCGGCACCGTCGAGGAGGCTTACGACATGGGCGCGGCCGCGGTGGGCGCAACGATATATTTCGGCTCCGAACAGAGCACCCGCCAGATCGTGGAGATTAGCCAGGCCTTCGCCAAGGCTCACGAACTGGGCATGGCCACCGTCCTGTGGTGCTATCTGCGCAACAACGCTTTCAAAAAGGACAAGGACTATCACGTTTCGGCCGATCTTACCGGACAAGCCAATCACCTAGGCGTCACCATCCAAGCCGACATCATCAAGCAGAAGCTGCCCGAAAATAACGGTGGCTACCAGGCGCTGAACAGCGGCGGTTCCAGCTATGGCAAGTTCGACAAGCGCATCTATACCGATCTGGCCAGCGATCATCCGATCGATCTGACGCGCTACCAGGTGGCCAACTGCTACATGGGCCGCGCCGGCTTGATCAACAGCGGCGGCGCTTCCGGTGCCAACGACTTCGAGGAAGCCGTGGCCACGGCAGTCATCAACAAGCGCGCCGGCGGCACCGGCTTGATCAGCGGACGCAAGGCGTTCCAGCGCCCGATGGCGGAAGGCGTGAAGCTCCTGAACTCGATTCAGGACGTATATCTCAGCAAGGAAGTCACGATCCCGTAAGCGATAGCCATCCTATTTTGAAAAAGGGGCGCCGAATGTTTGCGCCCCTTTTTTATTTTGGCGTGGTCCAGCCCGCCAGCGGAATGCCAGTCAGTCTGTCAAAACTGCAACCATTCTACTTTTCCTGCGAGCGGATCATCGTCAGCAGCATCTTGAAGCGTGTCAGCGCTTTCAACGCGTGCGGCTGGTTGGCGGGCATGAGTACGGCGCTGCCCGCTTTGCTTACCAATGGCTTCCCGGAAACCGTAATCTCCGCTTCGCCCTCCAGCACCTGCGCCAAAGCATCAAACGGCGCGGTATGCTCGCTCAAGCCCTGTCCTTCGTCGAAAGCGAATAGAGTGATCGTTGCCGCCGGGCGATTGATCAGCGTCCGGCTGACCACTGCCCCGTCCTGATAGTTGACCAATCCGGCGACGGAAATTGCTTCCCCGGCAGGCATTTCCCGCTTAGCTTGGGACTGTTCGGAGCTCATCGCACACCGCCTTTCAAACCACAACGGGCTCGTTTGTTCTGAGTTCGCCCTCCAGCGTATCACCGCAGCAGTCGGTAGGCCCCATGAACAGCCCCTGGCCCAAGTACCAAGCCGACCTTTCCAACTCCGGCACTCCCCGCTCCTTTTGACCCATTTGCATTGCCCGGATGACTAATCAACGCAAGCCTGGCTGAACGGCGAACCCATTGTCCACTACAGGGGGCCGACTGTTTATCAACTGCAGCGCGGCTACCCTGCCCGCGACTATGTCTATTTCAAGACTGGGCTGTACCGGGACGAAATGCAGCAACCGATGACGATCTATGTGGATGAGTACAGAAAAGATGAGTTGAGTCGCTAATGACGGCAAGTTTTTCCGCAGCCTGCCAGGGCCTTTACGGCTTAGGAATTGCTTGTGGCGTCCCGCACAACTGTTCGGTCGCCGTCTTCACGTCCGCATCCAACTGAGCCCCGCGCCAACCCTTTGTCGAGCACACCTGCCACGCTTCCAATCCCAAGGCCCCGCGCAGGTCCGCTCCTTCCAGGTTTGCGCCATCCAGGTGCGCCTGGCGCAGGATCGCCCCTGGGAACGCGGCCCCCCGCAGATCCGTCCTCGAGAGGTCCGCTTCCAGCAGTATGGTTCCCTTGAACTGCGCCCCGGTCATGTTTGCGCCCGCCAGCTTTGCCGCCGACAAATCCGTCTGCTCCAGCGTGGCCAGCGAAAGCACCGCGAGTTCCGCTTTTGCGTCGCGCAAATCCGCATGCGACAAATCCGCCCGCAGCAGGTTCGCCTGCCGCAAATTCACCGCGTACAGCGTGGCCCGCGCAAGATTTGCCGTTGTCAGCGTCGCTCCCGCCAAGTTCGCGTAAGACATGTCCGCATTCTGGAAATCCGCCCCGGCAAAGTTAGCTCCTTGCGCGTCCGCCGACACCAGGTTTATCTTGCTCGCCTGCAGTTTGTCCATGTTTGCCGACCGCAGCACTCCCTCCCTCAAGTTCACGCCGCGAAAATCCGCTTCCGAGAGGCTTGCGCCTTCCAGATTTGCCCGCCACATCCGCGCATTCGCAAACTCGGCTCGATAACCCCGCGCGTACCGCAAGTTGATCTCGTTGAGCCGCGGTCCCGGCGCATCGCTCGTCCCCACTTCGCCATTCCCTGTCTTCACTGGTATTCCCTCGACGCTCTCCTCGGTAATATCCGCGTACGGCCGGAAGCCCACCGATCGAAACGCCATTGCTGCCCATCGCCGCGGATCGCCAGGGCTCACTTCGGGCCGTATGTTCGGGTCCGCCGGCAAACCACGGATCACACCCAGCGAGAGCAGGAACAGCACCAGCCCCGCCGCCAACGGCCCCCGCAATGCCGAAAGTACATCCCTCAGGAAATGCGGCGTGCTTTCATCGCTCCAGTCGCCCGGCCGCAGCACCCGCGCCACAATCCGCGGCGTTCCGCAAGCCGCCGCGCTCGCCAGCGTTATCAGGAATACGTGCAACAGCGTCCCGCGATAGTCCTGCATCACCAGATAACGCAGCCACAGAAAAAACAGGACGGCCGGCACTGCCCAGTACACCAGCAGCCGGGCCATCACGCTTTCCACCTGCGCCATGGGCGAGCGTGGATCGCGCGACCACCGCAAGTGTGGCCGGATCGGTCCCACCAGATACCAACGCCCATCCTTTTCCGGCGTCTGCCCATCCGGAAAAACCGCGGGCAGCGCTGCTATGCTTCCCCACAAACGCAACAGCAGGAACTGCAGCCGCAAAAACAATACCGTCAGCAGCAGCGGGGCCCCCAGATAGAATCCCTGCAACGGCAGAATATTCGGAATCCGCGAAGTCGGTGTCGCGGAAAGATCCAGCAGCAGCCGCACATCCGTCGTCAGCCCCACCAGTACGCACGTAGCCAGACACAGCCCCATCACCAGCAGATAAAACCCGCGCGCCGACTGCGTCGCTTGGGCAATCGTTTTGCCGCCGTCGTGCGCGGAAACCGCCTCCGGCAGCGTCGCGTCAAACAGATTCGTCCCACCCAGCCGGCCGGACCACAATCCCTGCGCGCCATAGAGGTTTGCGCCCATCAGGTTCGCGCCCGAAAATTCCGCTCCCAGCAGGTTCGCTTCGCGGAGGTCCGCTTCCACCAGATTCGCCCCGCGCAAATTCGCCATGGAAAGGTCCGCGCCGCGCAAATTCACTTTCTGGAGTTGCGCGCCCTGCAAATTCACGCCCGTCAGATCCGCTCCCGCCAGCTCCGCTCCCGCAAAATCGCCTCGCGCGCCCGCGCTTCCCCCGCTCTCCACCCACTGGCGATGTTGGTCCAGCACCTCCGCAAATACCAGCAGATCCGATCCCGCCGCTCGGGATTCCCGCGGCGCTCCGGCCGGCGTTTCGTCAGGGTTCTCCTCGATGATCTCCGCTTTTTCAGGGATGACTTCGTCGGGATTGCTCGCCGTCTCCATCGTGTTTGCCGCAGCAGTTTCGAGCGGCACTTCGACAATCGCCGGCTCCCGGACCTCAATCACCATTTCGGTCTGTTGCGTTTCCGGCGGCCGCCCCTCCGGCAATTCCTCTTCTGTCAACTCCGCTCCCAGGAGCGCGAGAATTTTCGCTTCGATCTCCGGATCGGACCTGATCGTTCCAAACTCCGCCAGCTCTTTCGGCGTCGCCAGGCGCTCCACCGCGCGCTCAGTTGAATGATAGTTGGGTTCTTCTTTGTGTTGATTCGCCGGCGTTTCCGGCATGGCACACTTTCCTGTCGCCTTTTCACCAAAAGGCCTGTGAGATTTTCCGGGGGGCGGGGCTCAATCCATCATCGCCCATGGCCCCGCGAAAATCGCCTGACCCAAAGTACAGGCGACACCTGAAGAACACTCTGCTTTGCACTGCGGCGTTACGAACTGGCAACAGTCGCCCGCTTTCTCCATTGGCCCTTGCGTGGCTCAGCGTCGAGTGGTGGCAACGCCCAACGAAGGAGGTTATCACCCAACCCGGCGGAGCCTCGTTGAAAAAGACTCAATCTCATCTGAGGAGAAAACAATTCGGTGAGGATGAATCGCCCACACAATGGCAAGAAGAGACGGGGATTTAAGCTTTGGGTTTCTCAGAGGGGATCTGCGAGACGTGGTGAAGTAGGGGGGCGCGCTGTCTGGCTTTCAACTTTTGACTTTCGACTTCGGCACGACCCTGACCGCTTCCAAACAAACGACTGCCGGGGCGCTCCGCTGAGGGGCCGAGGCACCCCGGCTATTCCTGCCCGCCTCCGCAGTGAGCGAGCAAGGAACTTGTACTGAATCTCTATTCGCGCGATTCCGCCAGTTACACTTCTTCGGTGCCGCGCAGAAACTCGTACCGCTCGATCGCCGCGACTACCCCAATCGCACCTTCATCGCGGGGTTCCGTCCTCTGCACGCGGCCCAGGCAGCGCACGCGCACCGGTCCGGCCAGCGTAATTTCATTAGGCAATGTCAGCAGAATCTCGACGGGCGAGCCTTCTTTGATATCCTTGGATAGGAAGAAATAAACCCCGCGGGAGCTGACATCACGGGATTCCGTCATTGTTTCGCCAACTGCCGCGCCTGTGGTCCATCTCACGGTAAGCGGCAGCCGCATTGAAAACCTTTGTGTTGTGCGGCGCTCGGACCCAGTCAAGGAAACCTCCATGTTTGAAGGAATGAGTGTAGCCGGGGTGGGGCCAGGGAACAATAGAACTCGGGATTCAAAATCGCTCCCGGCAAAAACGGTACCAATGTACTAGAACGGGTAAACCCCCGTCCTAATTTCTGAAAATCCGCTAATTTCGTGGTTTTCGCCAGGCCGCCGTAACTCACTCATTACGCAGGGGTTCCCCGGCCTTCTCGGCCCTCCCTGCGTCCGCGCACACCAGCCCTTGGCGTAACCCCTTCGCGCGCGCTTCTTCTCAGTGCTTTTGTTTTTCCCCTATGAGTGGTCAATCAAGCGATGGTGAATCGCGTACAGCGCAAGTTCCAAGCGGTCGGAAACGCCCAGCTTGTCGAAAATATTGTGCAGGTGATTCTTCACCGTCTGCTCGGAGATAAACAGCTTCTCGCCGATCTCCTTGTTCCGGAAGCCCTGCGCCACCAGTTGCACAATTTCTTTCTCGCGGTCGGAAAGCAGCGGCTTCTCCCGCCTTGGCCCAGACTCCGAAGACTTCGCGAACGCCTTCATCACCTCCGCGGTCATGCGGTTGTCCAGCCAGATTTCGCCGGCATGCACGCGGTGAATGCTCTTGACCAGCAGGTCCGTGGCGGACTGCTTCAACACCACGCCGCGCGCCCCCAGCCGCATCGCCCGCACAACGTCGCGGTCGTCCTCCGCCGCGGTCAGCACAATCACCCGCGTCGGCATCTGGTCGAAATTCACTTCCTCCAGCACCGCCAGCCCGTCCTTGTCCGGCATCCGCAGGTCCAGCAGCAGGATATCCGGCTTCAGTTTGGCCAGGAGCTTGATGCACTCGGTGCCGTTCTGCGCTTCGCCGACAATCGTGATCTCATCGTCGCCGTCAAGCAGCTTCCGGAGGCCGTCGCGGAAGATCGCATGATCGTCCGCCATTAATATGCGTATCTGCTGTTTTGTCTTTGCCATATCAGCCGAGCGGTACCTCGATCGTAAGACGCGCACCATGACCCGGGTTCGACTCCACGGTCAAAACTCCCCCGACCGTGCGCGTTCTTTCCTTGATGGAAATAGGACCCAGTCGCAGCCGGTCTAGCTCATCCCCCGTGAACCGCCCGGCAAAGCTGAATCCTTCGCCGTTGTCGTCCACTACCAGAGCGAGCCGGCTATCGTCCTGCGACAGTTTTACCACGACATGGGAAGCCTTGGCATGCTTTTTTATGTTGTTGAGTGCTTCTCGGTAAATCTGGAAAAGCTCCCGGCAGACCCGGTCCGGAGCGTGCAATTCCGCCGAATCAATCAGTAAATCCAGCGCCAATCCCGACTCGTTCCGGAACCTCTCCGCGAACCCCCTCATCAGGTCCACCATGTCCGCCGACTGCACTCGGAGCGGCCGCAGGTCCGTCACCATGTGCCGCAATTCTCCGCCCTCGTTTTTTACCGTTTGTTGCAGCGACGCCAGTCCCGATTCCACCTGGTCCGGTTGCGTGGTTGCCTTCCGCCGCAGCACGTCAATCTGAATCTCGATGCTCAGCAGCGTCTGCAGGATCCCATCGTGCAAGTCGCGTGAAATCCGCGAGCGTTCCGCCTCAATCGCCCGCGCCCGCAAATGCCGCAGCAGAAATACGCTTTCGATGGACGAACTCACGTGCCGCGCGATGCGCTCAAACCACTCCAGATCCGCGTTCACAAACCCCGCGCGCCCCGGCCGGCGATTCACCAGGAACAGCCGCCCCGCCGGGTGCTCGTCCAGATCGAATGCCACGCTCAGGAAATTCCTGATCCCGAATTCCTGCAGCGTCGGACCCGGCACCCGCGGCACGATTTTCAGCGCCTGGCCGTTCCGCCGGTCCCAGCCAAATCCCGCGCCGCGGCCTTCCAGCGAATTCCAGCACAGCGACGCTTCCATATCATCCAGCAGAAATCCATCCGCGCGCATCAGCGGAAGATTTTCCGGTGACAGCCGCTCGCTTTCGCCCGATTTCAGTTGCCATAGGAAAATGCGCTCCAGGTCAACGTCCCGGTATGCCAGCAGCGCCTCTTCGGTCTGGAATTCCCCGCACAACTCTTCCAGCAGCAATCGCAGCGATTCCGAAAGTCCCAGGTCCACGTGCATGGTGTTCGCCAGCCGCGTCAGGAACGATTGTTGCCAGGCAAACCGCCGGTTGCGGTCCCCCAGAAACGCCATGCCCGCAGCTCCCAGAAACGACGCCGCAAAAAACGAAATCGAGTACAGCAGGTCCTTCGTTGGCGCTCCCGGCGCACCCCGGTGCATGGAAAGCGCCAGCCCCAGCAGCAACAACCCGAAACACAGGGAGCATGAAAATCGCAGGTTCCACCGGTACGCCGCCGCGAACGCGATGAAAAACAGCAGAAACCACGCCGGCAGGAGTTCCGGCGAAATGTACAGGAACACTCCCGTCACCAGAATGTCGCACAGCAGCGGCAGCCCCCAGTTGTACCGCCGCAGCGCCCGCTCCAGCGGCAGAATCAACATTGCCACAACGAAATACGCGATCAGAAATGAAAGCGGCCGCTGCACTTCTCGCGCCGCCCGCAACTCCATCAGGCACAGCACCGCCAGCATCGCGACCACCGGCCGCGCGTAGGCCAATTGCAAATCGAAATGGATACGATCCGACGATTGCGGGTTCATGCGCGGGGACACGCTTCCCTTGCTCCAGTCTATCAACTCCCCCGCCCCCTTTTGCCGCGCACCCGCCCCGCGTTTCCTCCTCGTTATCACCCAATCAAGCAAAACCCGCTTGCCCTCGGTACCTTCTTGCTTCCTGATCGCTGATTGCTGCTCACTGATCGCTGATATCTGATCGCCGATATCCCTTCGCCAGATGCAAAACGGCTGGCAGCCCGTGCCGCCAGCCGTTGCATCTTCGCTAAATGAGTCGCTCTATGACTTACCGGTGTCCACCGCCGTGGGACCCGCCACCGCCGTGAAAGCCACCACCACCGTGGAACCCTCCGCTGGCGCGGTAGCCACCACCGCCGCCGCGGGAAGCGCCTCTACTGTTGCCGTGAAAACCCCCACCCGCATAACCGCCGCGGTAGCCACCACCGCCACGTGCGGAGTACCCACGTGCGGAGCCTGGGCGATTTCCGTATCCACCACGACCGTTGCCATATCCACCACGACCGTTGCCATATCCACCACGACCGTTGCCATATCCACCACGACCGTTGCCATATCCACCACGACCGTAGGCCCATCCGGGCCGGCCATAGTAACCGCGTCCGTACCAGCCGTGATACCAGGGCCCCGCGCCGATAAACAGTCCACCTACGAAGTAGTCTGGCCCATAGTAGCCGTAGGGCGCACAATCATACGGGTAATACCCGTAGTATCCATAAGCGCAAGCAGACGGGGCGCCAATCCCGGCATAAAACGGGCCGACTCCAACTCCCACCCTGACTTGCGCCTGCGCGTAGCCCACGCCCATCAGCAAAATGCCGAGCAAAACCATGTATTTTAGGTATCTCATCGCTTTCCCCGATCCCCGGCACACTTTACATTAGATGTGATCCAACGCGAAAGGGTTCCGGTGTTTCATCTTCCTCCAAACCGCCTTCCACCCTATTCAACCCGAAAACCGTCCCCGAGTTGCGCCCTACCACCCGCTTGCTTCCTGCTCGCTGGTTCCTCGCCGTTGCTTCCTGATGAGCTGGCCCCTTGCCGTTGCCTTCTTGACGCTGGTCCCTGATCGCTGATCTCTGATCGCTGATAACCTTTTCTCCCCGCCTGCTAATCAATTCGCGGCACGTTTTCCCGCGCTCCAGGGTCATGCTAAACTAACGACAAGTGGTGGGAGTAGCTCAGTTGGTAGAGCGTCGGTCTGTGGCACCGAAAGTCGTGGGTTCAAATCCCATCTCCCACCCCAACAACATTCATTCCTCTAAATCAGCCTCTCCCCATGCAACTACTTTAGGAACTCCACGAGCTGCTGGTTTTTCCTGCGCCGCATGCCGCACTCTTCCCCATGCCAGATAGCACAGTATGATGAACAGCAGCCAGGATCCCCCGGCGAGCAGCGTGATATGGAAACTGGGCACCCACCACGTCGAAATCAAGACGCCGAGCAGCGCGGTGATTCCCACCAATGAACTCCATGGCCCCGGCGGGGCGAAACGGAGAATCCTTTTGCCGACTCGTGCTGTGGCGCGGCGAAACGCCAGATGTGTCGTCAGGATTGTGATCCAGACGAACGGCGCGGCGAAAAACGCCACGCCAATCATGAAGACGAATGTTCGACCTCGTATTTCTGAAAGATCGGATCATCCGTCAGAACCGTCATCCCTTCCGTTTGGGCTTGCTTGTGAACACGGGCACCAGCCGCGCCACCGGCACTCCCCGGTTGGTAATCGTGATCTCTTCCCCCGCTGCCAGCCTCCGCAACAACCGCGACCACCCCGCCTTCGCACCGCAAATATTCACTTCTTTTTTCATATCCTTATCGTGGCTCAGCGTGTGGAATAGGTACGCATGGGACACGCCTTGCCCTTCCCCTCCGCCCGCTTTCACGCGACAATACCTGTTTCGATTCTCCGGTGCCCAATGACTCGTATCCTCTGCTCGGCCCTGCTCTTCGATATGGACGGCGTCCTCGTCGATTCCACCGCCGCCGTGGCCCGCGCCTGGTCCAATTGGGCCATCAAGCAAGGCATGGATCCCGGATTCGTCATCAAAACCGCTCACGGCCGCACCAGCCTTGTCTCCGTCCAGGAGCTCCTCCCGCACGCCTCCGATGCCGTTCATCACCAGGAGAACTCCTGGCTCGAGCAAGCAGAAATCGACGACGTCGCCGACGTCACCGCTCTTCCCGGCGCGCGTGAACTCCTCGCCTCCATCCCCGCCAGCCAGTTCGCCGTCGTCACTTCCGCCACGCGCCCCCTAGCCGAAGTGCGCCTCCGCGCCGCAGGTCTCCTCGATTTCGTCGGCCATCTCGTCACCGCCAGTGACATCGAGCGTAGTAAGCCGGATCCCGAACCCTATTTCTCCGGAGCCGCCGCTCTCGGCGTTCCCCCTGCTAACTGCGTCGTCATCGAAGACGCCCCTTCCGGCGTCCGCTCCGGCAAAGCCGCTGGATGCCGCGTCCTTGCCATTCGCACCACCACGCATGATCCCGAACTCCTCGCCGAGGGCGCCGACTGGATCATCAACGACTGCGCCTCGATCCGCCTCGCCGCCTCTTCCTCTCCCCGCGAACTTGCCCTCGACCTCGCCGACGATTCCCGCAATCCCCGCATCCCGCAAATGGGCTAATCACCCTCCCGTGCCCCGGCCCAATCTGCCAGTAACCTTCAGGCACGACCCGTACTTAGCTCCCGTCTCGCCTCTCCCACCCCTGCCGTTATCATCCAAAAGCATTCGTCGCACTTTCATTTCCAGTTTGCTTTTTTGCCCCGCAAACGTATGATGACGCGTACTCCCCAAGGACCTTGAGACTTCACTTTGCCGCTGCCTGCTGACACCTCGTCTGCCGACCCATCCACGCCGTCTCTTCGCTCCCGCAAGGACCGCGGCAAGCTCCTGCAAATCCTCGGCGTCGGCTTCGGCATCGCCGTCGCCGTCGGCAATGCCATCTCCGCCGGCATCGTGCGCACTCCCGGCGACATCGCCGCGCGCCTCCCCAATCACTGGCTTTTCTTCAGCGTCTGGTTTGGTGGCGCTTTTTACGCCCTCGTCAGCGCTTTCCAGCTTGCTGAACTCGGCTCCGCGATCCCCAAAAGTGGCGGCCAGTACAACTTTTCCCGCCGCGCCCTCGGCGATTATGCCGGTTTCATCGTCGGCTGGAGCGACTGGCTCTCCACCTGTGGCACCACCGGCGCCATCGGCATCGTCGTCGGTGAGTACATGGCGCATATTTTCCCCGCGTTGGATAGCGCCATGCGCATCAAGTTGACTGCCGTTTCCGCGATCGTTCTCTTCGCCCTGCTGCAGTGGAGAAGCATCAGCATGGGCAGCAAGGTGCAGAACTTCACCACCGTCCTCAAGGGTTTGGTCTTCTTCGTCATGGTCATCGCCTGCTTCACCATGGGTGGCAATGTGCGCCACGCTGCCGAAGCCGCACCGCTCGCCCAGGCCGCCGCTCCCGTCGTTATCCCCGTCGGCGCCGCCCTCATCACCGCTCTCCTTTTCGGCATTCAGGCCACTATCTACACTTACGACGGCTGGGACGGCGTCATCTACTTCGGCGACGAAATCAAGAATCCCGGCCACCTCGTCCCTCGAGCCATTTTTGCCAGCTTGTTTTCCGTCGTCGCCATCTATCTCCTCATCAACGCCGCCGTTCTCTACGTTCTCCCCATGAGCGAGATTGCCGGCAACAATTTCTCCCTCGGCCTCGCCGCCCAGCGCGTTTTCGGCCCGCATGGCGACACGGTGTTCCGTTCCATCATGGTTCTCGCTCTCTTCAGCTCCCTCAACGCCCTCCACCTTATGGGCGCCCGCGTCATCTACGCCATGAGCCGCGACGGCCTCTTCTTCCGCAGCGTCTCTCGCATTAACAAGGGTGGCACGCCCACCTTCGGCCTTCTCCTCAGCGCCCTCGTCGGCGTGGCCTTCGCCATCTTCAGTTTCGAGCGCGTCATCGCCATGCTCGCCTTCTTCTTCGTCACCAACTACCTGCTCTCCTTCACCTCGATGTTTCTTCTCCGCCTTCGCGAACCCGAAATGCCCCGACCCTATCGCGCCTGGGGCTATCCGTGGACAACCGCTCTCGCGCTCCTCGGCTCCATCGGATTCCTCATCGAAGCCATCCGCGAAGACCGCACCAACAGCATCTTCACTCTCATCGCCCTGGCCTGCAGCTATCCCGTTTACCGCGTGCTAAAATTGGTCTCCAGCAGCGCTTCCGCCGAGCCCTTGTAGCGGCCGCCTGGCGTTTACCCCGACCTGGTCGGGGAGGCGGGCGCCTTTGAGGGGCATGTGTCTTCTTCTTTTCATATAACCAAAAAAACGGCTGTCATCCTGAGCCCATCCGACAAGGATGGGCGAAGGACCTCAACTTTCAGCTCAAGCAATGAGTATTGACGTCGAGACAATGCCCGGCGAGTTCGCGCTTCCCCAATAAAAAAGGGCGGATTCTCATCCGCCCTCCTCTTCTCAGTGAACTCCGCGTTCGGCGTTTACCCCGACCCCGTCGGGGTGAACTCTGCGTTAAGGCTTCCTCTTCGGCTCTTACTTGACCTTCTCCGCGACGGCCTTCCCCTGCAGGAACAGCAGCAAATAATCCTTCCCGCCGGACTTCGAATCCGTTCCGCTCATATTGAACCCGCCGAACGGATGCGCTCCCACCATGGCTCCCGTGCATTTCCGATTCAAGTACAGATTCCCCACGTGGAACTCTTGCTCCGCGCGGCGAATCTTCGCCGGGTTCTTCGAGTACACCGAACCCGTCAACCCAAACTCGGTGTTATTCGCGATCTCCATCGCATGATCGAAGTTCTTCGCCTTGATCACCGTCAGCACCGGCCCGAAGACTTCTTCCTGCGCCAGCCGCGCTTTCGGATCCACGTCCGCAATAATCGTCGGCTCCACAAAATACCCTTCGCCCGGCGCGCGTCCGCCGCCCGTCAACAAGCGCCCTTCTTTCTTCCCAACCTCGATGTAGTCCAGAATCCCCTTCATCGCCGGTTCATTGATCACCGGGCCCATGTAGTTGTTCGGGTCGTCGCTCGGTCCCACCTTGATTTTCTTCGTCCGCTCTACCAGCTTGTTCAGGAACGTGTCGTACACCTTCTCGCTCACAATCACGCGCGAACACGCCGAGCATTTCTGTCCCTGGTACCCAAACGCGGCCTGCGCCGTCCCTTCCACCGCCGCGTCAATATCCGCCTCTTCGTCCACGATCATGCCGTCCTTGCCGCCCATTTCCAGCACGGTGCGCTTGATCCAGATCTGCCCCGGCGAAGGCTTCGCTGCCAGTTCCGCGATCCGCAAGCCCACTTCCTTCGAGCCCGTGAATCCGACGTACCGCGTCCTCGGGTGCTGCACGATTGTGTCGCCGACGGCCGCGCCCGACCCGCTCACAAACTGCACCGCTTCCTTCGGAATACCGGCTTCAAACAGAATGTCCACGAATTTCGCCGCAATCGCCGGCGCATCCGAAGCCGGTTTCAGCACCACGGTATTCCCGGTCACCAGGGAAGCCACCACCAGCCCCGCCATGATGGCGCACGGGAAATTCCACGGCGGAATGGCCGCGCCTACGCCCAGCGGGATGTACACCAGGTAGTTCCGCTCGCCGCGCATCGGCGTCAGCTTCTGCGGCTGCCCCAGCCGCAGCATCTCGCGCCCGTAAAACTCGCAAAAATCGATCGCCTCGGCGATGTCCGCGTCCGCTTCAAACCAGGATTTCCCCACCTCATAGCAAACCAGCGCCCCTAGTTCGTACTTCCGCTCGCGCACGATCGCCGCCGCCTTGAACAAACACTTGGCGCGTTCCTGCGCCGGCACCTTCTTCCAAACGTCAAAATACTTGTTCGCCGCCTCAATCGCCTCGATCGCGTGCTCCTTCGACGCATCCTGGAATACCCCGACGACCTGCGACGGTCGCGACGGGTTCGTGGACTTCCTCTTCCCCGCCGTGATCACCTTCTTCCCGCCAATCCACATCGGGTACTCGCGGCCAAGTTCCCCGGCCACCTTTTTCAGCGCCGCCTCCATCTTTTTTCGATTCGCTGCATTCGAAAAATCGCTTAATGGCTCGTTTGTGAATTCCCGCACCTTCAATTTCGCTTTCGCTGTCGCCATGGCGTCTCTGCCTCCTGGTTGCTTAACGCTCAATTATAGGGCCGCTCCCTCAACCCCCACAAGCAACCCCCATTTTTGGCGGCTCCCTCGCAACCGTGGGATAATCATGGGTCATGCCACAATCGCTGGCTCACGTCACATTGCTGGTTCGCAATTACGAGGAAGCGCTGGCCTTCTTTACAGAAGCCCTCGGCTTCCGCGTCATCGAAGATACGCCCCTCTCCGTCGCCAAACGCTGGCTCGTTGTCGCTCCGCCCGGCTCTGGCGGCACAAGTCTGCTCCTCGCACAAGCGGACACCCCCGAGCAAGTCCAACAAATCGGCAATCAAGCCGGTGGCCGCGTCTTCCTTTTTCTCCATACCGATGATTTCTTGCGGGATTACCGTCTAATGCAGGCCTCTAACGTTAAGTTTTTAGAGGCTCCTCGCCATGAATCCTACGGCATCATCGCCGTTTTCGAGGATCTCTACGGCAACAAATGGGATTTCCTCCAACCGAACGACCCAAACACTCCTAAGCCTTTGCCCTTGGAGTCACGATGACCCTATCGTTCTTTTGGCAACTGCTTTTATATGGCTGGTTTGCGTCGGAGATTCTCGTCGGCGTCGTGACGCGCACCAAACACAACAGCGGAAAAGTGCATGACCGGGGTTCGTTGCTGATTCTGTGGATCGTCATCGCCGCATCCGTCACAGCGTGTCAATGGATCAGTGAATCTCATGCACCCAATATGTTCGGCGGCGCCCACGCGTTGAAGACCGCTGGCGTGATTGTGATGTTAGCCGGGCTGGCCATTCGCTCCCAAGCGGGCATGGTGCCGCCGGCCACACACGCGTACTCCACTTCCGCTTCTGTCGGGAGGCGATATTTCTTCCCCGTCGCTTGCGACAACCAATGCGTGTAGGCATCAGCGATCCGCAGTGTCACATCGCCGGGCCTTAACTTCAATCCTTGCTGAACAGAAAACAATTCCAGATCGTGGCTGCTGACCGTGGCCTGCGCCATCCAGAACGCGCTCACGCTGACGGCATGCACGGGCCCTGCATCTCGCAAGCGGCAAGCCGCATCCCAGCACCCAGACTTTTCGTCTTCCTGTCGGAGGTTTCTCAGCCATTGGCAATCAGCCCCCCGCCGCATCCACCTCGCTTGCGCGGCCCACACTGTCTTACACCTTGCGGAGTTATAGCAAGGTTGCCCGGCCACGCGAGCAAGACTCCTTCGCGCCACGTTGGACGATGATTCTCAATCCTGTTACGCTGGGCCGAGCAACCATTCAATCATAGAGGAGAAAAAGCGTGACCGTCGTGGCCGGAGTGGATCTTGGCGGAACTGCCGTCAACTATACCTTGGTGAACCAGCAAGAAAAGTTTCTCATCGACGGTATGTGCGAGCATCCGGCCCTTGTAAAACAGGGGCCCGAAGTTTGCCTCCGCCAGATTGCCGATGGTCTCAAGATTGCCGCCGATAAGGCAGGTGTTCTCCTCTCGGACGTCGTCGCAGTCGGCCTGGATACTCCCGGTCCGGCCAGTGCGGCGGGCCAACTCAGTACGCGGGGTGCCACGAACTTCGTTCATCCGCATTGGGCGGGATTCGATATTCGGGAAGGACTGGCGCAGAAGATCGGCAAACCGGTCTCCTATCTGAACGATGCAAACGCAGCCGCGATTTGGGGACACTATTCGATCTTTGGCGCAAACAGCCGCGAAACCTCCATTTCGGCCATCATCGGGACGGGCAACGGCGGCGGCATCATTCTCGATGGCAGCGTCGTGAAGGGCAAAAACGGTTTTGGCGGTGAACTTGGCCACGTGCTCGTTCCCTATCAAAGCATCGCCGGAACCCTCGGCATCAAGCCGCGCTGCAATTGTGGACGCACCGGCGATCTCGAGTCGCTCTGTTCACTCACCGCGATCGAAAGGAATCTCCTGCCCTATTTTCTACCGCGCTATCCCGGCCACGAACTGGCGAAACTGGACCCCCACCAGGCGGCAAAACTCGTGCGCGGTCTCGCGGACAAGGGCGACGCGTTGTGCAAGGACATTTTCCGGGTTCAGGCCCACGCCTTGGGACTCTTCTTCGATGAAATGGTGAATATTTTCGATCCCGATGCGCTAATCGTCGGCGGTGGCGCCCTCGAGGCCAGCAAAGAGTTTCAACAGTGGTTCTTGAACGAGATCCGCGTCGGCATGCCCACCCAGCGCGAAGAGCAAGCCAATATTCCCATCTACGTCATGCCCAATGGCGACACCGCCGGCGCCCGTGGCGCGGCCATCGAAGCGCTAAAGCTCGCCCGCCAAAGCGGCCTCATGTAACTTTCGCGCTCCACTCGACGTGTCCTTGGGTAATCGCTCTAACCATGCCGTGTGGCGCAGGCTTAACGCGCTGAAAAATCTCGGGGTGGCCTTCGCACCTTATGCAAAGGGTGGGCTCTTCGTCTTCACTCTTCGTCTTCACTCTTCCTCTGGGCATCAGAAACCCCAACACCCACCCTCCCAAAACGCGGGGCACCCGCGTCTCTTGCGTCCGCCGTTTTCTGGAGGAGACGCCATTCTACTTCGCGGTGATTTATTGCAGTGGTATCCTAGCCAACGATGCGTGCGCCCAATCCAATCACCCGAATTCCGGCCGGCCCACCCGCCTGCTACAAATGTCCCCAGCGAAAAGTCGGCCCAATGGTGAACCGGACGTAGTTTTGCCGATCAGTCAGCAAATTGGAGAACAGATGAGTATTTATCCAGTCCACTGAGATTCGCATCCCCACCCGCCGGGACAAGTTGAAGTCGCAGCCACCACCGGCGCCGATGAACCAGGTAGTGTCGGTCTGATGAGAGCTAGGGATCGGAAGCTGCAACTCCGTCAGTAAACCACCCAGCCCGGCCGGGAAGGTGAGGTCTGCTGTCTCATGAATTCCCCCGAGGCCAGGACGCGCAAACAGGGTGATCTTTTGCCACTTGCGCAGATAGAGTTGCGGGCCTGCGGCAAAGGTATACGTCCTCGATCTGAAGGGCACCAGAATTGCGCTTGGATCGCCGCCAGCCGCGCTCACCTCAGGGGCGTAGACGGTCTCGCTCCCCTTGATCGTTCCCGTGCCACTCATGATGCCGTTGCCGAGGGCGCCGAAATCTACGCCGAGGGCCACCCAGGGCTTCAAAGTGACACCGAAATCGAGGTCAAAGCCATACTCCGTGAGGCTGCGAGCTGGGCTGATCATCGAATCGAATCCGGTGTACAGGGTGTAACGGTTTATGTCCGTCTGCTGCGCCACCGCGGGCAGGCCAAGGAATATGGCAAGAACGCAAAACAGCAAATATTTCATAGTACCCACACTTCCCTTTAGAACTGAACGGGAGCGTCTCAAAAGACGCCACGCGAGGTTCTCTACTCAGTCTCAAATGATGGCCGCTTCCGCTATTGCGTGGGCACGGCTGCCGCGCGACCACAAGGAGGTAAGTCCAGATTCCGCCATAATACCAGAATGTTTTCTCTGATGCGCGTCACCACTGATGGAGAGCGCAATGATTCGGGCTCCCAACAGGAGCTCCCAGGTAGGTGGGGCATCCGTCAGATCTAAGTACAATCCCGGGAACGCCAATCTCCCGATTGGCACTGTGAAGTACTCCAAAAAACGCCATTCAGGAGAATGGCGTTCCCAGGGCCAAACCGTGAACAAAGCGGAAAACACATCTGAACACATCGCCCCCGCCCTCAAAGCGGCAGCCTGGCGTGTGGCGCGCCTTGGTGCGCTAAGGTAACTTCGGGTGGCCTACCCTTTGCGCCCTTTGCAAAGGGTGGGCTCTGGCTCTTCACTCTTTCTCTCCTCCCCCGCTTCTCTTCTCCGAAAACTCAAAACTTATAACTGAATACTTAAAACTCCTGGCCCCACAGGCCACCCACTCCCCTGCCTATTATCACTCCCCAGTTATTTTCTAAAGTGGTATCCTGCCCGTGTGCAACCCAAATTCAAGCAAAGGGCCGCGCCACCTGCCATAATCGCAATGGCTTAGAACATGGCAACTACAGCTCCGAAACCGTTTGTTTTTGTACTGATGCCGTTTGATGAGTTCTTCGGCGATGTCTATCAACTGGGCATCAAACCCGCCGCTGAAGGTGCGGGCGCTTATTGTGAGCGGATCGATGAGCAGATTTTTGCGGAGAGCATCCTTCAAAGGATTTATAACCAAATCGCCAAAGCCGACTTGATTGTTGCGGACATGACAGGCCGCAATCCAAATGTATTTTACGAAGTTGGCTACGCGCACGCTCTCGGAAAGACTGTGATCTTGCTCACTAGAAACACGGACGATATCCCATTCGATTTGAAGCATTACCCTCATATCATCTACGGTGGTTCGATTGCAGGACTGAAAGATGACCTCGGCAAGCGCATCGCCTACCATCTGGCCAACCCCACAAGAGAAGCCCCGCCAGAGCTATCGCCGCTGGAATTCACAATCGCTGGAAGCGTCATCGAACCGGGTGTAGTCATTGAGGTTCGGATGGATAGGAATACTTTGAGGGAATTTAGAAAAACGATCATAATCGGCGTCAATAACCCCGGAGAGAACGTCGTTGCTTGGAAGGGCCGGGCGGTCGGATTGGTCCTGCCAGAATATTTTTCGCCTTACATTGAAAGCAATGCGGTTCAACTGTCCGATAAGAGATTCCTCCACAGCATCGGCACGATCGGCACCCTGCTTCCCGGTGCATGGGATACGCTTCGAGTTGACCTCAATGTGGACAGAGGTGGAGGGAAACCGTTGCGGAATGTTCCAGCGGAGTTGAAGATTTTCACTCCTACAGGACCACAGTCAACGGCATTTTTCTTGAGCCTCGTCGAAGTCTAGGAAAACATGTCAGCATCAGCGCTGCAATTCCTTAGAGGCGTGGTCCGCGATATCCATTCGCGTAGGAAGGGTAGTGCGATTCGCGCTCGCTCTCCCGCCGCGATCATAGCCTGCGCGGGGAACCCTGCCTGTCGACTCGCCAATGCGAGCCAAAACTAAGGCTTTCGGTGTGGCATATCCACCATGACTTCGGCGGTGAGTTTCTCTATTTCAATCCAGTGCAGGGTGAGGCTAATTAGCTTTTTCAGGTCCTTCAAATCTTTGTCTTCCCACCTGCGCACATAATGCGTCTCATCGTTTCCTAGCCAAGTCGCCCGTCTCGCAATCTCCTTGATTCGCTCGCTCTTGATGTAATTCGCTATGCACGCACCCAACTGTGTTTTTTCGACGGTGGTCTTCTTGATGGCAAGCTCTTTTCCTGTTTCAGTAGACTCACTGATGATGTAATCCTTGACTAGAAATTCCAGAGCCTTCCTATATCCTGGGCCAGCCACTAACAGAAGCCCATGTTGCTCTGCCTTGTCAGCCTGCTCGTAAATTAAGCAAAAGTCCGGTGAGATTTGCGATATGGTCGGTGACTGCTGGCCAACAATCGGCTCAATCGGCACACACGAATCGAATTCAAACCCCTGCTTCCCCTCTTGGTATCGGGCTACAAAGATATGCTGGCATTCCTCATTGGGGCACTGGAAGACTTGTTCAAGAGCGGTCTCGCCTTGAATCTGAAGAGCCAAACCCAGGTCTAACGGTGTCACGGCGACATGACAGATGGGGCACTCTGCTGGAGTCTTGTCCACCCCCACTACGGTTGTGCGTACGACTCCATGATCTTCATCGATTCTAACTTTAACTGACTTTTTCATGGGCCACTTTCCCATAGCTACGTGGCGATAACCGAGTTTTAGCTCTTAACCACCTGAAACACAATAGACGAAAAACCCAGTAAGAACGTGGTGATACGCACAGTGTGCGTTGCAGGTAACACCTGAGGCAACAAGTGAGCCGGGTGGCCGACAACTCATCGGGGGGATCGACCGCGGGTGCCACACCTTTTGGGTCTGATTCCTAAAGGTTGCGGGTTTTGACTTTTCTTCCAGCACGTCAGTCGCCTCGTACCACTTTCGAATGTAGTACCTCATAAATATCTATTGACAGTTGGTAAATAGTGTGGTATCATGCGTTGTGAACACTCGGCACAAGCCCGTCCGCACCCCACAGATCCCCAGCACACTCGCTCGCTGCAACAACAGTGCGCATCGATATCAAAACAAGGGCTTTACAAATCAAAGTACGCTCTTTTTAAGTCCCTTGTTTTCACATGCTTGCGCACACTTGCGCCCGCAACCCCTTTGTTTTGACATGCTTCACAAAAACACCCAGGGGGAGGGGGTTACTCCATCGCCAACACTTCCCTCCCGAATCGGAACTATCGACACTCTCATTCCAAAGTACAAAGAGAGCGCCGCTGAGGCCGCTTGGACTAACAGGCTATCGCAATTCGTGGATGATCTCTTTGGCCGCGTTCGCTCCGGAAGCACCCGTCAATCCATTTCCCGGGTGCGTGCCGTTGCTGCACAGGAACAGGCCTTTGACCGGCGTCTGGTAGCGCGCCCAATCCAGCACCGGCCTCATCGTGAAGATCTGGTCCAGCGCCAGTTCGCCGTGAAAAATGTGCCCGCCGGTGAAGCCGTAAATAGTTTCCAGATCCTCCGGCGTGACCACGTGCGCCGCTTCCACCAGGTTCGCCAGGTTCGGCGAATAGTTCGCCAGCGTCTTGATCGCAATGTTGGCCAGTTCCCCGCGCCGCTGGCTCCAGTTCCCTTCTTTCAGCTTGTACGGCGCGTACTGGAAATATGCGGAGAGCACGTGCTTCCCTTCCGGCGCCAGCGTGGAATCGAGCAGCGACGGAATCGTCACATCCAGGTGCGGCGCCCCGGAAATATCGCCATACTTTGCCGCGTCAAAGGCCTTCCCCAGATATTCGAGGTCCGGCCCGATGTGAATGCGCCCAGAAAGCGCTTGCCGCAAGCCATCCGGCCCCATGGCATCCGCGAGCGCCGGAAAATTCGGCAGTCCGCCCAGCGCCAGGTGTACCTTCGCTACCTTGCCCACCGAGCGGTAATTCTTGATGCGCGTCGCGAACACGGGATCCAGGTTTGCCGGATCCACCAGTTGCAAGAACGTCCGCTTCGGATCCACGCCGGAGACCACCGCTTCGCTCGCGATCTCTTCTCCATCCGCCAGCACCACGCCGGTGACGCGCCCGTCCTTTGTGCGTACCAGTTGTACTTCCGCGTTGGTGCGAATTTCCGCGCCGGCTTTTTTCGCTGCGTCGCCAAGCGCTCGCGTGAATTCGCCCAGCCCGCCGCGCGGGAATGCCGCCGATCCGATGGGATGCGCATCCGCAGCGGCGCGCAACAGCAACACAACCGTCGAGCCCGCGGACCATGGCCCCAGATTTGTGCCGAATATCCCGCGCGCCGCTACCGCTGCGCGCAACAACTCCGTCTCAAAAAATTCCGAAACGAAATCCGCCACGCACATCGGTCCCCAACGCAGCAGGTCGAAAATGCCGCTCTTTCCCAGGCTCCGTATGCCGCGGCCCGTTTGCAGCAGGTTCCACAAATCCAACGGCGTCGGTTTATCAATCTTCGGCGGTGTGATGGACGTCAACTGCTGGAACACGCCGGAAAGCTTTCCCAGCGCTGCGGCAAATTCGGTGTAGCGCGAACCGTCCTTCGCGGAGATCCTCGTGATCCCGCCGGCCGTCTTCGCCGCATCGTTATAAAACACGATCGCTTTGCCATCCGGTCCCAACGCAATCATCCGCGGATCAGGGTGGAAAATGCCGAACTTGAAACGCTCGAGTCGCATCTCTCGCGCGATGTCCGCTCGCAGCGGCCCCAGCGTGTGCGCCAGCGTCGAAACCCTGAATCCTGGATGGAATTCCTCCGTGACCGCGCCGCCGCCCACCACTTCGCGGCGCTCCAGCACCACCGGCTTGAACCCGCCCTTCGCCAAATAATATGCGGTGATCAGCGCGTTGTGACCCCCGCCGATGAGCACTACCTTCTGTCCGATGGGCATGGTCAGTTCGCCGCCTTCTTCCATTCTTTCAGGATGACCTGGCTGGCAATGCGCCCGTTCGCGGCCATGATGCCGCCGCCCGGATGCGTCGCCGAGCCGCACATATAAAGGTTGCTGACCGGTGTCCTGTAATACGCCCAACCCGGCACCGGCCGCAGGAAGAAAAGCTGCTCGAGCGAAAGCTCGCCCTGGAAAATGTTGCCTTGCGTAAGCCCGAACTCGCGCTCCATATCCAGCGGCGTCACGAACTGTTTGCCGATGATGATGTCCTTGATGTTCGGCGCGTGTTCGGCAATGGTGTCAATCACGTTGTTGCCGAAAGCTTCTTTCTGATCGTCCCACGTGCCCTCGGCCAGCTTGTATGGCGCATATTGCACGAAGCAGGAAAGCACGTGCTTGCCCGGCGGCGCCACGGAAGGATCGGTGAGGCTCGGAATCACCAGGTCAATGTATGGCCGGCGCGAGAAATGGCCGTACTTCGCATCGTCGTACGCGCGTTCCATGTATTCCATCTTCGGCGAAATGGACATCGCGCCGCGCAGGTGCGCGCCTACGCCGGGGAGCGCCCTGAAATTCGGCAGCGCGTCGAGCGCCAGATTTACCTTGCCGGAGGAGCCCCGGTATTTGTAGCGCCGCACGCTCTCCAGGAAATCCGAAGGCAGATCCTTTGGCTCCAGGAAAACTTCAAACGTCAGGTGCGGATCCACGCTGGAGGAAACCACATTGCAGCCGATTTCTTCGCCGGATTTCAGCACCACGCCGCAGGCGCGGCCGTTCTTCACCAGAATCTTGCTGACCGCGGCCTGCGTGCGGATTTCTGCGCCTGCTTCGCGCGCCGCCGACGCGATCGCCAACGAGATGCCGCCCGTACCGCCGCGGCTGAAGCCCCACGAACGAAACGCTCCGTCAATCTCGCCCATGTAGTGGTGCAGCAGCACGTAGGCCGTGCCCGGCGAACGGATACCCAGAAACGTGCCGATGATCCCGGAAGCGGACATCGTCGCCTTCAAGACGTCCGTCTCAAACCACTGGTCCAGGAAATCCGCCGCGCTCATGGTCATCAACTGCACCAGCGTGTAACGTTCGTCGGAGGAGAGCTCGCGGAAGCGCTGCAGCAGGAAATTCAACTGCTTCAAGTCTTTCGGATTCAGCGTTGTCGGGTCCGGCGGAATCATGGAAAGCAGTGGCTTCACGAAGCGGCACATCGGGGTCATCAGCTTCGAGAATTCGTCGTACGCTTCGGCGTCCAACCGCGAGTGCCGCCGGATTTCGCGCTGCGTTTTCGCGTGATCGTTCACGCGCCACAGGTAATCGCCGTTCAGCATCGGCGAGAAGGTGCCGTCGAGAGGAAGAATCTCCAGGCCGTGCCGTGGAAGATCGAGTTCGCGGATGATTTCGGGGCGCAGCAGGGAAACCACGTAGGAAAGCTCGGAGAAAAGAAAGCCGGGAAAGATTTCTTCGGTAACCGCGGCACCGCCGAGAACTCCACGGCGTTCCAGAACCAGCACCTTTTTCCCTGCTTTGGCCAGATACGCGGCGTTCACCAGACCGTTGTGACCGCCGCCAATGACGACCACATCATAAAACTGGGGCATGCGTTAGGGCTCCGCTCTATAGAAAGAACCGGAATGAATCGAAGAACCAATTATTCTACTGAGAGCCTGCGCGCCTTACAAGCGAATCGCTTGGATTCTCGCGCTCTCCGGCGCTTGCAGCCGCCATGAAGTCGAAACTATAATCCGAGGTTAACCCGGCAGCCTGTGCCAGGTTCTCCTTAAGTTTTCGTGGGTCTACATCGGAGGGAACGTGCCCGTTGGAACCGCTTTTCATGAAAGAACTCTCGCGCTCTGCGAAAGCCTAAACTTCAAGGAGTGGTCGGGCTATTACACCGCCAGCGTCTACGAAATGACGCACGAGCACGAGTACAACGCCATCCGCAGCACCGCGGCTTTGATCGACATCACGCCGCTTTTTAAATACCGCGTCAGCGGCCGCGATGCCAGCAAACTCGTCAATCGCGTCATCGCCCGCGACATCAACAAGGTGGCCATCGATCAGGTTATTTACTGCTGCTGGTGCGATCCCCACGGCAAGGTCATCGACGACGGCACCATCACGCGCCTGGGCGAAAACGACTACCGCTGGACCGCCGCCGACCCCAGCCTCCGCTGGTTCCGGCAGAACGCCCTCGGCCTGGATGTGCAGATTGAAGACATTTCCGAGAAAGTTGCGGCGCTCGCATTGCAAGGCCCTACCTCCGGCAGACTGCTGCACGCCGTTGCGGACGCCGACATTGCCAAGCTGAAATATTTCCGCGTGACCCACGGAAAAATTGCCGGCGTTCCCGTGGACATTTCGCGCACCGGCTACACCGGCGACCTGGGTTACGAAATCTGGGTCAACTGGAATGATGCCGTCAAAGTGTTTGACGAGCTGATGAACAAGGGCAAACCCTTCGATATCCACGCCGCAGGCATGGTGGCCTTGGATATCGCGCGCATCGAGGCGGGCCTGGTCTTGATCGAAGTGGACTATATCTCCTGCAAGCGCGCCTTGATCGAAGACCAGAAATACTCGCCGGGCGAAATCGGCCTCGGCAAATTGGTGGACTTGAAGAAGGAAAACTTCGTCGGGCGCGAAGCCCTGGCGCTGGAAGCGAAGAAGGGCGGCCCACAACGCTCGCTGGTAGGCTTGGAAATCAATTGGAGCGAAGTCGAAGCGCTCTACGAAAAAATCGGCATGGCGCCGCAAGTGCCTTCAATAGCGTCGCGCGTGGCCGTGCCGGTGTATCGCGGCGGGCGGCAGGTGGGCAAGGCCACGTCCACGACCTGGTCGCCCACGCTTAAACGCATGATTGCGCTGGCAACCATAAGCCGGGAAAGCGCCACCGTGGGCCAGACCCTCAGCATGGAATTGACGGTGGAAGCCTCGCGCAAGACGGTTTCCGCCAAAATCGTGCCCTTGCCATTTTTCAATCCGCCGCGCAAGACCGCGGCGCTTGCACTTTAAGTGCACGGAGCACAGCCCCGCTGCGTCGGCGCGAGGCGCTGACTCCACTTTATCTACAAATACTTTCGGGCGGGAAAAGACGGTACGATGCGCCCCTGCAAGTGCATCCTACGGGTTCAGCCGGTTGTATTTTTTCAGTACGGCGCGCAGTTGATCGTGCGGCAGCGCAGTCACGTGATGGTTCTCGATCCCAGTCATGGATTCGGCGCCAACCACTGCGTTGACGATCGACTCTTCCGTCGCTTCCACCGTGGCCGCAAACACTGGTGCAAGCATATCGTTCGGCAGCATCTTCACGTCCACCACGTGGTCTGTCGCAGCGGCCCCGGGATTCGCCGTTGAAAACGCGATGAAAATGTCGCCCGAGCCGTTGTCAGAAATGCTGCCGTTCCGGCCCAGTCCGAGGGAGACGCGGCGCGCCAGGCGCTTGAGCTGTTGCGAGACTAACGGCGCGTCCGTAGCCACCACAACAATGATCGAGCCGCGCTCGGAAATGTCCGACGGCTGGTAAGCATACGGATCCTCCGACCAGATCTCGCGGCCCACGGGAACGCCGGCCACGCGGAAATTCTGGCGTGACCCGTAATTGCATTGCACCAGCACGCCAACGGTGTAACCGCCATCTTTCGCCGTTAACTTGCGCGAGGACGTTCCGATCCCGCCCTTGTAACCGCCGCAGATCATCCCCGTGCCGCCGCCAACGTTTCCTTCCTCGACGGCGCCGCCATGCGCGGATTCGATGGCGTGAAACGCATGCTCGGGTTTCACATGAAAGCCGTTGATGTCGTTCAGCCAGCCGTCCCACGTTTCCGCAACCACCGGCAGCGACCACCAGTCATCGTCGGGCCCCACCTTGCGATGCGCGACGATCCATTGGATGACCGCGTCGCGCACCACTCCCACGCTGTGCGTGTTCGTGATCATCACCGGGCCCACCAGAAAACCGGATTCTTCCCCCCAGGTTGTGCCGGTCATTTCGCCATTGCCATTCAGCGACCACCAGCCCGCAAACACCGCGCCGTCAAACGAATCTTTTCCGCGCGGCAGAATCGAAGTGACGCCCGTGCGTACCGGCCCTTTGCCGACCTCCAGCTTTCCCTCGCCGGAAATCAGCGTGGTGTGGCCGACGGTTACGCCCGGCACGTCGGTGATGGCGTTGAATGGGCCGGGTGTCCCATCAAAGGGCACGCCAAGATCGCGTGCTCGTGGTTTGGCTGCGTTCTTTTCCTGCGGGAAAGAAGGAATCGCGATAAGAACAGAGGCGAACAGCAAGGCAAAGAGCGGCAACTGACGGCGCATGAAAGGCATCTCCTAGATGAACGAGCGAACGAACGATGATGAAGTCCTGTCAAAAGATTAGCGCGAGCCGCTCAGGCCGGAAAGACTTTTGCCAGCGCGTGTTGCAATGCCCCAGCAATGAGCCGGCACTCTTCCGGTGTGATGATGAACGGCGGCGCAAGGAGCACGTGGTCGCCGCGCGAGCCGTCCACGCAACCCTGCGTGGGATAGGTGAGAACGTTTTTTTCGAGCGCGGCCTGGCGAATCTTCTCGGCAATGCCCGCTTCTTTAGGAAACGGCTCGCGCGTGGATTTGTTCTTCACGAATTCGACGCCCCGCAGCAATCCCAAACCGCGCACCTGCCCGACGTGCGGGTGGCTTTCCAGCGCAGCGAGTGCCTTGCGCAGCGTCTCGCCAGCAGGGGTCACACGATCGAACAATTTGTGCGCTTCCAAATAGTCAAACACCGCATTCCCCGCGGCCATGGACACCGGATGCGACTGGTATGTGAAGCCATGCATGAACGCCGCTGTGCCTTTTTCGTACCCTTCGACCACGTGCGGCGCCGCAAGAACCGCGCCGAGCGGCGCATAGCCGCTGGCGATGCCCTTCCCGGCAAGAATAATGTCCGGCTCGAGGCCCCAGTGCTGGCTCGCAAAGGGTCTGCCCGTGCGGCCCATCCCGCTCATGACCTCGTCCGCGATCAGCAGGATGCCGTGCTTGCGGCAGATTTCGGCGATTTGCGCCGTGTAGCCATCCACGGCGGCGGCGGCGCCAAGCGTCGCACCGACAACGGGCTCAAAAATAAACGCGGCGACTGTGGAGGAATCATTCGCCTTGAGAAATGCATCCAGATCGTCCGCGCAGGCGACTTGGCATTCCGGGAATGCCTTGTCGAACGGACAGTGGTAGCAGAAGCAAGGAGCGACGTGGCCCCATTCCGGAAGCATCGGCGCATACGGCGCACGCCGCGCCACATTGCCGCTGACGGACATCGCGCCGAGCGTGCTCCCGTGATAACTCTGTTTGCGCGAAATCACGCGGTAACGCGAGTTCTGTTTGCGCTCCAGAAAATATTGCCGCACGAGTTTGATGGCGGTTTCCGTGGCTTCCGAACCACCCGAAGTGAAATAGACCCGCCCGCCATCGTGGAAATTCCTTGGAGCAAGCGCCAGTACACGCGCCGCAAGTTTTTCAGCAGGCGCGGTGTGAAATTGCGAGGTGTGCGCGAAGGCGATATTGTTGGACTGTTCGGCCATGGCGCGGCCAATCTCCGGAACGCCGTGGCCGATGCTGACAACCGCGGCCTGTCCGGAAGCGTCCAGATAGCGGCGGCCGTCGGCGGCAATAATCCAACTGCCTTCGCCGCGCACGGCAACCGCATACTGTTTTCGGAGATTGCGGGAAAATAGCGACGAAGACTGTGTGACCTTACTCATACTGTGATTGTAGCAAACCAGGCGGAGGCACTTGAAGATGACCCCGCGACAAAGTCGTGTGATACTCATTCGCGGGTTTGGAGGATTCCACTTGTTCACGCGTTTCTGTTTTCGTTCGTTCATTTTTTTTCTTGTGTCGGGTCTCGTCGCGATCAGCGGAAGTCACGCGCAGTCCGCGCAGGCGCCGGTGAAAATTGCCGTGGATTTACACGACGTTGCGAAGCACCTTTTTCACGCGAAATTCGTGTTTCCCGTGAAGGCCGGTCCGCTCACTCTCGTCTACCCGAAGTGGATCCAGGGCGAGCACTCGCCGACGGGGCCGATCGTCGATCTCGTCGGCCTGAAAATGCAGGCCGCGGGACAGGAAGTCGCATGGCGCCGCGATGATGTGGACATGTACGCCTTTCATCTGGAAGTTCCGAGCGGCGCCAGCACGCTGGAGGTGGCGTTGGACTATTTGTCGCCGGCGGACGCGAACGGGTCGCGAGAGACCCCTTCCGCGACGGCGCAGATCGCGGTGTTGAACTGGTATCTCGTCACGCTCTATCCGCAAGGGGCGAAGACCGACGATCTGACCTACGTGGCGAGTTTGCGCCTGCCCGGCGGATGGAAGTACGGCACGGCGCTGCCGGTGGCCAAGGAAATTTCGGATACGGTGGAGTTCGCTCCGGCTTCCTTAACCACGCTGATCGATTCGCCAGTGATTACCGGAGCCTATTTCCGCACCATTGATCTTGCGCCCGGGCAGAAGCCCGAGCATTTCATCCACATCGCGGCGGATGGACCCGCGGCGCTGGCGGTGAGCCCTGCGGAAGTGCAGCACATGCGCCAACTGGTGGCGGAGGCCGGAGCGCTTTTCGGCGCGCGGCACTATCGCCGCTACGATTTCCTGCTCTCGCTTAGCGATGTTATGCCTCCCGATGGCGTGGAGCATCACGAATCCAGCGATGACCGCGCGCCCGAAGCGCTGTTCTTGGATCCCGAGGTCCTCGAAACGCAGACGGATCTGCTGGCGCATGAATTCACGCATTCCTGGAACGGCAAGTATCGCCGCCCCGTGGGCCTGGTCGCCTCCGATTATCAGACGCCACTCAAAGGTGATCTGCTCTGGGTCTATGAAGGACTGACGCAATATCTCGGAGTGATGCTGGCAGCGCGCAGCGGCTTCTGGACGCCGGAGCGACTGCGCGAGTATCTCGCGGCCACCGCCGCGTATTTGAATGACTGGCCGGGACGCACGTGGCGAGACCTGCAGGACACGGCGATTTCCGCGCAGATCCTTTACGGCGCACCGGTAGCGGGAGCTTCGCGGCGTCGCAGCGTCGATTACTACGATGAAAGCACCCTGATTTGGCTGGAGGCCGATACCATTATCCGCCGCGAAACCCGAGGCAAGAAATCGCTCGATGATTTCTGCCGGAAATTCCATGGCGGCGAAAATAGCGGGCCGAAAGTCGTTTCCTACACTTTCGAGGATGTCGTGGCGGGAATGAACGAAGTTGTGCCCTACGACTGGCGGGGATTTTTTACCGAGCGCCTCCGGTCTCACGGGCCGGGCGCGCCGCTTGGCGGGCTGGAGAATTCTGGCTGGAAAGTGGTGTTTACAGATGTTCCCAACGAACACGATAAGGCGGAAGAAATCGCCACCCAAGTGGCCGCGTACACCTTTTCGCTGGGCTTTGACGTGCACGCACCCGGGGGTGATCTCAGCGACCGCATCCTGGACGTGATTCCCGGCTCGCCGGCGGATCAGGCGGGGCTGGCACCGGGAATGCATCTGGTGGCGGTGAACGGCCGGAAGTGGTCACCGGAAGTTTTGCACAGCGCCATCCAGTGGGCGAAAGACAACAAAGAACCCATCGAATTGCTCGCCGAAAGCGCCGATTACTACAAGACTTACCGCATCGATTATCACGGCGGCGAGCGCAATCCGCATCTCGAAGCGATCAACGGGAAGAGCGATGTGCTGGGCGAGATCGCGCGCATGAAAGCGGCTCCGGTCAGCCTGCCGAAGACATACTAGGAAATCGGCTGGCAGGAAGGATTGCCACGGTTGACGCAGAGCTCGCGCGCATTGGTACGCACAATCGGCCGTTGGAGCCTGACGGCTCTGATGGTCAACTCGATTGTCGGCGTCAGCATCTTCAAATTGCCTGGCGATTTGGCGGCGCGATTGGGCGGGCTCAGCCCGGTAAGCTGTCTCGGCGCAGGCGCGGGAATTCTCATCATCGCGGGCTGCATCGCGGAGGTTTCTTCCTACTACGAAGAAACCGGCGGGCTGTACCTATATGCACGGGACACGCTGGGGCGCTTCGCGGGGCTGCTGGTCGCCTGGCTCACATGGCTGACGCGCATCGCCGCTCCCGCCGCGGCAGCGAATCTTTTTTGCACCTACGCGGCGCAGTTTTTCCCCGCATTAGAAACGCGCCGGGGCGAACTGCTCCTCTTGGGCGTATTGATCGGCCATCTGGCGTTGCTGAACTACATCGGCGTAAAGACCGGGAAAATCGTCAGCAACTTTTTCACCGCGATCAAGGTGGGGTTCTTGCTGTTCTTCGTGATGGCGGCGCTGGTCGCTCTGACGATCAAGCCGGAACTTCGCGTGGCGATTGTGTTTCCCGCTGCTTCCGCGAAAAGCTGGTTTCAGGCCATGCTGCTGCTCGTTTATGCCTACGGCGGCTTTGAGGGCGCACTATTTGTCGGCGGAGAAACGACCAATCCCAAGCGCGATACGCCCATAGCCCTGCTGACGGCGCTCGGCGTGGTTTGCGTGATTTACACAGCAGTGCAATTCGCCGTCGTGGCCATCTTGCCGGATGCAGGAGCTTCCACGCGGCCCCTTGCCGATGCCGCGCAGCGATTTTTGGGACCCGCGGGCGGAATCGCGATCGCGCTGGCCGCGCTAGTTTCCGCGTACGGCTATTTGAGCGCGAATCTTTTGCATGCCCCGCGCATTACATTTGCACTTGCCGAGCAGGGTGATTTCCCCGCGTTTCTGGGCGCGGTTCATCCCAGATACCGGACGCCGCACGTTTCCATCTTCGTCTATGCGGTTCTGGTTTTTGTGTTCGCGGCACTGGGGAACTTCGAGTGGAACGCCATTCTATCGGCTGTCTCGCGCCTGACAGTTTACGGCGCGATGGCCCTGGCAGTGCCACTGCTGCGCCGGCGCAGCGATCGCCAGGCGCACTTCGTTCTCCCTTGGCCCTACCTCTTCGCCGGGCTCGGCCTGATCTTTTCCCTGCTACTGCTAACCCAGATGGGTAAAGGCGAATTTGTAATTGTAGGGACGACGTGCGTGGTGGCGTTCGTAAACTGGCTGGTGGTGCGGCGGTAAATCCATGACAAAGCGTTGGCACTGCCTGGCCTCGACTTCAGGCTCCCGCCTTGGATTCGGCGCGCAATCGTGACATCATGCACTGTTTTGGGAATTGCGGGGATAATCGCCGCAGGGGTGGAGGAACAATGAGGAATCGCATAGTAATGCGCAGTGGAATTTTGGCCATCGCGCTGGGCGTAGCTTTGGCCGTACAGGCGCAGGCGCCGGCGAAACACCCGATCACCTTTGACGACCTGATCAAAATGCATCGCGTCTCGGGATCGCAGATCTCGCGCGACGGCAAATGGGTGGCCTACGCGGTGTCCACGCCGGACATGGAGTTGAACCGCGGCGTCAGCAATATCTGGATCATCCCCACGGCGGGCGGCGACGCCATTCAGGTGACCCAGGGCGGCCGCGACACTTCTCCCGCATGGTCCCCCGATGGCAAGATGCTGGCGTTTCTTTCCGCGCGCGACGGAAATTCCCAGGTTTTTCTGCTCTCGATGGAGGGCGGCGAAGCGAAAAAGCTGACGCAGCTTTCGACGGGAGCCGATCTGTTCAAATGGGCGCCGGATGGAAAGAGCATCGCCTTCACATCGGCTGTTTATGTGGGTTGCAAAGACGATGCGTGCAACGCCAAGCGCGATGAAGAAAAAGAAAAGAGCAAGGTAAAAGCGCGCATTTACGAGCACCTTCTCTACCGCCACTGGGATCACTGGTCCGAAGGCAAGCGCAGCCACCTTTTCGTCATGCCGGCCGACGGCGGCTCGCCCGCGCGCGATCTCACGCCGGAAGCCGACTACGATATTCCGCCGGACGAGCGTAGCGGTCCCGGCGACATCAATTTTTCACCGGACGGCAAGGAGATTTGTTACACGGCGGTAACGGATAAAGTGGAAGCAATCAGCACGAACGCCGATCTGTTCGTCGTGCCCGTCTCCGGCGGTGACGCGAAGCGCATCACTTCCAATCCCGGGTTCGATGGCGATCCCGTGTATTCGCCGGATGGACGCTCGATCGCTTACCATGCGCAATTGACCGCGGGATACGAGGCAGACCGGTGGCGCGTCATGCTGTACGACCGCCAGACGGGCAAGAGCACGGATCTCACAGCCGGATTCGACCGCAGCGCCAACGATTTGGCGTGGTCGCCGGACAGCAAAACCATTTACTTCACCGCTGAAAATGAGACATTGCAGCCTATTTATGCGATGGAGGCGCGCGCTGGCGCGGCGCCGAAGAAGCTGCTCGATGGCTACAACGGCGCATTCTCCTTCAATGGCGACGCGACCGTTTTGGTGACAGAGCGGACCAGCTTGACTTCACCCTCGGAATTATTTGTTGCCGCGGGCGAAGGCAGCGGCCTGAAGCAATTGACGCATCAAAACGATGCCATCCTCGCGCAATTGGAAATGAATGCGCCGGAGAGCTTCTGGTTTGAAGGGGCCGAGGGGATGAAAGTGGAGGCGATGGTGGTGCGGCCCCCGGATTTTTCGCCCGCGAAGAAATATCCAATGCTGGTGCTGTTGCACGGCGGCCCGCAGACCATGTGGGATGACGCCTGGGGCTACCGGTGGAACGCGCAAGTCTTTTCGGCTCCGGGCTACGTCACGCTGATGGTCAACCGCCGCGGCTCAACGGGCTTTGGGCAGAAATTCACGGACGAAATCACCAACGATTGGGGCGGCAAAGCGTATGTTGACGTGATGAAAGGCGTCGACGCTGCCATTGTGAAGTATCCCTTCATTGACAAAACGCGGCTGGCCGCAGCGGGCGGCTCCTACGGGGGATACATGGCGGACTGGCTGGCGACGCACACGGACCGGTTCAAGGCGATCATCAGCCATGCGGGCGTGTACGATCAAACGTCTATGTATGCGACCGAGGAACTCTGGTTTGGAGAGCGCGAGATGCAAGGCACGCCTTGGACGGCTCCGGACAATTACAAGAAGTGGTCGCCATCCACCTACGCCGCGGAGCTCGGCAAGTACAAGACGCCGACCTTGGTGGTGGCGGGTGAACAGGATTACCGCGTGCCGTACACGCAGTCGCTGGAATTTTTCAGTGCGTTGCAGCGCCAGGGCGTGCCATCCAAGCTTCTGTTCTTCCCGGATGAAGGACACTGGGTACTAAAGCCGCAGAACAGCCAGCTTTGGTACAAGACATTCCTGGATTGGCTGGCGACCTACGTGAAGTAGCCGCGCGGGAGGAGAGATGCCGCAGGGGCAAAGGCGCCCGCCTCCCCGACCGGGTCGGGGTAAACGCCAGGCGGCCTCTACACAAGCAGATCCAAGAGCACAGTCAAGAGTGACTGTGCCACAAGCGCGGCTAGATTTCCGCGAGTTTCCGCAGCGTGCGCCGCAGAAATCGAAACAGGTGATACAGCAGGAAGAGTGATACGCCGAAGAGCACGCTCACCACGATGATCGCGGCCGTGGGATGCGCGGTGGCAAACCAGACCAGCCAGACCGCCAGCACATCTTCTCCAAAACTGAGCGCCCAATTGCTGAAAGGTTCCGGACTCATGTTCACGGCAGCACGCGCGCTGGCCTTGGTGCCGTGGGAAGTAAGCGCGATGCCTCCCGCAAGCAGCGCCGCTGCCCAGCGCCAAGCCTCGGGGTCCGCTGCGGTTGCGCCGAACGCCAGAAGTGCCGCAGCCGGTGGCCGAATGAACGTATGGACGGCCTGCCAGATCGAATCGATATAAGGAACCTTGTCCGCCAGGAATTCCAGCAAATAAAGGACCGCCGCGATTCCCAGCACCACGGGATGGGAGAGGATGCGGAGGTGCTCGGGCAGTTGAATGACGCCAAAGCGCTGGAGCAATCCCAATGTGGCGACGGTGGCATAGAGATTCAGGCCGGAGGAGAAACCGGCGCCAAGGACCAGGCTAAGTGTTTCGAGAGGGTTCATGGCCGCGCGCGAGTGCTCGGATCAAATTTGGGCGGTACATTTCAAAGTACCACGGAAGCGCAAGGTCGTGGTCGGGCAGGGAGCGGCACACAAAGCAAACGCCCCGGCGGTAACCGGGGCGCTCGCGGAAGTGAAGCCGCTGAGATTGGTTTTACTGGCTCGGTAGCAACAGCCGCGTCCAACCCGTCGTGTTGACGTCGCGGAAGAGCGGCGTGCGCGGTGGCAGCAACGCGGGAGTGAGGAAGTTGCTGTCGAAGACGTAGCCACGGGTGGGCGGCTGGTAAACCGCGTTGATGTTGCCGCACTTATAAGTGCCATTGGCCTGGCGACTATAGTACAAGTCCACGATGGAACCCTCGTAGCTCAGAGTGCCGTTCCAGTTTTCGAGGAAGCGGAGGAAGTTGTGCACGCCGCCGTCCGTGCCAAAGTCCTGATAGATCACGCCGGTGGGATTCTGGAAGTAAGGGTTCGCTCCGGCAACGACGGCCACGCGGTAGTCCGTGGAGATACCGGCGCGGTTCCCCGAGTTGTAAGGGAAGGCAAAGGAATTGACATCATTCCAGCTATCGGAAAGAAGAGTGACTGCGTCCGCCGCCACTGAAGCCGCGATGGATGGATCAGTGAAATCATTTCCGGCGGAGTTGGAATTGAAGTCACCTTGGAGGTAGGCCGGATTCTCCGTGGCAATCGCCAAGCCGCAATTCGCACCACCCGGGCAGGTGCCAACAGCCGTCAGGAGGCTTGCGTTGACGATCTTGACGGCGCGCCGGAAGAAGAGCGGAGCGTTTTCGCGGGGCGAGTTTGTATTCGCGGCCACCATCATTGGCCAAATCTTGTCGGTGGTTGAGTAAGCGGGTACAGCCGTGCAAACGGAATTGGCTTGGAGACCGGTGGTCGCCAGGGTGGAGAAGACGCCGATTTGGCCTGGCTGTAACGGGTTGGTCGTGGTATTTTGTGCTCCCAGCGCATGGATATGGGCCTGGCTCGCGCCGTAATAGTAGAACTGACCTGCGAAGGTAGTTCCTACGTTCGGGTCTTCCCCGGGGTTCAGAACATCGTCCGGGCAACCGGTCGTCGGGTTTTGGGTAAAATTCACGTTGTCATCCCAACCGTACTCGCCCGTTTCATGTTGTGTGAAGGAAAGCGGAGGCCAGCCGCCGGTGATCGTCTCGACGGTAGGATCTTCGTAGTTTCCGCGGCGGTCAGAAATGTAGACCACGTAATTGTTTGGCGCCACGGCCGGATCTCTGGTGCTCTGTCCGGTGGTGGGCATGGTCCCGATTTTTCCGCCAAACCAGCTCGCCAGGTTCTTGCCATCCAGCTCAATGTACTGCATCGCGCCGTTCAAAGTGGGAAGGTTCGCGGCCGATATCTGGGTGTCACGCAACGTTCCTTCGCGCGTATCGAAGAGGACGTTTGGCCAGAAGTCGTAGGTCTGCGGAACCCAGGTAGTTGTGACGCCATTGGTTGCGAGAGTGTTGCGTGTCGCGGGTAGCCTGGTGGCAGTATTCGGGTCTACGCCGCAAGCTTCGCCTAGATAGGACTGGTACGGCAGGTTGCCGGGTGAGGTTCTGGTGGCAGCGGTGAGCTGCCCGGAATTGTAGTAGACGGACGATGGGTTGTCTCGGATGCGTTCCAGGCGAATGACTGCCCAAGGATGAGGATCGGGGCAAGTCAGTGGGTTGTTCGGCGTCGAAACGGAGGCTGCCTTGAAAATGGTTGTCCCATAATTCGTGGCCGCCACGAGTGGGCCGTTCTGGTAGCCAAGCGCGGCAGCAGGTGGGGTCGTAATGTTCGGAGCGGCGCCAGTTTGCATTAGAGTGGTGTTTTGATTCCACTGCGGGTTCAGTGTGGCTCCGTCCAAAGATTGCGGAACGGGATTAATATTGCGGCCGACGTAGCCGTAGCTGAGGATCTCCACGGTCACGTCTTTCCATGTGCCGCAGGGGCTGCCGTAAGCCGTTTGCTCCTCGATCTTGAGGAACCCGTTGATGACCGGCCAGGTATAAGGCGTCAGACTGGGCCCCGTGCTCGGCGTCCAGTAACCGTCAAGAGGGTTATAAGCGCCTGGGGGGAGCGCGGAGGCCGCGCCCGAAGCCGCCAAGGGGAGCGGCGTCACGCCGTTTGCCACCATTTTAGTATAAAGTGTCGCCGCAGTTCCGGTCCAATTAATGCCCGCAGCGCCAGGCGGGATTGCGATCGTGCTCAAGTCAAACGGCTGCGTGCTGCCGTCGATGCAAGGCAGGTTCATGATGTCTTGCGCATTATCGGAAAGAAGAACCTTCAAGCTGGCTTGCGCAAAATAGCGCTCGCCGGTGACATTCTGAGATTCGCCGGGGATTGGGCGCCGGATGAGGTCGATAGACTGTGTGGTGCCGTTGCCGATCGTGACGATGCCCAGATTCAACAGTTTTGAGCCGGTGGAATACTGCGGATAGGCACTGCCTTGCCCGTTGGTGAGATTGCTGTTGTAGTCTGCCGGGGCGTTGCCTGTAGAGATCGTGGGCCAGCTTGTATCTGCTGAAGAGCCTATATTCCCCGTGAGGCTCCCTTCCGCGGTTCCCAAAGACCTGTAGTTGCTGCCACCGGGTTGCGTGGTGATTTGAACCGTACCCGTATAGTTCGTGCTGACGGGCCAACCGTTCTCCAGATTTGTGCGGATGACATCCTTGTAAGCGTCCACCTTGTCAGACATGGTCAGGGTATCGCCATTCCCCTCGGCCAGAAAAAGGTTTCCGTTGGTATGCGTGCGGCCACCAAATTGGAAGTTCGGGCCAGCAAAGAAGGCGAGGTCCGTATTCGAGAAAATGCCGAACTGGAACATCGGAATACCGACGGTCTGGATGGTGCGCTGCAACTTCACTTCTCTTCCCGCGGTGGTTCGGGCATTCACGTACATGGTGTATTCCGTGAGCATTGCGGTCATACCACCATAGGTACCCGATTTGATCGTGGAGATCGTCGGAGCAGGATTGCCATAACTGTCGACGGCCGCCGGCGTGATCGTGAAACCGCTCGTGCCGTTGCTGGTCAGATATTGAATATTGAGAAGAAGTGGCGGGTTGAGTTGCACGGTATTGATCTGGGCTATCGTCGGTGAATAGGTCTGTGCAAAGAGGTCTCCGAGATTGGCCGTCATCTGCTCCATGCCGGCTTCCGCGGCGTAGAAAGCGGTTACATTGTCGTTGTTCGAGCCAGTCAGTTGCTGGTTGGTAATCAGCAGGATGCAGAAACCAACCAGAAGGCTGGACATGAGAAAAAGCAAGAGAAGCGATGTGATGAGGGCAACGCCCGCGTCATCACGCAAAAGTTTCGATTTTTTGAATAAATTCATGCTCATTTCCGGCTCCTCTTATTGGTAACGATTGACGTAGGCCAAACTGCGCAGGCTGACCTGTGTCATCAAATTGCTTCGGGCATAGATGGTTTTGTTGGCTTGTTGGACCGATTGACTCGAGCGCGCGCCGAGATAGACGTCCACCGAGCGAATATTCGCCTCGGAATTCCCCGTGGGCACGGAATTCTGGTTCGAAGGATTGGTGACCCCATCGACGTAGTTATAGGTGAACTGCAAGTTTTCCAGAGTCTCTCCGACAGGCGTGGGAGATTTCATGTTGACCTGGCGGATCAACCTCGTGTACGGCGGACTGGTGGTGTTGTCCAGGTAGTACGTAATCATCCAGATCCGCGTGGCGAGAGTCGCGGGAAAGCAGGAAGCAGCGCCGCCGCAAGTGGAGCTGGTCTGCAAATACTGAATGGTGCCGCCGCTCTCGGTGCGGCCGTTCAAAGCAAACGGGTCATTCGGGCCAAAGGTCACCGCCTGCCCGCTAACACTCGTAACCCACAGGAGGGCGGTTCCCTTGGGGTTGCTGAACATGATGAGGTCGCCGGTATTGATCGTGATCAAATTGGCTGTGGTGGTGCTGGAAATGTTCACGCAATTGATATCGAACGTGGCGGTGACGGTCGTGCCGCTGAATTGGAGTTTGCCATTCGGGCATCCCGCGACTGCCGGCGGTCCCGTCGAGGCCGGTTGATTGATGGGCACCCCATCAAGGCCGACGGTATTGTCCGCGTAGAGCATGGTGATTTCGTCGGTAATGCTGTTGGGATTCGCGGCCGTGCCGGTAGTCGCATCGGGAGCCGTGATGTAGGGCCCCATCCCGTTGCCCGGCTCGACAGCGGGTATCGAGGATTCGCAGGTCGCCCCCGGGTAGGGAAATGTGCTCGTGCCATTAAGCATGGGCCGATTGATCCGCGGGGTGGTACCACACGGAGCCGTGAATGGGATGGAGATACCGCCGGTAGGAATTCCCGTGCCCGCCTGCTGCAGGTCCAACTGGATCATGTTCAACCCAGCCCGCAAATTTTCGCTCATGTCTGACCCTTGCGCGACCACCTGGTTCGACTGCGACGCATCATGGAACGCGATTACGGCTGCGTACAGCAGGATCAGGGTGACACCCATGGCGATCATCAATTCGATCAGGGTAAAGCCCGCGATTTTTTTCTTTGGTTGGATTTTCATCGTAGGCCTCATGAGAAATTGGAAATAAAGCTGACGAGTTGATACTGCGATGTTTGCCCTTGAAACGTCCAATTGACGGTCACCGTGACGCTCTTCAGGTTGGGGGTGTTGGCGACCGGGGCGATCACGACGGTGCGCGTCATCCAGGGATTCAAATTGATCGAGACGTCGTCGGCAGTCCCGAAAATGCCGTCCGGCCCGGGTGCGATTACGATGGCGTCGGGGTTGGTGGAATCATCGTCCGCGGTTCCGAACAAGCCGTCCGGGCCTGGCGCATACAGCGGCTGCGCATTATCCTTGAAAATGCCGCCATTCGACACGTTGTTGATTTGCGCGCTGGTGACGAGTCGCGTGTCGCGCGCTGTGAAAATGCTCTCCATCGCTTCTTGTGCTTTTTGTTGTGCGATGTATTGAATTTGGGTCTGGTAGGAAGCCCTGAGACCCTGGGTGAAAATGGAAACGAGGGAGAGAACACCGAAGGAAAGGACGGCCATGGCGACCATCACCTCGATAAGCGTAAATCCTCTTTGTTTTCGCGGCCGACTGTTTTTCATGGGCTGATGCTCCTATTCGATCCAAACCAGTGATGGCGCCCCGTTGAGAGGACCGATGAAGGTGTAGGGGCGCACCCTGCCGGTACTGCCCATAATCGTGACAGCTCGCGCCGTCGCGGGCTGGTTTGGGATACCGATAAAAACGCTTCCGTTATAGACCGTAGTGCCAAATTCATCCGCGCTAAACTGTCCTGTCGAGGAGAAATACATGGTCGTCGGGCAGCAACTGATGCCTCCGATACACACCGGAGAAGCGCCGGAACAGGTGCCAAATCCCATCGGCGTATCGGGAACACCACTTTCCATTACAAACTGTGTGTTCGTCGGCAGGGGCATAGTGATGAGAGGCCCGGCAACGTCCCCGTTGACATTCGGACGCGCTTGGACCTGGTAGCTGACTGTGTAAGGTTCCTTAGCTGTAGAGTAAGTGTTAAACCAGACTTGTACGGCGCGGCGTTGGCTGATGGCCAATTGTCTGGCTACACGCAGTTGGCCGATGACGACGTCCTTGGCTGAGTTGGCCTGATAACTCTCCATGGTGCCGAAGCTCTTGATGATCGTGATGCCCGCCAGAATGAACATGACGCCCATTACGATGAGGGTTTCCAGCAAGGTGAAGCCCTGCTCGTTTCTTTTTTTGTGACTCATCATGGGCAACTCCCCTTCGCTAAGACATTCGCTTCCGAAATGGCGGTATCGACGGATTGCCAGGTGTTTCCCGCCGCCCTTTCCCAGCCATTTGCTGGGTTAAGGGGCATCACGCTAGACCGCGGCGTCGACTACACCCGCTCCGCCAATACTTGCTCCTAAGGTAGTGGAACTCATTTGACTGTGTCTGAACAACTGGACGAAAGTACTGCTTTGGGGCAGTGGGATTGCACCCGTCCGCGCTTCCTAGGGGGACAGTTACTAAGGTTTAGATTTATGAGAACAAACTCAGATGGGCAGGAAGTCGCGACGCCTTTGTGTAAACAATTGTTTCGCAAGGAAATGCGCGGCACTTAACGGCTTTGCGGAGGGACGTTCGGGAAAATCTCGCAGCATGAGTTTGGTAGGGAGTCTGGCGGAAGGTCCAATCGCGATAGTACTTTCGTTGTTGCCGTTCTGACACCGCTCAGGGGGAAATCCGGCGATTCCTGGCCGGTTGCAGCCCGACACGAGACCTGAAGTGAGAACTTCGACCTGGCGGTGAAGGAAGGCGCGGGCGGTCGAATCTGTTGAGTGCGCTACCGAAATGCAGACGCGAAATGCAGATTCCAGTCTCCCGCTGAGCTGCTGCGAGACGCTTTTGCCTGACGACACAAGGCGACATCAAATAGGCGTTTAGCTTTGCCGCTGCCGCTGGTCGTGAGATTGTTCGGAGTTCTTTCGACTCGTTCTGCCTACCAGGAGTAATGTACCTGATACGTCACGACCTTTTCGCCATCCGGAGGCACTTGCACCGTGAAGGCCGCAGTCTGCGCATCCACCTTCTTGAACGGATCCGAACTTTTGCTGATGTCCCACGAATTCCACCGGTACAAGTGCTCCACAATCCGCAATTCCACCGGCGTGCTCTTGTGATTCCTCCCTTGATTTCAAAGCTCTCGTCCACCCACCGCGCCGGCGTGTTCAATTTGTAGTCCACCCGGTGGCGTTCTCCCGTCAGGTCAAACGCGTTCCCCGTGTAAATCCGGATCAGCTCGTCCTTCGGTGTGTGATCGATTTCGTTCTCACCGGTGAATTCAAGTTGCCCGTCGTCATCCCGCCGGTAAAATCGCACTCTGCCCTTCAACAGCAGCATGCCCAGGTGATTTTCGCTGCTGTTCTTGAACTCCTGCATCACCCAGACCTTGGAATTGGATTGCGTGCCAAACGCATCCTGCGCGCGAATCGTCTCCATCGGCCAATTCCGGTAGTTTGCATCCACTTTCCAGCCGTCGTATACATACACCGTCTTCGATTTCACTCCGGCCGCGCGCACAAATTCCACTTGCTTCGTTTCCCGGTCGTGCAGCGTGGTCGGCCGCTCCAGAGTGTACAGATGATATTCATCAAACGCCTTCTCTGTGACTTGCGGCCCTCCGCTCATTCCAACGCCGGCTTGAAAACTGATGGCGTCTCTCGCCATGTACGCCTCATTGGGCTGAATCTTGTTGACGTCCCCCGCCATTAGTTTAATCCGCGCGTCACGAAAGGTTTTTCCGCTCTGGTTGTCTAGCGTGACCCATCCCAGCAGCTCCAACTCCGTTCCCTTCACTGGTGCGACCACGTTGTAGCTTGCTTCCCAGTTCATCCCGCCCGTGACGTAGCTCAATTCCGCGGCGGCTTTGCCCGCCTTGTCCGTTTCCAATTCCCAGGAAAGTGTCGGCTTCAGCACCGTGTCGTCGGCCAGAGACGGAAATATCGGCTGCCCTGGCAGTGTGAATTGCAGTTTGCCATTCACTTCAATCACCGGCTGCCCGGCTCCCTGCTGTGCATACATTGCCTGTGCCTGGTAATACCTTTGTCCGTACATCAGCGTCGCGTGCGGCACAAACCCGCTGCGAATTATCTTTCCTTGGACAATCGTTTTGTCTGGCGCCAGGAAATCAATGGTCTTCCCTTCGTATAACGACAACAACAATTGCTCGAATACCGGGTCATTGCGGTAGTTCTGCTCCAGGATCCGCAAATGCCGCCCCTCCTCCAGCGACCGCAAGAACACCGAATCGGGCTCCACGTGCCCCGTAATGTCTGTCACTTCCACATGGTTTTGCCCCGGCTTCAAATCTAGCGCCAAAGGCAGGCGCCGGATTCGAAGCTCCAGCTTATATTGATCCAAAGTGCTCCGATATTTTGGAGGAATTGGAACTCGAATTAGAATTACAACCGCAGTAATATCAAGGAGTAGCCAGGGACGCGCCCGTAGCTCAGTTGGATAGAGCGTCTGCCTTCTAAGCACGCTGATCGGTTCCAATAGCTCCATCCTCTTTTCTTAATCACTAAACTTTCCAACAACTTGGGGAATCTGCTTTTCGCTTAAAGCGAACTCCCATGGTTCGAAAGGATAGGGTTTTGGCACAGTTCTGACACAGCCGGACCAATGCTTAGGTCGTCTCACAATTCGAGCTAACCGCCCGAACAGTGGAGTTGTGCGTGAGGATGAGTGCACGACCATGCAATTCGTGTTTGGTACAAGCCGCAATCCCCCTCGCAAGTGTCTTCTCCCCAGGAATGCTGTCAAATACCAACAACCTCGATGGCTAGACGATACCGGGATCTCTGCGAACTCCATGCTTCGCTTTACGGCCGAGGGCGTGTGACTCAGGGTGACATGCCAGTCTCGTACCCTAGAACGATTTGCATCACTTGATATTGATAGCGAGCGTCAGTGTCTTGGAGGTCCGCTTCTGTCTTTTGTAAATCTGCCTGACTGTATTCCACTATTGATCCTAGTCCCAATTTGTATCGTGCCTGCGCCAGCTCCAACGCGAGGCTGGCTTGTTCCCGAAGCTGTTGGGTGAGCGACAATCGTTGATACGCTTTCTGCGTCTCCAGCCACGCGTTGCGAACATCCCTCGCAATGTTATTTTGCAAGTCCAGCAGCCGCTGCTGTTTCGCTCGTGTCTCCAGGTCAGCGCTTTTTGCGCGCGCATTAAAGAGAAATCCATTGAAGACGGGAATGTTGATGTTGATGCCGGCTGCCCCATACCAATTGTCAATTTGTGGAGCGCGGACCGGCGCCAAGCCGACAACTCCGGTAGCATTCACGGTCGGCCACCATAGAGCATGCTCAGCCTTGCCGAACTTCGTAGCCGAGGCGACTTCATCCTGTAAGGCCCGGACTTCGGGCCGAAGCTGCAACGCCTGCTGGATCAACGGAGCGGCATCCGCAGTCGGGGCGACCGTTTGCGGAGAAGGTTCGACGAGAGCGAAATCCTGGCGATCGGAAAATCCGAGGATCGCGGAAAGTGTGGAGAGTGAAGCTTCGTAATTGCTTTGTGAATCGAGTTGCAACAGCTTGGCGCGCGCCAAGTCCACATTGCTGAAACTGAGATCAAGGTCGGATTTGAGTTTTGCATCGGTAAGTGCTTTGACCTGGTCGACGAGGAGCTGGCGCGCTTTCACGGTCTGCTCGGCGACTTCGAGAAGGGCTTGTGATTCGAGGCTGTTGTAAAACGCCTCGTCCACGGCAAGGACGATTTGTTGGCGCGTGGCAATGGCATTCTCATCTTCAGCCTTCGCCTGAAATTCGGAACTGGACACCAGATTATTGGTTCGGCCGAAATCCGTAATCAACTGGCTGACAGACGCACCCACGGCCGCGCGTGGATAAACCACCGGATTGTTCAAGTAACCTGCCGCGATGCGGCTTCCGGCCCTCGATTCCACTCCCGTCATGCTGAGGTTGGCGGTGGGCAAGAGTGCCGAGCGCGCTTCGCGAACAAATTCGTGCGCTTGAAGGGCGCGAAGCTTACCCACCGTGATTTGCGGATTCTCTTGCAGCGCGACCGCTTCGGCTTCCTGAAGAGTTAAGCGCTTACCGACTGTCTTGGCGGGGGCAGTCGGCTCTTGTTGGGCGGGTGGCATCGGATTTTGGGCGAGACACTTCCCTACCCAGAGGGCTAAGAAAAGGGCCAGCATGGTCATTCGCCGCCTCATGCCGTCACCTCCGCAGATTCCTCTTTGCGATGCACTAGCAGATACGCTGCGGGGACGAGGTAAACGGTGACGACTACGGACACCAAAAGCCCACCAATGATTGCCCTCGCCAAAGGCGCGTAAGCTTCGCTGCCTGCTTCGATTCCCAATGCCAAGGGGATCAGCCCCAACAGCGTGGCCAGCGAGGTCATCAAGACAGGACGCAACCTTTGACGTGATGCGGTTGCCACGGCTTCCTTCACGGATTTCCCTTCCTTGTGGAGGTGGCGGGCGAATTCGACGATCAAAATGCTGTTCGACACAACGATTCCGACCATCATGACCAGGCCCATGAGGGACATCACGTTGAGGGTGGTATTCGTCACCAGCAGGAACAGCAGCACTCCCGCAAGTCCGGGCGGTACAGCCAACAAAATGATGAATGGATCTGTCCAGGAAGCGAATTGCGCTACCAGAATCAGGTACACCAGCACGACCGACAATATCAGGCCGATGCCAAAACTCTTAAAGGACGCGCGCATACCCTGCACCGATCCGCGGAGTTTCACGCGCACGCCCTCGGGGAGCTGCGTCTTGCGTATAATTTCCTCAATCTGGCCGGTGATCGTTCCCAGATCTTCTTTTTTCGGTGCCACGTAGACATCCATCACGCGCGCCAATTGGTAGTGATCCACCTCCGTTGGAGCGGAGATGTGAATCATGGTCACAACTGAATCCAGGAAAGTTGGTTGTTGAATCTTGGGGCCGCGCAAGGGAATCTGCCGGAGATCTGCCATCGTTTTCACAGTCTCTTCGGGATATTGCACGGTCAGCAGGTACGGGTTGCCGCTCTTGGGGTCCACCCAGTAGTTCGGCGCAATCATGGCGTTCGAGGTTAGCGCGGTGATCACGTTGTCGACCACTTCCCGTTGCGAAAGGCCGAGTTGCGCGGCCTTTTCGCGATCCACGTTCAATTGCAGCGCTGGATAATCCACGTCTTGCGGTATCAACACATCACTGACGCCCGAAAGCTGCTTCGTCAGTGAGGCGATTCTCGATGCCACCGCATGCGCCGCGTCCATGTCGCTTCCGCTGACCTGGATGTCGATTGGCGCGGGCAATCCCAAGTTCAGCACGGCATCCACAAGCCCGCCCGACTGAAAATACACGGTGAGCTGCGGGAGTTGTTTCTGAATTTGCTCTCGAACCCTCCTCATGTATTCGTAACTTCCGACCTTGTGCCCTTCCTTCAGACTGGCCTGGACAAAGGCGGTATGTGGGGCCGAATTCGAGGTGTAAATGACCGAGAAGTCGGGAGTGATGCCGATGTTGGACACGACCATTTGCAACTCGCTCTTCGGGATCACTTCGCGAATGATCTGCTCGACTTGCTTCACGTAATCTTCCGTCAACTCCACCCGAGTCCCTGAGGGAGCCTTCAGGTTGATGACAAATTGTCCCGCGTCCGTCCTCGGGAAGAAGGAAACGCCGAGCAACGGATAGAGAGAAAGACAAAGGAGTGAAACTCCGGCAAGACCTGCCACGGCGGAGACTGGCCGCAAAAGAGTTTTCGCCAGACTCTTGTCGTAGCTCACCAGCATCCTTTCAAACGCAAGGTCAAAGCGCTTCACTATCCGCCCGAGTATGGATCGGGTGTCGCCTTCGAGTTCTTCATCTGCTTCATGCTTGTGCATGAGCTTCGCGCAGTACAACGGCACCACGGTCATCGCCACCATATACGAAGCAAACAGGGCGAAAACCACGGAAGAAGCCAGGGCAATAAAGAGGAAGCGGCTGACGCCATAGAGGAAGACTACGGGAAAGAACACGATGGCCGTGGCAAGGGTCGCGGCCAACACAGCCAGCGCTACTTCGTTGCCGCCCTTTTCCGCCGCCACCTCCGGCAATTCCCCCATTTCGAGGTGCCGGAAAATGTTCTCCAGAACGATCACGGAATTGTCGATCAATCGCGAGAACACCAGCGCAAGCCCTCCTAACACCATGGTGTTCACGGTTCCGCCGCCGGCGTTGATGGCCAGAAACGCGGCCAGCGCCGAAAGCGGAATGGACAAGAACACGGCAGCCGTCGCTCGCATGCTCCCGAGAAACAACAGAACCATCACGCCGGTAAGCACGAGGCCGATGGAGCCTTCACTGATTAGATTTTTGATGGCCGTTTTGACAAAGATAGATTGATCGAAAACGACCCGGGTGACCAACTGCTTCGGAACGTCTACCAGTTGTTTCAAGGCATCGCGAATTCCGTTAACGACCGCGATGGTGTTTGTGTCTCCACCCTGCTTGAGGATGGGCAAATAGACAGACGGCTGGCCATCCACCCGCACGATGTTGGTTTGGATCGCCTGGGCGTCCACCGCTTTTCCCACGTCGGCGACCATCACGGAGGACTGGCCAATCGTTTTGAGAGGCATGGTCATGATCGCATTGGCGTCGGGTGCCTGGGCGTTTGAATACAAGTTGTAATCGAACGGCCCAATCTTCACGTCACCGGCTGGGAGGATGAGGTTGCTTTCGTTGATCTGCCGGACGACATCCATTGGACTTAGCTGGTGCGCCTGCAATTTCAACGGGTCAACGTAGACCATAATCTGCCGGTACTTCCCGCCGAAGGGTTGAGGGACGGATGCGCCCGGCACGTTGGCAATCTGGTTTCTGACGTTGTACTGCCCAAGGTCATGTAATTCCGTTTCGTCGAGTCCTTCGCCCTTGAGAGTGACCAGACATACCGGCAAACTCGATGCATCGAACTTCAGCACGACCGGCGGCAGCGTTCCTTGCGGCAAGCGGCGCAATTGGGCCATCGCCAGGTTGGCAATAATGCTGACGTCCGAATCCGCGTTCGTTCCAGGTTGAAAGTAAATTTTGACGAGGCTCACGCCCGGCAGCGAACGTGACTCGATGTGGTCCACACCGCTCGCCAAGGTGAAGAACCGTTCAAACGGGTTGGTGATGCTCGCTTCGATCTGCTGCGGAGGCATGCCTGAATAAAATGTCGCTACCACAACTACGGGAATATTGATGGGGGGAAACAGGTCCACCGGCATGCGTACAAGCGTCACCGTGCCGACAATCGTGATCATCAGGCAGCAGACGATGATGAAATAGGGATTGCGAATGGAAAAGCCGGCCATTACTCTGCCCCTCCCTTTTCCGCATCGGGGAGTTTCACTTCCTTTGGGAAGACCTTTTGGCCGTCGCGGAACTGGCTCCGGTTGCCGATGATGACGCGCTCGTTCTCACTCAATCCCGAAAGCACTTCCACGCGCGCCTTTCCCTGCAGTCCCAGCTTTACGTGACGTTCCTCCACCACGTTTTGTAAAGTCACCACCAGGACAGTTGCTTTTCCACTACTCTGCGTTACAGCTTCCATCGGGACTACCAATACATTGTCGCGCTCCGCCAACTGCAAGACTGTCTCCGCAAACATTCCTGGCAGGAGCTTCCCGTTGCGATTGTCGAAATCAATTTCTGTCTCCATCGTTCGCGTTTGACTATCCAGAGAGCCAGCGAACCTGGACACCTTGCCCACGATGTCCTGATTCAGCGCCTGCACATGTACCTTCACCGGATCGGCGAGATGAATCTGCCCGGCGATCGATTCCGGGACCGGGAGGACCAAGCGCAACTTCGAGACTTCCGCCAATCGCACCACGGGAACGGATTGGGAACTCGATGAAGTCCCCGCCGCGATTAGCGCCCCCGTATCCGCGTACCTCGCGGTAACAACGCCGGCGAAGGGAGCCACGATTCGCGTGTAATTCGATAAAGCGCTGAACTGATTTTGATTTGCTTGCGCGACCTGCAACGCCTGTTGAGCCATGCTGAACGCCGCCTGCGCGCTGGAGACTCCGGCTTCGGCCTCCAAATCCTTGGCCTGGGCGTCATCTACTTCCTGCTGGGCGACCAAGCCGGCTTTTTGTTCAGAAGCTTGTTTCAGGCGGTCATACATGGCGTGAGCAGCGGCATGGGACGACTTCGCACGTTCAACATCTCCCTGTGCTTTATGGATTTCCTGCTCGGATCGCCGTACCGCCGCCGTGGCCCCAGCCAATTCCGCCGCGAGTTCCGGCACCTCCAAAACCACCAGCGTTTGCCCATCTTTAACGTGGTCGCCCACATCAACGTAAATTTTGCGAATATATCCCGCCACTTTCGCATGGACATCTACGTCCTGGAAGGGCTTAAACGCTCCCGCAATCGTTAGCGTGTTTTCGATTGTGCCCCGCTGTACATGCGCGACTGCCGCTCCGACTTCAACAGAAGAATCTGAATCCGAATCGCTGGCCTCACTCCGCGAATGACCCAACCAACGCCAGCCCGCTGCGAGTGCGAGTAGTCCTAAAACTATTCCCAATACCATCTTTGTTTTTCGTGTCATCCGCATTCCTGATTTTCTGAAGGATCATTGCGGTTCAAGCGACGCACTTGGCCCACGGTTTGTCGGGGAAAACCGGGAATGAACTACGCCGAGGGCGGCGGACGGAACCACAAATTCGAGGAAAAATCGCGCAGTATAACGGTAGATGGCGTGGCATCTATTGCGAGATGAAACTCTTTTTCCTGGAGCACGGGGACAATATTGCCCATGCATCTGGCGGCCACTATGTCCGCCGTTAAAGCATTCGTGACCGGCGAGAAATGTTGCAATTCTGAAGAGCCGACCGTCGCCCGGTTCCGTGGCAAGTCCTGCATGGACAACCCGGTGTGGGAGTGAATCAGGGCGAGAAATGGATTGTAGAGGAGGAGCCCCGCGAGCACAAGGTACACAAAAGTCTGGGAGCAAGGCACAGGGCCTCGGGGCCGCGCAGTTCTCCACTTAGCGCTCAACATACTCACATCACCAGATTAGTCAGAGGCATGCTCGCGGTCAAGGGATGCTTTGCCGGTGTTTTTCCGAAATGAGAAGCTGCAGGGTCAGATGGGCGATCTTCTGCCGCTGGTTGATGGCGGGTACGGATATTGCTTCAGAAGATCGCGACGAATTTTGGCGGCTGAGACTTTGGTGAGTGAGCCGGAAGGCGCGTTGCGAAGTTGCTGGATAGTGGATTCGAGGCTGGCGAGGAAGGCTTTGCAGGGTTGGCAGCCATCGAGATGCTGCTCCAGCTTTTCGCACAGGGAATCATCGAGTTGTTCGTCGAGGTAGTTGGAAAGTTGGGCGAAGAGAGCTTTGCATGAAGCAGAGCGTTTTTCTGGAGTTGCCATGGTCGGAGCAGGCCGGAGGATGCCTTTCTTTGGAGCAGCGGGATTGTGATTCTGGCGGGCCAATTTTTGGCGAACAAAGAGCCGTGCGCGATGGAGACGCACGCGAACATTTCCGGGGCGAAGGCCTGTTATGTCTCCCACTTCTTCATCGGTGAGCCCTTCCATATCCCGTAACACAAGAATGATGCGGTATTGCGGCGGCAATTCCTGAATCACCTCGCGCAGGCGTCTGGCCTGCTGACTGCGGATGGCCAGAGACTCTGGATTGACCGGACCTGCCTTGGCGAGCCGTGCAAGTTCGTGACGATCGGGCATGAGTTCGTCCAACGACAGATCCTGTTTGGGCGCAAATTTGCTTTTGCGGCGGCTCATCAAGCAACGGTTCTTGGCAACTTTATAGAGCCAGACGAGAAGTGCGCGGGGGCTTTCAAATTTCGGGAGGTACGGGATAGCCTTTACGAGGACTTCCTGCATTGTGTCTTCGGCATCTTCGCGCTGTCCGCAGACCTTCATGCTGAACGAGAAGACCGTCCCCTGCAGCAGTTCCAAAGCCTGTTCGATGGCCCGCGGGTCATTTTTCTCGAGTAGCGCCACGGCTTGTTCGATCTCTTTTCGCATTGCCCCTCACGATAGCACACCAACCTCTCTTTTCTCGGTGACCGGCCATAACCCGCTGACAGAGCAGCCTTTAGAAGAGACTTGCCTTCCCTGCGCTTCTCCAGAGCCGCCGACGCGGTTTTACCTGTAACAAATCTCCCGAGATTGCATTTGTTCTGGTGCAAGGCCAGCAAGAAGCGCCATCCGATGGAGGAGAAGAAATGAGAAGTAACGTGGGAACAACCGATCGAGTAATTCGAATCGTCCTGGGAATCATTTTGGTTGCGCTGGGACTTCGCCATACCGTAACCGGCGGGCTCGCAATCGCTGCTTATGTTGTCGGAGCCATAGCACTGGTGACTGGCGTGGTTCGTTACTGCCCGGCGTGGTCAGTTTTTGGAATCAATACGTGCCCGCTGAAGCCCAGCCAAAACAAGTAGGTTGTGTCCGAGGGGTTAATCAGAAAAGGCGAGATAAAAGGAGTTGGAGATGATCACGGCAAAAGTGAGTCTTACGCAGGCGTTGAAATCGCAACGGCAGTTCATTGCGGAAACAGGCAGCGGCCACCACATCGTTCTGGACGACGCCGCTGGAGCGACGGGCGCAAAACCAATTGAACTTGTCGCCGTCGCGCTGGCGGGATGCACAGCCTTCGATGTAGTCACCATGCTGCGACAGAAGCACCACCAGAAAGTGACCGCATATGAGGTGCTTGTGGAAGCGGAACAGGCCGAGCGGCCACCGCAGGTGTTCACGGCGATTCGTCTGCGACACGTGCTGACGGGATTTGGGATCGACAAGACGGCAGTGGAACAGGCAATTCAACTATCCGAAGAAAAGTACTGTTCCGTGGGCGCGATGCTGAAACAAAACGCGGCACTTAAAACGGTGTACGAGATTCACGAGGAACCCTCGAGTTGGCTCCAGTCAACACCCAATCCGGAGCGGGTCTCCGCTTGAGGCAAGCGATGAATCGAGGATGGATCTCAAACTCGGCCGGAATGTTTGTTTGCGCTGCGATTCTGTTTGTTGCAGTGGCCCCGCTGGCGCGCGCGCAAGAAAAGGGTGCGGCTCAAACGCTCACGTTAGAGCAGGCGGTGCGTATGGCGCTGCAACAGAATCCGGCGTTTCAAACGAGCGCCGACGAAGCCGAGGCAACGCGAGCAAGGCTGAAACAAGTGCAGTCCGCATGGTATCCGCGATTCGACTTTCACCAGGACTTCACACGCGGAAATAACCCGGTGTATGTGTTTGGGACCAAGCTGACGCAGCGGCAATTTTCGGCGGCGGATTTTGCACTGAACAACCTAAACACTCCAACCCCGCTGGACAACTTTCAAACAAAGTTCGATGGGCAGTGGAGGCTGTTCGATTCGGGACAAACCTTGTTTCACCAGCGCAGTGCGAAACGCCTGGTGACCGCCGCCGATTTCGAGACGGAGCAGGCGAGGCAGGATTTAATTCTCGAGATCGTAAAAACCTACTACGGCGTGTTGGTCCTGAAGGAAAACACAAAAGCGGCGGACGAAGCGCTGAAGACGGCCGAATCTAGCGCGCAGCGCATGGAGACAATGCACAAGGCAGGAATGCTGGTGGATTCGGACTTGCTCAGTGCGAAGGTTTTTGTCTCCCAGATGAAGGATCGTCAAATCCGTGCAAAGAACGATCTGGCACTGGCGGAGATGCAACTGGCGCGAGAGATGGGAATGTCGCTCGACGCACCAGCGGAACCTGCTGCAACTTTGGCCGAGCCAGGGATGCCTTCTGAAAGCATTGAGGAATGGATTCACGTTGCTCTTGAGCAACGGCCTGGGCTTCGCGCAGCGCAATTGCAGGAAACAGCGATGGGCGAGGAGAGAAGGGCGGCAAAAGCGGAATTCGGGCCAAAGATCGGGCTGTTCGGAAGCGCAGAGCGCGACGCGCTGACGCTTGGTGGCCCTTCGGGGACGAACTGGACGGCGGGTGCACGGCTCGATTTCAACCTCTTTGCAGGCGGCGCGCAGAAAGCCCGTGTTGCGGAAGCAACCGCGAACGCGAACAAGGCGAAACACAACGTGGAATGGTTCCGTTCCGGGGTGCAGATGGAAGTGCGCAAGGCGTACCTCGACGGCAATGCCGCAGCACAGAGAGCGGCGTCGGCGCGCGATGCAGCGGAACAAGCTAAAGAGAGCTTACGGATTGTACAGAACCGGTATGAGGCAGGCCTGACGACTGTTACGGAGCTGTTGCGATCGCAGACGGCGCAGCTTGATGCGACGACGGGATATCTGGCGGCGCTGCAGGACTGGCAAGTGGCACGAGCACAGCTGGAGAGAGCAGCGGGCCTGCTGACGCCGGAGTCAGCACTCATTACGGGAGCGAGCAAGCCATGAGCATGACGGAGAGGATGGAAGCAGCGATGCGCCGAGGAATACAGATCTTACTTGTTGCGGCGTGGGCATTCGCAGCCGGGTGCGGCGGAACACCGGAGATCACATCGCAAAAAACCGAGGTTGTGCAGGGACTGCAAGTAAAGAAGTTGCAGTTGCAGAACGTCGCGGACGAGTTGGAAGCGCCGGGAAGTGTAATTGCGGTGTCCACAGCGCAAGTGGCGGCGAGAACGATGGGCACAGTGCTACAGGTCGCGGTGCGGGAAGGCGACACCGTGAAGCGCGGGCAAGTACTCGCTCAATTGGATGAGCGAGAGCTGGCGTCGCGTCGGAGCGCTGCGCAGGCTGGAGCACAGGGAGCCGCTGCAGGGGTGGCGCAGGCGACGAAGGCGTTGGCAGCAGCGCAAGCGCAAGCCGATGTCATGCAGAAAACGTATGACCGCTATGCCTACTTGAAAGAACAAAAGTCCTTGAGCCCACAGGAATTTGACGAAATTACGGCGAAGCAGCAGGCCGCGCAAGCGAGTCTCGAACAGGCAAAAGCGGGCCTACGCCAGGCGCAAGCGGGTGCATCCCAAGCGGAATCGGAAGCGCGGGCGGCGCAGGACGTGGCGAGTTACGCGCGGGTCGTTGCGCCTTTCGATGGCCGAGTGATTCGTCGGACTGTGGAGCCGGGATCGTTGGTGTCGACGGGAATGCCGCTGTTCGTGGTGGAAGACACATCACGGTACCAACTGGAGGCCACGCTGCCAGCAGAAGCTTTGGCGGCTGTGAAGAAAAATGCAGCGGCCCGCGTCCAGTTGGATGGCTTCGCGGAGAAGCCTCTATCGGGCAAGGTCGCCGAGATTGAAGCCGGAGCCGATCCGACCTCACACACATTGAAGGCGCGCATCGACCTGCCGAAGGAAGCGGGAGTGCAGTCCGGGATGTTTGGGCGAGCATTTTTTCCGCGAGGAGAAAAGCGGGCATTGATGATTCCAGTCGCCGCGCTGGTGAACCGCGGCCAACTCCGCGGTATCTACGTTGTCGACGACGCGGGACTGGTGCACTGGCGCGTCGTCACCCTTGGGAGGCCTCTCGGCAACCAGGTTGAAGTGTTGTCAGGACTGAGCGATGGCGACGCGGTGGTCCTGAACCCGGGCAGCCAGGAGTTAGATGGAAAGAAGACTGGCGTAGCGCCGACAGCCGGGGAGAAGCATTCGTGAAGCGGGGGCTGGCAGGAAAAATCGCGCACGGGTTTATCGATTCGCCTCTCACGCCGCTGGTGATCGTGGCTGCATTGTTGTTGGGGCTCTTCAGCATCTGGCAGACGCCTCGTGAAGAGGAACCGCAGATCGTCGTCCCGATGCTGGATGTGTTTGTGAGCATGCCGGGCGCTTCGGCACAGGAAGTCGAGCAGCGCGTAACGATTCCGATGGAGCGCCTGTTAAACGAAGTTCCTGGTGTCGAGTACCTCTATTCGACCAGCCAGCCGGGTGGTGCACTGGTCATTGTCCGGTTTTATGTGGGCATTAAGGAAGAAGATGCGATTGTCCGCACCTACAACAAGCTATACGCAAACTTTGACTGCATCCCGCAGGGGGCGAGCCAGCCGCTGATCAAGGCGCGCTCGATTGACGATGTTCCGGTGCTGGCGATGACGTTCTGGGGAAAGAACCACGACGGAGCTACGCTGAGGAGAATCGCAGCGGAAGTGCAACAGAGCGTCAAGCAGGTGGCAAATGTATCGGAGACCACGCTGCTCGGAGGACAGAAGCGCGAACTGAAGATCGCGATGGATCCGCAGAAGCTGGCGGCCTATCACGTGAGCCCATTAGCGATTGCACGGGCGCTCCAAACGAGCAACCAGCGCCTGCAGGCAGGATCGTTTGCTGAAGGAAACCAGGAATTCGCGGTGGAAGCGGGAGCTTTCCTCCACAGCGCAGAGGAAGCGCGAAAGATCGTGGTCGCGGTCCAGAGTGGCCGTCCGGTGTATCTCGGGGATGTGGTCACAGTAGCAGACGGTCCAGAAGAACCCACGGATTACGTATATTTCGGGACAGGCGGGGCTGCCAACGGCTCGGCAGGGACATATCCCGCGGTGACGTTGGCAGTTGCAAAGCGCAAGGGAGCCAACGCAACAAACGTTTCACAAGATGTGCTGGCAAAAATGGATTCCCTGCGCGGTTATGTGTTGCCGAACGACGTGCAGGTCACCGTGACGCGCAACTACGGACAGACGGCAAAGTACAAATCGGATGAACTCCTGAAACATCTTTTTCTGGCGACTATTTCGGTGACGCTGCTGGTCGGTTTGGCCTTGGGCTGGCGCGAGTCGGGCGTCGTGCTGCTGGCCATTCCGGTAACGTTGGCACTTACGCTGTTCATCTTTTATGCCTACGGCTACACCCTGAATCGAGTGACGCTCTTCGCGCTCATATTTTCCATTGGCATCCTGGTGGACGACGCGATTGTGGTGGTCGAAAACATCGTGAGGCATTTTCGCTTGCCGGAAAGTCAGGGCAGATCATGGAGCGATGTTGCCGTCGAAGCGGTGGACGAGGTCGGTAATCCGACGATCCTGGCGACCTTTGCCGTGATTGCCGCGATTCTGCCCATGGCGTTTGTGCGCGGTCTCATGGGCCCGTACATGCGGCCCATTCCCGTGGGTGCCTCCGCAGCCATGTTGTTTTCGCTCATGGTTGCATTTGTCGTTTCGCCGTGGGCTGCGCTGAGATTGTTGCGCGGACATACCGGAAAACATGCCGAAGGTGAAGCGGAAGGCAGGACAACGAGGCTCTACCGGAAACTGATGAGCGGACTGATACAGAATGCGCGAAAGCGGTGGGCGTTTCTGGGAACCGTTGTGTTGCTCCTGCTGCTGGCTTGCTCGCTGGTCGCGTTCAAGGCTGTGCGCGTGAAGATGTTGCCTTTCGATAATAAAAGCGAATTCCAGGTGATCGTGGATATGCCGGAAGGCACGCCGCTCGAACGCACGCTCGCCGTGGAACAGGAGATCGGCGCGTACTTGCACACGCAGCCAGACGTATTGAACTACCAGACGTATGCCGGAACATCGGGCCCGTACAACTTCAACGGACTTGTACGGCACTACTACCTACGGCGCGGTGCAAATCAGGGGGACATTCAGGTGAATTTGAGGTCGGTGGAGGAACGCCAGCGCCAGAGCCACGAAATCGCAAAGGAAATGCGCGGGCCGATTCAGGAGATCGCCAAAAAATGGAATGCGCGCGTGAAGGTGGCGGAAGTTCCGCCGGGTCCTCCGGTTATTTCGACGTTGGTGGCGGAAGTGTATGGGCCAGATTATCAGCGACAAATCGAAGTGGCCCGGCAGATCCGCAAGATTTTCGATGAGACGCCGGGAGTCGTGGACGTGGACTGGTATGTCGTGGCGGACCAGAAGAAGTTGGATTTTCAGGTGGAGCAAGACAAAGCCGCGCTGCGGGGGATTTCGCCAGCGGAAGTTTCGCAGTCCGTGGCGATGGCACTGGGAGGAACGCAGGTCGGTTTGATGCATCAGGCCAATGAACGCGAGGACGTGCCAATACGCGTTCAACTGTCGCGAGAGAGCCGATCGAGCGCCGACGCGCTGCGCGGTCTGTATCTGAACGCGCCGGACGGGGCGATGGTGCCGCTCGGCGAACTAACAAAGGTCCAGGAAGGAACAATTGACAAGAGCATTTACCGGAAGAATCAGCGCGAAGTGGTTTATGTAACGGCCGATGTTGCAGGAGCCGAAGAGAGTCCAGTGTACGCAATTGGCACGCTGGGAAAAAAGATCGATGCACTGAAACTTCCCGAAGGCTACGGGATTGAGCAATTCACAGCCATTCAGCCTCCCGACGCCAAGAAGCTCGCAGTGAAGTGGGATGGTGAGTGGCAGATCACTTATGAAGTGTTCCGAGATCTGGGATTGGCGTTCGCAGCGGTATTAGTGCTGATCTACGTGCTGGTAGTCGGGTGGTTTAAGTCCTTCAAGACGCCGCTCGCGATCATGGTGCCAATCCCACTGACACTCGTGGGAATTTTGCCTGCACACGCAGCGATGGGCGCATTCTTCACCGCTACATCCATGATTGGATTCATCGCGGGTGCTGGAATCATCGTTAGGAATTCAATCATCCTGGTGGACTTCATCAAGTTGCGGCGGGAACAAGGGATGCCGCTGGAAGAAGCCGTCGTAGATGCGGGTGCTGTGAGATTTCGACCGATGCTGCTGACAGCGGCAGCAGTTGTAGTGGGTGCGGGAGTCATCCTGTTCGATCCGATCTTCCAAGGCCTGGCGATTTCACTGATGGCGGGAGAAGTGGCGTCGACGTTTCTTTCACGTATGGCTGTCCCAGTTCTTTATTACATGAGTGAGCGAGGTGGCAAATGACAATGGAGCGATACATCCGGATTATCGCGGGGACACTTGTATTGGTGTCGCTGGCGCTGGGGACATGGGTGAATCACAACTGGTATTGGTTCACGGCGTTCGTCGGCGCGAACCTGCTGCAATCGGGCTTCACGAAATGGTGCCTGATGGAAGACATTCTGCGGAAATTCGGGGTGGGTGCAGAAACCCAGTCTTGATGAGTGACGTGACCGGAGTGAATCCTTCTAGCAGGAGTGAGAGAGAATCACTCTGAAGCAATGCTGAACATGTCGATGAAGAGAAAAACAACCGAAGAGATCGGCGAGCGTTTGGTCTTGTGATCGGCCACATGTAGAACTTCCCTCAAGTTTCAGACTTCCCAGAAATGAAGTGGTGGGAAGCATGAAAGCACTCGGGCAACTCAATCGACAAGCGAACGAGATGCAGGATTCAATTGGCACACTCGTGTCACTAGAGAGGTTTGGGCAAGTTTTGGCACACTTTCGACGTAATATATGAGGATACAGGTAGCTGTGGAATCGAGAAGTGCTTTAGAATCTGTAGAACTGCACGACGCGCCCGTAGCTCAGTTGGATAGAGCGTCTGCCTTCTAAGCGCTGCGGCTTCCGGCACCAACAACTCCATCGAATATTTCTAACTCTCAATGTTTCCAACAATTCGGGGCATCTGCTTTTCGCTCAAGACTAACCCTAATGAATGGAAAAGATAGAATTAATGCACAGTAACCGCACAGAGAGACGAGAACCGGAGTCACCTCCAAAGGCTAGTCTGCGAAGGTTCGGGAATTCGCTCTCCAGGATTCCAGCTTGGGTTTGTCGGTTCCGAATGGGGGGGGGATTCGAACCCCGCTAGGAGTTTTGGCCTGTCCCTACCGAAAATTCTGTGCAGCCCATGGGGATGTCATTCCCCCAACTGGACCGCAAAGCTCAAGCAGTTTGTGGCCTTGCCTGAGTCTGGTGAACGAAATTCGCCGATGCACGCGTGTGCAAGGGAGCACAGTTCGAACACAAATTTCAATGGCCCAAGGAGAGAAAGCGCTTAGCGTGGTGGATTCGGGCTTTTTCAGGCAGCCCGTCGTTCGTAGCGGTGATGCAGTCCGCCGGCCTGCGGCACCGCCACGACGGACCCCATTTCCGGCGGCTGAATCGTTCGTGGCTCCGGCGAGTCCTTCCCCAACGAAAGATGTGTTCTTGATCGGTGATAGTAATCGAAATACGAATTGAGGGTTCGTCGTAACGAGTTTTCATGGAACACGATCACATGATCGAGGCACTCGCGCCGAATGGATCCTATCACTCGCTCTACATAGGCTCTCTGCCAAGGCGAGCGCGGTGCAGACAGAACTTCGCAGATGCCCGTGTCTCGCACCTGTTCTCGGAAGTCATTCCCAAAGATAGCATCGCGGTCGCGCAGCAGGTAGCGCGGGAGTTGGTCAAAGGGAAAGGCCTCCCGCAGTTGCTGTCCGGTCCACTCCGCGGTCGGGTGGGCGGTCACATTGAAGTGCAGAATGCGACGCCGGTCATGGGCCAACACCAGAAACACGTAAAGGACCTGGAAACGGATAGTGGGCACCGTGAAGAAGTCGATGGAGACGAGCTGCTTGGCGTGATTCTCCAGAAATGTGCGCCAGGTCTGAGACGGCGGCTTGTGGCAGCGCACCATATATTTGCTGACGCTGCTCTCCCCCGATGTCGATGCCGAGTTTGAGCAGTTCCCCGTGGATGCGGGGTGCACCCCAACCGGGATTGTCCCGGCACATCTTGCGGATCAGATCTCGGACCTCGCGGAAAATGACGGGTCGTCCGGGTTGGCCGCGCCGCACCTTCCAGGTCCAGAACAAACGCAAGCCGGCACGATGCCAGGCTACGACCGTTTCTGGCTTGCCGATGGCCAGCGCCGAGCGCCAGTCACGCCAGAGGTGGGACAGACAGATCCACAACAGGCGGTCCCCTGAGGTCAATTTCGGGCGTTTTCTTGCGGACCTCTGAAGCACGCCGATTTGGTGGCGCAGAGCCAGGTTCTCGAGCTCAAGGGCAGCACGCAAACGGAAGATCGAAGACAGAGTTGCGAGGAGTGTCGTGAGAGAAATAAGCATCGGCGAGAATTATGAAAGAAATATAACCCCTATCCGCTCAGACATTTCGAGATTTTCGAGAGGCACAGATCGTCGCTTTGGATTCCGATGCACGCCGTTAGACATTCCGAGCGATAATAATCAACACCAACCCGGCAAGGAAACACAAGAACATAAAAGCAATTATCTTGTCGGTCCCTAATGACGCTTCTTTGAACTCCTTCCAAACGAAAACGCCCCACAAGGCCGCGACCATAGTGGCGCCCTGGCCCAAGCCGTAGGATATGGCAAAGCCAGCCTTTCCTGATGCGATGATGTTGAGCGCCATTCCAACTCCCCAGACTATCCCACCAAGCACCCCGATCAAGTGCGTCCGAAGGTCGCCCCGGAAGTACGCAGATGCCGAGACTGGTTCTCCCCGAAAAGGCTTTCTCATGATGATCGTATTGAATACGAAGTTGCTGAGGAGCACGCCGAGTGAGAAAACTGAAACCGCAGCATAGGGACCCAGCTTGCCCGTTTCCAAGTTAGCGAAGTTTAGCGACATGGAAGCTGCGACGAACCTGTAGAAAAAGCCCATCAGAATTCCACAGGCAACAGACAGAGCCAGACCCTTAATGCTGAGGCCTTCGGTACGCTTGGATAGCCTACGGTACGCAATCGCATCTAGAATGATAGCCAGTACGACAAGAGCAACACCCCCAAAGAGAAGGATGGGACTCCCCATTGGATTTGCGAGATAGTTAACCATAACTCCGAGAACCAGGGCCAAGCCAATCCCGACGGGAAATGCTACCGCCATACCCGCAATGTCAATGGCTGCCACCAAGAGGATATTTGCGGCGTTGAATATCGTGCCACCGATCAATGCAAAGATCAGGCTTTTGCTAGACGCCTGCGCAACATCCGCAAAGAAACTCCGTCCTTGGGACCCTGTGTTGCCCAAGGTCAGGCCAAACAATAGGGAAATCAGGAGGACGCCGACGGCATAGTCCCAGTAGAATAGCTCAAATCGCCAGTCTTTCGGTGCCAGCTTCTGTGTGTTAGCCCACGAACCCCAGCAAAGCATGGTGATGGCGCAAAAGACCACGGCCCAGAAGTAGCTCTGTAGGATAAACATGTTTGCTCCCACGACTCAGAGAATATCGGAATCACCGCAGTACACCTCGAAACGCAAAACCAAGTGTAGTTACGATCGCCCCCCGCGAACCTTCCATTCCTGCTCGAACTCCGACCTGCTCAAGAAGGATTTTTGTGTTCCCACTCGCGTCGTGGAGAGGGCAGCGTAGAGGTTTGCCCGGGTAAGGGCCTCCACCTCCGGGAGGCCTTCGGCAAGAAAGACAGCGAAGCTGCCAATGAAGGCATCGCCCGCGCCGGTGCTATCGATCGTCTTGACCCTGAAACCAGGGATCAACTCCATTCCTTCCGGCCCGCTCAGCAGGGCTCCTCTTTCACCTAATGTAATGACAACCCGGCGTATTCCTCGGCCGAGAAGCGAGTCGGCACAACTTCTTGCGTCCTCAATTGAGTGGACAGGCATCCCTGTGATGAGCTCCGCTTCGCTTTCGTTCGGGATGAAATAGTCCACGGCGGCAAGTTCGGTCAGATCCAGCACTCGGCCGGGGGCCGGATTCAAGATGCAGCGGATCCCGTTCGATTTCGCGAAGTGAATGGCGTGGTAAACCGTGTTCAAAGGGATCTCAAGTTGCAACACGATGTAATCGGCTTTCCGAAGAATGGGAGCAGCTAAATCCAAGTCCTGCGGGAGAAGCGCATCGTTTGCGCCACTTACCACGATGATGCGATTCTGGCCGCTCGCGTCCACGAAAATCGGTGCGACGCCGCTAGAAACTCCTTCGACGATCCGGACGTGGCTGGCGTCTATCCCAAAGGAATTAAAGTTCTCGATCGTGACGGGACCGAACAAGTCGCTCCCAACCTTTGCGACCATGCAGACCGCAGCACCGCACAGGCGAGCGGCCACGGCCTGATTTGCTCCTTTGCCGCCGAAGCCGAGGTCGAATTTCTTCCCGAAAATCGTTTCTCCCGGACGGGGAAATTCGTCAATAAACGTTGTCAGATCCACATTGGCACTGCCTACAACAGCGATGTAAGGCTGCTTGGCCATCTTTTCCCTTTTTTATCAGCGCGTGGTTCCCACGCGGTCTTTGTGTTTCGGCTGGGAAGCGACTGGCGTCTCGGCCGGACTTCGTGACATTCCTGCAATCTGTCCGAGCTCTCTTCGTGTCAGGCGCCCTGCTTCCCCCTCACGCCGACGGCCCATCAGAACATCCCCGGCCTAACAACCCTCCATGCGGACACCCGATCGGTTTCCCCGATATGCACCCCCGGTCTGAATCTCACTGGGTCGCTCTCGCAACGGGCGTTGGGCGCATCATGAGATCGATGAACATCTTGTAGAACTTCTCCGCATTTATCTCCATCGGCACATGAACGATCTGCTCGCCGAGTCCGGGCTGTTGGCCGGGATCCCAGATAAGAATGTTGCCGTAGCCGCCTTCGTGTGCACAGTCGATGTCCATGTACCACTGCGACTCGCTCGTGATGATGCTCGGGTCGAGCCACTCCGCAGCCGCCAACTCGTCCCACATGTACCCCTCGGTTGCATACTTCGCGATGTACTGCGCGGCTGGATTCGGCGACTTTGTAATCTCAGCAATCATAGCCTTCGTCAAATTCGTTTTGACCGAGGTGTCCACGGTCGTGTCTGTAATCTTGTGCCAGGGCGCGGTTAGGACGATGTGCACAGCTTCCGGGTCCCACCAGAGATTGAATTCGCGGCGCTGCGTCTGCGGTCCTTCAGATTTGAGAACTTCCGATATCGACCCGCCCATGAAGACGAGCTCCTGCGCCAGTTCCGGCACTTGCGGATCGATCCTGATTGCCAGGGCCAAGTTCGTGTGCGGTCCTGCGGCATAAATCGTTACTTGATGCGGATACTTATGAACCATGCGGATAATAAAGTGCGCCGCGTCTTCATCGGCGGGTTTGGTTGTGGGAGAGCCTTCCGGCAGCGGAGGAATTTCCCACGGGCCGCGAACCGGCATGTCAGGCGTGCGCCAGTCCTTCCAAACGCCCTGGTATATTGTTTTGCCATACAGCGTTTCCCACCGCTCCTGGAATTCCTTGCTGTTCAGCAACGGAAATACCGCGCCGGGCACGACGGGGATGTCTGTTCGGCCGATCAGCTCGAGCATGCGGAGCGTGTGAGCTACCTCTTCGTCGCGCCACTGATCGCCGCTGACAATAGTGATGCCGAGCACTTCGGTCTGCGGAGACTGGATTAAGACGAGAACAGATTGGAGGTCCGTAGACGCGGGCCCGCTCGCGTCCTGGTCAATGATCACTTTGCGTTTTTCCTGAGCTGCCAGTGGAGAAGCGATTCCCGCCAGAACAACCAGCAGAGTGACTAGAAGCCAACTACGTTTCGTTATCATCGGTCTACCTCTTTCCATGTCGTCTATCCGGAGTTTCTAATACATGATCGTGCGCGTCAGGTGGTGAGGCCAGAGTGTCGTGTGATAGTGCGTCCAGAGCCGCGCATCAAGCTGCGGGATGATGATCTGCTGGTCGGCAGTCCGGATCTTGTTGATTTCTTCCGCCAGCAACGCTGTGGCATAGAGGCTGTGAGCGCGGATTTCAATTTCTTGCGTAGAATCGCGAGGGATCAGCTGATAAGAGTCGACAGCCTTTTCGAGAACGGGCGAGTAGCTGGTGATGCCCATAAGGCGCAGAGCCACCGGTACGATGTAATCAGCGAACGCCGTCATTTTCGAAATGTCGTCCAGAGGAAATGCGCCCGTTGAGAGAAGCCCCGAGTACATGCCCCAGAAGCCGAGCTGGGCGAGCTTGTAAAACTTGATCTCGTGGCCCTCGAACTCGCTCACGTCGTTAAAGCGCGGGAATTCCTTCACCAAGCGGTCGACTAGCCCTTCGCCGTTGGCGTAGAGCTTCGGCGGGCACGACTTGATGAAATTATAGAAGCGCCCATCATAACGTTCAGCGAGCACTTTGCCCACTTCGTGGAAAGCCTGCATCTTCTCGTCGAGCATCGGTATTTCCATGTTGCCTGCGAAAATCTTTTCGAGCTGCGGGCGTGTAATGCTGGCGAGGAACTTGCCGTCCAAAATCGGAACGCCGTTATCCATTGCGCGCTTCAGGCATGCGACCATCGCGTCGGAGTCGGATCGAATCTCCCCCTCGAATTCCACTTGGAACTTCACGTGGGTCTTGAAATCGGTGAACGCAGAGTTGATCGAGTTGGCCACCATGATGAAGTCCATGGCCTTAGACGGGTCCTTGGCGAGCCCGTAGGGAACGCTCATATCAGGCATCGGTAGCTCTTCATAGGCCATCCAGCCAGCGACCTCAACAATCTTGTCTACATTCGTGTCGACGTCTTTGGAGTGCTCGATTACGGGACGTAGGCTGTCCAGGACGGGACTGCCGATTGGCTTGGGCCAGCGCAAACCAGAGCTGGCGGTCGGAACTGAAGCCACTTCGTGTCGAAGGTTTTTGCCTCCGACGACCGCCAGCATCACCGAACTTCCGATCCTTCCAACAAACTGCCTACGTGTCTGGTAGTTTAAACTCATCAGAATGTGAACCTCACTCCCGCTTGGAACGCGAATGGCGAACTACCTGGTGCGATCTGATCGATTGCCCCGTAGCCGTAATAGACTGACGAAGGGCCTTTGACGCCCCGTTGCGGCCACGCGGTTAGCGGCGTGCAACTATACCCTATCGGGCCCTGACCGCCGCCCGGCGTGCGCGGCGTGCAGTACGGCGCGTAGTTAATCGTGGCGCTAACATCCGGATTTGACCAGAGGTTGGCGCGGTTGGTCACGTTGAAGAAATCAGCCACCAAATGCAAGCTGTAACGTTCGTGAATCTTGAAACCCTTGTCCAGCCGCATATCCATAATCGAAGAAATCTGGCTGGTTAGTTGGAAAGCGTGGGAGCAGCGACGTCTTACCGTTGGTCGTAATGGTTGGACGATCGTTATTATGACCATTGTTGGACACCTCATCTCCGGTGCTCTGGCGGGGCGGCAGATGTAAAGTTCAGCCTGATCCGTTGCGAGCCAGCGCTAGAAAGTGAGCTTCAGCCCGAATTGAACGAGACGCGGGTTGTTCACCGTCGATGAGATTAGGCCGAATGATGCCGGAGCATTGATGTCGGAGCCAGGGAGGCCAAATTGCGCATGGTTGAACAGATTGAACATTTCCACCCGGAAATCAAGTCCCATATTCTCCCAAGGCAGCGCAAACCGCTTGATGACCGAGAAGTCGGTATTCACGAAGTCTGGCCCGGCAAGTGGGGCT
>Ga0182017_10000057_pt1 | contig 77745 bp, 71 predicted proteins | sample 712E3DmetaG_FD_120492 | JGI IMG/M metagenome (GOLD analysis project Ga0182017, IMG submission 120492) | Permafrost microbial communities from Stordalen Mire, Sweden - 712E3D metaG | ecosystem: Environmental > Terrestrial > Soil > Wetlands > Permafrost | place: Sweden: Stordalen | collected... | reverse complement strand
TGGGAAATCGACGGCGTATGGCTCCATTGCGTATATGAAGGATTTGCTGGGCGATTTGGCGCCGGATAGATATAAAAAATATTTACCGAAGGAATTAAGCAAATAGTTGCGAAAATGAGGATTACAGTGCGGAAAATCTTTTATAACAGAGAAAAGAGGGGAAAGGAAATGTATGTATACTAATGCCCATATTCATCTTTTTTCCACTGATCACACGCCATCCATACAGCTGTATCATTTAATGCGCGGCACGTTGCACGGAGCCGCTCGTCGATTATTGCCCACTGTTTTAGGCCACCCTATGACCGTAGCGGATTTAAAAAACCTCGATCGTTCAATGGATCGTTTTGAATGGCCTTGGCCGATACTCTTTCAAGTAGCCTCCGGTGCAAGTTCAACCATTGGAGGTATCGGAATGATAGACCCCCGACGGTTGATAAATATGTTTACCACCATATCAAGAATGACCAGGGAAGACGCACGCGGGATACTGGGCGTGGATATGTCTGAAAAAGAAGGGGACTTTCTAAAGAATTTAACTGATAAAACAAATATAAATAGGCAAGCGGGAAAGCTTTTTCCGTTTCGCGATACATTGTGCGACATAATTTCGGAATTATTCAAGGCCCACCAAAATGGAGTAAAACAGAAAGGCGTGATTGGCCAAGAAGAGCTTTGGAATGTCTTTTTACAATCACAAGGGGCTGATCAATACAATCGGGTAATAGTGTTATCAGTCAATTTTGATGAAGCTTTTTTAGACGATGATCTGCCGGGCCTCAGTTCCACGCCGGGATTAGACTTTGCCGCTCAGATGGATGATTTAGAAAAGCTTGCCAAAAAAGTAAACGACCAGGGCGCCATTAAAATGCTTCCATTTCTATGCATTGATCCGCGCGGCCATAGTGATAGTTCGCTTGAAACGTTCGTCCTTGAACATGTTGGAAAGACCAAACTCTGGAAAGGACTCAAAGTATATCCTCCCATGGGTGTTCTTCCCACCGACGACCGTTTTAGAAAAATATTCGACTTTTGCCAAGATAATGGTATTCCCGTTACGTCACATTGCTCCATTGGTGGCGCAGGCGTGCGGGGAAGCGACCGCAACTTTGCCGATCTAGCGCATCCCTTGAAATGGATGGATGTCCTCGTTCGCCTGGAACAACGAAATGAAAGAACGGGAACGTTTAGGCTTTGCCTCGCGCATTTTGATAGTCTTGAAGCCTCGGATGAGTTGAGTTGGGGTAACGATATAATGAACCTGATGACACGATTTGATGGAAGCAAAGGGGTAGAGGTGTTTTCGGATATTTCGTTCAATGTTATCGATGAGAAATCCAGAGAAAAATACAACGACAATGTAAAGAAAGCTAAGGATTTAGGACTAGCGCCAAGAGTCCTCTTCGGCTCGGATTGGTGGAATTATTTGTATGAGTGTGAAACGGAAAAAGAATTTATTGATCAATTGGATTTTGACCAAGGCTTTTGGGAAACAAAGGACTTCGAGCCGGCTGCCGACTCGTTTCTTCAAGATGTTGTATGACACAGGCATCCCCCCCAATAGAAAGGCAAACGTTTATGACGTTGTCTTATTGCGCAAAAAGATTTGTTTCCAGGTTCACGCGAAACATAAGTAAGTTACTCGCGTTCACTCTTACCATAATGACAATCTGCAAACCCGATATTTGGGCTGAACAGGACCAAGCTACCCGTTTGGGCGTAGTCCCACAGGAACGATTATCCGGAGATACACTGATAATCACCGACGAAAGAATTGAGGTTGATTGTATAGCCCATGGTACTCAATTGGATTGTGAAAGTAAGAGTCGGCTTACCGTCGAGAATAAGCGAAGTAGTCCGTCAAAATTTGTTTTGGAAGCGGACAGGCGTGCAAGTAGCCTTAAAATAGATGATACTTCTTTGACGCTCATGATCCCAAAGGATAGCGAAAAAATCCAACCGGCATTTGCTGAGGCGGAATTTCGCCCGGGCGTGTCGGAGCTTTTCGTTCATATTCCGAGAGCTTTCCATTTAGACGCTAGCCCCAAATCCGGGGATATGTTTTTTACTCCTATTCTAAACATTCGTCACCCGTTGCTTCATGAATACCCAGGTAAACCAACCGGTGTTGAGATCTCTATAAAAAGTGTAGGAAAATACCATCGTTGGGGAAGAGTTGATCGCACACATGTTCAACTCACGCTGCCAAGTAACTGGAGGTGGATGCTTACGGGGGAGAATATTTTAGAACCTTCTTATAACAAAGATACTATTAAGCATGCTTCAAATGAACATTCTGAAATTAAAAATCATCTTTCGAAAACCGAGGAAAAGATTGAGTGGGATTGGTCTCGTACCAGTGATGACTCGACTCCATTTACTAAAAAGATTGGGCTTGCTCCGCATGCCCATACGTTCTTTAACGGGGGACCATTTCTCGGTGTGGGCATAGCACATAGTAATAATTGGCCTGTGCGAGTGCGGGCAGGTTATGAGATCGGCATAGAATCGTGGGGACTGCTGAATGTAGCGGGAGAATATTCGCCAAAAAACAATTTTATAATCATCCCGTCTTTTGACATAGCTGAAATTCCTTACATTCCCCGCGTACTTCATTCATTAATTCCCGCCACATCGTGCGGTGTTGGAATCCCATTGTACGTGAAACCGCATCGGTTTTTCGGTATAAGAGGTCAGGCGAGCGCTCATTGGCCGGTTGTTAATTTTATGTCTACGGGTATTGTTTTTACGCTGGATTATTTCCCCTCACAACATTGGACGGCTCCATTTTTGTTAGGAACGGCAATGTTCCAAGTCGGGTTGTAAAGGCGAGATTGACGAAAATCAATGCACGTAGGGGATTATTTCAGGATCGGTTTGTATAGTACAACCTACCGGCCTTCGGGGGAAACCAGCGAATCATGAACGAAATGAAGGATTTGGCCGTTTTCATAACGCCATCGTTGGCCCGCGGCGCCGGCAATGTTTTCATCGGTAATGGCTTGCGGCGGTCCCCAGCTCATGCGGACCTGCGCGCCGGTCATGCCGGAGGCGATCGAATGATTATTGATTGCTTCCCAGATGACGCTCTCCCACGCATAGAGTACTTTGGGGTTTTGTTCCAGAACGTCGTCGTCCCATGGCCGGCCGGAGGTAATTTTGTCAAGCAAAACGTTGGCCCTGCTTACGCATACGGGAATAAACCCCTTTTCGTTTTTCGGGGTACATACAACAAGCCAGAGCGGTTTAGGCGGCAGCGGAGTTTGTCCCCAGGTAATGTCGATAACCTTCAAGGAATCCCCGATGCCCGTCTTTTTAGTGCTTAATTTCCCCAGGACCGTATCATACACGTCAATAAACCTTCGCGCCGAATACACTGTTTTTCCCAGCCAGCGCTCTTTTGCTTTGTCAATGTCATGCGCCAAGGCGATGCCCTCAATGGCGCCGCGGCGGGTTTTTGCGTAGAGCAACACGCCCGTTTTGTCGTGGGAAAAAGTGACGAGGAATTCATTTCCCACGGGCTTGATTTTCAATACGACGATTGTACTGTTCCCGAATTTGTCGCAGCGGGCATGACGCTGCGAAGTCTCGACGTCCGGGTCAATTTTTTCCGCGCTTTGACCCAATTCGGGGGTGCGATACAGTTCATAGCCGAAGTGTTGAAGGATTTTCTGCTTGGGTAGGATGTAAAACCGTTTTCCGGGCCACTGTTGTACGGGTAGGTCGAACCCCGCGTCAAGCGCTTCGGTTTTTGCGCCGCCCGCCACGACGGGAATATTGGGAGAAACGGGCGAAACCGGCGACGCGCACGCAGGTACGGCCACCGAGGCGAGTTTAGGCTCACCCGGGCAAGGAGGCATGAAAAAAAACAGTATTGGAAAAATCAATAGCATGCGTTTCATTATGGATAAATCAATTATACACTTGGAATTACGTAGAAATCTTCCTTTTTCTTTGCCTTAACCATGTGCCTTTGGTATTATTAAGGGGTATAACGTTTTAACCCAGGGGGTACGTACATCATGAAATTCCAATTCCATGGGGCCGCCCAAACGGTAACGGGATCGCTGCACCTTCTTACGGTCAATGGACATACGGTGATGTTCGAGTGCGGCATGTTTCAAGGCCGCAGGCAAGAGGCCTTCGAAAAAAACCGCACCTTCAAGTTCGACCCGGCTACAATCGAAGCCTTGGTGCTCTCCCACGCCCACATCGACCATAGCGGCAATATCCCTAACCTCGTGCGCAAGGGTTTTAAAGGACCCATTTACGCCACGCCTCCAACCGTGGATCTTTGCCGGATCTTGCTCAAAGACTCCGCCTTTTTACAGCAAAAGGATATAGAATGGGTCAACCGCATCCGCGCTAGGACCGGTGAACCGCCATTTAAGCCGCTGTATACTATGGAAGATGCCGAGGCCGCGATACGCCTTTTTAAAGCAGTTCCCTACGATAAAAGTTTTGCCGTTTGCGAAGGAGTCGGCGCGACATTCCGCGACGCCGGTCATATCCTTGGTTCCGCCGGAGTGTCTTTTGAGGTGCGGGAAAACGGGCGAATAACCCGTTGCGCTTTTTCCGGCGACATCGGGCGGATGGGTATGCCTATCCTGCATGATCCCAATATTCCCCGCGACCTCGACGTGCTTATCATGGAAACCACTTACGGCAACCGCCGCCACAGTCCCATTGCCGACGTTGAGGAGGAACTGGTGCAGCTCGTCCGCTCGGTCGCGGCCAACGGCGGGAAAATCATCATTCCGGCCTTCGCGGTGGGAAGGACGCAGGAACTCGTTTACATATTACATAAACTCTTCAATGAAAATCGCATACCCGAAATACCCATTTTCATCGACAGCCCTCTGGCATGCGAAGCCACCAACGTGTTTCGCAACCACCCCGAATGTTTTGACCGCGAAACGAACCGCATTTTCATGGCGGACCACGAGGATCCCTTCGGTTTCGGCAGGCTCAAATACGTGCACGACATATCGGAATCGAAAAACCTCAACGGGTTGACGTATCCGCATATCATTATCTCGGCTTCGGGAATGGCCGAAGGCGGACGCATCCTTCATCATTTGCGCAACAATGTCGAAAACCCGAAAATCCTCGTGCTGTTCGTCGGCTTTGCGGCGCGGGAAACATTGGCCCGGAAAATGATGGAAGGCGCGCGAACGGTTAAAATTTTCGGCGAAGAACATACGGTGAAATGCAAAATAAAAACAATGGACGCGTTCAGCGCGCATGCCGACGCGGCTGAACTTTTGAATTATGCGTCGATTACCCCCCCGGAAAAGCTTCGTCATGTCATTTTAGTGCATGGTGAAAAAGAACAGAGCATGCCGTTTGGGGACGCGCTCCGGTCAAAAGGATATCAGAATGTGCATTATCCCGCGCCCTATGAGTCGATCACCATTTAATTGAAGTAAAGAAAAACGCCATGCAGGAACAAAAGCGCGTTACAACGATTGAAATGCTGGAAGGAGCGCCACGGGCTTATAGCGCGGCTGAAGAAGACCTTTGCATCGCCAGGAAGATACAGGCCGCGATGGTTCCTCAACGGCTTCCCGCCATTGAAGGGCTCGAAATGGCCTCGCTGTACCTGCCGTCCTGCGCGGTGGGCGGGGATCTTTTCGACGTTATCGCCATTTCCGAGGATATTCTTGCCCTGTATATTTTCGATGTCGCCGGGCAAGGCGTTTCCGCCGCGCTTATTTCATCGATGGCCAAGGTATCCTTCAGCGATCATGTCCGTTGTCTGTCCTCGCCCCGGCTGGTGATGGAACGCGTCAATGCGCACATGATTCAGAGCGTTTCCGCGGATTATTATCTTACCGCCATCGTCGCCTACCTGGATCTGCATGACAACAAACTTACCTACTGCAACGCCGGCCATGCGTATCCGATTATTTACAGAAGGGATGAACGGACATTGGATGCCTTGCCCTCGACGGGGGTTTTTGTCGGCGTGACCGATCAGGGATTCTATGAGGAAAAAAACCTTTACCTCAATTCGGGCGACTGGTTGTTCTTTTTTACCGACGGCATCTATCGTATCTTCAGCAACGACGATGAACTGCTTGGACGGAAACTTTTAGAAAAGGAAATTATAACAACCATGAATAACGGTTCCCCGGCCTCGTTCGTCGGCGGTCTGCGAAAGCTTCACGATCAAAAAAGTCCTGGTGGCGATCCGGATGACGACGTGACCGCCATCGCGATTGAATTTTTGACTCAGTCAAGAAAAAATCAAATAAAGGAAAAATTAGGTTTTAAAAGCGACGATCCGGTTTATTTACAATTCATAAGCTATTTTGAGGAAATGGACAAGGCCGCGGCGGTCATCCTCAGCTCCATGGATTCCTTGGGATATCCCGACGAAAACATCCGCAAAATGAAGATCATCCTCACTGAATTGTTCGCCAACGCGATTTATCATGGAAACGTGGGGAACCATTCGAAAAAAGTAACCGTAGGCCATATCATTAATAAAAAGAAGGTGGTGGTATCGATCATGGACGAGGGAAAAGGATTTGATCCCGCGACAATTCCCGACCCGACGCTCCCCGAGAATCTTGTCAAGGATTGCGGCCGCGGACTGTTCATCGTTCGCAGTTATGTTGATAAATTAGAATTCAACGGGGCCGGCACCCGCGTCACCGTGGTCAAGAACCACGGCGGGCGACCATCGCAGGTATGACCGCCAGACGAATCGGCATCGCGGGATTCATGGGCGCGGGGAAAACAACCTACGCCCGATTTTTATCCGTCGAAACGCCGCAATCGGTTCTCATTGACGCGGATAGAGAAGCAAAAAGCTTGATGCAAAACAGTCCGGTGATCCAAAAAGACCTTGCGGCCGCCTTTGGAGAGCTTGTTGCCGTGGAAGGCGTAATCGATTTCCGACGCCTTGGAAAGTTGGTTTTCAGCAGCGGTGAAAACATTCGAACCCTTAACCGGATTGTTCATCCTCACCTGCTGGCAAAGCTTAAGGAAAAGGTTTTTTCAGATGCCGCCCCCTCTATCATCTGCGACGCGGCGCTCATTCCTCTTTGGCATATCGAAGCGTGGTTCGACACGGTAACGTGGGTTCGTGCCGCGTTTGACAAAAGGCTTGAGCGTCTCAAGGGAAAAACATCTCTTTCCCATGATGAAGTGGAGTCCCGGATGAATCTTCAGCAAGCGCTCTTTACGGAACCCGATTCCGCTCCATGGCATATAGTGGAAAACAATGGAACTATCGATGATTTGAAAATTCGGATGGCACGCTCATTTTGATGGGGAACCGAAATAGAGAGGAATTAAACACATGATGCATCGCCTTCATACTCCCATTGCCGTAGTCGCAATGGCGATGTACGCCCTCCTTACGGGTTGTTCAGGGAAAAAAAATCACGCGGACGCTGTACTGTGCATGATAGGGTCCGATTCGCTTTCCTTGCGTCAGGTCAACCGCCTCGTTCCCGATTCCTTGCCGCGCTCCCTAAAAATCGCGCGCGCCGCGTTGGAACTGGTTCTCGTGAAATCAGCGCCCAGGGAAAAGCTTCAATCCGTGGACAGCGCGCTCGCCGGACGGATTTCGTCCGATCTCGCGGAACAATTGTCCCGCCAAACCACCGACGCTTGGTCGAGCGAGGCGGCCCGCTATCTTTACAATGCCGTAAAAATCATTCGCCTTACATTCTTGGAACTGCGGTCTTCGGCCAGGGTGCTGGCGCGGGTTGATACCCTTGTTTCGGCGAAGGTTACCTGCTGCGACAGCGCGGTAAAAAAGGAACTGCGATTGAAAACCGCTTCCCCCGGGGGCGTGACCGGCCGGCCGGAGGCCGATGTACAGCTGGAACCTTTGGTATCGCGACTTTTTTCCCTCCCTCCCGTAATTTCTCGAATCCTGTGTGAATTCGTCACCACCGCGGAAGTTTCTTCGTCGAGCACGCCGAACACGGAGTCTCTGGTAAAAGGGCTGGTTTACGACAGCGCGCATCGTCAAAAGACGGCCTTACGGAAAATACCTTCGGCATCGGCTTCGCCCGTTATGACGGTTGGAGACATCGCGAAGGCGGCGCTTAAGGTACGGAATCAATCGTGTATCAAAGACTCGATCGAAAAACATATTCACGATCTTGAGGCCCTCTATAAAAAGTATCTAAAAGTGCATCAGAATATGGCCGGAACGATTTGGGTCACTTTTCAAATACATCCCGACGGCAGCGTTGCCTCGGCGCGGATAAAAACATCCAAAATTATTGAAAAGGATTTTTTAGTGCCGCTCCATGACTATATTACGGAAAAAATCCATTTTAAGCCCATCCCCGAAAAATTCGGGTCAATGGAGGTGGAATTTCCTTTTGAATTTACTCCTGAAAACTGACTATGATTAACCGGATTAAAGGATTTCCCTGATTTTACTGAAGAAAAGAATTTTTCTTTTTATATTCCTACGGATAAAAATTATTTCAACGCTGTTGCCGAGGAATCGGATTTATTTTAGATACGCTATGTTTGTCTTTTAGGGGCGATACACCTATCCGTTTTTCGTAGATATCGTACCGACGGTTTCTCTAAATTTTTTTAAAGCGAACGTATGTTCAAAGAGCATCCGGCATTTTTACAGCAAACGATTGCCGCGCTTGATTGCGTGCTCATCATTTGCGCTTTTTACATTTCATACGGAATCGTGGCGGTCTACAAGCCGCTATCCGATATTTTCAGTTATTGGTTCATGGTAGTGGGATTTATAGGGTTTTATCTCTACTTTGCCTGGACGCGATCGCTTTTTTCCGTGCTGCAATTCAACTGGATTCGCCATTTGTTCAGCCGCGTCGTCATGATTTTTCTAAGCGCCGCCTTCCTGGGCGCGGCGATCCTGTATATCGTGCCGGATAATTACAACAGCCGGACCCTCTATATTTTATTCGCCGTTCTCTCCTTTACGGTCATCGCATCGGAAAAACTCATTATTAAAGAGTTTTTCGTCATCATCAGGCGACGTAACCACAATACAACGCCTATCATTATTTTTGGACGCGGAAGAATAGCGTCCCAAATTTATAAGGAGCTCTCTTCACATCCGGAATGGGGATTTCGCATCGTCAGAATGTTCGACCTTAACACGACCCCGTCCCAATTCGAGGAGATCCTCAAGAACAGTTACGTCGAGGAAGTCTTTTTTTGCATTCCCCGGACCTTGACGAACAAGGGGTTCCTGATAGATACCTATCTGCGGATTTGCGAGGAAATGGGGAGACCCGCCCGCGTATTCATGAACATTCTCAGTTCCACCAGATTCGCGACATGGAAATTCCATCGATTCATGGACAGGCCCACCATTATTTCCAGCACCGCGGAACTGGACCCCGACCAGGTGATATTCAAACGTATGCTTGACATCCTTGTCGGAACCATCGGGTTTTTAGGTCTTGTCGTTTTGTATCCGCTTCTCGCGATCATCATAAAAATTACTTCTCCCGGCCCGGTATTTTTCCGCCAGGTCCGTGTTGGACGTAACGGGAAACGGTTTATTATTTACAAGTTCCGCACCATGCAGGCGGACGCCGAACGGCAAAAAAAGGAACTTTTGGCCCACAACGAACTCGACGGCGCCGTCTTTAAAATTAAGGATGATCCGCGGGTAACCAGGGTCGGTAAATTCATGCGAAAATTCAGCCTCGACGAGCTCCCTCAATTCATCAACGTGCTCAAAGGCGAGATGTCGCTCGTGGGCACCCGGCCCCCCACGCCCGATGAAGTATGTCAATATGAAAAATGGCATCACCGCCGCATCAGCGTCCGGCCCGGCATTACAGGGCTTTGGCAGGTAAGCGGCCGGAATAAAATCTCCAATTTCGACGATATCGTTAAATTAGACTTGACCTATATCGATTCATGGAGCATTTGGCTTGACTGCAAAATCATTCTTAAGACCATCTTCGTTATTTTCCAGCGCGACGCGGCATATTAACGGCGGGGTGCTGGCGGTCGCGCTCTGCGCCGCCGCGGGGTATTCCGTACAGCTTGACAACTGGCGGTTCCCCTATTACCAGGCGAGCGCTTTGCGCGATGGGGCGCGATCGTCGCCCAGCGGAATGTTCTGGGACGATATCGGCGCCGCGAAGGATTTCAACGCCGAACTGTGGCCCGATTCCGCGCGATTAAAAGGCGATCATTGGAGTATCGAACCCCAGGCCGCCTACTACGCCCAATCGACGGACTCGCTCTTTATCGACACGAACGGGCCGGTTACTCATTATGTCAATAACAGAAACGAGGCGCAAAAAACCCAACTCCGAGGGTCGTACTGGACAGGCCAGGTTCTCAGCGACCTACGGTATAAAAATTTCCTCATACGGCATGTACTCGACGTCGATTCGCGCAACAAGGACGATCTTGATTATCGAGGGAAAACCGACCGTTTAGCCGCGGGTAAAATCTCCGAGGCATATTGCCGGGTTGACTGGAAGTACGGGTTTTTCAGGTTGGGCAGGCTCAACCGGAACTGGGGCCCGTTTCCCGACCGCAGCTTGTTGTTGTCATCCAATACTCAGTCCTACGACGCTTTTGAATTTCAAATCGCGTCCTCCTTTTTCGAGTTCAGGCACCTGTTTGCGGCGTTTCCCTACGATCGATCAAGTATTGACGCGGCGGGCAATTCGTACGACCGCTATTTGAGCGCCCATTCCCTGAACATCATGCTGGGTGGCCTCGGCAGCGTCGGGATCATGGAAACCATGCTTTTTGCCCGAAGTTCAGGATTGCCCGATCTGCAACTGGTCAATCCGTTTTCCATTTATACGGTGATTAATACCAACGGCGAGGGGGTCGGAAATCTGATGCTGGGCTTGCAGTGGGACCTTTGTCCGATTGCGCGGCATGTTTCCTTGAAGGGTCAAATCATCCTTGACGATTTTCAGGTTGATAATAAAGGGCCTATGGACCAGGAACCCACGCATTGGGGAACGGACGTGGGCGTCTATGTTTCCGATGTTTTTCCCATCAAGCTGCCGCATACGATTTCGTTGGAATACCGGTATCTTTCACGGTGGCTCTATACCGTCGACCCCCAGAATACGGCTCAAGGCGAACGGTATTCCTACCTTGGAAGAAGCCTCGGTGAACCGGGAAACGACGGAGACCGTTTTAACCTTTCATTTTTCACCGCGGGAAAAAACTTTTGGACCGCGAGCGGGGGCATTTTCTATGCGCGGCAAGGGGAGAATTCCCTTTGGAGTATGTGGAAAAACACGAGCAAGGATTCCCTTATCGCGCCCAACAGCCTCGGATACCGATCGGAGCCCGCCTTTCCATCGGGTATCGTGGAGCGCACGCTGGACGCGTATGTCGACGCCAGGGTCTATTATAAAAACTTAGCCGATATCCGGTTGCGGATAGACAATCGTTGGATACAAAACAAGAACAATGTGACGTCGCCGTCATCGTACGACCCCTTGATTTCCTTTACGATTTCTTTACATTATTGCAACTTTATCATACCGCTGCCATGAGTCGCGTTAATCAGAGCCGCTCGTTCCATCAAAAACCAAGGCCTTCACTATCAGTCCCTAAACCGGCTATCCGCCTTCAAGACGCCGTTATCGGCCGCTTAAGGAAACTTATTAAGAAAGGCTATAGCTCGTCCCTGAGCCAAGGGTTCGGACGGGAGTATGCGAACATTTTGAAATTGTTCGGCGATTATCAACAAGAGGTGTTGAAGGCGAATTCCTATACGGTAACATGCAAGGAGGGATGCGGGGTCTGCTGCTGCCATTGGGCCGAGGATGTTTATTCCTTCGAAGCGCGGACAATCGTCGATTTTTTAAAAAAGAATCACCTACCCCGTTTGAAGACGATTGTTTCCCGATTGCAAAGGGATGTCGCATGGTTGAATAAAATTCATCATGCCGTGCGCACGGCAAAAGGCCTCGAATCCGGGGGGGCGTGTTCCGCGGACATTGATCCCTACGATATCGCCTTGTCATCTTTTTACCAATTGAGACGTCCGTGTCCCTTACTAGGAAGTGACATGGCATGCACGGTATATCCAATCCGTCCGCTTACATGCAGGATCTATGTGAGCTTTTCGCCTGCGCGGTTTTGTTTGCCCCAAAATATCCTGGGCGGAAAGGCAATGACGTATTTGCTTGATTTGGAAAAAGGCGCCATGGAGTTGTTCGATACGTTGCATTTCATGTATGACGAATGCGACGGAGATACCGGTTTGCGGTCGATGCTTTTGAAACTGCTCAGCAGGTAGTAAAGTCTGTAAATTATTTGGGAAGGCATTGTCGAAATTACCGAGACAATGAGACGGTTTAATAACCTAAAATATGAGGCGCCGAAGGAATATTCTCCGGCTGGTATCGTAACCCTTCGAAAGAATTAACTTCGTATGAGTCAACAAGTTTTTGCTAGTGTCTGTAACATAAAATTACTCACGCTTCAAAAGTGGGAACGTGGATACTCCAAGCCGACCCCTCCTGTGAACCGGCTTTTTCAGATCGTTGAAAAAGGTGGATTATCGCTTATAAATCGATGATGCATCCGCAAATATTGAAACCAAACGCCACTGCAATACGTCAAATTTATTGCAATAAATAATTTAAAAATTGAATTAAAATGGTTCATTGTTCTTAAAAAGAATGACCTCATCATCATGCAGAATCAGACATCATTTATATCTTTCCAGGAAACTGTGGGATTAGCCATCAATCATGGCGTTGATTTAAGGATTTGGACAACGAGCGAACAAGTTAACACAAGTGGAACATCTGGGGCGTTGCCTCAAACAATTACTTCCCATTCGTTGGTTTTTAAAAACCCCTCCGCTTCCATGGCCACGATTTATCTTTCCGTAAAAAGGTGTATGTCGAAATATCCTCCGGGGCAACTCAGGAATATGATATGAATTGGAATGCCGCCGACAATAGTTTAACATTACAGGATGAATTCGTCGGCGACGGTGATATAACCTTGAAATCGATTACGTTCCAAATTGAATATAGTCCGGTTGGTAGCATCACCGAGTATAGTGTGGGCGATGGCACGGGATGCGGCTTTAATGTAGCGGTATCGGCCGGCAATGTCCAGGAAGTTAATTTCGACCAGCCCTTTACAAATACGGCGATCTTTGTTCCTGGCACGACAACCCAGGATTGCGACAATGCAAAGGGGTTTTTCGTGCTTCCCGCGCAGTATGCGAGTACGCTCATTGCGGGGATGCATTTGAATTATTTCGGGGCGAGGTATTATGATGCGGATGTGGGGATATGGACGAGTTGCGATCCGAAACATAAGTTTTGGTCACCTTATAGCTATACAGGAAATGGTATTAGTCCAATTATTGGGATTGATCCAAATGGAAAAGCAGTAACAATAGCGATCTACCGCACAGGGCAAAATGATAATGTTACAAGAGGTGTGTTTCGTGTTTCAAGTGATATCGTTGACAATACTTTTACCGGTTATACATTAGAACCGGCAACAATGGATTCAAAATTTAAACTTGGCGCGGGGACATATACTGCATATCAAAGGAATAGAAGTGCTCGCACTAAAGACTATCCTGAGGGAAGGGAATATAATCCAGAACGTATTCAATTGAACAATGCACTTAGTGAAAATGGGGAAAATTATGCTGCTCAAATACATATAGGAAACTCCTATGATGATACACAAGGGTGTATTTTGGTGGGTGGTGGGGAAGGCCCCAATAATACTCTTACCGGTGGCACAAGTGAAAATGCACTAGAATGGATAAATAATATTATTGACAAAGATGCAAGTGGCGAAATTAATGTCATTATTTATGATGAAGATCTCTTGGCGACTCGAGGATGAATATAATTTATTGCAAGTTTCTTATTTGTGTGTGCATAATTATTTCCGTTATTTATGCAGAGAATGATTGTATTTGCCAGAAGTTTCTTATTCTACCAAATGAAAATAATTTTAACAAATGCTCCTCATTTTTTAAACAAGCTAAAGAAAACGAAATTGACAGTACAATTGAAATAATTACGCAAACGGGTTCTTTACTTGACGCAATTGATAATCAGAATCAATTTGCCGTAAAGCTTTCCTATGAAATCATGCGTTTTATGCGTGTAAACCCCGAATACCTTGAGTATCTTGATATTCATATTGGGGCTTTAATAATAAAAAATCCAGAATTTTTTTTGCAAACACTCTCTGAATATTACATTGATAGCACATATCATAATTTTATTAATCTTTCAAGTCTTGTTGGCAATCTTGGAGACGAATATGTTGATAAATTCAATTTGCAATACAAACAAGTAAAAAAAAGAATCTACTCAATGGAACAGGTAAAATCAACAAAATTAAATAACATTAAAATGATAGTATTAAATCAATTAAAAAAGAAAAAGCTGGTTTTAGAAGAATTGATAAAGTAAAAGAAAATATGGTTTAAAATTAGAAAGTAATTAAGAAGTCATTATGGCAAACCAAGTGCAAATAAAATCCCTTCTTTCTTCAAGCAATTCGCAGTCATTTCTTGTAGTTCTTGTCATTATATGCATATTTTGTTCTGCCGGTGCCCTTATTAAAAGCATCTTCTTTATTCCCCACATCGCCTACGTCAATACCGGCAAGCTCATGATCGGCTTTTCCGAAGCCAACAAAATGGAAAAGGACTTCAAGGTCGAGAACGAGCAAAAAACAAGGTCCTGATTGTGTATGAAAATGAAGAATTTTGGATTTCGCGGTAAGCGCCAATTGAAAAACGGAATCGGAGAACGGGCCATGTTCGCATTGCACGGGAATTGCTTGCAGGTTTTCGGTTTTACCAATAAAGGGCGCATGCCCTTCCAAAATTACTCATCGTGGCCAATGTGGCGCTGATAATCAGACCGCTTGATTGTTCTCATGCGACTCCTTTGAAAAAGAGCCGGTGTTCACGACTCTCAAGGTAATCGTATTCTCACTGCCGCTTCTCGTCCACGCTACGGTCGGCGTGGTCATTGCCACAGTAGCGGCTGATAGATAACTGGTGGCACACGGATTGGTTTGGGTCACGCAGGGCACCCGCGTGAAAAAAAACATGGCGCAGGGACGAAAATGCGGAAATAACGTTTCCCTTCGATTTCATTAAATGTCTGATGTATTTTATTGCGTGACATCTGAGCGACATTTGTGTATATTTATAACAACACCATGTTTTTATATGTTTTGTTATGGAGGTTATTATGAAATTCGTCACTGTCCGTGATTTTAGAAGCAAATCCGCCCAAGTTTGGAAGAATTTGAAAAGTAACGACGAAATGGTCATCACATCAAACGGCAAGCCTATGGCCCTGCTGACGTCCTTGTCTGATGACAACCTTGAACAAACACTCAAAACAATCCGAAAAGCCAAGGCAATGGCCGCGGTAAGCTCCATGCAACTTAAATCATTGCAATCGGGGAACAATAAAATGTCGCTTACGGAGATTAACCGGGAAATCGCGCTTCAAAGGAAAGAGAAAATAACGTGAGGGTCGTTATAGATACGAACATCTTAGTATCCGCTTTATTAAATCCTTATGGAATTCCGGCCGAAGTTTTAGGAATGATGTTGGAAGATAAAATTACCCCGTGTTATGATGTGCGGATACTTTTTGAATATATCGAGGTTTTGCACAGGCCAAAATTCAAATTTTCGAAATTGGAAATTAATGCCCTGATCGATTTTATAAAAGACAATGGTTTATTGACAATTGCCCTCAAATATCCTCACAACCTTAAAGATCCTGAGGATCTTCCGTTTTTAGAAGTCGCGCTCGGCTGCCAAGCCGAATTTTTAATAACGGGAAATAGCGCCCATTTTCCTGGGAAAATCGGCGTTACAAGAACAGTATCACCCTCCGAATTTGTTAAGATTTATTTCAGTGCCTAAGCGTTCCAAAACAGATGCTTTATTTGGAATTTGCAACTATATGGATCGCACCTATTTTTTCAACAGTGATCGGCGGAGAATTGCAACATTTTCCGTTCGATGTCGTATCCGAGCCGGGCAAGGGCAGCGCGTTTCCCTCTACCTGCCTGCCGTCGACGGCGAGTATTTGACTTCAGAGAAGCAGGCGAAGCCCGAACACAAAGGAAACGGCGTATTTTTGGTCATTGAAAGCTTGACTGCATCTTTCTTGCGACCTAATTTATTAAGCAATTGGTACGTAGTTCGTTTCCCAGGGCAAAGGAATTAACGCCATGAAAACAACGCACCCTCCACGCCGAAGTTTTTCATTCGGAAATTAATTTAATCAGGAGGTACAATGAAGTTTGCAAGGAAAATCCGGTTGCCTTTCAGTCTTAAAAGTATAGGCATGAGGATTTGTTTCATTTCTCTTTTCCTTGCCGGCCCTTTCGCCCAGACATTTCCGCGGCAGGACGTGCGGTTCTCCGACGGATGGAAATTTAATCGCGGCGAACCGTAACATCGATACCGCCAACCAACGGTTTAGTTGGAATCAACGAAAAATCAGCGGCCCCGGCGGCTTTGGCCTTTAACAACAGGGAAATCAGGGCCATACAGGAGGGGAATGGATCGCTCAAATTTATTATTCCGCATGACCTTGCCGCTGGCGCCGGAAACGCGCGGTTTGTTCTGTCAAATGTGCAAGGAAGACTGATCCGCTCCTGGAGTATCGGCCTTGAAAAGGACGCGGTGCTATGTTCCGGAAGGCTCCCGCCGGGTATCTATTGCAGCTTTCTAACCGCGGGACCGAAACGGTATTTCGCCAAAGCGGTGGTTTATCCTTAGGAAACGGACCGTTTGAAAAGGTATGTAATACAAAATTGCGTTTAAGATGAACGCGAAGCGCTGACAACGCAGGCTATTTCCTTCATGACCGCGCAGCCGTTTTCGGCGCGAAGGAGGTTGCCGGTTACGATGATGTCCGCGCCGGCGCTCAGCTTGTCCCGCGCGGTCGCCGCGTCGCGTATTCCGCCGCCCACGATAAGGGGAATATCGATGGTGGAGCGCACTTTTTGAATCATGGCGTCGGGAACCGGGTTGGGAGCGCCGCTGCCGGCTTCGAGGTATACCATGCTCATTCCCATGTACTGGGCGGCAAGCGCGTGGGCCGCGGCGATCATGGGTTTATTGCGGGGAAGCGGACGGGTGTTGCTCATGAATTCCACCGAGGTGACCGCGCCGGATTCCACCAGCATATAGGCGGTTGAGATGGGTTCCACGCCCGATTCCTTGATGAGCGGAGCGGCCTTGACATGTTCGCCGATCAGGTTGACGGGGTTACGGCCGGAAATGAGCGACAGAAACAGGATGGCGTCGGCATGACGCGACAATTGACTTGAGTCGCCGGGAAACAGGATAACGGGAATGGATACGGCTTTTTTAACGGTTCCCACAAAGCCGTCGAAATGGTTGGTGTGCATCAGGCTTCCGCCTATGAGAAGCGCGTCAACACCCGCCTCCTGCGCCAGACGGGCGATAGCGGCCGCCCGGCGGGGGGGAAAATCGTCGGGGTCGAGCAGCACCCAATAGCACGCGCGGCCCTTTTTCAGTTTTTCCCGAATAGCATTGAACACCGGTCCGCCGTTCATTTATCCCTCCGCCTTGGCCGCCAGCGCTTGTCTGGCCGCGTTCAGGGCTTCGTCGAGTTTTCCGGGGTCCTTGCAACCTGCCTGGGCGCGCACCGCGCTTCCGCCCCCGCTTCCGCCCGCTTTTTGTGCGGCTTCCTTGACTATTGCGCCGCAATTGACTCCCCCTTGCTTTACCGCCGCGGGTCCGGCGGAGGCGAAGAGCTGGGCCTTGCCGTCGATAAGCGCGCCAAGCGCCACGACGCAGCCGTGGCAATCGGGTGATTTGAGCCGGTCCGACACGGCGTCGGTGAGGGGGCCGAAGGCGTCCTTGGGATACGCGCCGAGATTCTTGACGACAAACGAGAATTTTCCCGTGCTTTTTCGAGCCTCTTCGAGGATCGCAGCGGCCTGGCCCGATACTTTTGCAAGGGAGCCGCGGGTGACTTCCCCTTCCAAATGCTTGACCGATTCCATCAATCCCGATACCCTTTTGACCAACGCGTCCTCCGGGGCTTTCAGCGTTTCGCAGAGCTCGAAAACGATGCGCTCGCTGCGGCGAAGCGCGTGCAGGGAATTGAGTCCGGTAACGGCCTCGATGCGCCGGATGCCGGCTGAAATGCCGGATTCGGAGGTGATGTGGAAAAGACCGATCTGGCCGGTCGAAAAGGTGTGCGTGCCGCCGCAGAGCTCCTTGCTTACCCCTCCCATGGCCACGACGCGAACCCGTTCGCCGTATTTTTCCCCGAACAGGGCCATGGCGCCCGCGCTTTTCGCCTTGTCCAAATCCTCCACCGTCGTGACAACGGGCAAATCGGCGAGGACCCATTCATTGACCTGCTGCTCAATGGCGTCCAATTCCGTTTTCGAAAGCGCCTTGAAGTGCGTGAAGTCGAAGCGCAGGGACGCGTGGTCCACCCGCGATCCCGCCTGCTGGATGTGTTCGCCCGCCGCCTTTCGCAGCGCCGCCTGTAAAAGATGCGTCGCCGAATGGTTTCTGCGCGTCGCCTTGCGGTTGTCATGGTGAACCCGCGCCATCATGGGCGAGGAGAAATCCTCCTTCGACGGGACGACGGGCGTCGTTATTTTATGGACGACGGCGTCGTTCCATTTGAACGTATCATCCACAATCATTTCGATTCCCTTGACCGACAGCAGCGTTCCGCGGTCTCCGGCCTGGCCGCCCGATTCGGCGTAGAAGGGCGTTTTGTCAAGTATGAAGAGATATTCGAAGGTTTTATTGCCCTCAACGCGAGGTATTTCCTTATACGAAGTCAGGTTGACCGCTGTTTTCTCGAAGTCGTACCCCACGAATTCGGTCCCGGACCCTGCGCGCACCTCAATCCACCCGTCGGGCGTCAACAGCGAGGCGTCGCCTTTTTTCGCCGCGTCACGGCCGCGTTCCTTTTGCTGTTCCATGAGGCCTTCGTAGGCTATTTCGTCAACGGTGTATCCCTTTTCCTGCGCCATGAGGCGCGTCAGATCCATGGGAAAGCCATAGGTGTCGTACAACGTGAACACCTCGGCGCCGGAGAGAACGGTCTTTCCTTTTTTGCGCGCCGATTCAAGCATGGCGCCGAATTTTTCAATGCCCTGCTCAAGGGTCTGGCCGAAGCGTTCTTCTTCGCTGCGGATGACTTTTTGACAATAATCCCTACGGGCGGTAATTTCGGGAAACGCCTGGCCCATGATGGAGATGACATCGGGCGCCAGGGTATATAAAAACGGCTCGGGAAATCCTAATTCGCGGCCGAATCGATAGGCCCTGCGCAGCAGCCTGCGCAGCACGTAGCCGCGGCCCTCATTGGAGGGAAACGCGCCGTCGGTAATGGCGAACACCAGCGAGCGTATATGGTCGGCGATGACGCGAAACGGCGTTCCTTCAGGCCCGGAGGAATATTTTTTTCCGCTCATGGACTCCAGGCGCGCGATAATGGGCCTGAAAAGATCCGTGTCGTAATTGGAGCCCACGTTTTGGATGACGGTCACGATTCGCTCGAATCCCATGCCCGTATCGATGTTTTTCGTGGGAAGTTCGGTAAGGGTTCCATGAGCGGCACGATTGTTTTGCATGAACACGAGATTCCAAAGTTCGACGTATCTTCCGCAGCCGTCGCCGTTAACCGCGCAGGTATGGCCCGGTGCGTTTTCATTGATGCAGCGGCCCGGCCCCATATCCATATGGATTTCCGAGCACGGCCCGCACGGCCCCGTTTCGCCCATTTCCCAGAAATTGGATTTTTCGCCGAATTTGCCGATACGCTCGTGGCCGATGTCCGTGTGGTTTTTCCAAATCTCAATGGCCTCTTCATCGTTTTTATACACCGTGGCGTAGAGTTTGTCCTTGGGCAGGGCCCACACGCCGGTTAAAAGTTCCCAGGCCCAGGTAATGGCCTCTTTTTTATAATAATCGCCGAACGACCAGTTGCCCAGCATCTCGAAAAACGTGTGATGGTGGTGGTCGCGGCCGACCTCTTCGAGGTCGTTGTGCTTGCCCGAAACGCGCATGCATTTCTGCGAGTTGGCCGCCCGCTTGAGCCCGTCCTTGTTGTCGCCCAGGAAAATCGCCTTGAACTGGTTCATGCCCGCGTTGGTAAACAGCAGCGTGGGATCGTTCTGGGGAACGACCGGGGAGCTCGGCACGAAAACGTGCCCCTTGCTTTTAAAGAAATCGATGAATTCCTGACGAATGATATTCGATGATTTTGCCATGAGTGTTTACTTTTAAGCGCTTTCTATGTTAATACCGCCATCGGTTGCCGACAATTCGTGATCCGCGGAAAAGATTTCGATGATGAGCTTTTCCAATGATCCTTCTTTAGGTTATAAAATACTTTTCCAAGGAGACCATTGGGAGGAACTTTTTTGAGCTTTTTAGCGTAGGGTATGATCAATGCGGTTGCTTGGCGGCGAAAAGCATATCTCCATCCCACGATTTTTTCCGCCGCGTTGCGCTTCTTTTTTTTAGCGTGTCTTTTCCATACGTGGCGATAAGCGTGTGCCGTTTAAATGACAGGATCGAGGAGTCGGGTTCGAAATATCCATAATACAGGATGTAGGAAGTCCAGGACCAATATTTATCGTTTGAGAGGAATGATTCGCGGTCTTCCTTCGGCACGGGCGGCGGGGAAGGAGCGTCTCCGAGCGCGCGGGTATCGTCCCGGACCAGATCAAGGATGAAAAGGCCGCCCCCCATGTTGACAAAAGCATAGAACCGCAAATCCGCGCTGAACGTTCCCGCCGCCGCGGATGAATCATCACGCTCGAATTTCGATATGGTCGGCTGTTTTTCCGATTCGCGCCAGTATCGGATGCCGTTGAGCGTCACCACCGAACCGGTTTCCCAAAATCCGAGGAGCACATACCCGTTGGATGAAAACCCCGCGCACTGCCATCGTTCATCGAGAACGATCCGTCCGAACGGTCGAGCGGCGCCCTTGGATTTTATTTCAAATACGGTTTGACCGAGCGACTGGTCATGGCATGGTATGTCCGGGGCCGTTATCGTGCATGAAAGCGTCGTAGCGATACCTTTAACAACGGAGGTGACCGTATGGGTTTTTGCCGCGGATAGCATGATCGTGAGCAGTGTTATGATGGTTAACGCATGCACTATTCGCCGTATCGTAAGCGCCGAGAAACGCGTCATGAATTTTTTATTTTTACAAATCCGTATTTACCTCCGGCAACGCCGGTTTTTTTATTCCCTTCAGCTTCTCCTTCAAGAGCGTTTCGATTTTTTTCATGGTGTCGGGATTTTGTTCGAGGAATTCCTTTGCTTTTTCCCTTCCCTGTCCTATACGCTCGCCCTCAAAGGAAAACCATGCGCCGCTTTTTTCGATAATGCCGTGCTCCGACGCCAGGTCCACGATGTCTCCCGACAAGGATATTCCTTTACCGTACATAATATCGAATTCCGCTTCCCTAAAGGGCGGCGCGACTTTGTTTTTAACCACCTTCGCCTTGGTCCTGTTGCCGACAACATTGTCGCCGTCCTTGATGGCCGCTATCCTGCGCACGTCGATGCGAACGGAAGCGTAGAATTTGAGCGCGTTTCCGCCCGTGGTGGTTTCGGGATTGCCGAACATGACGCCGATTTTCATGCGCAATTGGTTGATGAAAATGAGGCATGTCTTTGATTTAGAGAGGATGCCCGTAAGCTTGCGTAGCGCCTGCGACATGAGCCGCGCCTGGAGTCCCATGTGTGAGTCGCCCATTTCGCCTTCGATTTCCGCCGCGGGAACCAGGGCCGCGACGCTGTCGATGACGATGATGTCGACCGCGCCGCTACGAACGAGGGTGTCGGCTATTTCCAGGGCCTGTTCGCCGGTGTCGGGCTGGGATACCAGTAAATTATCGATGTCCACACCCAGATTTTTCGCGTAATTGGCGTCGAAGGCGTATTCCGCGTCGATGAGCACGGCAATGCCGCCCTGTTTCTGCGAATTGGCGATGGCGTGCAAGGCGAGCGTGGTCTTTCCCGACGACTCAGGACCGTAAATTTCAACGATTCTTCCTTTTGGCAGTCCGCCCACTCCCAGCGCATGGTCCAAAGAAACGGAACCCGTGGAAATCACCGGAATGTCCACGAGAAGGGAGTCCACTCCCAGCCGCATGATGGAACCTTTTCCATGCTGTTTTTCAATCTGGCCAACCGCCTGCTCAACCGCGGCGAGCTTGTTTTTAATATCGAGATCAATGTCGGGCTTTTTTGCCATAGCATAACTCCTCGTCGAAAGAAAGGATTTTCAGTTTTTCCGGTAACTAACCCGCTCGAAGGCGGATACGTTACCGTAGCCGGGAATTATCGACGCGTAGCGCGTAAATAATTCAGACACCATAACTAAAAAATATGAAATGGGAGGGGAAAGGGGGAGAAAAGAAATAAAATTGCGTAATTCCTGATTTTTTTAAAACCGCTTTTCCAATAACATAAATAGTTTTTTATATTCCTCCTCATGCGCAACAAATTCATTCGGAGAGGATTTCAGCATCACCCGCAAATCCTTATAATAGATCCATCGGATCGCGGAAACCTCCGATGTTTGGAGAACTATCCTTGAATCGTCGATGGCCCTCGTTACCAGATACACGTCGCTTATTTCATTGTCGATAAACGCGCCGTTGTTGACCAAGCATTGATTGCGCAGGGTGAAGATTAATTCCACATCCTCCGGATCAAACGCCAGTCCCAGTTCCTCCCTCGCTTCGCATAATGCCGCGTCAACGCTTGTTTGTCCGGCCACGACGTGCCCGGCGCTTGAGATGTCCCAGAGGCCCGGATGGGACTCCTTAGCCTCCGATCGTTTTTGAAGCAGCAGCCCGCCCTGTGCATTGACAATCCAAACATGCGCGGTCGCGTGCCAATCGCCGTCGCGATGGACCAGCGACCGGAATTTGCTTTTTCCAAGCGGTAATCCGTAAGGATCGAGAATTTCGAGTGTTTCGTCGGATAGCGGCATGAGGAAAAAATGATTTAGGCCCCTTTGATTTGCCGCAAGTATATTTAAAATATCCTCATTGACTATCCACTACTATGAAAATTTCGTTTGTCATGATAGACTTAAGGATGCCATGAAACGTAACGCCGTCGCATTGATCGTTCATCCGTACAAGGACGCGCTGCTTCCCCGCGCCGTGCTTGCGCAGCGGCTGAACGATTTCGCAAAAACCGTGGTGGATGCGGCGGGCGCAAGCCAAAACGTCAGGTTCAACCTCGTCATGCCGGCGTTTTTCCTGGAAATCCTCGATCCCCTGCTGCTTTTACAGCTCAGGGAAACCTCCAAGCGCGACCAGATCGAATGGCTCTTTACCGGTTATACCGAACCGTTCATTAGTTTTTCCACGCCCTGGCTCCTGGCGGAAAATTACAAATACGGCATGGAAATCTTTAGCGACCTTACCGGGGTCACGCCCTCGGGAGCGGCGTTGCCGTATTCGAACTGGGAACCTTCGGCCATCGACATCCTGCGAGGCGCGGGGATCAATTATTGTGTTTTGTCAAAGGCCCTGCTGCCTCCGCACTATCGTTCCTATCGCGGGTATTGGATAGCCGAGCACATGGGGTCGTCCATCGCCTTTTTTCCGGCGCACGCAGTGTCGGGGCCCTCGGCGGCGCCGCTTCTTGATTCCCTCGAAGTACTTTTCGCCGCCGACCCCCGGAAATCCCCTGCGGGCAAGATCATCTGCGTGGACCTGCTTTGCAATCTTGCCCAACCGTCAATTGACTCGCTTCAATCGATCACGGCCGCCATACGAGCGCTCGATACGATGCTGCTGTCGTATCAGCCCATGCGATGCTCGGAGTTTCTTTCGTCGCACTTCAACATGGGGCTGCAATTCCTTCCCCCCGGCCTCGTTTTCACGCGCGACGCCGGGGAGGCGGACCCTCTTTTTCTTAACCGCTTGCACGCGTACGACCAGGCGGGCATCATCCAGCGCAAACTTATGGACATCGCCGAAAACATAACCGCCCGCAAGGAAACCAAACAATTCGAAGCTCTGAAAAAAACGCTTTATTTCGTCCAGGACATCAACCGTTTTATTCCTTCACGGTCAAGCGGCTTCCTGCTGGCCGCCGACCGGCTCTGGTGCTTCGAAAAACTCATCGGTGTCGCGCGTACGCTGTACGAAAAGGACGACATCAAGGGCGGACATATCCGTATCGTCGATTTCCTGAAAAACGGGACGAAGACCCTTATCATGGAAAACAACACCGTGTCCCTGTTCATCGATTATAAAAACGGCGGGCAACTATTCGAAATCGATTTTAAAAGCAGGAATTTCAACGCGTGCTCCGCGCTTAACCCATGCAGACACGGTCTTCCCATGATCGTCGAATGTCCCCACTCAAAGACCGCGTTCGTCGACCATTGCATGCCGATTTATTCGGGAATAGGTGATTTTTTAAAATTACCGGACATGGAAATCGGCGATTTCGTTTCCGGGGATTTCGGCTACAAGGTAAAAAAAACCGGCGCCGGCATCAAGGCCGTATTGCAACGTAACGGGATGCTTGTTCAAGGCGATAAAAGCTGTCCGCTTAATCTGGAAAAAGTCCTGGGTCTTGAAAAGGATGCCGCGGAAATAACCTTCGTCTATCAATTGTCGAATCATTCGCTTACGCCTTACGCGCTGCGATTCGCCGTGGAAAGCACGTTCGTGTTGCCGGGAATAGGCGCCGGCATGGCCCGTATCACGCATGGCGAAAACACGGTTTCCGACCTTGGCGCTACGCAATTCGGATTGAACCAGGTTACCGAATGGACGCTCGACGATGCGTATAGCGGTGTGCGGATTCGCTTTAAAGTTCAAAAGCCGGTTGATGTCTGGTGCTTTCCCACGCCTGCCGCGCAGGAGTCGGAGGATCCTTCACAGGCAGTCACCATCGTGATGAACTCCGCCGTTGCTCTGGAGGGCAGCAAGGCCTGGACGCTCATGGGCACTATGGTTTTGAAGAAACTGCGGATTAAAAAGGACGTCGTTGATGCGATCTGAGGCATTGGATATTTCCATCGTCAGCCGCGGCTATGCGCTTCGGCTGATTTTAAGCGGGCCCTTTCATAATGAACAGGTCGGCGGCATCAAGGAAAAAATAGGCGGCCTGATTGATGACGGCAACCGCCACCTGATCGTAGACCTCGAAAACGTCGTAAGCGTCGGCGATGCCGTGGCGCCGATGTTCCTTTCCCTCGCGAATTTGATAAAAGGGAAAAACGGCGATATTAAATTCGTTTTTCGCAACGAAGCGGTCACCAAGGCTTTCGCTCCGTTCCGCAACCTTTTCAGCGTTTATCCCGACGATCTGGCCCTTTCAACCGGCGGTTTTTTCGGCGTCCTCAAACTGCGCCGCAAGCTGCTTTCCCGAAAGACCGGCGTACGGCTTTCACGGCCGGTCGCGCTGGTGCTGCTGCTTACCTTGGCGGGATGGTTCATTTCATTGGCGTTCATCATTCACCTTCAAAATCTGCGAATCCGGCAACAGGAGCGGGAGATGAGCTCATTGACTCAATGGAAACAGAAGGCGGACACGGAGCTCCAAAATCTCAGGGAACGAATCCGGCCCCTTCAACAACTCGGCATCCTCAAGGACACGGTGGAAATCCGCGGCCATGAATACTCCCGCCCATAGAACCGCGATACGCTTTGGAATCCTGTTCCATGGGAATAAAATTTGGATTTCCGAACTTGTCGGCATGGCGGGCGCGACGACGGTTCTCCTTTCATTATTCGCCGTTACCTTCCTCATTCTTGCCAACGAATCGATTATCCATAGGTACGATAAACGAATCCGGGAACTCCATGCGCAGCAATGGACCACCGACAACATGCTTGCCCGGCTCGCCTCCCAACAGCGCATCGGCGCGGCGATTAAAAAGGCTACCGGCGCCGCCATCGCCGGGCCCGTTTATTATCAATTGGTCGATTTAGTCTACAATAACAGCAAAACATTCGGTTACGACCCGCTGCTCGTTTTGGCGGTGATCCAGGTTGAAAGCGTTTTCAAACCCGACGCCCGGGGGCGCTTTAAAAATTTGAAACTAAGCGGGGCATTGGGCCTCATGCAGGTAAAACCCGAAACCGCTCGTGAAATCGCCGCGAATTTGGGAATCACCATCAAAACCGACGCCGATCTCTTTAAGCCCGATATCAATCTTGCCATTGGCGTTGCCTATCTTACAAAACTCATCAGCGCGTTCAAGAGTTTTAAATTGGGACTGTTGGCCTATAACCAAGGCCCCGGAGTAATACGGGAAAGCCTTCAGGCGAATTCCCCGCTTTCCATTGATTATTACCAGAGGGTGTTGAACAAGTACTATCTGTTGAAAAAATCGGTGGAACAAAACTGAATGTTGGAAGCGGCCATCAAATATTTTTATGCCTTCCTTTTTCTTATTACTGTTGAGGAGCAAAATCTTATGCATGAAAAAAAACATGACGATTTTTTCGACGAAACGTCGACGGGAATAAATCCGGAAAAAGAGCTGCTCACCATGCTTGATAAATATGACAAACCGGCCGCCGCGGCGGTTGAAGTCGGAGCAAAAGTTACGGGAACGATTCTATCGATCGCCAAACAGTACGCCTTCGTGGACATCAATGCCAAAAACGAGGCAATGATTAAAATCGAAGAACTTTCGGACACTTCCGGCGCAATGATTAAAAAACCCGGTGATCTTATTGAGGCGTATATCGTGTCCGTGGCCCGCGGCGAAATACTCCTGAGTACGGTCATGTCTAAAAAGGACGGCGGCCGTAGCGGGCTGAGCGAGCTGGTCACGGCCATGAAAAGCAGGGTCCCCGTGGAAGGCAAGGTAACGGGCGTGAACAAAGGCGGCTTCAACGTGCGCGTGCTCGGACAGAGGGCGTTTTGCCCCATATCGCAGATCGACCTCAAACGCGTTGAAGATCCCAACAAGTACCTCAATGCGTCATTACCCTTTGTCATTACACAGATAACCGAAGGCGGCAGGAATATCGTCGTGTCGCGGCTTCCGCTGCTTGAGGACGGCCTGAATTCCATCATCGAGGGCCTGCTGCTGGGCGTGGCTGAAAAAAAAACCTATACCGGAACCATAACGCGCATTACTCCGTTCGGGCTTTTCGTCGACCTTGGCGAAATCGAGGGTCTCGTGCATATTTCCGAAGTCGCCTGGGAGCGTACCTACGATTTGAACGAACAATTTTCCGCGGGCCAAAAGGTGACCTGCGTGGTGCGGGGCGTTGAAAAAAAGGACCCCCTGCGCAACTCAAAAATCTCCCTTTCAATCAAACACGTTACCGACGATCCATGGAACACGGTAGCTCAGCGGTTCAAGGCGGGGGAGACCGTGGACGGACGCATCACGAGGCTCGCCGCCTTCGGCGCCTTTGTTCAGCTCTGCCCCGGCATTGAAGGACTCATTCACGTATCCGAAATGAGCTGGGCGAAGAGAGTCGGGCACCCATCCGACATCGTCAAGGAAGGGCAGGCCGTCCGGGTTACCGTGCTGTCGATCGACGAGGTAAAAAAAACGATCTCGTGCAGCTTAAAGGACCTTGAATCCGATCCGTGGAAGGACATTACCCAAACCATGCCCGTAGGCTCCGTGAAAACGGGCACGGTGGCGCAGGAAACCAAATTCGGCTATTTCGTCGACCTCGCGGACGGGGTAACGGGGCTTTTGCCTTTTGCAAACGTTGCCCCGGAGAAAAAGGAAACGATTAAGGCGGGAGCGGCCCTTGAGGTGGTCATTGAATCCATCGATGAGGAGCGGCGGCGCATTTCCCTGTCATACGGAACCTTGGAGGCGAGGCACAACGCCGCTGAAGTCAAGGAATTCCTGAACGTGCAAGGCGGGGCCGCGCGGCAAAGCCCGTCGGAAACGGCGCTGGGGGCCGCGCTGAAAAAAGCAATGGAGAAAAAGCAATGACGAAATCGATGTTGGTCATCGGCGGCGCCGGATACATCGGCAGCCACGTGGTGAGGGAACTGCTGGACCGGAGCTACCGCGTTACCGTGTACGATAACCTCTCCAGCGGATGCAGGGAAAACCTTTTTCCCGAAGCGCGATTCGTACAAGGCGATATCGGACAATACGGTTTTTTGCGCGATACGATGCTTCAAGGCTTCGACGGCATCGTTCACCTCGCGGCGTTCAAGGCCGCCGGGGAATCCATGATCAAGCCGGAAAAATATTCCGTCAACAACATCACCGGAACGCTTAACATTTTAAACGCTGCGGCCGAAACGGGTATAAAAACCGTCGTGTTTTCCTCCTCCGCCGCGGTCTACGGCAATCCGGAGTATGTTCCGCTCGACGAGCGGCATCCCACGAACCCCATCAACTATTACGGATTTACAAAACTGGAAATCGAGCGGTTCCTCGAATGGTATGACCGGCTCAAAGGAGTCAAATACGCCGCGTTGCGTTATTTCAACGCCGCGGGCTATGACGTTCACGGCAGGATTTCAGGTCTTGAAAAGAACCCCGCCAACCTGCTTCCCGTCGTCATGGAGGTTGCCGCGGGCATGCGGGACTCGCTCTCGATTTTCGGCGATGATTACGACACCCCCGACGGTACGGGCGTGCGCGACTACGTTCATGTAAATGACCTCGCCGCCGCCCATGCGCTCGCCTTCGAATATTGCGCCGAAAAGGCCGAAAGCGTCACGCTTAATTTGGGGAGTGAAAGCGGCATCAGCGTCCAGGAAATGGTCGACGAAAGCCGGAGGATAACCAATCAACCCATCCCGGTAATTGTCACGGGCCGCCGCGCCGGCGATCCTTCAAAATTGGTTGCTTCGGCCGCGCTGGCCGAAAAAGTACTAGGTTGGAAAGCGCGTTTCAGCGATGTGAAAACCCTGGTGGAAAGCACCTGGAACGTTTATAAAAAGTATCGGCAATAAAGAAAAACGGGGCAAGGGTTTCACTCTATCTTGTCCCGTTTTTCACTCATAACATTCCGCTTCCGTTCCTCTTTATTACGCCGTTATATTTATTTCCCCGCCTTTTTTCACGCCTCCCGCTTGCACTTCCTGCGCCTTGCGGGCTTCATTCGCCTTCGCCTGGGCTTGAGCTTTTTGCTGGTCCTGCTGCGCCGGATTCACTTTAGGTTTTTGCGCCGCGTCGGTGCGTTCAGGCCGTACCGGCGCCGCGACGGTTTGTGTTTTCGCGACATTCATAGGGGCTCCTTTTTTTACATCCCCGCATCCTAGAGGGGATTAATAGGCGGCTTAGCCGCATGTCATAGATGCACTTCAGCTTATTAGTATAATCGGCAAAAAAAAATAAAACTTTAGGAATATTTTTCAATGCGTATGGGATGTATACGCTTTTTAAAAGTAGGAAAATACCGCTTCTTTTTCCCTTTTCCTTCTTGACATTCGTTTACCCGAATTCATATAATTCCTGTGTCGCTTTCCCTTGCTATTTAGAAGGGCGGTTTTGCCATGACAAGAAAAAAAATTATTGCGGCGTGCTTCATCACGCTGGCAAGCATTTTCAACCAATCGGCTTTTGGGCAGCTTCCCTCGGGAACCTCCTCCAGCATCTCACCCCCAACGCTCAACGCCAAACTGACCTTCGGGTTCAACTACGATTTACTGCGGCCGCCGACCGATGTTTCGTTCGATTACGCCAAGGCGTCCATAGATTTCAACTTTCCTTGGGAACAAAACGGGCTCATTCCCCGGAAGACCGCGTCCGATGTATGGTCGAAGATGTCGAATCAGATATCCCAGGACACTTCCAACGGGCAGCAATTCAGGCCGCAAGCTTCCGCGAAGCAATACGCGAACACCACCATTCGCGTCGATGTCCCTATGCTGGGGGGCGTGGCCTCATTTTCCAACATTGAAAACGTGTATTTGAATTATTCCAATGTTTTGGGCAACTCGACCGTTAAATTCGGTTACGACACCACCATGCATAGTTCGACCGGCGACCAAAGCGTGGCATTGTTCCTGCTCGGCACGGTCAACGTGCCGATCGAGGCGTCTCTAGGCTGGGAAACCATGACGTTCGGGTACGCTTATCAAGTCAACAAAGACCTCGTGATGGCCATGAACGTGCACCGCCACCTCTTTCATATCGACCTGCTTGCTAAAATGGACGCCGACCTTCTCGGCCATGTCAAGGTCAATCAGGTCGCCGACAGCGCCGGCGGCGGCGGCGGCATCGGCGCCTTGGGCGGAAGCTCCTTATCGCTGGAAAAAGACATCAACTATCCGCATCAGCGGCTCTTCGGGCAGGCGGGCGGCCATTATGAGGCCGAGGCATGGTCGTATACGCTCGGGCTGAAATTGTGGCGCTTTACGCTTACTTCACGGTTCGGCATCGACACAAAGGCGCGCGGAACCTTCACTGCGGACTATCGACTCCCTTCGGGGATCATCGATCCGCGGACCTTCCAGGTGTCATCCGACCTTCAGAACCCACAGAACATCATTTCGTCGGGGATTCTTAATGATTTACAACAAGGTAAAACCGACAGCGTCGTCTATACCACAAGCGAGGACGCCCGGTGGAAATTGCCTTCCGGGCATACGATAACCCTGGACCTCATCCGCGACAAGGTATCCCTTTCCTATACCAAGATTCTCGGCGATATTGAAATGTACCACGAGCACACCGAATCGTTGAGCACCGGCGGAACCAAAACCATGGTCGATCTGGACGTGGGGATAACCGTCGACAATATCATCTTGCTCAACGCCAAGCTCTATACCGCTTTCGTAAACATGGGAATGTTTACCATGGATATTCGCATCAACAACCAAAAGCACGTGCTCGGCAATGCATTTACCAACGCAAAACTCAACAAACTCAAGTGGGGCGACGCGGCAATGCTGCCCGTACTCAATTTCGGGGCGGCGCTCGGTGCGAAAACGCAATTATGTTTTGAAATAGATCTGTTGCCGCTGCCGGCGTTTAAAACGGGGGTAATGTATCATTTCTGACACGATTAACAGGATAAGAAACCGATGAACGGGATTAAAGCATAAGCGTTCGTTGAAGTCAGGTTGAAAGGAAAATTCCATGAAAGTATTACGTACACTTTCGCTTCTTGCGCTCTTGGGCATTTGGGGAGCATGGGCTCAACAATCGACCCCGTATCTATTGACGCAATTCCCCAAGGCCGCCATGCCCGCCACCATGCCCGATACCGTCGCGTGGACAGGCCTGGCCCGTCCCTTCTCCACCGCTCCCGATTCCGGCGTGATCTACTTCGACCGATCTCCCGGCGGTTCAAGAATCGAAAACTACCGCTACAAAATAAGTAAAATTTACGTGGATTCTCAGGTTAGTAGTATTGACGGCCAAGTCAATAGATCGGTCATTGTTCAAGATAATATCTATCTCCCCGGAATGCCGCCGCAACGCAGGATCATTTTCAAGCCCTCAGAGCAAACAAATATGGGGTATGGGCTGTTTTATTATATTGTAGGGTTTAAAACGAAGATCCTTGGAAAAGACACGTCCTTCACGTCCAATGAACTTGAAATGGTGGTTGAATCCCCCACGCCCGTCACGCTCAAGGCGCCGCTGGACACCATTACCGATCTTACGCCTACCTTTTCATGGGAACCTAATCCGGGCGTGCCGTATTACCATGTTATTCTTTCCGATGAGGCGCTGAATATCGACACGGTCAACGGCCAAATGAGCGTTCAAGGGCTCAGCGTGGCATGGCAGGCCATTACCCCGAATACGCAAATCGTTTACGGGGCGCCGGACCCCTCGGGAACTATTACCGCCGCTCCTCCGCCCATGTCGCCGGGAAAAACCTATTTCTGGGTGGTTCTCAACAACTATAAAAACAACATGCTGTACTCCTCTGCCAAGGTCGGGCTGCCGCTGAGTTTTACCATTAAGGGAAAACCGCTGGCGAAGGCGGTTAACATCACGCCGAAAAACGTCATTCTTACCTCCGATAAAGACAGCGTGGTCACGTTTAAATGGACCAATCTCGATCCGCTTGCCAACACGTATAAAATTTACCTTTACATCGCTTCAGGAATCCAGCAAGTCGATGCAAAGATGGTGGCGTGGTCTAGTGAGGTGACGACCGCCACGTTCGCGGGAAAAAACGGGATTATTGACGCATCAGACACCGCCGCTTTGACCATCAACGCCCATTCGGTGCTGTCGAAAAATCACTATACCTGGAAAGTCTTCGCCATCGACGACAAGGGCGCCAGCACCTCGGGAGACACCTCGAGTTTTGAATATACCGATCCGGCCACCGGCCGGCTTGTCCTGTATACGGAGGAAAAAATCACCAGCGCCACGGCGTTGCCGACCGGTACGGTAATAACCACGAACCTCTCCGCCGTGCCCGCGGTCCAGATGCAGGTCGATGTCGTCAATGGATCTCTCGAGGCCCCGCTCCTGTTTTATACCGACCTTAGCGGAAAACTCGACCGTGAACGGCCCAGAGGCGCTTACCGCATTACCGCCCTAAAGAGCGGATTCGAACCGCTCACCAAGACCATTACGCTTGATTCGGGAATGATCATAACCGACACGTTTTTCCTGAAGCGGCCCGATGCGACCGTGTTCGGCAAAGTGGTTGACAATACCAATATCGGAGTGAACGTCGCCACCGTATACGCCATTTCCGACCGTTATGATACCGTGGCGACTCAAACCGACGCGCTGGGCAGCTTTATCATAAACTGCTATGAAGGCGCCTGGCAAGTCTATGCGCAAAAAACCGGCTACGTAGCGTCGATTCCCAAACAGGCCAACGTGACCTATGGGCAAAGCTATTCCTTCGGCTCTATCGCCTTAACGCTCAATCCGTTTTCGGTGTCCGGGATCGTCAAAAACGAGAAAGGCGAACCGATACTGGGCGTGGACGTTAGAGTGCTGCGCGAAGGCGTCGTGATCGACGAAATGCCCTCGACTTCACAGACCGGAGCTTTTTCATTTTCCTTAAGCCCGGGCGTCTATACCATAACCGCCACGAAAATCGGTTTTGAAACCTTTAGCGGGCCGGCCAATGTTTCCAGCTCCATGCAAGTGCCGGTTTCCATGGCTTCGGGCGCGGCGATGATCAAAGGGTATGTCATCGGCGCCACGTGGATGGGCGGCAAGGTCGTGTACGCGCCGATAACCAACGCGAGTATGGCATTTACGGATACGTCCGTATCGCCCGCCAAAACCTATAGCGCCACGACCGACGCGACCTACGGCGATTTCGGGATAAGCGTCGCGGGCAATCACCTCTATGCCTCGACGGCCTCCGCCGTCGGGTTCGTCGCCAAAACGGAGCGGCTGCTGGAGTTGACAAAACCGGGAACCACCATGATCTACAACGACACCCTGCGAAGCCTCGGAATGATCACGGGAACGGTTATGGTGAGCGGAAAGGGCGACGCTATCGACAATGCAACGATTTCATTGCTCAATCCCGTTACCAATCAAGTGGCGGCTTCGGCGAAAAGCCAGGGCAACGGATATTTTGAAATCCGTAACGTGGGAGACGGCGCGTATTGCGTTAAAGCCGGCGTATCGGGTTTTGTCACGGATTCCATGAGGGCAAGCGATACCATCTATGTAAGCAGCGGGAGAACCGTGATCCAGGGAGCGACGAACGCGGACGGTTTGATTATTTTCATGAGCCCGGGCCAAAAATCGATTTCCTGGGTTGTTACCGGCGCAAACGGGGCAAGCGACTCCACGGCCATCATCAGCGTTCAATCGCCCTTGCAAAAGATCATCCGAAACGGTCAATCGCTTACCGGCGCGGGGTATGGAGAATATATCGTTTCAGTCAACGCGGCAGCGCCTTCAACCATCGATCTTGTCTATCATGTTTTTACCGTTCAACCGTCGGAAGCGTCCCATGTGGATAGCGTCCGATTGTCTGTTGTCAACGTAACGGACACAGTCCTCTCCATTCATCAGGATTCAATCAGCGTCGGGCTGAGCGCTACGGCCCCGGATACGCTGGATTCGGCGCGGGTTTTTTACCGTGATATCTCCACGCCGGGTTTTTTTTCCGCGTCGCTTTCGGGCCGGGGTCTATCCTACGCGTTTTCCCTCCGTCCGCCTAAGGACGGAAGCACGATGAACTACTATTTTAAGGCCTATCGCGGCAAGGATATTTTCGGCGCTTCAAACGAGTCCTTCTATACGCATATCAGGCCAGATACTACGCGCTTGTCAAAATTGGAACTCATGCCGTCCTCGGGCGATACGCTCTTGCTGGGAGCGAAAAGCCTGCTGCGCGTCAAATTCCAGGGCTATTTCGGCTCCCTGTTCATTCCGGCGATACTCCGCGATACCACGGCTATCATCTGGAAGCTGCTCAATGCGCCGAAGGGAACCCGCTTCCTCGATTCAACGGGCGCCGAAGCCGTTCTGGCCACCGGAACCGATTCCTCGACCGCTCCGGTGCAGCTTAAGGTTCTTATCGATACCGTAAAACAGCGAATCGCGCCGCAATTACCGGTTCCGGAAATAGCGCTTTTTTTCCATGTCTCCAGCAAACCATTAAACGCCGTTACGGTGCGAAGGATCGACGCGGGAAATCCCAATCCGATCACGACCTCCTCGCTCTCCATGGCGGAGTTCATCGCGGAAGGAAAGGACGCCTCGGGCAGGACGCTCACGATTTCGCCGCAATGGAGCCTTTCACCGGTCAACGCGGGAGCCATAACCGCCTTGGGAGTATTCAAACCCGCGCGGAGTTTCAGCGGAAACGTTCGAATTTACGCGCAGGCGAACGGATTAACCGGAGAGTACGGCGCGCAAGGCCAAAGCGAAAAACAATTCGGGCTTGAGGTCGACCATATCATCGCCGCGCGCGATAGGCCCGATACCGCCTCCAATCAGCGGGGCTGCATGGTCATCCTGCCCGACAGCGTGGTGGCCTCCGACAAAACGGGGTTGCTGCAAATAGCCATGCCGACGCTCGATAACCGTTTGCAGCTTACCTCCGGCGTTTCGACCGTGGTGGGCTCGGCGTTCGATATCACCGAAATAAACGGCGTCAATTTCGTATTTCGCCGGGGCGACAGCATCAGGCTGGTACTTGACATTCCTGATGCCGCGTTGAAAAACATATCGGGCGGCGGCGCGGTCCTCGGCATCGGTACATGGAGTAAAGACAGCCTGCAATGGAGAGCGCTCAAAAACTGCGTGGTCAATGAAGGGGCGAAAACCGTTTCAACGAATATAACGCACTTTTCGCGCTATGCCATTCTAGCCCAATCCAAGGATCTGACCAGTACTTTTTCGATTCTGCCGAATCCATTTTCGCCTGAAAAAAGGGCGTCGGAGTTCCCGTCCCTGGCCCTGCGGCTCGGCAACAACACTCCCAAGGGAACGTGTATATCGTTTTCGGCCGACGTCCTTGATAAATCGGTTGGCCAAATCAGGATCGCCATTTATACCGTTGTCGGCGAACAAGTCGCCAAGGTAATTTTCGACGGCGCCGACAAATTGACCGAGTACCACCTCTGGTGGGACGGGCGGACCACGGATCACGCGGGAACCGTATGGCCCAAACAGAGTCCCAAGGACTTCGTCATGTCGGGCAATGCACTGTGCCGCAACGGCAGATACTTCGTGACGCTTACCATCCGGAATTCCGGCGGCAAGGAAAAGAATTATATGAAACAGGTCGTATTGATAAAGTAGCGTAGTGGTTTGAAATTGTCAAAACGCGGAGGAATAACGTGAGAGCATTATTCTTGAAATCCATGGTCATCTGTCTGATCGCGTGTTCAATGCTTCCGGCGCAAGATACGGCGCATTCGAAAATTCGTATCGGCGTCCTGCATCTTGAATCCACGGGAATGGACGAAAGCGCGGTCGCCGCGATCAACGCCGATTTGGAAAAAATCCTCTCCGACATGGGTTTCTACAAGGTTTACCCGCAAAAGGACCTTGAAGTCGCCGTAGGCCAGACAAAGCAGAAGTTCCCGGCGCATTGCCGCGATCCCCGCTGCGTGACGGAAATCGGAAGCATGTTGGGATTAGACCGCATGATATTCGGAAGCATTGATAAAAAAAATAACGCCTTCGGCATCCGGATGACGCTCTTGGATATTCCCAGCAAGCAAATCGTTGAGAAGGTCGCCATGCAAGGGGAGGCCGGCGTCGGGGCGACGGACCTTCTGAAAGCGGTGGTCACGCGGCTGCATGGCCTTGAAACCGCGAGCGATAAAAAAGTGAGCGAATATTTCGGCCCGGAGGTTCATAATGAAAAGCAATTTTTATATTCATCGGGACTCTGCGTGGGCATTGGCCTTCTATGGGCGGCGATCAACGGCGGGCTGGGGGATTTTAATCTAAGCCGGCAGTTCGATACGGTTTCGCTGTCGCACATTTCCTCAAGCTCTCTGCAGATACCCTTTTTCGGAAGACCTTCGGCGCTCGGGGACGGATACATAGCGGCCTCCGACGACGCCTACGGAGTTCTCTATAATCCCGCCGCCATGGCGTGGCTGCCGCACGCGGAGATGGCCATGGGCTATCAGTACCGCTTCGCGATGATGAACAATTTCATCGCGTCATACGCGAACAAGGCCACCCGGGAAATAGGGTTCGGCGAGTGCCTTCTGTATAGCGGAGATATTGACAAACTTCAGAGCGAAATGCACTTCATTTCCTCCTACGCGTATAAATTCAACGGCCGGTTTCTTTTTTTAAGGCCTTTCTCCCTCGGCGTGGCGCTTAAACTCAGCACCATTACCTCGCCCAAAAGCGATGACGCCACGGCAAGCCAGAAGACCTTCGGCGCGGGACTCGACATCGGTTTCATGACCGACTTCGCCGACAACATCCGCTTCGCCGCGGTGCTGAAGGACGCGCCGACGATCCAAAAAGTCAACAATACCACGACCGGTTTGCGTTACATCGAGTATGAACCCATGCTCCTTCAAATGGGCGGGACCTATCAGGCGAGCTATTCGACCTTTCTGATTTGTCAGGGTCAAATTCCCCTGTATTCGGACCAATTGTGGGCGTTTTCGGGAGGGGTCGAGCAGGAAATATTCCGCGTTTTCAAGGTGCGGCTTGGCGCAAAAAAACAGGCCTATTTCGACACGCCGTGGCAATTGACCTGCGGTTTCGGTTTGGACGTCAACACGGAATCCATCGCGGGCAAATACATCATGGTCGACGGCGCGTACGAATACAACACTCTCGATATTTTTCCCGTGGCAAATGTGTCGTTCAGGATAGGGTTTTAGAGAGTGACTGTCTACAAATCAATCACCAGCAGCGTAACGTCGTCCTCGTAGGCCATCGTTATTCCGCAAAAGGCTTTCTGGCTAGCGAGGATGTATTCCACGGCCTGGGCCGCGGGCCGGTCGAGCGAAGAGATCGCCGCCTGCTCTAGGCGGGCGAGGTCGAACATTTCGTCGGATTTGTTTTTAGCCTCGGTCAGCCCGTCGGTATAGAGGACGAGGCGTTCCGCTCCCGGTTTGTAGGCGTAGCGTGTTTCCTTCAGCATCATGTCGGGGAATATGCCTAGGAAAAGTCCGTCAGCCTTGACATGAGCGCATTTTTTATTTGTTTTATCAAAAAACAGGGCCGGACAATGTCCCGCGGAGTTATAGCACAGCGTGTGATCGGCGGTGTCGAGTATCGCGTAAAAAATAGTGACGAAATTGTCGGTCTTGACTTCCGTGAGAAACGTACGGTTGATGATTTCGAGGGTTTTTTGCGGCGAGCGCTGGCTCAAGGCATGGGTTTTCAGCAGCACCTTGACCATGGACATGATGAGCGCCGAGGATATGCCGTGGCCCGACACGTCCGCCACCACGATGCCGTAGAGCGTTTCGGAAATTTTAAAAACATCGTAATAGTCCCCGCCCACCGCGTCCGCGGGAATGTATTTCGCAACGGCTGAAAAGCCCGTCCCAACAAGGTCCTGCGGCAGAAGTCCCTGCTGGATCGTGCGCGCATGGTCCAGATCGGCCCTGATTTTGGATTGCGCCACCTGCAACTCATGGTTGAGTTGTTTAAGTTGCTCGTTGGCCTTATGAAGTTCATTATTGGCTATTTCCAAGGCATTGAAAATCCGGATATTTTCCAGGATGATCCCCGCCTGATTGGATATCGCGGTAAGGGTCGTGATATCATCGCTGGTGACGGGGGCTTTGTGTGAGGCCCGGTCCATCCAAAGGGCGCCATCCACTTTAAAACAGGGGCACTGAATGCATGCTTTCCTTTTTTCATTCTCCGATGTTGCGTCGACGCACAGGCCCGATCCCGGAATACTCCAGCAATAGGGATTGTAACCGCCATGGACGGGGCAGGTCATTTTATCGCAGTTTTTTACTTCCCAGCATTTGCGGTTGGCCTTGCTTATGAGCGGGATTACCAGATAGGTTTCGGAGCGCAGAAGCGTAAAGAACGGATCAATATCCTTATCCGGGGCGTCGACCACGAGGTGCCTGTTCAAAAATATCGCGTCGGTAATCTCTCCGCCTTCAAAACCAAGAGGAATGGAAAAGTTTTTAACCTGCGATTCCGGCAGGCCTACCCATGAACGAGGCTTTAAACAAAAATTCGGCGTATCGATACTAAAGAGAATGATCCTGTCGAAATTGATGATTTCCTTGATGCCCAACAGAACGGTTTTAATGATCCCTTCCTGGTCGGTACATGAATACATTACCTTGGTCAACTCAAAAATAAGGGAATTATTCATGAGTTGGGCCTTGAGCTGGTCGTTTTGGGCCTGGAGGTCGTTTGTTTTATTGGTGGGCTTGAATAAATCCATACGAGAATTTATTATATAATTCCGGTTCAGCATTGAAAAGTAATTTAGCTAGGTAAATTTGACTTTTATACGTGAGAAGAACCATTTTTATACGATTAAGCGGCAATTGATGCCGTTTTTTTTATGGTTCAACGCACGATAACGGAGGTCGGCAATGGAAATCAAGTATAGCAAAAAAAAGCAGGAAATGAGAAAAGATCCCGTGTATGAATTCATTATGCGGGCCAAGGATGCTTTTGTCGCGCAAAGCAATTTCGTCATGGGCGCGACCGTTGCCGTCGTCCTTGTCCTGGGCGGAGTATTGATTTACAATTCCGTTAAAAAATCGGGTTACCAAAAAGCGCAGGAAGCTTTCGGCAAGGCTTTAATCGCCTACGAATCGGGCGCATCCTCCGCGGGCGGCGAGAATTTATATAAGGCCGTGGAGACGTTTAAGGCGGTTGTTGACAACAATAAAGGTACGCCCCAGGCGATTTACAGCGCGTATATTTTGGGGCATGTTTTTCTCAGGCAGCAGCGTTACGATGAGGCGATAACCTGGTTTAACGCCGCTCTGTCGAAAAACCCTCATACCGGATTCGTCGGGGCCGGCGCATACGAGGGTTTGGCCGATTGTTATGAGGCCAAGGGAAACCTTGATGAAGCGTTGAATTACTTAAAGAAAGCGCTCAATGACCAGCGTAATCGATACCGGGCGCCCGTTCTGGAATGGAAAATGGCCCTTATCAGTAAAGACTTGCGTAAGTTTGAAGACGCCAAAGGGATGTGCCAAAAACTTCTGTCCGATACGGCATCCTCGGCAACGGGCTATAAACAGAAAGCGGAAAACCTTCTTACCCAAATCCGCGTTCAGGAAAAATCATAACCCATCCGGATTCACCAATCGAAAAAGGAGATACGTAATGAAAATCCTTGTCATGGACGAATTAAAAAGCCGTAGGAGCACCATTGGAGAAGCGTTGGAAAAAAGCAAGCACAAAGTGATCCTCTGTTCGGGAAGTAGTGAATTCATCACCGCCTTGGAAGAGCAATCGCTGCAATGCATCTGTCTGGATTACGAAACGTGGCATCACGGAAGGTCAATCTACGGCTACCTTAAAATTCTTAAAAAATTCGAGGATGTACCGACCATTTTTTATAACACACCGGCCCATTTTTCAACATTGACCAACCGCGCAAAACACGAAAAAGACCAGATACTTCCCAAACCCGCTGATCCCAAGACGATCGTCGACTCCGTGACCCTTTGCATGTAGCGTTTTTTTGGCGCCTTTTGCCGTGAATGCAGTAGCCAAAAACATGTTTTTACGGTATGCTTTAGTACATGAACGTCATGTCTCAAAAAACGCTTATTTTCACGGATACCGACAGCGGCGGCGTTGTCCACGTAGCAAACATTAAAGGCGGGGTGGGCAAATCGACCATCGCCACCAACCTTGCCGCGGCCTTTTCGAAGCGCGGCCCGACCCTGCTCATTGATCTTGACGTTCAAGGAAGCGCCACGGTTGCGCTGGGGAAGGATCCTTCGCTCGCGCGGAAATCCTCGTGGGAACTCTTCCGAAAACGTTTTTCCCCGGACTGCGCGGGCGCCGGTTCCGCGCCCGGGTCGCTGTTTGCCGAAACGCGATCGCTTTTACATCGGTTCGAATCCGCGACGTTTTCCCGCGTCATCGGCAGCGGCGATGTGACCTCGCTTGCCCAGAAGGTTCATCCAAGTCTCGACCTGATCCCCGCCAATTCCGATTTGTTCAAACCCTTGCTTTTTTATCATCTGCGGAATTTCACCTATAATCTGGAATTGTGCCGTTCGTACTATACGTACATCGTTCTGGACACGCCTTCGGTATGGAACAAGCTGACCCGGCTGCTTTTTTCGGCAAGCAACCTGAATCTCATACCGGTAACGCTCAACGCCTTGTCCACGAAAAGCCTCAAAGAGTATCTGATCAATGTAAAAAACATGGCGAAGAAGAATCCGGGCATTCGAATACGAATCATTAAAAACGAAGTGTTCGGCCGGGAGGATTCAAAGGTCAAAGGCAAAACGCGCACGATGATCGAAAACCGTAAATTCCTCGAAAGCCTGTGCGAGCAGGCGTTTGTCAAATCGGAAAGCGGCGTATCGGTCCTTCCGCGATCCATCATGTTCGACCTGGAAATTCCCGAGTCGGCGATTATACGCGACGCGCAGGACGAGGGAAAATCGGTGCACCAGTATCATCAGTACAGCGCGGCCACGAAGTCTTTCGAAGAGCTGGCCAAGCGCGTACAGTATGTTCTTAACAGCCCGGTACGCAAGCGACGGAGCGGGTTGCGGGAAACGGCGGCCGCCGCGGCGCCATACGCGTCGCGGTTGGCCGCGGCGGCGATCGTACTCGCGCTGCTGGGGTTCAATTTTCCCGTGTCCAATACTCCGGCTCCCCGCCCAATCGCCCCGCAGCAGCTCGTCGAACCCTCCGATGGCGTTTTCACGCATACCGTCGGCGAGGGCGAATCCATCTATAAATGGGCAAAATGCGTCATCTGCCGGTATCGCGCGGTCGTTCCGCGCTACGATGAGGTCATCGATTACGTCAATGAAATCGTCGATATTCATAATAAAACACGAACGCCCGGCGAAGCGAAAATCGACAATCCCGACAATATCCCGCCGAATCTGCCCGTCGCGTTCTATCCGCCTTCTCAAATAGTCAATCAGCGGGAGAAGCAACTCGCGCCCGTGTACCGCTTTTTCATGGGCCTGGTCAAGGACTCGTGCAGTTATCTGACGGGTGATTGGTGCGAACGGGGCACCGGCGGCGGCCAGCCCCACTACGGCATTGACGTTGCCGGAAAACTGGGCACGCCCATCATAAGCCCCATCGACGGCATCGCCGTGCAGCACGAAAGCATTCAAGCCGGCCACATGCTGGGCGTTGTCAAGGACGGCACGGTCCTGTTTTTCGCGCACATGAGCGCCCGGTTTTTTGCAACGGGACAACTCGTCAGGAAAGACCAGGCCGTAGGGACTATCGGCGTTACCGGCCAAACCAGCGGCCCCCACGTACACGTGGGCTACGGCGTGAAAAGCATGTCGGGCGACGGAGTCAATTTCGGCAGAAGCTACTATAAATTGACCGACCCCAAGCTGTTCTTCTATCGGGAAGCCTACTTCGCCAATCTGAAGAGTAATTAAAAAAAATCCACGCGGCTTATGGAAGTAAAAATGAAAAGAGGCGGAACCACCGCCCGCCTCTTCCATTCCTTTCCTACGTGATACGAGGTTAGTCTACCTTCACTTCAATCGCCTTTGGTTTTGAAACCTCGGTTTTATGGAGCATCAACTCCAGTACGCCGTTATTGTATTTGGCCGCTACATGCTCGCTGCTCACGTTTTCCGGCAGCTTGAATGAACGACAGAACGCCCCATAGCTACGTTCGAAGTGATAGAACCGGTTTTTGTCCTTTTCGGTTTTTTCCTCCCGTTTCTCGCCGCTTATGGTAAGAACGCCGTTTTCGACTTCCACTTTGATATCTTTCTTGTCAAGTCCAGGCATATCGGCTACGATCTTAAAAGCATCCTTTTCCTCCACGATGTCCACGCTCGGGAACGTGGTTTCGGCGAGGTCACGGTCCCACCTGCTGAAGAAACTCCCGTTCGTGTAATCATTTAAAATATCCGACAGCGTAGTTTCCATTGGCTGATACCTGATAAGTGCTGACATACGATCCTCCTTTAAAAGGTTTTTGTTTAGGTTTTTTTACAGACTGTTAATCACAGCATCAACGGTATTCACTGTATTTAATACGATTTCCAGGTTCATCAAATCGTCATTACCAATCACCGTTTCTCTTTCAGGTCGCCCCGAAAGAAAGGGTATGTAATCGGGTTTTAAAATATCTTCAAGCTTTATTGATCTTTTGTCGATAACGTTTTTCTTTTCCTTGCTCTTTTCCATAATGTTCCTCCCTTTCAAGGAGTCCTGTTTATTTTTACGACCATATAAATTGCAAGGCCTGTGCCAATCTAAAAACGGCGTTTTTTAAAAGATTTTAAAGGGGGGAGAATGTCAGTGTTTCGGAATAAAGCGGAAGGTGAGTGTTGTGTTTAAAAATCAAACAAAAACTAATAAAGCAAAATATTAAATGGTTGGATTGGCCTGAGGCCGGTTATTGGAAACATTTCAGTCCCAAAGAGGTGATCGTACAATGCGGACAGTGTTGTAAAGAGCGCATACCTTCCCAAAATTTTCAACACTTTTACTCAGTATTAATGTCTCTTCATCTCTTCCCAAGCCTTATCCGATTCAATACAGCAGCCGGGTTTAAGAAATGACAGAGCATCAGTCCCCGAAAGATTTTCCAGAATAATCGATATGCCCCCTTCGTCTTGCCGCAAAGGCGTCATCGACCGAACGGCGCCTTCAAGACGCAGGCGTTTCGATAATTCCGGGAAATCAAATTCCATGACGATCGGTCCATTGCCGGTGATTTTTTCCTCGTCCGCCACGAAAAGTTGAAGCGTCGCCTCGCTGTTATTGAATTGCACCAGCATTCCCGACCCGGGCGCCTCCCGTGTTTCGTCGATAAGCGCAACCGGAATTGTCAACAACATTTTCCCCGGGTCGCATTGAATGCCGCGTACCGAATACACGAGAATGCCGGATGACTTCCCCTTGACTTGCGCAGGCGGCAACTTGATGGCGCAGCATTGAAGCGCCGCGGGCTCATACGTGGACTCGGCCACGAACACCTGCCAGCGGCTCGCGAGCGATTCGATGCGTTGGGCCAGGTTGACGTTATCGCCGATAATGGTGTATTCCATTCGGTCTTCTCCGCCCACGTTCCCTCCGGCGAATTCGCCGGTATTACATCCGATCCCCAGGTACAGCGGGGACTGCCCGGAGTTGTTCAGGCGGCAATCGAATTTCCAAATGGCGGTCTGCATTTCAACGCTTGCCCGAATGGCATTGACCTGCGCGTAGGCGTCGGGCAGCATGACGTTCCAAAACGCCATGATCATGTCGCCGCCGAACTTATGCAGGGTTCCCTTGTTGCGGGTAATGATTTCCGTGGTGATGCGGAAGTAACGGTTGAGCTTTTCAACCACCTCCACGGCGCTTAACCTTTCGGCGATTGCCGTAAAGCCGACGATATCGCAAAAAAACACCGTTCCGTTTTTCTTTTCCGCGCCGAGCTGCAGAGGTATGGTGCCGTCGATCACGCCTTCCACGACGTCCTTCGACAAGTAACGCGAGAGCTGGGCGCGCACATGCGTTTCCTTTTCGATTGCAACGAATAGATCGGCGTTTTTCAGGGCGATGGCGGCCTGGCCCGCGATACTGGTGAGCATGGAGAGGTCCTGGGAATTGAAGGTGCGCGCGTTGGATACGGTATCGATGCTGATGATGCCCAAGAGCTCGTCCTTGCAGATAAACGGCGCGCACATGAGCGATCTGATTGACAAATTGACTATCGATTGCCGCGCCGAAAAACGCCCGTCGGTTTGCGCATCGGATGAAAGAATGGACTGTTTTTTTTCCAGAACGGCGTTGATGATGGTACGGCTTATGGGAAAGTCTTCCTGCCCGCCCGGCGCCCGGTTGCGGCTGCGGCCGAACGCCGGCGCCAGTTCCTTGCCGGTTGAATCGCGAAGCATGATGAAGGCCCGGTCGGCTTGCGGGAACACGTCGAAGATGCTCTCCATTATTTTTTCAAGCAATGCTTCCGGCTTTGTCAATGCGCTGAGGTTGTTGGACACGGTAACCATGGCTTGGAGCCGTTGAACGGCCCCCTGCAAGTCCTCTTCGCCTAAAACTCCCGAACCTCCGGCCTCCAGGACGCTCCGGGAAGCGTCCATGGTGGCGCTCACCGTAGGAAATCGCGTTTCGGAGGTAAGGACCATGGAAAGTCCGCCCGCTCCGCCCGGTTTCGATAGCTCCCCAAAGGTCATCATGGCGCCGCTTGCGGCCTTTTTAAGGGCCAGCGGATCTTGTCCTTCGGAAACGAATTTCAACTTTGTGGAACAAATTTCGATGACGTCGCCCTCATAGAGCGGTTGGGGCACGAAGCGGTACAATGCCCGGCCGTTGATGGACGTCCCGTTCGCCGAGCCGCAGTCCATGACCACGAAATAATTATCCTTGGTCCGGATGAGCGCGTGATGACGGCTCACTTCACTGTCCGAAAGGCTTATCCCGTGTTCAATGGCTCTGCCGATCGGCGTTTCTCCGGTGAGCCGGATTATGTTACCCCGGCCGCCGCCCTCGATGATTTCCATGTAGGCCATAACGCCCTTTGTGTTATTTTTACCGTATATCCAATATACTGTTCGGATAATTACTTTACAAAAGCTTTCTTAAAAAAATGTACCTCGCCGATTTTACCCGCGCGGGATATGGTTTTTTTAGTTATATTATTTAATATCCGACGTTTCAAACGCTTGTTGCGGAAATAGGTTGGATCCGATCCATGAGGGATAATTTAAAAGGAGACGAGGAAATGATTATGAATTCCGGAATCACGAGAGTGACGACAATTTTTATCGGGATAATAATGATATGCGCTTTGGGGGCCTATCCTCAGCGTTATATGGAAAATCTCGGACGCGGACTCGTTGCCGTAAAAAAAGGCAGCGGTTATTTCCTGAGCTGGCGGCTTTTCGGCCTCGACCCGGCGGGCACCGGCTTCAACGTATATAAAGGGACGGCAAAGCTCAATTCCACGCCTATTACCGACGCAACCGACTATACCGACAATTCCGGCGGCGCCGGGGATTATACGGTAAAGCCGGTCGTGGGAGGCGTTGAACTTGCGGCAAGCAAACCCGCGATGGTTCTCGATAATCCTTACGTAACTATTCCCATGCAGCCCCCATTCGACCATGCCCCTAATAAGGCGACCGTGGCTGATCTTGACGGCGATGGTGAATATGAAATAATAGTCAAGTGTGAGGCGAGTCCGGTTGATGTCGGGAAAAGCGGGGTCAGCGGCGAAATGCGGGTTGACGCTTATAAACTTAACGGTACGTTCATGTGGCGAATCAAGATGGGGAAAAATATCCGGGAAGGCTCCCATAATGAATGGATTTGCGCCTACGACCTTGATGGCGATGGGAAAGCCGAAGTGATGTTGAAAACAGCCGACGGGACGACCGACGCAAAGGGCAAGGTCATTGGAGACGCCAATGCCGACTACCGGACTTCCGACGGTACCGGCAATATTACAACGGGGCCTGAATTTATTACCGTATTTGACGGCGTAACCGGCGCCGCGCTCGCGACAACCGATTTTTCCCCGGCCAGGGGCGATATATCCACCTGGGGTGATGACAAAGGCAACCGGGGAAACCGGTTTCTTGGGACCATAGCCTATGTTGACGGAGTGCGGCCAAGCGCCGTCTTTTGCCGGGGTTACTATGCCAGAACCGCGCTAACGGCTTGGAACTGGAGAGACGGCAAGCTCACGAAAGCATGGATGTTCGACACGTATAATAATGCCGCGTTGAAAATCTATGAAGACGAGGGCAACCACTCGACCATGGTTGGCGACGTTGATGGAGACGGCAAAGACGAAATCGTCTACGGTTCCTGCACCATCGACCATGATGGAAAAGGCTTATATGCCCTTGGCCTTGGTCATGGAGATGCCGGCATTTTAGGGGATATAGATCCCGACCGTCCCGGATTGGAGTATTTCGGGGTCCATGAGGAACGCAATGAAGGAAGACACATGCACGACGCCAAGACCGGGGCGATTATATGGCATATTACCGGCACCGGTGATAACGGACGGGGGCTTTGCTGCGATATCGATCCGCGCCATAAAGGATATGAGATGTGGGACGCCCTCGGCAAGACCATTTACGATGTTTCGGGCAAGTCCATCGCGAGCGAGTACCCGCCCTGTAACATGGCTGCATGGTGGGACGAAGACCTTCAGCGGGAACTCATTGATGAAAAAGCTTCATTGGTCAAATGGAATTATTCCAGTAATTCGACCAGCTCATTATTGAATGCCGCCTCCTATGGCTGCACGGGAGCGTCATCCAATCTCAATAAACCGGCGTTGATCGCGGATATTTTCGGGGACTGGCGGGAGGAAATCGTTGAAAGAAAATCCGATAACTCCGCGATGCTCATCTTTACAACGACTATCCCCACGACCAACCGCCTTTACACGCTGATGCAGGACCCGCAATACCGGGACCAGGTTTCCGGGCAGAATATCGCTTATCAGATGTCTTCAATGCCCAGCTTTTATTTAGGTGAAGGCATGGCGACCCCGCCTCGCCCGAACATTATAACCACCGGTAATACAAGCATACTATCGGAGCCGAACGCCTCGCACCGTCTATTGGCAACCCCCATAATTAAAACCATAACGACGGTTTTAGGCGACCATTGGTTTCTTTGTCCCGCTTCCCTTGCGGGGAAAAGTAAAATCGTGACGATCTACGATCAATCCGGAAGGCTCGTAAAAAGAAGCACGGTCGTAAGCGACGTCATCAATCTTGAGAAAGACTTCGGCATAGCGAAGAAGATGTATATCGTCAAGGTAAGCGGGTTGGAATAGGGGCAGGGGTGATGGGGTGAGGTTGCATGAAAACTATTACGAAGTCTCATTTTACAAGCTTGTCTTGTAAAATGTGTAGGTTCGGTAGGCGAATTATGTACGCGTTTAGCGTGGATACTTACCCGTACAGAACCTTATCCATCTTGTGGGTTAGGGTTCGGTGATTCAAATGAAAAAAATCCATTCTTTTGCCTTCGAAGCTATAGTCTATTGCCTCCTGTTTGCAGCGGCCGCGATCTATATCGAAGGAAAGATCGTGCCGCAGTCATTGTATTATTGGAACCCCGTTTTATTTTTAAAAACCTTCGATTTTTTCCGCGAAATCGCGATACTTCCAGGGGGAATCACAACCTATGGGGATAATTTCCTTTTCCAGCTCACGGCGCTGCCCTGGCTGGGCACGCTGGCGATCGTCGCGGTTTCCTTTTTAATCGGCGTCTTTTCATTCAGGATCGTTGCCGAGATCACTCGCGTTCGCCTCGCTTTTTTCCTCATTGTCCCGCTCTTTTTCGTGCTCTGCACCCTTAATCAATTCCGGGTCATTCCCTTGACAAAACTGCTGGCGGCGCTTGTCGTTGCGGATGTTTTTTTTCGCTTGCCGTCGAAAAAAGTTTTTATAAGGGTCTTGCTTTTTTCCGTTATCTCATGTGTCTATATGCTGACGATCTACCAGTTTTATTGGTTTTTCGTGGCGCTCTGCATGACCAATGAGATTCTTCGCCGCGAGGATCGATGGCGCGGGGCATTGTACGCGGCCATTGCGATGGTCATTCTGTTGATCGATTACCGGTATTTCTCCTACCTGCTGCATACGAAGGTCGAAGCCCCTCTTGCCGCCCTTGCCGGTTCAATCCAACACTGTTCAACTATTGAGGCGATCCTGTTGGCGGGTTTGGTTTTGCTTGCCGTTGCCGTGGCGTATAAAAAAAGAGCGATTTCAGGCATCATGCTCCTCCCGATTTTTATAATCGGTTATGTCGACCTTCGAACCTGGTTGCCGAGTTCCAAGGCGCTCTTTTGCCTGCTTCTCGGCGCGCCGCTCGCAATCGAGCTTTTCTCTTCCTTGAAAATTTGGAAATCGATACGTCGGCCCGTCTGGACAAGAGCGGCGGCAATCGTTTTTTTGTCCCTTCTCGGAGCGCTGACAATAAGCCGTACCCGCAACGAATATTGGAGCTCAGTTTTTAAGCTCAATTTATTTTCCGCAAAGCAACAATGGTCCGATGTTTTACAAGAAACGAAAAAGCCGTCGCTCGCCTATGCTTCGCCCATATTCGTATCGCCGTTCATATTTGAAGCCCTTCATTATACGGGAAGGTTGCCCGACGACCTTTTCAAATACCGGCATCTTTATCCGCCTTATGCCGTGAATGTTACCCCGGAAGCCCTTCGTGAAGACATGGAGCAGGGGAAATACATGGTCAACCTTCAGCAGAACGCACGGGTATGCTTTGAACTCGGACTCATCAATTATGCGGAGCTCACGGCGTTCGATGTGTTGGAATATAGGGGTGATCTTCTTACATCCTTTCAACTCATCTCTCTCATATACCTGTTAAAGGGTAATTATGAGGCCAGTCGCCCATTCCTCGCCATGATACAACGGAATCTACTGTCAAGCGCATGGGCCGACCGCTACCTCGCCTATGTCGCCGACCCGAAACGGATGGAGGGCGACGGCTATTTGATGTCAATCAAATCGCGAATGCTTGTAACCGACGACCCCATCGATTCGCTTGCCAAACGGCCTCCTTTTTTCGAAATCGCGCATCGGCTCGTTGAGCATAATCCGGAAAACGTTATGGCGCGGGAATACCTTATGTCCTCATATTTGCTGAACGGACAAATCGCCAAAATCTATGGAACTTTTTTCCGGGGGGATAGCTCCGTCGCGCCGCTCGATACCTCCTCCGCGATCTCGCGCGTTTGTGAAGAGGCGGCGCTGATGTATCTGGAGGCTACAGGGCAAACGGCGTCACCCGGGGCCGCAAAGCGAATACACGAAACAACGATTCAGGATTTCAGGGAATACTCGGATTTCCTGCGAAATCGCGCCGCCGGTATTCCGGTGAACACCAGAGGGTATGCAAGGAAATTCGGCGCTACCTATTTTAATTATTACACATCCCTTTGTAACCAAAGGTAACCATGAACGCATACCGTCGATACGGCTCAATACTATTCGCGGCATGCCTGGCGGCCGCGCTTGTGGGAACGGGCATTTCGTGTACCCGGTTTGATGAAAGCTCCGCGCTCCCGGCGGGAATGCTTCCGACGATCCGTCCGGACTATTCAAACAGCGTCATTGCGCCCAATATAGCGCCCCTCAACTTTACTATAGCCGATTCCGGTGAACGATTCGCCGTGAAGATCAGCTCGATCAAAGGGCCGAACATTACCCTCCTGAGCTCATCGCCTGAAATCGCCATTCCTCCGCGGAAATGGCATCGGCTCGTGGAACAAAACGCGGGAAACGAACTCAAATTCCGGATATTTATTCAACGAAATAAACGCTGGCAATCCTTTATCCCCATTACCGACACAATCGCCCCGCAGCGCATCGACCGCTATATCACCTACCGCATGACGTACCCGCAATTTTACATGAAGAACCGGTTGGAGATACGGCAGCGCGACCTGGAATCCTCAAAGGAAAGACTCATCATTTCCCCCAAGGACGGCTGTTTCAATTGCCACACTTTTTATAACCATTCCACCGATAAATTCCTGTTTCAAGCCCGATTTTACGGCAAAAACTACATGGTTCTCCATAATCAAGGGACAACTTCGCTTATAATGCCATGCCTCAGAAGACCGGGATCCGCGTATGCTTCCTGGCATCCCAACGGCAATCTAGTGGCGCTCCTCATGGATACGAAGGTGTCGGTGTTCCCATTCGTTGCCGGAAGAGGCGCCGAGGAAGTGCTTGAATATACGGATCTGGACGGCGATCTGGCGGTGTATAACATTCAGCGTAATACCTTATCGACAACCCTGGGCATTTCCCGCAAAGACAGGATGGAAACACAGCCCGCATGGTCTCCCGATGGTAAATTTCTCTATTTCGTAAGCTGCCCGGTGGTCTCTAAAAATGAGTTCATGAAAGTGCAATACGATCTCCAGCGCATCGGCTACGACGCGGTCCATGATGCCTGGGGCGAGGTGGAAACGCTGGTTTCGGCGAAGGAAACGGGCTTGGGATGCACGTTCCCGGCGGTATCGCCGGACGGCAAGTATCTTCTTTTCTGCATGACCGACCGCGGATCGTTTTCAATCGTCCGGCAAGGCACGGATCTTTACCTGATGAATGTCGCCGATAAAACATATAAAAAACTGGAAATCAACAGCGATCAATCCGATTCCTATCATGCCTGGTCAAGCAACGGCAGATGGATCGTCTTTACTAGTAAACGAACCGACGGCATTTTCGGGAAGCTCTTCATCAGCTACTTCGATAATGAAGGCATCGCCCATAAGCCTTTTATTTTGCCGCAGCAGGACCCCCGCTTTTATGAAAATTTTACTAAAAGCTTTCAGCGGGCGGAATTTACCACCACGCCCTTCAAGGACCCCGCATATCTCAACGAAATTATTGATGATACCGGCAAAATCATTACCGCGTCATGCAAATAGGGGCGAATAATTATTCGCCCCTACCCTTTACTATTTTTACTATATTTACTATTTAAAACTCGTTGTTAAAACCGCCCTTGAAGAAGGTCTTTCATGCAACAGGCCGCGCGTTTTTATTTCCTGTATATCGCAGTTTCGGGCGCCTTGTCCGCCGCGTACCCATTGAGCCTGCCTCAGGCCCAGAATATGATGTTCTTTAAAAACCTCGATATCGTCATCGCGAATCAGGAATATTGCAAGAAGGACTATGAGCTTGCCGAAGCGAAATCCGTTTGGTATCCTTCGGTGGACGCCGACGGCGTCTTGAGCTATCAAAGTAAAAAAAATACGATATCATTGCCTATCAAAGCGCCGGGGTTTCCTTCCGGCCCTCTGGAAATGGGAGTCAACGACCGATCCGACCTGGGGCTCGACGTGAGTTGGCCCATCACGGCGGCCTTCGTCAATATATACAATGTCAAGTACAAGTCCATTGCCATGCAAGTCAAATCGGCGCAAAACGCGGCCCTCAAGAACCAGCTTTCGTTTAAATTAGGCGCGCTCTATTTCACCTGGGATTTTTCCTATAGCCTTATGGAAGTTCAAAAAAAGCTCGTCGCTCAATTTGAGGAAACCGTTACGCAATTAAAAAACCTGCAAGCGGGCGGCATGGTTTCAGCCTCCAAGGTTCTTGACGCACAAGCAAAACTCGAAAACGCCGGAGTACAGCTCTGCGCAGCCGAAAATCAAACGGATTCGCTGCGCACGGAACTGGCGAATTTCATTCAATGCCCGGATTCCGGAATTTCACCGGAAGCGTACGCCTTCTCCGTATCCGCCGACTCCATTGCCGCTATCGACACGCTTTCCCTCAACGGGTACCGGCCGGAACTCGCGGCATTGGACCTGGCGTCGGACCAATTGTCCGTGTTTATCGATATATTGTCCGGGCAAAAATATCCCAATCTGGTTTGGACCGCCGGTTATCATTATGGGAGACCGGAGCTCAATATGGGAAATGACCCCAAATACATGGGGTATGCGATGACCGCCCTGCAATTCAAGTTCAACCTCTACGATGCCGACAAAGTCACCTCGCAGCAGCGGCAGACGCAGCAGCAAATTGAAATCACAAAACGACAAAAACAGCAGCTTGTCAATTCGCTCAATAATTCCATAAAGTCGGCAAAACGGGAATTTTTCAGGGCTCAGCGCCAGAAAAAGGCCGCGCAACTTTCCATGGAAGCGTCCAGCGCGCTCTCCCGGGACGCCAAAAACTCATTCGATGCGGGCGTTACCACCGCACTTGATTACCTCGGCGCGATGACCGCCGAGGCAACGGCGCAATGCTCGGTCAAGCAAGCGCTTTTTATGGAAAAAATGGCGCTGTTGAAGGTTTATTTTGCGGTAGGAAAAGATTTGAAATATTGACTGCGCTGAAAACATTTCGTTTAATAATGAAAGAGATAGTACCTATGAAACTTACGTTATTTTCCGCAACGGTTGCACTACTTTTCTGCTTCGAATGCGAAACCGCGAAAAACAAGGATTTCATCGGCTCGGCAATCGTGGAATGCCAAACCTATCAGATCGCCACGACAAGTCAGGGCGCGATCCTTGCCGCCTACAAGGAGGAAGGCATGTCCGTCAGCGCGCATGAACTTGTCGCGCTGATCGATACGGTCCCGTTGATACTCAAACTCAATGAGCTCAATGCGGCGCAAGCCCAGCTTTCGCAGACTGTAGCCTCGAAAAAGGCGGAGGTGGCCTCTCAGGATTTTGACGTAAAGGGCGTGGAACGAGAGTATCGCCGCATTACGGACCTCGTGGATAAAGGCGCATTACCCTCTCAACAAAAGGACAATCTTCAGACGCAGGCCGACGCCGCTAAACTGCGGATCAAGGCCGGGCAGCTGACCCTGGAAAGTTTGTATAAACAGGAAAAGACGGTGCAGACACAGGAGGCGCAGCTTCGCGACCAGATAGACCGCTGCTATGTCAAGGCCCCTTGTAACGGCGTCATTTTAACCCGCTACAAAAACCCGGGTGAAGTCGCGCTGCCGGGAAACCCCATTTATGAAATCGGTAAATACGATACCATGGAAATCGATTTTTACGTTCCGCAGCCCATGCTTCCGCAATTTTCGCTGGGAAAAACCGTGCGCATACGAATAGACGATGCGGCGGAGGCGCGTAAAAACAAGGAAATTTTTCTTATTGCCGTCATTTCATGGATAAGTAACGACGCTGAATTTTCCCCTAAAAACATCCAGACGCGCGAAAGCCGCAACGAGCTTGTGTTTAAAATAAGGGCCCTGGCGCCCAATAAGGACGGCCTTCTCAAAAGAGGCTTGCCGGTGGAAGTATGGAAATAGAACACGATTATCACGAACATTCCGTTTCCGTTTCCAATCTTTCTAAAAATTACGCGGGTGAGCACGCCCTTGCCGGTTTGAGCTTCTCCGTTGTGGCGGGCCGCCTGTTCGGCCTGATCGGCGCGGACGGCGCCGGAAAGACAACCCTGCTGCGCGTGCTGACGACCCTGTGCGATTTCGACGGCGGGTCGGCGAAGGTGCTGGGCAGGGACGTGGTGAAGGACTATCGGTATTTACGAACAAAAATCGGTTACATGCCGCAAAAATTTTCATTGTATCAGGATTTGAGCGTGCGCGAAAACATGCTCTTTTTCGCCGACATCTTTGGCGTGGATGCGGCCCACCGCAAGGAGCGCATGGAGCGTCTGCTATCATTCTCCCGCCTGGAGCCGTTTAAAAACAGGCGCGCCCGCGACCTGTCGGGAGGCATGAAGCAGAAACTGGCATTGTCCTGCGCGCTCATTCATACGCCCGACATCGTGTTTCTTGACGAGCCGACAACGGGCGTGGACCCGGTGTCGCGCAGGGAATTCTGGGAAATCCTCTTCGATTTGAAAAAACAGGGGACCACCGTCGTGGTATCGACCCCATACATGGAGGAAGCGCAGCAGTGCGAGGAGCTGCTCTTTCTGCATCACGGCAAGATCATCCGCCAAGGAACGCCGGAAAAACTACCGGCGGAGTATCCATTCCCGCTTTTTTCCGTGGAGGGCCAGGCCGAAGGGATACTTGCCTATCCGCAAAGCGGCAAAATGCCCGAAGGCATTGCGATGATCTATCCGTCGGAAGGGTCGCTGCACGTGGCGGCAAAAAAAAAGGATAGTAGTAGCGAGGACGTGTTATCGGCGGTAAAATCAGTACTTCCTGAGACGTTAATGATTAGAAAGATCGAACCTAAGATTGAAGATTTGTTTATTTATTTGCTGTCAAATGTTGCATGACGAAGTTCTTGGGATTTTGGGAAGGCATGGTCGTTTCCTCAAACAGGCAGGAGTGGATAAATAAATTGCGGATTTTATGCACATATCGTGAAACCAGCTCCGCTGGGTTTAGTATAGGGTAAAAGCAAAATGAACATCAAATATCTATGTATGCTTTTTATGTTTCCCTTCATTTCCCTGCAAGCCACGAAAAAACCTTGATTATATTTAATACAATGTATATATTAACGTATATACAAAGGGGGTTCTTATGATAACTGCGAAAGTATTTAAAAGCGGAAATAGTCAAGCGGTGAGATTACCCAAGGAATACCGGTTTGATGCTAAAGAAGTATCGGTCAACCGAATCGGTAATGTCTTGATGATGGTTCCCTTAGGAGACCCATGGCGCGTTTTTTCAGAAGGGCTTAAAGACATACGTGACGACTTTCCTGTTTCGATACCTAAATTGAAACATTCCTCGAGGATAGGTTTCAAGTGAAATACTTAATCGATACGAATATCCTTATTTTCCTTTGCAATTCCAAGTCGAAACCGCTAGAGCAAAAGTTCAAAACCCACAATCCAGAAGAATTTTCAGTTTCTTCCATCACCGTTGGTGAATTGATTTACGGGGTTAATAAAAGCCGACACAGAGACCGCAATCTTCAGGCAATACTCAAAATTTTATCTCCTTTTAAAATTATCGATTTTGATTCAAGCGATGGTTGGGAATATGGAGAAATACGGGCTGAGCTTGAAGTGAAAGGCGCCCTTATCGGCGGTAATGATATCATGATTTCCGCTCAAGCCAGGCGAAGAGGTTTAATCGTAATTACGAATAATATAAAGGAGTACAAACGGGTAGTTGGGCTTCAAGTTGAAGACTGGACTAAGTAATCAGACAACCAACGACAAAACAAATCCGGAAATATATCACGGCGGCCTTTTAGAATTACGTCAACATAAAGCTTTACTATGACCTTAACCATCGAAACCCACAACCTCACGAAAACCTTCGGGTCATTCACCGCCGTGGATCATATCAACGTGAGCGTGCGCTCGGGAGAGATATTCGGTTTTTTGGGCGCCAACGGCGCGGGGAAGACCACCGCGATCCGCATGCTGTGCGGGCTTTTGGAACCGACCTCCGGCTCGGGCCAGGTGGCGGGATTCGACATCATGAAGGAAACCGCGAAAATCCGGGGCAACATCGGCTACATGTCGCAAAAGTTCTCGCTCTATTCCGACATGACCGTTCTGGACAACATGAAACTCTACGGCTCCCTTTACGGTTTGCACAAAGCCGCGCTTTCGGCGCGGATCGAGGAGCTGTCGCGGTTTTTGGACCTTCAAACGCTTCACAACCGCGTTACCGGCGGACTTCCCTGGGGTTGGCAGCAGCGCCTCAGCCTCGCCTGCGCGAACCTGCACAAACCGCGCATCCTTTTTCTGGACGAACCCACGGGCTCCGTCGACCCGGTAAGCCGGAGGAACTTCTGGGACCTTATCCAGGAGCTTTCCAGCGCGGGGACCACCATTTTCGTCACGACCCATCATATGGACGAAGCGGAATACTGCCACCGGCTGTCCATCATGATTAACGGGAAAATCGCGGCCATCGACACCCCGAAAGCGCTCAAACGGCGCATGGAGTGTTCAACGCTGCACCAGGCTTTTTTAAAACTCGTGGAGGGCGCATAGTGAAATTGCAACGGCTATGGGCGGTGGTCCACAAGGAGTTCCGGCACATCGTGCGCGACTGGCAGACCCTCATCATCGTGCTGGCCATGCCCGTGGCGCTGATGTTTTTATACGGATACGCCCTTGATGTCAACATCAAGGACGTTCCGGTGATCGTCGAGGACCCCTTCCCTTCCCTTGAAAGCGCCGCCGTCATAAAAGCCATTGACAATAGCGAACTTTTCAAGGTAACGGGCGTGGTGCGTGTTGCCGTTGAACCGCACGAGCTTTTCCGCGGCAAAGGCGTGAAGGCGGTCTTCAGGTTTCCCTACGATTTTGCCGCACGCCTTCGCCGGCCCCTCGACCCGCCGGCCATTCAGGTGCTCATTGATGGCTCCGACCAGAACACCGGCACCATCATTCGCAACGCCGTGGAGCCCTTTCTGCGGCAGGCGGTGCTTGAACTTTTGGGCAAAACCGTGCCTCCCGTCATCGAAGTGCAACAAACCGTCCTCTACAATCCCCAGCAGAAAAGCGCTCTCTTTTTCGTGCCGGGACTCATGGCAATGATCCTGATGATGATCTCGGCCCTTCTTACCGCCCTGGCGGTCACGCGCGAAAAGGAGCTTGGCACCATGGAACAACTCCTGGTCACACCGCTTTCGCCCGCGGTGATCATCGTCGGAAAGCTTCTGCCCTATATCATTCTTTCCGCCATAGACGGGTTACTTGTCCTGGGCGTGGGCGAAACCGTGTTCGGGGTGCGCGTGCGCGGAAGCATGCTGTTATTGACAGGAGCAAGTTTCATATATATTTTTACGGCCCTGGCCCTGGGTCTGCTGATGAGCACGATCGCCCGTAAGCAGGAACACGCCCTGCTCATGGTCCTGCCGATCACCATGCTTCCCACCATGCTCCTGTCGGGGTTCATTTTTCCCCTGGCAAGCCTGCCCGTGTGGCTTCAGGCGCTCTCCTCGATCGTGCCCGCCACCTATTTTCTACAGATTATCCGCGGGATTATCCTCAAGGGGGTCGGGGCGCAGGAGCTATGGAAGCCGCTTGCCGCGCTTTCGGGCATGGGCCTTTTACTCATGGCAATTTCAATAAAAAAATTCAAGGTGCGCCTATGAACCGGATCCGGACCATCATCTGGAAAGAGCTCAAACAACTCAAGGCCGACCCCATCATGAGCCGGCTTATCGTGGTGCCGGTTGTCCTCCAGATGTTCGTATTAGGGTATGCGATAACCACTGAGGTGAAAAACACCACCGTAACGATCATGGACAAAAGCGACACGCCGCGGAGCGCCGAGCTTACGCAGGCCATTGTTCACAACCCGCTCTTCCGGTATGTGGGGCCGTCTTCCTCGGAAGCGCGGGCCCGCGAAGCGCTGGACCGGGGAGCGGCGAAGATCGCGCTGGTCATCCCCGCGGAATTCGCCTCCGACCTGGGACGGGGCCTTGCCGCTCCGGTGGGCCTTTTTGTTGACGGCCAGGACGCAAACTCCTCCACGGTGGCGGCGGGATACGTCAATGCGATCATCATGGGGTGGAGCCTGGAGTATCTGAAAAGAAAACTGGGCGGCGCGGGCGGCCGGATCGAATCGCTGCTGCCCATCCGCGTCTACCCCGTTATCCTGTTCAACCCGATGCTCAAGTCAACCTGGTACATGGTGCCGGCGCTTGCCGTGATACTGGTCACCATGGTTACCGCCCTGCTCACCGGTTTTTCAATTGTCAAGGAGAAGGAGGCGGGAACCCTGGAGCAGCTCATGGTGACCCCGCTCATGCCCCTGCAGCTGGTGCTGGGAAAAGTCGCGCCGTTCATCGTCATCGGCCTGTTGGAGCTATGCGCGGTGCTGGCCTTCGCGACCCTGTGGTTCGGGATTCCTTTCAGGGGGAATTTTCTCACGCTCATGCTCTTCGGCCTTGTATACATGGCCTCGTCGCTGGGCATCGGCATCCTCACTTCAACGATCGCGCGAACCCCGCAACAGGTCCTGTTCCTGACGTTTTTCGTTATGCTGTTTTTCCTTCTGTTAAGCGGGTTTTTCATTCCCATTGAAAACATGCCCCTCTGGGTGCAGCGGGTGACCTATGTCAATCCTCTTCGCTACTTTATGTTCGTCATCCGGGAAATATTCCTGAAGGGAAGCGGCTTGAAGGAGCTGTGGCGCCAGGGCCTTGCCATGGGGGCAATCGGCGTGGTCATGTTTACGGCCGCGCTTGCGCTGTTTAACCGGAGGGTTTCGTGATCGGAGAGGCCCCCCCAGGAGGTAGGCAAAGCCTGACAGGGGATGGCCTATAATAATTTGTAGGTGGCTTCCTTGCGGTGCACCGCCCCGCTGTGCGTCAAAACGCTGGAATAGAGATGGAATTCGTCAACCGGCACGGTAGTGATTTTAAAGAGTCCGTTCATCGATAAAAAATCCGCTACTTTGCGAACAGGAGTTGTGTTGTCCAACCGGGCAACCGTGATATGCGCGGCGAATTTCCGGTCCTCCGGAGGGATTCCGGCGGCCTTCAGCGTATCCTCTATGGCGTTTTTCAACAGCATCATTTCGTCGTTTTTTTCTATTCCCACCCACAACACCGTCGGCCGGTTGCGCGGAGGGAAATGCCCGGTTCCCTTAAGCGTCAGATCGAACCGTGAAGCATTGACATCGGAGAGCGCGTAGGATATTTGAGAATATTGGTTATCGTCGACCTCGCCGATAAACCGCAGGGTCAGGTGCGACTGGTCCTTGGGGACCCATTTTGCTCCCGGAACGCCGAAGCAGATATTGGCGATATATTCCTTTACCTCGTCGGGGAGGTCAATGGCGACAAACAATCGATACATTAATAAAAACTCCTTGAGGAACCCTATCTCAAGTAACGGTGCGAACTGCGCCGCGCTCCACGTCACTTAAAATACAACATCGCTTCTTTATCCAAACACTCCTAATAAACGAAATGTAATTAATCGGCAAAACTTATTTTAAAATATGAAAAATTCGAAAAGTAAGTATTGATACTCCCCTTCTCCCCATGGGAGAAGGGGTAGGGGGATGAGGTCGAATAATTGCCTTGGAATCAACCTCACCCCGGCCTTCGGCCACCCCTCTCCTATAGGAGAGGGGTAATACTTTCAAAAAGTTACTATTGATTTCACTTCGAAAAATTTACCGGATTGTCCTTTCGTGAAAATAACTTTTTTAGGCACGGGCACCTCGCATGGCGTTCCTTCAATCGATTGCATGCTGTCGGCATATACGCGCTGCAAAAAAAGCGTTTGCCGCCTTTCATTGGAGGATCCCAAGCATCGCAGGACGCGCTCGTCGGTTCTTATTGAATACCGGGGAAAGCATGTGCTCATCGATGTTTCCGCTGATTTCCGGCAGCAGGCCTTGACCAATTGCATTCCAAAAATAGACGCGGTGCTCATCACCCATAAGCACTCCGACCATATAAACGGCATTCCCGACATTCGTTCATATACCCACTCAGGACCGCCTTTGCCCGTGTTCGGTTCCGCGGAGAGCATGGACGCGATACGGCGAACATTCGATTATGTTTTTTCGGATAAAACCTTTGTCGGAGGCGGCATTCCCCGAATTTCCCTACACGATGTCGATACGCCGTTTTCCCTATTTGACATACCGATTACGCCGCTGCCCATAGTTCACGGCAATTTAATCGGCTGTTTTGGGTATCGGATCGGAAATCTCGCCTATATTCCAGATATGAAATTCATGGATGAGGGTACGAAAAGTCTCCTACGAAACCTGGATTGTCTTATTTTAAACTGCCTGAGGGATGAGAGGGAGCATTCAACGCATTTGATTTTGGATCAAAGTATTGCTCTTGCTCGCGAACTTTCTCCCGCGAAATGTTATTTTATTCACATGTCACACGATATTCATTATGAAATAGACTCGAATCGATTGGATAATTGGATGGCATTTTCTTATGACGGGCTAGTAATCGAAAGAGTTGAATCGTTGAATCAAGGAAGAGAGAGTTGAATCGTTTATCAATTCAACAGTTCAACCTTTCTTTGTTCAACATTTCAACGATTTAACGGTTCAACATTCTTATTCCTATTACCTATGCAACAATACAAACAAGATTTCATTACCTTCATGGTTCGCTCGCAGGTGTTGACGTTTGGTGATTTTGTCACGAAGAGCGGCAGAAAAACGCCCTTTTTCATCAATACCGGGAATTATAAAACAGGCGAACAGATCGCACAGCTCGGCGATTTCTACGCGCAGGCTATTCTGTCGAACATCGGCAAGGATTTCGACGTTCTTTTCGGGCCTGCCTATAAAGGTATTCCCTTGGCGGTTGCCGCCACCATAGCACTTGCCACCAGGCACGGACTTTCAATTCCCTATTGTTTCAACCGAAAAGAAGCAAAGGATCATGGCGAAGGGGGAACGCTGATCGGTCACAAAATGACGGCCGGAGACCGCGTAGTCATCATCGACGATGTTGCTACGGCCGGAACTTCGGCGCGGGAGTCAATAGCCATGCTGAAAGCTATTGCCGCGGTGAGCTTTTCCGCGCTTGTGGTATCGGTAGACAGAATGGAGAGAGGCGCGGGAGAAAAAAGCGCGCTCGCGGAAATCAGGGATTCCTTCGGCATGAAAACCTTCGCTATCGTTACGCTTCAGGAGATCATTGATTTTTTGCATAATAAAAATATAGACGGCCGCGTAGTACTTGACGATGCAATAAAGAGTAAGATTGAAGAATATAGAAAAGAGTACGGATGTTGAATCGTTGAAGAGTTGAATCGTTTACCAGTTCAACATTTCTTGTTCAACAATTCAACGGTTCAACATTTTTATGAAACGCATTGACGAAAACCCGCCCGCTCGCCATCCGCAGCGGCCCATTAACGAAGCCCCGCTGTCATGGTGGATAGCCAAGGTAAAGCCGCGGCAGGAAAAGGCCATCGCTTTCGATTTTGTCAAACTGGAGATCGAATACTACCTTCCCCTGCTTACCAAGGTCACGCGGCGCAAAGACAACAACAAGCCCCGAAAGTCCATATTGCCGCTTTTCCCCGGGTATATAAGTTTTTGCTCCGAAAAAGGAGGGCTTCGTCAAGTGCTTGCCACCGGCAGGGCAGTCAATATTATAGAAATACGCCATCAAAAACGGTTCATTTCCGAATTATCTCAGATTTATGCGGCAATTGAACAGGGAATGTCATTGGAACCCTGTCTGGAAACTTATCCCGCCGGAACGAGGGTTCTGGTTATTTCAGGCCCCCTTCGCGGAATTAAAGGCGTCATTTCAAAAATCCACAATCAAAACAAACTCATTCTTTCCGTTGATGGTCTCGGGCAGGCCGCCATTTCGGTCGACAGTTCCCAGGTTAAACCCATCAATGAGGATGAGTGACAAGGGTTCGCTCTCACAAATCTCGCTAACGCATTGACCTCTCCATTATCGCTTGCGTTAAATCGGTCTATTTTATTAATAATCATATTGATATTGCACTTAAAAGGGATGTATTATTAAATAATTTATATGCACGGGCGCCAATTTTTAATCTTTTATGGAGCGACTCGTGGTAAGCGTGATGGTTTTAAATAAAAAGGACGGTTTTTTAAGGTACCGCCCACGGGGGATCGGTGCGCCCGACAGCCCTTCTAGGGAGAAGGTCCTGCCTGCCAAGCTGCTGCGCATGCAAGTGCTCGAAGCTCGGGTTGAGATTCCACCGCGAATGTGGTCGAATTTTGCGATATAAAAAATTATTCATCCTTGTCGCATGCATCGGCATTATTATAGCCGTTGGAATTTCCGCTTTCCGACACCTCGGCGCTTGGCTCGTCGTCACGGCCCCGCTTCCGCCGTCACTTGACGTGCTGTTCACCTTTTCCGGAGAGGATTCCAGGGTTGTTTACACGAAAGAAATACTTCCAAAGTACCCGAAGGCTCTCTGGTTTTTGAGCTATCAGACAAAGGGCATCAGGAACTCTCTTGTCAAGCAGGGATTCGACTCGTCGCTCATCGAGGTGGTGGATACCTGCGCAAACACGCGCTCGGAGGTAGGCTATCTTAAAAACCGGCTCGCTTCCTTGACATCGGCGCCTACGCCTAAAAGACGTATTGATGTCGGCATCGTCAGCAACTGGTATCAGATGAGAAGAATTCAGGTCATCATCAACAGAAAATTTCCGCATCGCGCGTATGCGTTTCATTACTTAGCCGCGCAAACGGAAGACCCGGTTGTTTACCGGCAATGGTGGAAACAAAAGAACATTTTTAAACTTGTCTTTTCCGAATGGGGTAAAATCTTACTGTATTTACTGTAAACAATATAATTTTTTAAAGGACATTGTGCAATGTTGTTAAGCATCGTCATTCCCTGCTACAACGAACGAAAAACCATCCTCACGCTTTTGGAGCGCGTTCGCGCCGCGAAACTTCCTCCGGATATTTCACGTGAAATCATCATCGTTGACGATTCCTCAAAGGACGGCACGCGCGATCTTTTGGCAAAGCTCAGCGGCCAGGACCTCAGCGTCGTCTATCATGCTAAAAACCAGGGCAAAGGAGCGGCGCTACGCACCGGATTCAAATCCGCCAAAGGAGACGTGGTGGTGGTCCAGGACGCGGATCTGGAGTATGACCCTGAGGAATACGAAAAACTGCTGCTCCCGATCATTGACGGACGCGCCGACGTCGTCTTCGGGTCGAGGTTTTTGACTACCCGTGAGCGCCGGGTCCTCTATTACACCCATTTTCTCGTCAACCGGATGCTCACCTTCATTTCGGACGTTTTCACCAATCTTAATTTGACCGATATGGAAACATGCTACAAAATGTTCCGTAAGGAAATTTTGGACAAAATAACCATCCAGGAAGACCGCTTCGGATTCGAGCCTGAAATCACCGCCAAGGTGTCGAAACTGAAATGCAGGATCTACGAGGTCGGCATTTCCTATTCCGGCAGAACATATGAAGAGGGAAAGAAAATCGGCTTTAAGGACGGTATCAGGGCCTTGTGGTGTATTGTAAAGTATAATATAGGTCCGAGGTAATGGGTGACTCGCCGGGGATCATTGCTATGAAAATAAAACAATTGCCCCCTGATGAAGTCCCTTCCTTTTGCTGGGACCGTCGTTACACATCCGCGGCTGTTAAGGATTTACTGACAAAAGGCACGGATTCCCAACGTCATTCCACGCTGGCTTGGATTCTGCGGGAAGCGCCGATGGATGAAATTTGGAATTTCTGCACGCCTGCACAGGTTTTTGCTCAATTGCCCCACATCGAAAAAAACCTTGGTCGCAGAAAAGAGTTAATAAGATACATTTTAAGGACATGGCATGAATTGGGAAAATTCTAAAGTTCTTACGCCATTGAAAAAAGATTTTCTTACGTCTTTTTTCAAAATTGAAAAGAGCTTTTACCTCACCGGCGGCTCGGCCCTTGGAATTTTCTATTTGCAACACCGGTTTTCATATGACTTGGACTTATTTACCCAAAAGCCGATCGAATGGCACTTGTTGACAAATAATATCATATCAATTGCCGGGGCCATAGGCGCTCATTATCAAAACCTTTCCGAATCGCCTTTTTTCCATCGTTGTAAATTGACTCGAAACAATGAGACCGAGATCATCGATTTGGTGATGGAAAAAGTTCAACAAATCGATGAGAACAAAAAACGATTCGGCGAAATTATCGTCGACACTCTTAACGAAATCGGAATCAATAAACTATGCATGCTTTTAAGCCGGTCGGACCTCAAGGACATAATCGATCTTTATTTTATCGAGAAAGCCGGTTTTAACATAGAAGAACACATTGAAGACGCAAAAAGAAAAGAAGGCGGCTTTGATCCTGCAACAGTTTCCCATATTTTATCTCAGATTGAAATCAATGTAGCGCCTTTTTATCTTATTAGGGCTCTTTCCATCGAGAAGCTGACATTGTATATTGAAAATCTTAGAAGACGAATGGCGGAAATAGCTTTTCCGAACAGCGCGGGGTAATGGTTTGAGCCCGGCTCTTTAAAGAGCTTTCGGATATAAAAGAGCTGATGGCTCGCTCAAAAGTAAACAATGCAATCGTCAAAAAATATTTCAAGAAATACGGACAGGAGAAATATTACGAAGAAATCATCAAAGGATCCGGAAAAACCGGTTGATTTGGATCTCCATTGGGACCCGATCGCTCAGAAAATCGCGGAATCTTATACCTACACGAAAAGTTCTTCGGGGTTGCGCAGATTTGAGGATTATTTTGATTTTCTTGCGGATATAGAGCCCTCGCAAATGATGACAAAAGAGGAATTAACCGGGGTATCTAAGCGGAAGTTTGAGCTTTAAACATCCCCGCCTCGGTTTGAAGCAGGTCTGGCAGCGCGTTCTGGAAAAGGACGAATGAAAAGTAAACCTACGATAGTTTGTGGACTGAGAAAATGATTATGCCGAAAACATTCGCATTGCTGGGCGCGGCGGGGTATATAGCCCCGCGCCATTTAAAGGCAATAAAAGATACGGGTAATATGCTTGTTGCGGCGTGCGATCCAAGCGACTCAGTTGGTATTTTGGATAAATATTTCTTTGACGTTCAGTTTTTCAAGGAATTCGAGCGCTTCGACCGGCACGCTGAAAAACTGCGGCGAAAAGGAACGCCGATAGATTATGTCAGCATTTGTTCGCCGAATTATCTCCATGATGCGCATATGCGTTTTGCCCTTCGCATAGGGGCGAATGCTATTTGTGAAAAGCCGCTTGTACTCAATCCTTGGAACCTGGACGCTTTACAGGAATTAGAACAGGAAAGTAAAGGAAAAATCACGACGATACTACAGCTTCGCGTCCATCCCGCGCTCATTGAATTAAAGGAAAGGATTCAACGGGAAAAAACCTCGTCAAAACGTAAAATTGTCCTGACGTACGTCACCTCGCGTGGAAATTGGTATCTTGTGTCATGGAAAGGACAATTGGACCGGTCCGGCGGTCTTGCGACGAATATCGGCATACATTTCTTCGACCTGTTGATTTGGCTTTTTGGGAGCGTGCAACATTCCGAAGTGCACGTTAACGAACCAAGGAGAACCGCGGGGTTTTTGGAACTTGAAAATGCGACGGTGCAATGGTTGCTTTCAATTGACAATGGAGACCTGCCGAAAGAAACGGCGATGCAGGACAAAACCACGTTCCGTTCAATAACTATGGATGGCGCTGAAGTTGAATTTTCCGAAGGTTTTGCTCATTTACATACGAAAGTTTACGAAGAAATTCTTGCGGGCCGGGGTTTCGGCATCGATGACGTTCGAGGGTCAATTACGCTTGCGCATGATATCCGAAGCGCGAAACCCGTAGGCATCAATAGCAACACCCATCCTCGTTGTGTAAGGGTAATGGCATGATGCCGTATTATAAACACGAATCAGCCTATGTGGACGAACCTTGCGCAATCGGCGAAGGCACGAAGATTTGGCATTTTTCACATGTTATGAAAAATGCCCGGATCGGGTCCATGTGTGTTCTCGGCCAGAATGTCTCCATTGCCGGCTATGTCGTCATTGGAAACAATGTAAAAATCCAGAACAATGTTTCGGTGTATACGGGCGCGATCATCGAAGATGACGTATTTTTAGGGCCGTCGTGTGTTTTGACGAATGTGACGAACCCGCGCTCGCAAATCAACCGACATGCGCTGTATGAGAAAACCGTCATCAGACGCGGAGCGACCATCGGCGCGAACGCAACCATCGTTTGCGGAATCACCATCGGCAGATACGCCTTCATCGCGGCCGGCGCGGTCGTATCCAAGGATGCGCCCGACTATGCGCTTATCTTGGGCGTACCGGGCCGCCAAAAAGGTTGGATAAGCAGGCATGGACATATTCTTGGAAAACCGGATGCGCATGGAATTATTGTGTGTCCGGAAAGCGGTTTGCGGTATAAAGAAGCGGACCAGGGGATTCTAAAATGTTTGGATCTCGATGAGGAAGTACCGCTTCCTGATGATCTTGCCAAGGGCACGAAATCCTACAAAAACATCAAGAATCGTTGCTAAGCCGGTAAGGCTTATAGGCGCTTTTCCTATATGAAAAAAATCCTTACTGTAATCGGCGCCCGCCCCCAATTCATAAAAGCCGCGCCGGTATCCAAGGCCATTCTGAATCATGGAGGTTTTCAAGAAATTCTTGTCCATACCGGGCAGCACTATGATGCCAATATGTCTCAAGTGTTTTTTGATGAATTGGAAATCATGGCGCCCGCATATAACCTCGATGTAGGCAGCGGCGGGCATGGGGAACAAACCGGTGAGATGCTCAAGAGGCTCGACCCCGTCATCATAAACGAAAAGCCCGATATCGTTCTTGTCTACGGAGACACAAATTCAACGCTCGCCGGCGCGCTCGTTGCGTCAAAGCTCCATATACCAATCGCTCATGTTGAAGCCGGTCTTCGTTCGTTTAATCGGAAAATGCCCGAGGAGATCAACCGCGTTGTTGTTGATCATTTGTCAAATCTGCTCTTTTGCCCAACGACAACCGCGGTCGAGAACCTGAAAAACGAAGGGATCAGAAAAAACGTTTTTTGCTGCGGCGATGTCATGTATGATGTTGCTCTTCAGTTCGCCGAAAAGGCAAAACAAAAAAGCTCAATACTATCTACCTTGCGTCTGAAGCCTAAAGAATTCATTCTTGTTACAATTCATCGGGCCGAAAATACCGACAATAAACAACGACTGGAAAATATTCTCTCCGCGCTTGATACCCTTTCGCGTGATGTGGTCATTGTCTTTCCCATACATCCCCGGACGAAAAAAATGATCAATTCCTTCGGCTTGAATCATTTGCTAGCGCGTGTTAAAATGATAGACCCCGTCGGATTTCTCGACATGATAAGCCTCGAAATCAACGCCAAGCTCATCATAACCGATTCCGGCGGCGTGCAGAAAGAGGCGTATTTCCATAAAGTGCCGTGCGTGACCTTACGCGAAGAGACCGAATGGGTGGAGACGGTGGAGGCGGGTTGGAACAGCGTGGTAATAAATAGAACCCCGGAATCAATCGTTGCCGTTATACGGGAAATGATATTGTTCAATGAAAAAAGAAAACCAGTTGAAGGCTATGGAAATGGGAATGCGGCGGGAATGATAATTGAGAACATTGTTGGTTTCTTGACTAATAAGTAGTTTTTATTTCAAAAGAGGGTTGAATGGATCTTAAAGAAAAAAAAATCCTTGTTATCGGCGGCGCGGGTCTCATCGGCAGCCACATTCTTGACGAATTAGTTAAGACTGATGTAAAAGAAATAATCGTATACGACAATTTTTTCCGTGGCACTATGGACAATATCGAGGACGCTCTTAAAGATCCGCGTGTTTCAATTTATCCTCATGGCGGCGATATCCTTCATGAGGACATTCTGGATAAAGCAATGGAAGGCATCGACGGCGTTTTCCACCTTGCCGCGATGTGGCTTTTACAATGTCACGAATATCCGAAATCGGCCTTCGATGTCAATATCAGGGGCACGTTTAACGTGATCATGGCCGCGATAAAACATAGGGTGCAACGCGTCGTCTACTCATCTTCGGCATCGGTCTACGGCAATGCCCTAGAAATCCCAATGACCGAAGAGCATCCTTACAATAATTTCACCTTTTATGGGGCGACTAAGATAGCCGGCGAACATATGTTTAAATCCCTCGGTGACCGTTATAAACTTGATTGGACGGGCTTACGGTATATGAACGTCTATGGCCCGCGCCAGGATTACAAGGGCGCTTATATCGCCGTCATGATGAAAATACTTGACAACATAGATAAGGGAATGCAGCCGGTCGTTTTCGGCGACGGATCACAGCAATACGATTTCATTTATGTCGGCGATATCGCCAAGGCGAATATATGCGCCATGCGGGCGGAGGTAACGGGGCAATGCTATAACGTCGGCCGCGGCATCGGCACATCGATTAAGGAACTTTCGGAGTTATTGCTCCGTCTTACGGGATCGCCGTTGAAAATCAAATATGAACCCGCCGGACAGACCTTCGTTACCAACAGAATAGGATCAACGGAAAAAGCGGAAAAAGAGATCGGCTTTACGTGGAAAGTTGATCTTGAAGAGGGCATGAAACGATTGATAGAATGGCGAAAAACCCATAAAGAATCAGTCGATAAAAAACGGAAGGCAGCGGGAGTGAAATGCTGAATATTCGAAAACTGCCCATCACCAAGCCATTTTTCGATGAAAAGGATTTTGAGGCGGTTATCGGGCCGCTTAAAACAGGTTGGGTCGTGCAGGGTCCGAATGTAAAAAAGTTCGAGGAGTTGTTCTGTCAATTTACAGGCTGCAAGCATGCGGTCGCCACCACAAGCTGCACGACCGCCCTTCATTTGGGACTTCTTGCCTCGGGCATAGGGCCGGGCGACGAAGTCATCATCCCGTCGTTCACCTTCATCGCCACTGCGAACGCCATTGAATATTGCGGCGCGCGCCCCGTGTTTTGCGACATTGATTTACGCACTTTCAACATCAATGCGGATAAACTGGAATGTTTAATCACCCCTAAAACAAAGGCGATTGTTCCGGTCTCCCTATTCGGGCTTCCGGCGAATCTTGATTCCATCGAGGAGATGTGCCTGAAACGTGGGATCATCCTTTTTGAAGACGCGGCATGCGCCGTCGGGGCGAGCATATGCGGGAAGCATGTTGGGAATTGGGGAACCGGCGGCGCATTTTCCTTTCACCCCAGAAAGGCGATTTCTACCGGTGAAGGCGGGATGTTCGTGACGAATGACCGGACGCTTGCCGATAAAGTGCGAAGCCTCAGGGACCACGGAGCAAGCAAGAGCGACTTACAGCGTCATGTTGAGAAAGGCGGTTCGCTGCTGCCGGAATTCAATGCGCTAGGATATAATTACCGAATGACGGACATTCAGGGCGCGCTCGGGGTTTCGCAAATGTCTAAACTGGCTACGATCCTTACCGGCCGAAGGCGCGGAGCAGGGTTTTATAATTCACTTTTGGCCGATGTACCGTTTATCCTGACGCCGCTTGTTCCGGATGGATATATACACGCATATCAATCATATGTAGTGCTATTAAAGGATTCTCAAGAAGAGATACCCAATTTGAACCTAACCGGGCAGCTCAACCAAAAACGAAATTTGCTCATGATGTCCCTTGAAGCAAGGGGCGTTACGGTTCGACAGGGCACTCATGCGGTTCATACGCTTGGATTTTATAAAAACAAGTATCGCTTGAATGATAGCGACTTCCCGAATTCATTCATGGCGGACCGGCTTAGCATTACACTTCCGCTCTTCCATGATTTTTCCGGGGACGACGCGGCATACGTAAAGGAAACCCTTCGGGAGCTTTACAAATAATGTGTGGAATCGCGGGCATATTCAATCTTGACGGCGAGCCGATAAGCCATCGCGCCATAAAGGCCATGACCGACGCCATCGCCCATCGCGGTCCTGATGGTGAAGGACATTATATTGATGTAAACATTGCCCTTGGTCATCGCCGATTGGCTATTATTGACCTATCCCCGGCCGGCCACCAACCAATGGCAAGCGAAGATGGTAATGTTATCGTCAGCTTTAACGGCGAAATATATAACTTCCAAGAATTACGCATCAAACTCGAAGCAAAAGGCCATCGTTTTCATTCACGAACCGATACCGAAGTACTCATTCACGGATATGAAGAAGAAGGCATACAATTCATCCACAGCCTCAATGGCATGTTTGCATTTGCTTTATGGGATTCCCGGCGGCGAAAGCTTTTTTTAGCACGTGACCGATACGGCATAAAGCCGTTGTATTTCTGGTATGATGGTATAACCTTGCTGTTTGCTTCGGAAATAAAAGCGATTTTAAAACATCCCAAAGTGCATGTAGACATCGATTTTAATGCGCTGAACGAATATTTTACGTTTCAGAATCTTTTCCGCTACCATACCTTATATAAAGGCATCGGACTCATACCCGCCGCCAGCATCAGAACAATAAGCCAGGAAGACCGCGAATTCAAACGGGAAACATATTGGGATTATGATTTTTCACAAGCAGATGAATCCATGACCTTTATGGACGCTCAGGAAGAAACGCTACGGCTTTTTAAACGGGCGGTTACGCGCCAGCTCGTTTCCGATGTACCGGTCGGCAGTTACTTATCGGGGGGCATGGACTCGGGCGCCATTGTTTCCGTGGCAAGCGGCGAAATTCCCCGTCTATCGACCTTTACCTGCGGCTTCATGATGCATACGGTTGAAGGCGTCGAGGCCGAATACGACGAACGAAAAGACGCGGAGCTCATGGCTAATTATTTCAAAACGGAGCATTACGAGCAAGTCATTGGGTCGGGGGATCTGTCGTGGGCCTTGCCTAAGGTTGTTTGGCACATGGAGGATTTGCGCGTCGGCATGAGTTATTCCAATTATTATATTTCACGCCTTGCTTCAAAATTCGTTAAAGTTTGCTTGTCGGGCGCGGGCGGCGATGAACTCTATGGCGGGTATCCTTGGCGCTACTATAGGATTTTTAAATCCGTCGATCAAGATACCTTTTTTAAGGAATATTATAATTTCTGGCAGCGGCTGGTGGTTGATGATAAAAAAGAGGATTTATTTACAAAGGATACTTGGAACGCCGTGGAGGATAAGGACGTTTATCAGACCTTCAAGCGTGTTTTTACGTTCAATGATAAGCTCAAGTACGCTTCGCCGGAAAATCATATTGAAAATTCCATGTATTTTGAAATTAAGACCTTTTTACACGGCCTTCTCATCGTGGGTGATAAGCTTTCCATGGCCAATTCACTTGAGGAGCGCGTGCCGTTTCTGGATAATGACCTGGTCGATTTTGCCATGAAAATACCGGTAAGGCACAAATTAGGGAATCTGGAGTTGAGGAAGCGATTGGATGAGAATACCGTAAAAAAGGTTAGACAGCATTATCTGCAATTCGATGACGGCAAGAACGTACTGCGAAGAGCATTATCCGGCCTTATCCCGGAAGAGATCATTACAAGGAAAAAACAGGGCTTCAGTTCGCCGGATGAATCATGGTATCGCGGCGAGAATATCGATTACGTAAAGAAGGCGTTGCTCAATCCGCGGGCGCATTATCGCGATTTCATTCAACCGGCTTTCGTTAAAAACATTATCGAAGAACACTGTGAAAAGCGGATAAACCATCGGTTGTTGATTTGGTCGTTTTTATGTTTTGAGGAATGGTGCAAGCAGTATTTGTTTAAAGTATCTCCTTGAATGATCTAGTATGAATCTTTTCGTTATATCGAAATGTTCCTTCAACGCTTCATTTTTATCAATATCAGGAGAAGAAAATGATGAAAAAAAACGATCAGGAAAAGGCCGCTATCATCGATTACATAAAAAGAAACCGCGTATCGTCAACTGAGGTGGCCGATTGTCTTGGTAAAATCGGGGCAATAGAAAAAGTGTCTTCATTAAGCCGAGGCCACTTTAAGGTGGGAAATGTTTTTTGGGCTTTCGCCTATGGCGGATCGAATTGGTCATTGCACGAACAAATTCAAGATGTTCAAGAAAATGACGTTGTATTTATTGAAGCCGTTGAATGTGGCGAACGCGCCATCTTCGGCGATTTGGTTTCAAAATATTTAATACTTTATCGACAAGCATCCGCAATAGTTGTTAAGGGCAATATGCGCGATATTCCTAGGTTAATTAAAGAAAATTGGCCGATCTGGTGTCAAGGATTTAATCCTATCGGATGCATCAATGACAAGCTGCCAAGAGATTATAATGAAGATCTTATAAAAACACAGAAACAAAAATATAATGGCGCAATCGCGGTTTGTGATGATACAGGCGTAGTTGTTATTCCTAAAGAGTGTCATAATAAACAGTTCCTAAAGAAACTCGATTTAATTGAAGCGCAAGAGGATGCGTGGTATGATGCTATTGACCGAAAGAAGATGTCTACTTTTGAAACCGTATGTTTAAAAAAATACTTGACAAAAGCCAATTAATTTAGTTCGATTTTATTCATTAAAAATGATAATAGATTCATTAGTGCATATTACTCCGAATGGTAAATGGTTTGACACTGATTACGATGCGAGCGAGTCAAAACTGCTTCATGATCTCGATAAGGAAAAGGTGGAACGCGCGGTGTTAGTCGGATTGGCGGGCTATATATCCAACGAATTCATACTCGATGTATGCAAGAGAAATAAAGGGCGATTAATTCCCGGCGCGTCATTTAATCCGAGTCAATATACAAACGCGACAGTAGCGGTAAGACAATTTAGAACGGAAGTGTTAAATAAAGGCTTCGAGGTATTAAAACTTCATCCCCGATTTAACAAATTCGATCCATTAAGCCCCGTCTGTTGCGCGATTCTATCTGAGATATCCGATTGGGAGAAGCCGCTTCCCGTATGGCTCGATTCGTTTTTATATTCCAAGGATTTTAATCTTCAAAAACCGCTTATCGATACGATTCATTATCTGGTTACAACTTTTAATAAAATCAATTTCGTCATTCTACATGGAGCGGGGTCCTATATATTGCCCTTGATGGAATCATTACGGGATTGTCCCAATGCGTTTATTGATGTGTCATATACGATGTGCAAATATATCGGCAGTTCGGTAACTTCGGATATGGCATATCTTTTCAATAGATTTGACCGCAAAATCATTTATGGTTCGGATTTCCCGGAAATATCAATCAGGGAATCATTGTCAACATTTACTACGGTAACTCAAAAATTGGACTCGAATAAAAAAAGCAATATCCTCGGGATAAACTTAAGCAACATACTTTACGGTAAATAATTTTCCTTGAGCAACGCGTATCAATTATATGGATACCTTTGATAAACAGTGCTATAGAGATCGTTACAACAACAGGTTGATGGTATATGGGTATGATTCGCGGTCCCTCGGCTGGGGCGGAGGCAAGGAAAGACAGAATTTACGGTTTAAAATTCTTACTGAAATTGGAATAGATCCTCAATCATCAATATTGGATGTGGGATGCGGATTTTGCGATCTATACGGATATCTAAAATCATCCGGATGGAAAGGACAATATTTAGGCGTTGATATAAACAGTTCCTTGCTTGATTTCGGCAGAAAGATATATCCGGATGTTATTGCCAAAGAAATAGATATTCTTGCAACCGATATCCCTCAAAAATTCGATTGGGTTTTTTCTTCGGGAATTTTTAACGCAAAATTATATAAAACGGATAATATTGGACATATATCGGCAATGCTTGAAAAAATGTATTCACTATGTTTAAAAGGAGTGGCAAGTGATTTCATGTCAACGTTCGTGGATTTTCAGCATCCGGACGCTTTTCATGCGGATCCGTGCGATATTATAAAAATAGTAAAGACGTTTTGTCGGCCACTGTCCATACGAATGGATTATTTACCGTATGAATACATGGTCTATATTTACAAAAAGTGATCGCATCAATGAAAGATAGCTCTATGAAAATGGCAAAGGCATTCCTGGTATTGGGTGCGAGTAATGCGAATAGATATTCCTTAACCGAGTTCGCCAATATACCAGGCATAAAATTAATCATCGCCGACCATAATCCTCAATCCATCGGCGGAAAGATAGCGCATGCATTTGAGACTGTTGACATCACAAATGGCGGTGACGTACTGCATATAGCGGAAAGGTATTCCATTAGCGGCATATACGCGATGAACGATCATTCACTGAGAGCCGCCGCTTTTGTTGCCTCAAGGATGGGGCTAAAGGGACAGTCAATGGCAACGGCGCATTGTGCTCTTGACAAAGGAGCCATGAGAGAAGTATGGAAAAGTTACGGTATTCCTCAGCCGGAATTCAAGGTCGTGATACATGAGCGGGAAGTATTTGAATTCGCGAAAAAGGTCGGATTTCCTCTTGTAATTAAGCCCGTTGATTGCGGCGGAGGCGGAAGAGGGGTTTTCGTCATCGAGAATGAACTCGAGATTTCTCAAGGGTTCCAATTCGCCTCAGGGTTCTTGCACAGGAATAATCGAATGATTGTCGAGGAATTCATTGAGGGAATCGAGACTTCGGTAGAGGTAATCGTTTTCAAGAAAAAAACCTACTTAGTCGCCTTCAGCGATAAATTTAAACCTCCTTTTAAATCCCGTGTTGCGACAAAGATCAATTACATAGGAAATTTCCCTCAACATGTTGTTGAAGAGATAAAGGAAATATCAAAAAGTGCATTAGCCGCCATTGGAATGGAAGAAGGTCTTGGTCATATTGAATATATAGTCCAACCGGACCATACCATCAAGATTCTTGAAATGGGTGCGAGAGTTGGTGGCGGACATACCTTTCACCCTATTGCGAGTCATGTTTCGGGCATGAATTATCCCGTTTGGATAGCGCAATATTATTTAAACGAAATGGAACCTCCCATTTTAACATCTTATAAAGGGGCATGCTATTATTTTTTCTACTCCCCCAAAGCCGGAACGCTTAAAAGCGTAACTGGCGTTGAGGAGGCAAAAATGATTCCGGATGTTTTTTCGATTGAAATTTGGAAAAACATAGGGGATAAAATAAATCCATTATCAAATAGCATGGAACGTACGGGTTGCATAATTACCCTTTCCGATAATAGAGAAAATGCCATAATGGCGGCGGAGAAAGCGGCGTCGTTAATAAAATTTGAAATTGAATAAATACTATAACTATTGAGAAATGTCGTTTATTCTTAACACGTCAAAAGAAAACCCATAAGGATAACGAATGGACAGTATGGTATACGAAAAAGTCGAGATATTTAAACATGTCTGATGAATTTACCGAATCAATATTTGAAGAATTGTTATACAAAATAAAGACCAATTGGGAGACAATTTCTTTCCCTGAATACCAAAAACAAAGCAATGTTTGCTTATTACGGCATGATATTGACATGTCGGTGCACCGTGCGAACAAACTATGCAAAATAGAAGAACATAGCGGAATAAGAGCTACTTATTTTATTTGGCTGCATAGCCCACTTTATAATTTTTATGAAAAGGAAATAATGCATCTGTTAATTGATATCAAGAACCGTAATCACTTGTTTGGCCTGCATTTTGATCCTGATTTTTATGGTGATGAAATCAATAAAAGTAATTTCGAACAGTACCTAATATACGAAAAGGAATTGATAGAACAAGCGCTTGATGTAAAGGTTTCCGCATTTTCATTTCACAACCCTGATATGGGAAACTGGCTCGATTGCAACAATGACGAAGTTGCCGGAATAATAAATGCCTATGGCCGAACATTTCAAAAGAAATTTATGTACTGTTCAGATTCCAACGGAATATGGCGGCATAAGAATCTATTTGCATTACTCGATGACAAAAGCAACCGATATCTTCATATATTGCTTCACCCTGAATGGTGGACACCGGAACCCATGAGTCCGCGAGCTAGGGTGAGTCGTTGCATTAATGGACGTGCCGCGAAACAACATACTAATTACGATGTGACAATGAGAGCTTCCGGAAGACTGAACATTGGCATGCCATAGCATTCCTTCCAATATTTTACTAAGAGTTAAGTGTTTTTAACAATGATCTTCAACCGGTTTGGTTTGTATATTTTCTCTCACATTTTTTCTTGCGTTTTCTACTAAAGGACTTGATAGTAATGCCAACAGCAAAAGAAATTGCCGACTTTCTTAAAAAGGAACTCGGCGATGTTCACACTGAAATCCATGGTGTCAGCTCTATTGATAATTTAAAACCCAACACGGTAATTTTCGTGAGAGAGTACAGCGATACTAAGGCATCCAAACTTAATGCTTTTCAGAATATCCTTGCAATCGTTACGGAAGAGTATCGTTCGGCTCTATCAAGTCCATTCGTTGTATCCGACAATCCCAAGTTAGATTTTTCGCGCGTCGTAGCAGCGTTTTTTTTAAAAAAAAAGATCTCCGGTATTGCTTCCTCTTCGAGTATTGGCAAAAATGCTGTTCTTGGAAGCAACATTTGCATCGGCGAAAATTGCGTAATTGGAACTAATGTGCAAATTGGCTCGGATACCATAGTTTTTAATGGCGTAGTGATTGCGGATAATTCAATTATTGGTTCCAATGTACTTATTAAGTCCAACGCTGTGATTGGAGAAGAAGGGTTCGGGTTCGCATTTGATTCCGCAATGAATCCGTTTCGAGTACCGCATCTTGGAGCGGTTATCATTGGAGATAATGTTGAAATCGGATGTTTTACTACCGTATGCAAGGGAACTATCGACAACACCGTAATTGAAAACTATGTCAAGATAGACGATCATGTTCACATTGCGCATAATGTAACCATAGGAGAGAAGACTATAATAACCGCATGCGCTGAAATTAGCGGGAGTACCAGGATTGGAAAAGGAGTTTGGATTTCACCGAATGCATCAATCATCGACCAAATTATAGTGGAGGATTTTGCGTTAATTGGAATTGGAGCGGTAGTCATTTCAAACGTTCCTGCCAACGCGGTGTATGTCGGAAATCCTGCAAAGTACAAAAGAGAACGATATTCGACTCTACCTTTTTAATTTTTGTATCTAAATTAACTCATCCGCTATGCTCGGTTATAAATCTGTAACGACCAAATAATTAATGGAAGGATAAATGAATGAATATTAGTAAAGTCGCTGTGTTAGGTGCTGGCGGAAGAATGGGATCCCTTACGGGTGGGTTGATCGCTCAAAACCAATTGGAGGTGTATTTCCTAAGTCGTACCGATGAAAGCGCCCTAAAGGGTGTCAAGCGTGCCATAGAACAGGCGCGTTCGGAATCGATAAAGAAATTTATCAAAGTTGGCAATTACGATAAGAACATCGAACAAGCCTTAAAAGATGCCGATTGGATAATAGAATCCGTTGCAGAGAATTTGACGATCAAGGAAGGAATATATGATTTAATTGAAAAGCATAGATCTCAAAACTCCATTGTCAGTTCCATGACGTCAAGCTTGCCCCTGAAATTATTATGCGGCAACAGGTCCGATAATTTTAAAAATCATTTTTTAGGGGTTCATTTCTATAACCCGCCGGGAAAGCTCCTTGCCTGTGAAATTGCGGCGCATGATGGCACTTCCCCTGCAATCGTTCAATTCATGGAAAAATTTGTAACTAAAAATCTGCATCGAAAAACCATTCTTGTACATGATTCTCCCGCCTATGCGGGAAACCGTATAGCATTTTTAATTTTTGCCGAAACGACTAAAATGGCTGAGGAAATCGGCGTAGAAATGACGGACTATCTAATAGGTCCTTATACCGGAAGGGCATTGTCTCCTTTAGCAACGCTTGATCTTGTCGGGCTTGATATTCATGAAGCAATTATCAAAACCGTTCAAAAATATACTAATGATTCAATGCACTCCTATTTCAAAATTCCCCGTTACCTGGACCACTTAATAAAATCGGGAAACCTTGGAAACAAGACGCCGATTAAAGGCGGATTCTATAAAAAAGAGCGCGAGGGGAAACGATTGGTTTACAGCATTCCTAAATTGCAGTATGTTGAATATGTAAGACCCTCTATTGATTTTGTCGAACAAGCCATTCGTAAAGTTCGTGTCGGTGAATATCAAAAAGCTTTCAATATTATACTGAATGCTTATGGCAGGGAAGCTGAAATGCTAAGAAAAATCTTATTTTTATACGTTGATTATTCCTATAGATGCATCGGAGAGGTAGCGGATCACGAGTCTGGAATTGCGCCAATCGATAATGTGATGGGATTTGGTTTTAATTGGGCGCCGCCAAGTCTTATCCTCGAGATGTTAGGGGGCGAGACTACGATCAGAACGCTTGCGAAGGATATACTTCCGCAGGAAATTCAGCGTGACTAT